>ERZ888423.229-NODE-229-length-60211-cov-74.969579_pt1 | contig 60211 bp, 55 predicted proteins | sample MGYA00520523_ERZ888423 | MGnify/ENA primary metagenome ERZ888423 (study PRJEB32303, sample SAMEA104408611) | aquatic metagenome | biome: Brackish water; feature: Pelagic; material: water | place: Baltic Sea | collected 2014-06-08T10:24:00 | depth 30,27 m ... | reverse complement strand
AAAACACCCTCGCCAACACTGAGCTCTATTGAGCGAAATGGCGCCTTGCCGGTTATGTGCTGCAATGGAACTCTGCTGCAGCGCAGCTCTACTAGATCAAAAAATCCGCTTGGTGCCTTGAGGTTAGTATCTAAGACCAGTTGAGTAGCTAATTCACCCCTGGAGATTTCCAGACAATGGCACATCAGAAGCTCTGCCTCTGCTGCCGCAGAAATTATCCCAGCGGCCGAAAGAAAAGCTTCGGCCTGTTTCAAAGAATTGGAGGCGAGCACTAGCTATCGCCGAATGCCGCCAGCTGGGCCTCTTCGTCGGTCTGGATACAAGACTGCACCACCGGCTCCAAAGCTCCGTCCATCACCTGATCCAAGTTGTATGACTTATAACCAGTGCGATGATCGGCAATCCTGTTCTCAGGAAAGTTATAGGTTCTGATGCGCTCGGAGCGGTCTACGCTTCTGACTTGCGACTTCCTAGCGGCAGACAGTTCGGCGTTTAGCTCTTCTTGCTGAGCCGCCAAGATCCTCGCACGCAATACTCGCATCGCCGCATCACGGTTCTGCAGCTGAGATTTTTCGTTCTGCATTGAAACCACGATGCCCGTTGGCAAGTGAGTTATTCGAACAGCGGAGTCAGTTGTGTTAACTGACTGGCCGCCAGGTCCGGAGGAACGAAAGACATCAATTCGAATGTCGTTCTGAGAAATCTCTACTTCTTCAGGCTCGTCAACCTCGGGGAAAGCTAGAACGCCTACCGCTGAGGTATGAATTCTTCCTTGAGTTTCAGTCACTGGAACTCGCTGAACCCTGTGGACTCCACCCTCATATTTCATGTGTGCCCATACGCCCTGCGCTGGATCAGTTGCATTTGATTTAATTGCAACCTGAACGTCTTTAATTCCGCCCAAATCGCTCTCTGTCTTGCTAAGAACCTCGGTTTTCCAGCCCTTAGAAGTCGCGTAGTGCAAATACATTCTCAAAAGATCGGCTGCGAACAGTGCTGACTCAGCCCCGCCTTCTCCGGCTTTGACTTCGATAATTACATCTCTGCCATCATCCGGGTCTCGTGGGATAAGTAGTCGTCGGAGCTTTTCGCTTGCTTCGGCAAGTTGCTTTTCCAAGATTGGAAGCTCCTCGGCAAATGCGGCATCCTCTTTAGATAGCTCCCTAGCTGCGGCCAAGTCATCCTCTAAACCGCGCACCAGCTCATCAGCGCCCATAATTGCGCTCAGCTCGGCATAGCGTCTATTGATCTTCTTAGCCAAACCAGGGTTGGTGTGGACTGCCGAGTCACTGAGTTGCTCCTGCAAACTCGCGTGCTCAGCCCTTAGGCCCGCAAGCGAATCAACCAAGTTATTCTCCGTCGGAATCTGAAGGAACTGGCATTGACTTCTCCAGTTTCAGCAAGAACTCAACGTTGCTAGCTGTTTCCTTCAAGCGGTTCAGAACTAGCTCGAGGGCCTGCTGCTGCTCAAGGCCTGCAAGCGCTCTGCGGAGCTTCCAAATAATCTTGGTCTCCTGAGGGCTCATTAGAAGCTCTTCACGTCTGGTACCAGATGCATTGATGTCAACGGCAGGGAAGATTCGCTTGTCAGCAAGCTGACGAGAGAGCCTGAGCTCCATGTTTCCGGTTCCCTTGAACTCCTCGAAGATGACCTCGTCCATCTTGGATCCGGTATCAACAAGGGCAGTTGCCAAAATGGTCAGCGATCCACCGAATTCAATGTTTCTGGCAGCACCAAAGAAACGCTTTGGTGGGTACAGAGCGGAAGAGTCAACTCCACCGGACAAAATTCGTCCAGATGCCGGTGCACTCAGGTTGTAGGCGCGGCCCAATCTCGTGATCGAGTCAAGCAAAATAACCACGTCATGACCCATCTCAACCAGACGCTTTGCGCGCTCAATAGCGAGCTCGGCAACCGTTGTGTGATCCTCTGCAGGGCGATCAAATGTGGATGCAATTACCTCACCCTTGACGGTGCGCTGCATGTCCGTAACTTCTTCTGGTCGCTCGTCAACCAAAACAACCATCAGGTGAACCTCAGGGTTGTTGGTCGAAATAGCGTTGGCAATAGCCTGAAGAACTAGTGTCTTACCGGCCTTTGGCGGCGAAACAATAAGTCCACGCTGCCCCTTGCCGATTGGAGCAACTAGGTCAATAATTCTCGTCGAGAGGCGCTTGTTGTCAGTTTCTAGACGCAATCGAGTGTCCGGATACAGCGGAGTCAACTTACCAAATTCAACCCTCTCGGCCGACTCTTCAAGAGTCTGCCCGTTCAAGGATTCAACCTTGACTAAAGCATTGAATTTTTGACGCTGATTGCTCTCGTTATCACGTGGTTGACGAATCGAACCGACAACCGCATCGCCCTTGCGCATGCCGTATTTCTTTACCTGCCCCAAGGAAACATAAACATCGTTGTCGCCGGGAAGGTAACCGGAGGTGCGGAGGAACGCGTAGTTGTCGAGCACGTCTAAGATTCCAGCAACTGGGATCAGGACATCATCTTCACTTACTTCAGGCTCAGCTTCGTCCTGTGGTCCGCGTCCACGTCCACGATCGCGGTCACGATCGCGGTAGCGTCCACGTCGGTTGCGGTTTCCACCGCGACGCTCGTCATCCCTGTCGCGTTGGTTTTCGCGGTCACCGCTTCGGGTTTCGCTATCTTCTTTATTTGAACGTTCTGGCCTTTGACCAGTTTTTGGCTCTGCATCGTTGGCGGAATCGGTCTTTTTCTCTGACCGGTCACTATTGGAATCCGGCTTGCTTGGGCCGGCCTTGTCGCTGGAAGATTCAGATGGGGCCTTCTTGGCAGAAGCCTCAGAAGTTTCAGAAGTTGACTTAGAAGCAGTGCTGCGGCGCCTGGCCGGTGCCTTCTTTGGCTCGGTGTCTGAATTAGCCTCAGGCTTGTCAGCCTTGACTGTTTTGCTTGCCTGCTCTGGAGCCTCGCTGGCTACCTTGGTTTCTGAAGAATCAGAACCGGTTGCTCGCCTGGAACGGCGAACGGGCTTATCTTGTTGGATTTCATCCATGTTTGTTATTACTCATTTCTATGCGGCGAACTGCCGTTGTGTGGAAACTTGAAGAAAGATACAGTGGCGGGCTTTTAGGTGCCTGATCCTGACTGCACTAAAAGACTAGCACCTTTGACATCAACTGCAAGGGCTAAAACTCTCCAGTCGGCAAAAGAGCTCTCGACAAGAGATATGGCTGCCATTCGTTTTGCCGGGTCGTCTTCCAAAACCAAAACCGAAGGACCCGCCCCAGACACCACTGCCGGATGGCCTTGGGCTCTCAACTTTTCAATCAGAGCCGATGTTTCCGGCATTGCGCTGGATCGGTAGCTCTGGTGCAACCGGTCCTCGGTTGCCGCCAACATTAGTTCTGGGCTCTGGGTTAGCGCCGCAACCAGCAGTGCCGACCTGGAAACGTTGAATACGGCATCAGTGTGTGGGACAGATTCCGGCTGCAAGCTTCTGGCTAGCTTTGTGGACATCTGATGCGGTGGAACCAAGACCAATGGAGAAACTCCACGATGAACCGTTAGTTTCTTGTGTCGAGGAACCCCGTCCTCCTCCACCCATGCAATGGTTAAACCGCCAAATAGTGCCGGCGCAACATTGTCGGGGTGACCCTCTAGTTCCGTGGCAAACCCCAAAAGTTGTTGTTCACTAATTTCAATCTCGTCTTGTAAGAGACCGGCTGCAAGCATGATGCCACCGGCTACCGCTGCTCCAGAAGAGCCCATTCCTCTGCCGTGAGGAATGTTGTTTTCGCATCTAATTTTTAGACCCGGGACTTTTTTGCCGAGCTTGTTGAAAACTAGGGCCAAAGACTTATAAATCAGATTTGATTCATCTAGGGGAATGTCGCCGACCCCCTCACCCGAAACTGAAATTTCTAGACCCGAAGAAACTACTTCTGCTTCGTAGCTGTCGTAAAAGGAAAGTGCCATGCCTAGAGTGTCGAAGCCGGGACCAAGGTTCGCAGTAGTTGCTGGGATTTTAACGGTTACTATCTTCACTTTTCGCGCTCCAGTCCCAGGATTCCAGCCACCGCGTCAGCGGTTGCTCCAACCTTTTTTGGCTTGATTGAGCGACCACGCTCGTCTTTTAGAGCCCAGTCGGGATCTTTTAGGCCGTGGCCTGTAACTGTAACCACCACGGTGTTCACGGCCGGGAGGTTTCCCTGCTGCTTAAGTTTATAAAGACCTGCAGCGCCGGTTGCACTCGAAGGCTCAACGAAAACGCCGCACTCCTGAGACAAGAATCGATGCATCCATAAAATTTGCTTGTCACTGACTGCGTCAAAACCGCCATCGGTGTCCCGCTTCGCCTCTTGAGCTAAATCCCAAGAAGCTGGATTGCCGATCCTGATGGCAGTGGCTATAGTTTCCGGCTTTGCCACCGGTGATCCCTTGATGAACGGAGCAGACCCCTCAGCTTGAATGCCATAGAGCTTTGGAAGCTTCTTGATTCTTCCGTCAGACACCTCTTCCCGGTAACCCAGGTGGTAGGCGGAGATGTTGCCAGCATTACCTAGAGGCATCGCGTGAAGATCTGGTGCTTCACCAAGAACATCGACCACTTCAAAAGCGGCGGTCTTTTGACCCTGAAGTCGGTCAGGGTTTACGGAGTTCACCAAGAACACCGGATAGTTTTCACTCAACTCACGCGCAAGTCGAAGGCAGTCATCGAAGTTTCCACGAACCTGCAAAATCTTTGCCTTGTGTGCGACGGCCTGAGACAGCTTTCCCCAAGAAATTTTTCCGGCGGGCACCAATACAACTGACTGCATTCCGGCCTTAACAGCGTAGGCAGCTGCGGCTGCGGAAGTGTTGCCCGTAGAGGCAGCGATCACCGCTTTGGCGCCGTGAGCTTTTGCCTTTGAGACAGCGGTAGTCATTCCTCGGTCTTTGAACGATCCGGTTGGGTTCATTCCCTCAAATTTCAAGTGGACATTGCCAACGTCAAGCAATTTTGCAAGAGCAGGTGCCTCGATTAGTGGCGTGCCGCCTTCGCCCAGAGTCACAATCGGATCACCAGTTTCAAATGGCAGCCGATCCATGTACTCGCGAATTACTCCTCGCCATTGGTGCGCCATCAGAGTCCTTCCACTCGGATTACCGAGTTCACGCTTACAACCGCCGGATTGTTGCTAAGAGCAACTACTACTTTTTCCAGGTCCGACTCCAATGCCACGTGTGTCATCACAGTGAGCACTGCAGCCGCATCCTTATCCGCTGGGCTCTGCTGAACAGTCTCGACGCTCACACCATTCTCGGCAAACACCGATGCTATCGACGCCAGTACTCCTGCCTCATCAGAAACCTCGAGAGTGATTTGAAATCTGGTAACTACCGATTGAACCGGAAGAATTTCTAAATTCGCATGGGTTGAGTCCGCTAGGCCTGGTCCCCCTGCCAGGTGGCGCTTAGCAGCGCTAACCAAGTCGCCAAGGATGGCTGAAGCAGTTTCTTTGCCACCTGCACCCGCGCCGTAAAACATCAGCTCGCCGGCTGACTCTGCTTCAACAAAAACGGCGTTGTAGGCTCCGCGAACCGCAGCGAGAGGGTGAGACAAAGGGATCAGAGTCGGGTGGACTCTAATTACTATTCCTTCTTTTTCCCCATTAGAGGCACGTTCGCAAATCGCCAAAAGCTTCACTGCGTAACCGGCTGTGCGAGCAGCGTTTATCTGCTGCGCAGTGATCTTTGTTATTCCTTCGCGATAAACGGACTCGACCGGAACCTCTGAATGAAAAGCCAAAGACGCGATGATCGACGCCTTACTCTGAGCGTCAAAGCCCTCAATGTCTGCGGTTGGGTCCGCTTCGGCGTAACCAAGCTTCTTAGCAAGTTCCAGAGCGTCACCAAACTCAGCGCCGGTTGACTCCATGCGATCTAAAATAAAGTTTGTCGTGCCGTTCACGATACCCATGACCCGGTTTATTTTGTCGCCGGCCAAAGACTCACGCAGCGGCCTGATAATCGGTATTGCGCCGGCCACGGCGGCCTCAAAGTAAAGCTGGGCGCCAAGCTGGTCAGCCAATCCGAACAATTCCGGTCCATGGGCCGCAATGAGGGCCTTATTTGCGGTGACAACATCAGCACCAGACTCGAGCGCAAGCTTGATCCAAGACCTGGCCGGCTCAATGCCTCCAATTAGTTCTATGACTACGTCGCTTCCAAGGATTAGAGATTCCGCATCCTCGGTCAATAACTCCTCTGGCAAATCAAAATCGCGCTTGGCGCTCAAATTTCTCACCGCGATACCGGAAAGTTCGAGTGTCGTTCCTACTCGGCTCGCAAGCTCTTCAGAGTTCTCAAGAAGCAACCTGGCTACCTGCGACCCGACCGAGCCTGCACCCAATAGGGCAACTCTGATTGGTCTGTACGCGCTTTGCATTTCTAAGCCTCTCCTGGCTCAAAGCCGGCATCTCGATTTAGCAAATCTCTCTCGGTTTCCGCCCTGATAAGCACCTTTGCGGTACCGCCCTTGACTGCTATAACAGCAGGTCTAGGCAGATAGTTGTAATTAGAAGATAGCGAAAAGCAATACGCTCCGGTTGCTGGCACGGCGAGCAAATCATTAACCGACACATCGGCTGGCAATAATGCATGTCTCACAACAATGTCGCCTGACTCACAGTGCTTACCAACGACTCGGCTCAGTGTTGCTTCGGCATCGGACGAGCGAGAGGCAATTGTTGCGCTGTACTCGGCCTCGTATAGAGCAGGCCTGATGTTGTCGCTCATTCCGCCATCAACGCTTACATACTTTCTTGTAGCAGCGGCGCCTTGGTCTGTTACCTGAACATCCTTGAGGGTTCCAACGGAGTAAATTGTTACGCCGGCAGGGCCCGCGATAACTCTGCCAGGCTCAAAGGCAAGGGCAGGTACTGGAATTCCAAGCTGCTCGCACTTCTGGGCTACGGCGGTTGTTATTCGGCCGGCCATTTCATCAAGCGGCAATGGCCGGTCGGCCAGGGTGTAGCTAATGCCAAAGCCTCCACCGAGATTGAGTTCCGGCACGTCTCCACCGGTTAAAAGCTTCGCATGCACATCGAGTAAGCGCTCAGCGGCGGCGACAAAACCGTCAACAACAAAGATTTGCGATCCTATGTGCGAGTGAAGTCCTAAAAACTTCAACTGCGAGTGGGACCGAATCTTTTCGACCATGTCTGGCACGTCGACCAGAGCAATACCAAATTTTTGGTCCTCACGCGCGGTTGCCAAGTATTCATGGGTAAATGCGTGGACGCCAGTGTTTACCCGCAGCCGAACTGCTTGGACTTTGTCCTGAGCGCTAGCAACCGAGGCAATGCGCTCTATCTCTAGTTCTGAGTCAATGACAATAGCCCCGACTCCAGCCGAAATGGCTCGGCCGATTTCGACGAGTGACTTATTGTTCCCGTGAAGTCCGATTCTCGGTCCTTCAATTCCGGCGGCCAGGGCCACTGCGAGCTCTCCGCTTGTAGAAACATCTATCGAAAGACCAGCTTGGTCAACCCACCTAACCAACTCGGTTGTCAAGAGCGCCTTGGAAGCGTAATAGCACTTAGCAGTCGTGCCAATTTTCTGGGCGGCATCGGAGAAGGCTCTGCGCGTGCTCATAAGACGCGACTCAAAATCCTCCTGGTCGACAACATAAAGCGGAGAACCAAACTGACGAACTAAGTCAGAAGCGGTCTGACCACCAACTAAAAGCTCGCCGCGTTCATTGCGCTTGGCAGTTCTCGGCCAAATTCTTGGGTCCAAATGGGAAAGGCTAGCTGGCGTCTCCAGCCACTCGGGCGTGAGCGGATTCCTCATAGCTACATCCTCTCCGGGGCGCTAACCCCAAGTAACCCAAGTCCATTTGCAAGTACTTGGGTGCACGCATCATTGAGCCACAGCCTGGAGCGATGGACAGTTTCTACAGGGTCCCCCGAGAGTGGAATTACTCGACAGTGGTCGTAGAACCGGTGATAAGTACCCGCCAATTCTTCCAGATATCTGGCGACCCGGTGCGGCTCACGGAATTCACTCGCAGTTTCGACCACCTGAGGAAACTGAGCAAGTTGTGCAATCAGATTCTGCTCGCTCAAATGCGAAAGCGCCTCTGGAACAAACTCGCTTCGTTCCACCAGCTGCGCTGATGCGTTTTTAGAGACCTGCCTGGTCCTGGCGTGAGCATATTGAACGTAGAAAACTGGATTGTCGTTGGTCTTTTTTGTCAAGACCTCTAGATCAACATCCAGGCTTGAGTTGATCGAGGATCGAGCTAGTGAATATCTGGCCGCATCGACGCCAACCGCCTCCACCAGGTCCTCCATGGTTATTACCGTTCCAGCACGCTTGGACATTTTCACTGGCTGACCTGCTCGAACCAGATTCACCATTTGCCCGATCAGAATCTCCATCTGCTTGCCCGGAGTATCGCCAAAGGCTGCGCAAATGGCCATCATCCGCTGAACATAGCCATGATGATCTGCGCCCAGCATATAAATGCACTGATCAAAGCCACGTTCTCGCTTGTCTAGGTAATAAGCGATGTCTCCAGCGATGTAAGCATTGGAGCCGTCAGATTTAACAATCACGCGATCGCGATCATCCCCGAAGGTGCTCGAGCGCAACCAGGTTGCCCCGTCTTCAACAAAGGTGTGCCCTTTTTCACCGAGTCTCAGAATCGACTTTTCGACTGCTCCGGACTCATACATCGAGTGCTCGTGGAAAAAAACGTCGAAATCAACGCCGAAATCGTGAAGTGACTTTCTTATTTGAGCAAACATTAGCTCGACGCCAGCAGACCTAAAGGCCTCCTGGGTTTCATCGGGTTCGAGACTTAGAAGGTCTTTTTCGGATTGGTCCATGACGGTATTGGCAATGTCCAAAATATATTGGCCAGAATAGCCATCTTCGGGAGCGGATTCGTTTTTTGCTGCAGCAACCAAGGACCTAGCGAACCTATCGATCTGCCCGCCGTGATCATTAAAGTAGTACTCCCGTGTTACGTCGGCACCGCAAAAATCAAAGATTCGAGCTAAGGAGTCTCCAACGGCGGCCCAACGGGTTCCGCCTAGGTGAATTGGCCCAGTGGGGTTCGCCGAGACAAACTCAAGGTTCAGCTTTACTCCCACCAGGCTGTCTCCGCGACCAAAATCGACACCCTGATCGACGATGGTTTTCACCAACGACGCAGAGGCCCCGGGTGAAACGAACAAGTTAATGAACCCCGGGCCTGCAATTTCAACCTTGGAGATGCCTTCGACTGTTTCAAGCTTGGAAGCCAGAATTTCGGCAAATTGCCTTGGCGTCATCCCAAAGGACTTACCCAACTGCATAGCCACGTTCGTGGCCCAATCGCCGTGGTCGCGATTCTTAGGTCGTTCAACAACTACAGAACTTGGAATTTCGGCTTTAGCCAGTCCCCCCTCAGCCATGAGCTGACTCAGTGCATTGAGAATCGCACTCGATAGCTGTTCTGGGGTCATGGCTAATTCCTAAATTTAGGCAAGATGAGTCGCTCTGCACAAGCCGTTATGAACCTAAATCATACCCTCAATGCTGTTTACAGCGTGGCTTCGCGCCCCAAGCGCTGCGTCGAGAAATCAGTCTTTTGACTTATCCGCGGCATGAAAATCGACTCGGCATACACACAGTTTTTGGTCTGGCTGCAGAGACAAAACCCTCGGCATCTAAAAGCTGGTTTCACTTGCTCGACTAGTAAGCTGGCAGAACCCTAGGCCCCCATAGCTCAGGGGATAGAGCATCGCCCTCCGGAGGCGGGAGCGCAGGTTCGAATCCTGCTGGGGGCACTATCTATTAGCCAGAAAACTTGCCATTTGATTCATGGCCATCGCCCTGTGGGACAGGCTGGACTTCACTTCAGGCTCAAGCTGTGCCGCCGTAACCTCAAAACCCTCAGGGGTAAAAACTGGGTCGTAACCGAACCCGCCATCACCAGAAGCATGCAGGGCTATCGACCCTGGCCAAACACCCGTAAAAAAGGTCTCCCCGGACTCCTCAACAAGTGCGATCGTGCAAACAAAAGACGCAGTTCGATGCTCGGATGAGATGTCTTTGAGTTGATCCAAAAGCAGCTGTCTGTTGACCTCGTCGTCTCGTCCTCCTGCCCAAATAGCAGAAAATATCCCCGGGGCACCACCCATTACCTCCACGCAGATTCCAGAGTCGTCTGCAAAAGACGGTTGACCGGTGGCCTCAAATGCCGCCCGAGCCTTGATTGCTGCGTTTTCTAAAAAAGTAACTCCGTTTTCAACCGGCTCTGGTCCCTCGTGTGGCAAAAGCTTCAGCTGCGGCAAAGATGCTCCGAGGATGAACTCCGCCTCGGCAAGTTTGTGCTTATTACCGGTGGCGAATATCAATTCCATCAGCGTGTTTCCAGAATTGAGCCAAGAGATTCCTTCTGCTTAATAGCTAGCTCACTGGTTGATTGAAGAGCCAGCGCCAAGAGCGCATCAAGCTCACTCTTATCAAAAGGTGCGGCTTCGGCCGTTCCCTGAACTTCAACGAACAGGCCCCTGCCAGTAACGACAACATTCATGTCCGTGTCAGCTCGGACATCTTCAACATACGCAAGATCGGTCATCGGCTCTCCGCCGACGATTCCAACCGAAACTGCCGAAACAGTGTCCAATAACGGGGTCGCCGATTTTGCAATAAATCCATTTTGCTTTCCCCAATTGACCGCGTCAGCTAGAGCGATAAACGCTCCAGTAATTGCCGCCGTCCTGGTTCCACCATCGGCCTGCAACACGTCGCAATCCAAAACTATGGTGTTTTCGCCGAGGCTCTTCACGTCTATCACAGCCCTTAGAGAGCGGCCGATGAGTCGAGAAATCTCATGGGTGCGACCACCGATTTTCCCCTTCACGCTCTCGCGATCCGATCTAGTATGAGTTGCTCTTGGCAGCATCGAGTATTCGGCAGTAACCCAACCTTCTCCGGAACCCTTTTTGAAGCGAGGAACGCCCTCGGTGAAAGAGGCGTTGCACAAGACTCTCGTATTTCCAAAAGAGACGAGGCAGGAACCTTCGGCGTGCACGGTGAAGTTTCTTTCGAAACTAATTTGCCTGAGTTCGGTGTTGCTTCTATCGTCTTGCCTAGTCATTGATGATCTTTCTTTCTAAGTGCTGCACTTTTGTAACCTCGGGTCCTAAAAATCGTTGCGCCAAAGACTCGAACTCTTTTTCATCGCCGGTGGCAAAAAATTGATACTTAGCCTGGTTTCCGGACGGCGCCAGCAAATCGTGCTCGGTCAAGACTCGAAAAACGTCCTTCGCTGTTTCATCGGCTGAAGAAACAAGGTTGACGCCCTCGCCCATTACGTACCCCAAAACTCCCTGCAAGAGCGGATAGTGCGTGCAACCCAGAACTAAAGTGTCCACACCTGCCTGAATCAGCGGAGTCAAGTACTTAGTCGCAGCTTCCACAACCTCGGGGCCGGAGGTAACCCCCCGCTCGACTAGATCGACAAAGCTCGGGCAGGCGACGCTGTTGATTTCAAAGTCAACCGCGGCAGCAAAGGCATCGTCGTAGGCCCGAGAAGATATTGTTGCGCTGGTGCCGATTACGCCAACTTTTTTATTTCCACTAGTCGCAACCGCTGTCCGAACGGCGGGCTGAATCACCTCTACCACCGGCACCCCTAAGCCTTCCGTGTAGCGTTCTCTGGCGTCCCTCAGAACAGCCGCCGAAGCTGAATTGCAGGCTATGACCAGCACCTTTACGCCGGAGGCCACCAGGTCATCCATAACCTCGAGCGCCAATGAGCGAACTAGTGACAGCGGCTTTGGGCCGTAGGGAGAGTTGAGAGTGTCCCCCACGTAATGAACTGATTCATTGGGGAGCTGATCGATAATCGCCCGGGCAACGGTGAGCCCACCGACTCCCGAGTCGAAAACTCCAATTGGTCTAGCATCCACCTGACAAGTCTAGGCCCGAGGTGCAATAGCGGTTGTGGCTTGGGTAGGCTGGTGTCGTGACAACAGCCCTGCTAACGGACCGCTACGAACTCACCATGGTTCAAGCTGCGCTGCGCTCGGGCAAAGCAGAACGCCAAACAGTTTTCGAAGTTTTCACTAGGTCACTCCCAGCCGGCCGAAGGTTTGGTGTCCTTGCTGGCAACGGGCGCCTGCTGGAAGCAGTCCAAAAATTTAGGTTTGAAAAAGAAGAGATCGCGTTTCTTCTCAAAAACGAAATAGTCGACGAGTCAACTGCCGTCTGGCTTCAGAACTTTCGCTTCAAAGGCAATATTTATGGCTACCAAGAGGGTGAGCTTTTCTTCGCCAACTCACCGGTCCTTAGGGTAGAAGGCAGCTTTGCGGAAGCAGTAATTCTAGAAACGGTAATACTCTCAATTTTGAACTATGACAGCGCTGTGGCAAGCGCGGCGGCCCGCATGCGCTACGCGGCTGGGAGCCGTTACTTGGCTGAAATGGGTGCCAGACGGGCAAATGAGCACGCGGCAGTCGCTGCAGCGAGAGCTGCATACATCGTCGGCTTTGACGCCACAAGCAACTTGGAAGCCGGAAGAAGCTGGGGAATACCAACGATGGGAACCAGCGCCCACTCATTTACCTTGTTGCACGACAGTGAAGCCGAGGCCTTTCGGTCTCAAATCGAGTCAATGGGTAACGAAACCACACTACTTGTCGACACCTACGACATCGAGCCGGCAGTGAAAGAAGCCGTCAGGCTCACTAACGGCAAAATAGCCGCCGTGAGGATCGACTCCGGCGATCTATCCATGGCAGCCGGCAAGGTACGTCAACTACTCGACTCCTTAGGTGCAACCGAAACAAAAATAGTTGTCACCAGCGACTTGGACGAATACACAATCGCCGCGCTGGCCGCAGCGCCGGTTGACAGATACGGCGTTGGCACATCCTTGGTTACTGGATCTGGACATCCGACGGTTGGGTTCGTCTACAAGCTGGTGGCTCACTCTGACGGTGACGGCTGGGTGGACGTTGCGAAGACGTCAACGTCAAAGGCCAACAGGGGCGGCAAGAAATTTGCCAGCAGGAAAATTCAGGACGACATAGCCATTGCAGAGCTGGTTGGCGGAGAATCGCAAGGCCGGCCTCTTCAGGTCCAGCTGGTTGCGGACGGAGAGTGTCTCACTGACGCCATGGGGCCCGAGGGTGTTTTTGCAGCGCGAAATCACCACGCAATGGCGATTTCTGAGCTAAATGCATCTGGATTCAGGCTGTCAAATGGTGATCCTGCGATTCCCACCTATTTTGTTTAGTCGCCCTTGAAGGTTTCGTAAATCTTTTTGCAATCCGGGCACACTGGAAACTTACCTGGGTCTCTGCTTGGGACCCATGCCTTGCCACAAAGTGCAATTACTGGTTCTCCCAATACGGCTGATTCAACGATTTTATTCTTCTTGACGTAGTGCGAGTAACGCTCATGGTCGCCTTGATCGACTTGCTCAACACGCTCTTTATCGAGAGTGGTTCCAGAATCTAGATCGCTCATAGGAACTTATTGTAGGTCAGCTGCGCTTCCAAGTGTCACCTTGAAAACTAACTTTCGGCCATCCCGAATCAGCTCGAGTTCAACTTCGGCCCCGGCAGGTTCCGCCCTTACCAAGGCAGTAAGGTCACTCGCACCCTCAACGCGTTGCCCTGCAAAAACGATCACGATGTCCCCTTGCATAATGCCGGCGGCCTTCGCCGCACCATCGTCGCTAACTCCTTCGACATAGGCGCCATTCGAGAATCCACCGGTTGCCTCTCGGCTATCCCGGACCAGGGCGCCCAGCAGGCCGTGGGTCGCGACGCCAGTTTCGATAATTTCGTTCGCGATTCTCTCGGAAGTATTCGACGGAATAGCGAATCCGACACCAATGCTTCCGGAAGTTCCGGATCCGGCAGTAGCAATCGCAACGTTAATACCTATCAACTCTCCGCTGTTGTTGACAAGTGCACCACCTGAGTTACCAGGGTTGATGGCCGCGTCGGTTTGAATCACCTGAAGCGAAATTGGATTTCCTCCACTTCCGGTATAGAACTGGAGACCGGGGTCATCACTGACTTCAGAGCTCGCAACTTGAATTGTCCGGTTGAGAGCCGAAATGATGCCCTGAGTCACCGTGGAGGAAAGCCCAAGCGGTGCGCCGATTGCCACTACGCTCTGCCCAACATTTAGCGTGTTGGAATCGGCAAAGATGATTGGCTTTAGGCCGGCGGCTTCTATTTTCAAGACCGCCAAGTCGTAGACAGAATCAAAACCAACTAATTCGGCAGCGAGCACTTGTCCATCCCAAAGCATTACCGAGATAGCGGCAGTTTCAGTGAGCCCTCCGAGAGTTGCGACGTGCGCATTGGTCAAGATGTAACCATCCTCAGTGAGCACGACTCCAGAACCAGAACCACCACTCGAAGCTGAGTTGACGGCAAGAGTAACAACCGAAGGAGAGGCTGCTGCCGCTGCACCGGTGACCCAATTCACCTCGGTCGCGTTATTCACAACTATTGGGGCCGGCTGACTCAAGTTTGCAACCGAGAGCGTTAGTCCGCTCGAGCCAATAATGCCTCCGACGAGAGCCGCACCAAGAGCGAGGGCCGCGACGGGCAGTAGATTACGTCTCTTTTTCTTGACCGGAGCCTGCACGGGCGCAAGGTATGGCTGACTGAAGCTAAATTGATTTTCTCCAGAGCGATTCCACTGAGACATTTATAAAACCTTTCGTTGTCTACCTGATTATGGTCAACAACACTGAGGATTGTATGAGTCCCAGCTGACAAATTTCTTTACAAAACCAAAAGAGTTCTCCTCGGCGGCTCCGTGACTTCAATTTCCAGCTGATTTGACGAGAGCGTTACGGTCGCGGCATTTAGGACCCAGTCCCTACCCAACATTTGATAATCAACCCGATAAGCAACTTTTGCCAATGCAAAAAATGCGCCGACGGTCTGAAAGGACTTTGAGACGGATCTTCCCGACGCAGTTGTTGAGTCAGAGAATTGCCAAGTCATCGAGCCTGCAGTGAAGCGAATTTTGGCGGTTTGCCCCAGAAGCAGGCCGGTCGTTGTCCGATTATTTACCTGAACACTGAATTGACCAAATTCAAAAATTTCCAGCTTCTCACCTGGCGTCCACGATGCAAAGGGGCGATTAGAAAAACTTGTCAGAGAATCCCGAAGTTCACTCGAGCTTTGAACAACACTGGCTTTCGCCGCCACTTGAGGCTCTGGCGGCGAGTCACCGATGCAACTTCTTGCACCCACCGGGACCCAAGCGGTAATAATCCCTTCGGTTGGAGAATCAATCGAGTTATTTAGGTAATAGGAACACAGCCGCATGGGCTTAGCCTTCGGCGCACTGCCGATAGTGCTCGAACTTGTTTGAGAGTAACTCTGCTCAACTTTCTCCGCGCAAATAGTAAAGCTATCGGCTGTGCTGCTGTGTGGCTGGCAACTACTAGTTGCCAGCCAGACAGCGAGCTCCATCAACATTTAGCCGGCCGATCTTGAGATTCTTAGGACAATATTCATGGGTAAAAAATAGAGCAAGACATAGCTGACGCATTCGCATTATCCACAGCAAAGAAAAAACCCCTGAACTTATAAGGTTCAGGGGTTTTTCACTAGTTGCGGGGGCAGGATTTGAACCTACGACCTCCGGGTTATGAGCCCGGCGAGCTACCGAACTGCTCCACCCCGCGGCGAAGTCCCAACACTAGCAGGTTTTAGATGGTTAATCTAATGCTGCCAAAGCGTCCTCAATAGCCCTGGTCAATCGATCATCTGCCCTTGCAAAGGCCGCCAAGTCTCCAGCCATCAAGGCTGCCTGCTTGTCCACCAAAGCTCTGCTCGCAGCAGTCAAGGCTTCGTCCAAAGCAGTGTTGCCGGAATCGGTCGGAGCAGATTCTGTCGCAGTCTCTTCGCCAGAATCGTCGGTCACGGGAGTCTCTGTCTCAGCACCGTCAAATCCGGAGTCGCCGCCGAATAGGGCGTCAAGAGCCTGATCGAGGCTGTCCTCGAAAGCGATCTGATCACCAAAGGCAACCAGCACTTTTTCGAGCAACGGGTAACTGGTCTCACCTGTTGACTCGATGTATACCGGCTGAACATATAGCAGTCCGCCAGCAACAGGAAGTGTCAGCAAGTTTCCGCTTATAACATTGGTCGATCCCTGTCGAAGAATGTTCAACAGTGAAGATACTTCGCTGTCAGCATTGAAGTTGTTCTGCACCTGACCTGGTCCAGGGACCACGGTCTCCCTTGGCAGGCTGAGCAATGTCAACTTGCCGTAATTATCGCTAACCTTGCCGGCTTCACTGCCCGCATCCGCATTCGCAATCAAGTACCCGGTGAGCACATTTCTTGTGCTTTCACCTGTGGATTGAGGAATGAAGGTTGAGTACAGCGAAAACGAGCTGTCAGATTCACCGGGGGTTTGCATCGTCAAGTAGTAAGGAGGCTGGAGTGATCCAAGCCCGGGGCCCTCAACCGGGTCATTTGGAGTCATCCAGGCGTCCTGCTGAGAGTAAAAGGCTCCGGCTTCGGTTACGTGGTAGCTACCGAGAACCGAACGCTGAGTCTTGAACAGATCAGATGGGTACCTAACATGAGCCATTAGGTCGCCCGACATTGCTGACTTTGGCTGCACAGTGTCCGGGTATAGGTTCATCCAGGCCTTTAGCAAGGGGTCCTGCTCATCCCACTGGTAAATGTCTACCGAACCGTCATAGGCGTCCACGGTGGCCTTCACGGAGTTTCTAATGTAGTTGACCTCAGAGGTGTCTCTGTTGAAGGTCTCAGAGGAGGAATCCAGAATCGAAAGATTGAACGACTCGAGGTTTGAATATGGATACTGAGTTGTGGTTGTGTAGCCATCAACAATCCACTTGATTCTTCCGTCAACAATCGCCGGGTAAATTTCCGTGTCCACGGTCAAATAAGGCGCAACTTCGGCAATTCGCTCCGCAGGGGAACGGTTGTAGAGAATTTGCGAATCAGCGTTGATTGCATCGGAGAGCAAGATCTGCTCGCTTTGGAACTTCAATGAGTACGCGATTCTGGTGAAGATGTTTCCCACAAGCGGCCCACCACTGCCCGTGAAGGTCGTGTAGGTTTCATTGCTCTCACCCTCGCCGGCTGGGAAATCAAACTCCAGAGGGTCGGCTCCAGCGGGAGCTCCAACGATTGAGTAGGTAGGTGAATTCGCACCAAAGTAAATCCTGGGCTCGAAATCGCCAAGGTCTCCAACGGTTGGAATTCCGGACTGGAAAAATAGGGGCTTGCCGTCGCTGTCGACCTTGTTTCCATAGGCTGCGACTAGACCGAACCCATGGGTGTAGACGACCGACGAGTTGTACCAAGACTGTGACTCGCCAAGACCGGCTTGGTTCAGCTCTCGAACCGCAATGATGGTGTCCCGAGTCTCGCCATCGACTGCGTAGCGATCAACGTGCAGGCGGTTGGGGAAGCTGTAGTACTGACGGTACTGCTCAAGCTGACGGAACGCGTCGCCGACCAAGGCCGGGTCCATAATTCTTATGGATGAGGTTGTCCTGGCGTCGTTTCTGAGAGCACCAGGTTCTGGGATAACGTTGGCCGCGTAGTCGACAACTTCAACCTTGTCCAATTCGTAGGCGACTCTGGTCGCATCGATGTTCTTTTGTAAGTAAGGACCCTCGAGGGTTCTCTCATTGGGCACCACCTGGAAGGTTTGAACAATCCAAGGGTAGAGTCCACCGAGAACCAGCGAGCTTGCAACCATCAATGCTGTCGCGATGATCGAGATTCTCCACTGTCCCAGCACGGCAGTTACGATAAATGCCACCGCGACCGCAAGTGAAATAAGAGCCAAGATCTGCAAGCCAGGAATGACAGCATTGTCATCTGTGTAGGTAACTCCCGTAAAGAGTTCGCCGGAACTGGTTGCGGTTCCATACTGGTCAAGCCACAGGCTTAGGCCTTGAAGAATAAAATAAGTTGCGATCAGGATTGAAAGCTGAATACGGGCCGGCTTTGACACATTCACTTCGCGACCCGAGAAACGGATACCACCGTAAATCAAGTGAACGCCGGCATTGATTAGCGCAGCTAGGAAAATACCGCCGGAAACGTAGCTGACGGCGAAGCCGTAAAACGGAAGATCAAAAACAAAGAAGCCAATATCCAACCCGAACTGTGGGTCGGTCACACCGAAAAGGCCGCCGTTTAGCCACAAGGCCGCGGTTTGCCATTCGCGAGCAGCAATTAGACCCCCGAAAACACCAAGAAGGGCTGGCAGCCCAAGCATAATTACTCGCCTTAGTCCATCAAGCAACTGCTGATAAGCCTGGAACGGCGACTCATCCGGCATCTTTAGATAAACCGGGCGAGTCCGCCACGCGAACATCAGGCCGATCGCAACCAGCAGGGTCATGATGACAAATCCAATTAGGAACGCCACTATTTGGCCGACTATTTGAGTAAAGAAGACCACTTCGAAGTCAAGTTGCCTAAACCAGAGCCAATCGGTATAAATGCCTGCAGCGCTCACCAGCGCAAAAACTATTACAGCCAAGATTCCAAAGGCGATGGACAGCGGCGAAACTCGTCGCTGCGGTTTTGCTTGTGCTTCAGACAATATCTATCTCCTAGTTATTACATTGCATTGCTGGTAGTTGCTCACCGTTGGCAAACATTTCTATTTTCTCAAGAGCTTCAGTCAAGTCTCTCACTGAAACAACTGTCAAGTTACTGGGAATCTTGTCAATGGCCTCTTGACAGTTTGCCTCTGGTGCCAAAAAAAGCTCCGCTCCAGCCTGTTTGGCTCCGAGCATTTTTAGTGCAATTCCCCCGATCGGGCCGACATTTCCGTCCGGGTCAATAGTTCCAGTGCCTGCCACATGTGCACTGCCGGCCAAGGAGCCCTCCGTGAGAGCATCCAGGACTCCGAGGCTAAAAATCAGCCCGCCGCTTGGTCCGCCAACATCTCCGAGCTGGAGATCAAGTTCAAATGGAAAGTTGTATGTGTAACCAATCATCGAACCGATAACCCAGGTTTCACCGTTGAGTGAAGGGGTCACCGAGAGTGAAGTTTCCTGACCATCCCTGATGACATCAATCCTCAAGGGCGAATCTTTAGAAAGTTGAATTTGAGACTTGAATGCATCGAATGTGTCGACCGGCACTCCGCCGGCCGAGGTTATTAGGTCGCCAGCAATCAAAATACCAGAGGAAGGCGCGCCCTCTAAAACTGTATTTACATACAGAGCCCTAGGGACTTGATACCCCAGCTTTTTCAGAGCCACAGCAATTGCATCCTGCTGAGAAACTTCCATTTGCAACGAAGATTCGGCTCTAAATTGCTCGGATGTGAAGCTTGGAGGAAAAATCTCGTCTAGTGGGAGTACAACTTGATTGGGATCAGCCCATGCGTAGAGAACTTGGACCCAGCTAGGGGTCGACTCCCTGTTCCCCAATAATGACACTGTAGTTACATCGAATCGCGATTCAGATTCAAAGGTCTCTACTTCCGTTGAGCTAATGACCTGCGTCCCGTCAATCTGCCCCATGACATTGAAAACTTGCCCGGGGCGTTCAATTACAAAACCGGTCGGAACTACTAAGAGTCCAACGGCGACGATTGAGGCAATTCCAAGAGCAATCCAACCTGCGAAGCGTCCTCGTTTAGGCGGTTTCGGTGCATCGAAAAAAGTCATTGCTCCAATGCTAGGCAGTGCAACCCGCATTAGCGCCAAAGACACTAACGCCCTTGGCGAACATGATCAATTTGGCAGCGGATTTGCAGCCTGCCTCACAAAGGACAGGGTAGTTTTCTACTAGAAGAGGTGACCCTTGGAAGATCAGCCAAACCGCGAAGAGCTTGAACGCTTGATTCGGAAGATGATGGAATCGGGCCAACTGAATCCGGAAGATCTTGCCAAAATAGCCGGGTTTAGTGCTGACCCTTCGATGCTGAGCGACCTTTTTGGACAAGTATCGGCGATGACTGGCGAAGCCGGAGAGCCGGTGAACTGGAAACTTGCCCTTGATCAAGCGCTCGAACTTTCCAAAAAGACAGAGAAGCAGGCGAATTCTGCCCTCGAAGCCGAACTGGAAACTGCGTTTGACATGGCCCGTCTCTGGCTAAGCGAAGCCACGGAATTCACTAACCCGAATCCACCAAAAAAACTCACTCGATCAATGTGGGCACAAGAAGCGATGCCACTTTTCAGAGAGCTCTCAGAGCCGGTCGCCAACAGCATGGCTGCAGCACTAAATGAGAACTTAGGAAACACGCTGCCACCCGAGCTAAGCCAGATGCTGGCACCAGCTCAAAACTTTATTGGCAATGCCGGAGCTTCGATATTTGCCATGCAGTTGGGTCAAGCCATCGGAAAGCTTTCCTCAGAGGTTTTACTTTCCGGCGAAATTGGAATCCCTCTTACCGCTAGGCCTGGAATCATCGCTCAAAACTTAGGAGAGTTTCTTCAAGACCTTGAGACCCCAAAGAGCGAGGTCGTCATTTACCTTGCGACCCGTGAGCTGGCAATCGCTTCGCTTTATAACCAAGCCGGTTGGCTGCGAGAACAAATCATCACCCAGGTAAGAGAGTTTGCCGCCGGACTCACTGTCGACTTGAGTGGCATCGAGGAGATTGCGTCTCGAATCGACCCGACTGATCCGGGCTCCATGGAGCAAATCATTGAAGCCAGCGCAATGGTTTCGCCAAGAAGTCCCGAGCAGCAGCAGGCCTTGGAGCGCATAGAAACAGTTCTGGCGCTCATCGAAGGGTGGGTCGACGCGACCTCGCTGGAGGCGACCAAAAGACTTCCAAACATTCAAGCAGTGGTGGAAATATTCAATCGCAAACGAGCCACCAGCGGTGCTTCCGCAAAAACCTTCGAAGCTCTTCTCGGGCTTGAAATGCGGCCTCGGCTCAGGAGAGAGGCCGCTTTGATGTGGCAGCGGGTGGCAGCAGATATTGGCAAAGGCGCTTCGGATGCTCTTTGGTCGCACCCCGACCAAATGCCAACCGCACTTGAAATTGAAAATCCAGACTCATTGATTGCCCGCATCAATAATGGCGGCGATGATTTTGAAGATGAGCTCCGCAAATTCCTGACTGACTAACTCAAATTCTCTTCCTGCAGCTTAGCTTCGGGCTGTGGAGAACGTCTCACGAGAACAGCTCGGGGGCAGCAAACTACCTCAGGTGGTAAGACAAATTAACCCCGGCCTTGCAAGATTGTGGATCGACGACACGACACGACAATACGGAGTCAACTCTGAAGTGCTGTTGGCAAATCTTTCCAATGAGCAATTCAGAGCGCTGGACTTCTTAGAGACTGGCATCAGCGACAATCAGCTGTCACTCTTGCCAAAAATGGCGAGCGCCGATGCAGAAACCACCAACGAACTTATCGAGCGCTTAGGTCCGCTACTTTCTAGAACATCGTCATTTATGCCCACCTTCACGGAGCATGAAATCTCCAGGCGTTTTTCGGAAATAATGAGGCTCTACCTGCTGGGGCTCGATGACCCAGCAGAAATCTTGCGAGCTAGAAAAAGCCTTCGCGTTTTTCTTTCCAAACTCGACCGAACTGGGCTGACCCTTCTTAGAGCGCTGAACGCCTCCGCAGTCACAAACGTCTTTACCAATGACCACTCAAGAGTCTTACCGGGAGACACCGTTGAAATGGGCTACCCGCAGACCTTCCTGGGAATGCAGCGAGTAAGGGCAGCTAAATCCGATGAGGATGGCCTTAGCATTCAGCTTCACAGCAGAGTCAGTTCAGCTTTTGACCAGGCGGACTTAGCAATCCTTGTGTGCCATGACATCATCCAACCCGCCGACTATCAGCCTTGGTTATCACGCGACGTCCCACACCTGGCAATTTGCTTCGATGAATCAGGTGTCCAGATTTCTCACATCGTAATCCCCGGTGTCACACCATGTCTGGGGTGCGTTGAGCTTCATCGAATAAACAATGTGCCCAACTGGATCAAGATAGCGACCCAGTTGGCAAGCCTTGACCGTAATCTGGCCGATAGTGCACTTATGTTATTTTCCGGAGGGGTCGCCCTGTCTAGGTCATTGAACTTCCTGGACAGACTCAAAAATCAGGAACCACTGGAAATGGTCCGCCTAGAGCGCTCCGGAGAAGTTGTAACGAGTAAGGCTAACTGGTCGGAGTGTGGCTGCCGAAACGCTTTATAAAATCTGAAGGGTGTTTATCCAGTCTTGAACTGACCTGCAAAAAGTCCTTCGCTCGAGTAATCGCAACGTAAAAAAGTCGCTGCTCTTCTGCGATTTCAGCTTCCGTCTTTGCGTACCCAATTGGGAAATAGTTCTGATTCACTCCTATTAGAAAAACCTTGGCAAACTCCAGACCCTTTGTCCCGTGAATTGTTGCCAACATAACCGCGTCACGCATTGGCTCATGTCCCGAGCGCTCCCGCTCGTCAAGTTCCCGCAGGTACTCGTCCAAGTTCGGCTCATCAAGCTCTTCAAGAACCTCTAGAAACCAGTTGAGAGCGAGCCACTTCTCATCCTTATTTGCTCTTGATTTCCAGCCAAGTGCCGAGATTATTTTAGAAACCTCCATAAACAAGGGTTCTTTGGGCTCCGACGTCTGAAGAGCTCTAATGGCTCCTGCGCCTTGGACGACCTCTGGCCGCTTAAAAAACCTTCCAGATCCACGGACTTGATAATCAACACTGGAGTTTTTTAGCTCTTGCTCTATTTTTACAAGCTGAGCATTGGTTCGAGCAAGCACCGCTATCTCACCGCGGCCAACGCCGTTTTCCAGGAACTCATTTATTTGCCGCACAACATTCAACGCTTCGTCGCCGGCATTCTTGAAGGTCTTAAAAACAGGCTTTTCAGAAACTTGACGAATTGCCTCCAGAGGCGCGTCTGGGCTGACTCGATTCGCAAGAGCTACCACTTCTTGACTTGATCGATAGTTGCGGTTGAGTTCAAATACTTGCGCTTTTTCATATCGATCCTGAAAGCCGGTCAAAAAATCGCTGCGGGCGCCCGCAAATGTGTAGATGGTCTGCCTGGGGTCTCCGACCACGCATAGCTCTTGTCTGTCCCCTAGCCAGGTTTCGAGAAGAGCCTGCTGGAGGGGCGAAATATCTTGATACTCATCCACGGTGAAAAACCGATATTGCTGCTGGACATGGGCCAGCATTCGCGGCTGGTCTCTCAGCATTCCAACGCAGAGCAACAACGCATCTTCCCAGTCGATTATTCGGCGCTTTTGCTTGAGTAATTCAAATGCACGAAAAAACTCGCCGAATCTTTCGGCACCAAGGCTGGAGCCCTCAGGTCTTGAAGCTTGATACTTCTCTGGATCCTTCATTGAATACCGGACGTATTCGACTTCTGCTTGGAGGCTCGACTTTAGTTCCGCAGTTGCGCGAATCCCCATTTGCTCAAGAACCTCTTGAATTAGTGGCCCCTTATGGGTGACGAGTTTCGGGGCAAAACTGTCTGTCAGTTGGGGCCAAAAAAATTGCAGCTGCGTAAGCGCCGCAGAGTGAAAAGTCCTGACCGCAACGTCTTGGGCCCCCAAGGACCTGAGCCTCGTTCTAAGCTCGGCAGCCGCACGGTTGGTGTAGGTAAGAGCAAATACCCGGTTCGCGGCGTAGCTACCTGTCTGAATACCGTAGGCGATGCGGTGGCTAACAGTCCTGGTTTTTCCACTACCAGCACCTGCAATTATGGCGACCGGTCCCTGCAAGGCCTGGGCGGCCGCAGCCTGATCGTCATCGAGTCCAGCCAAAAGCTGGCTCGGAGTCAGATCTGAAGTCATTAGCAATCCTTATGCTGCGCGTGGCGTTTACTCCAAGAGCGCGGTGAACAATCTAACCTGTGACCGTGGGAAGACCTAGTCTGATATTAGCCGCGCTGGCAGCCGATGCTGCCCCGGGGTTCACCTTCCGTAGCTATCGGAGGGTTGAAACCAACCCCGACATTGATCAACTACAACTTTGGGACCAAGATGGCGCCTCTTATCAGCTGCTAATCCCTGCCACGCCAGCCGGGGAGTCCGAAGTTGCAATAGAGCTGCAGGCCCTAAAAATAATTGAGCCCCACCAGGAAATCCTCGGGCTAGACACTCCTCGACTTATCGGTCAAAGCATGGACTCCGATGGAACCAAAGCCCTGTTGCTTTCTCTCTTAGGTGGGGAAACTACCGACCTAGCGAAATATGCTCCCGGTCTATTTTCCAAGAGCATAGGCGAGGTGCTAGCGCGCATCCACAACCTAAGCCCAGAAATCATTAGAGACGCCGGTCTTCTGGAATATGACGCAGCAGGCATCTTGAGAAACAAGGTTGCCGAGATAGACAGCATCGCTCAGACCGGCAGAGTGCCAGCAGCTCTGCTTTCCAGGTGGGAGGCGGCGACCGAAGACATTGGGTTGTTTCGTTTTCACCCGACAGTTATTCATGGGAACGTCAGCCAAGACACTGTCATGGTCAGTGCTCAAAAAGTCAACGGACTGTCTGGTTGGAGCTCACTGAAGGTTGGCGATCCCGCAGAAGATCTGCGATGGCTGACCGGAGGAGCACTCAGGACGACACTTGAGGACACGATTCTTAACTACCGTGCGGCAAGGGAAACGGCTGATGAAAACATAAGTCAACGCGCCCAGCTCTACTCGGAACTTGAGCTTGGCAGCTGGCTGGTCTACTGCATCGCAAACAAAGATGAAAAGGAAATCAGTCAGGCCGAGGACATGATTGCCGAACTTCGTGACCAGCTCGAGAGCGGCAACCTTCGAAGCCTCAGAGCATCGAGCTTCGCCGGCATTGCGTCGCTCAGCGCGAATCAAGAGGCTCACGTCGATAGTTCTATCCCGCTAGAGGACCAGGACCTCGAGACCCAAGAACTTGCACAGCAACAGAATGAAGACATAGAGGACATAGCTGCGGGAGAGGTCCTAGAGGCCGACTTTATTGAGGATGCTGACGCGGAAACTAAAAATGAAGAGGAGCTTTTCTAAAAGCCCTAAGCTTTTCCATAAGCTCGTTCTCCGATGGCACTTCGGGGGATATCTCTTTACTGTCACCCGCGAAAAAGAATGACGCTTTCACCCTCTCAACACCCACGCCAAGCCACCGCGATAGTCCAATACGATAAAGGGCAAGCTGCACGGCCTTGTTGGCAACTTCCGCTTTTGACTTGGGGGCAGAACCGGATTTCCAGTCGATAACTTCGAAACCATCTTCTGTTTGATAGACGGCGTCTAGCTTGCAAACAACCACCGTGCCGCCGAGTTCAAACTCGAGTGCTTGTTCAACATAAATAGGCTTGAGGCTTTCGAACCTAGAGTCAAGGAATGCCTGCCCAAGTTCCCGATCTTGCTCTTGCCAATCGGAGATATCCAAATCAGCCTCCAACTCAAACGCCTCCTCCAGGCGCTCGTGAAACTGTGTTCCTCTTGCAGCAGCCTCAGAGAACGACACCGGAAGCGGGCGAGCAATCTGCGCCCAGAAGGCCTCTGGCTCAGTAAGTAGCTGCACAATTTTGGACGCAGATAAACGCAAGGGTAGCTCCACTGGCTTTGGGTTTCTAAGTAGTTCCGCCTGTTCGATAATTGCAGCCAACTGCAGACTTTCACTAACCCTTGTCGGAGTCGCACTGATCACATTTTCGGCAGCAGCGAGTTGTGAATCACGGCTCTTGCCAAGTGGGTCGGCAGGCCAAATTTCGGATTTGGCCAGATTGGCGAGTGGGTTTGCTACCGCTGGCTCTGGAATGGGCTCAAGCAACTGAGCAAGCCCCACGCTAATTAGCTCCTCCAGATAGGGGGCGATCGGGCGCGGATTTAGAATCCCTGCCTTGTAATAACTAGCCGACAGCAAAAGGTCCCTTCCAGCCCGAGTAATTGCAACGTAAGCAAGCCTCCGTTCCTCGATATCGTGCTTGGCCCGGTTTTCTGAAGCAAAATCTTCAGTGGCCGCCTTGAGTTGCTTTTGAGTAGCTGCCTGACGCCAAGACAGTTGAGGTATCCAATCGCGGTCCTGCCTTATTTCATGAGGAAGCTTCCCGATTGCCAGCCAGCCTTTTGAGTCTCGAGAGTCGACCGGAAAAGATCCTTGAACCAAACCTGCAACCGCCACAAAGTCCCACTCGAGACCCTTTGCCGCGTGAACGCTCATTAGCTGCACAACTCCGGCTTTAGCACCGGTCTTTGGCATTTCAAATCGTTCACTGTTGACCGCGTAATCGAGCCAGCCCAACAAGCCTGAAATGGATGGGCGCAGGGCGCTGACTTCGTAGTCTGAAATGCGGGCGATAAAACCCTCTAGATTTGCCAGCGGCGTCTTAGTGCGGGCGTGCGCATAAAGCTCAATGTCCAATTCCAGCTCTCTTGCGACCGCCCAAGAAAATTCACTGACGCCAAGGGAAAGTTGCGTTCTCATCAGGTGAAATAGCTCGCTAGCCTGCACCATTCTCTCGAGTCCGGCCTCGGAAATCTCAGCAAACTCTCTCGAGCTCGGTTTACGAAGTTCGTCCAGCGCCTCAACCAATGTGAGTGGAATCTCCGCAGTGACCTCTTTTCGCATGCGAGTAAGTTTTCGTGCAAATTTATGGAGCTGGGCAATGTCTCTTGGTGCAATTCTGAATTTAGGGCCCGACAAAATTCGCATAAGCTCAGCTCCGGCTTCGGGATCGGCGATCACCCGCAATGCAGCCAACAGATCCAGCACCTCGGGCTGCTCGAGCAACCCGGAAAGCCCCGTAATTTCGACTTCGAGCCCCTTATCCTCGAGGGCATCGGCGAAGAGCCGCATGGCCTGCTTTGAACGGAACAAAACCGCAGCACTGGTTTCACCGTTCATTCTTTCCGAAAGCCACAAAGCCACTCTTGCGCTTTCGGCTGCATCGTCTTGGCAAACAATCGCCGAAACGGTGCCATCTCGATCAAGCCCCGCAGTCAGGCTTACCGGACTGACGAACGAATCATCCTGCAGCGGCTCGCTCACTAAATTGGCCGCATCCACGATTGCCTGGCCAGACCTCCAGCTCGCGCTCAGTGAAAACTGTTCAGCGACACCGAAATCACTAGCAAAACCACTCAGGTTTGCGCTGCTGGCGCCGCGCCAACCGTAGATCGCTTGGTTGGGATCACCGACAGCCATAACTGGCTTTCCGGCAAACAACCTCGAGAGCAACATGGTCTGAATGCCGGAGGTGTCTTGGTACTCATCCAAGAGCACAAATTTATGAGACAGCTCCAGGTCTTGCTTCTCAAGAGCCCTTAGCGCAAGAGCCACTTGATCTGAAAAATCGACCAGACCCCTAGTCTTTTTTTGGTTCTGATACTGCCTTGCAAGCTCAAACACCAATTGTGAGGAGTGCATCGTATCCAGAAGCGTCTGGTGGTAGGCGTAGACCCCATCGCCACCCTTATCAGACTGCGGCAGAGCTGCAATCTGTTGAGCAAAATCTTGCAGGTAGGAAATTGCCTCATCGGCTGACTGCTGGTTATCCGTAAGAGAGCCGCTGGCACCTAAGACCTTCTCAGTCAGGTAATCGAGTGTCTTGTCCCAGTTCAATAACTCTGAAAAATCGGAAATTTTAGCGTTTGCAACCACCTCCCTCGCTAGTGAAATTGCCCCCGCTTCGGTTAGTAGGACAGCGTCTGCCTCGAAGCCGACCTGTAATGACAGTGATCTAAAGATTTCATTTCCAAAAGAGTTATAGGTGGTTATTTTGGGCGGATCAAAATCATCTCCCAGCTCCTTTGGCCAGTAGCTTGACTCCCTCAGCTTCACTAGTCCAGATTGGATTCTGGTAGCCAGCTCACTCGCGGCTTTCCTAGTGAAGGTCAAGCCGAGAATTTCACTCGGTTTTGCCAGCTGATTAGCAACTAAGTAGAGGGTTCTGACTGACATCAACTCAGTTTTTCCACTTCCGGCACCGGCAATAACGAGGCTTGGACCCGTCGTGCTTGCTGACGAGATCGCCGCCTCCTGCTCATCGGTGAGCTTATGTTTTGAAACAATAGAAAAAATTTCTTGGGCCGAGTAATTAGTCATGTGTAACCGCCTTGGCTATCAGCAATTGACATTTGGAGTCTCCGGTGCAGTGTTCTGAGATATTCGCCACAAAGCTGGCCTGACCAATCTGGCTCTCAGCCCTAGACAAAAGCTCCATGATGCTTTTCTGGAACTCACCGGCAAGAGCCGGCTGCTCCAAGACCTTTAATGACCCCGAGCCCACGGAGATTATTCGGCCACCGGCAACCGGTTCGTCATAACTTTGGCGAAGCCCGAGCTGGTAGAGCGCCAGCTGACGGTGTTCCGCCGCCTCTTTTGCACTTGGTGATTTACCAGTCTTCAGATCCGCGGCTATCAAGCCGTCTCCGGTTCGTTCCACCCGATCTATTTTTCCGGCGACAACAAGACGGCCGAGATCTATTTCGAAGCCCTGCTCGCTGGCTACCAGCTGATTGGATTCCGCTAAGTAGGACGATATGTGACCCACCATTTTTAGAGCACGGCGCTTCGCCGCCGTTGCAAGCCACTCGGTTTCAAACTTCAAAGTGTGCCAGTTCGATTCAACGTACTGCCCGACCGAGTCGCTGTCTGTCGAAAGCTCCATTGCAGCATGTAGAAGTGTCCCAATTGATGCCTCAAAAGACTGGCCGTCGCCACCGAAATTATTAATGAACCAATGGAGAGGACATTTCTCAAACGCGTCGAGCCTTGATGCGCTCAGGCGGAGCTGCTCATCCTCCGTGACTACCGGTTCAGTAGTTGAAATTGGAAGCAAGCCCTGCCAACTTCTCGGGTGTGCACCGCTAGCACCAGTTAGTGCCAAAGCAGCCAGCATCGGGGCCGCCGACACATCTCCAGCAGCTAACTCAGCCCGGAGCCTGCCCACCAAGCGGCGAGGGTCGAACTCAATATCCACCTGCTTGGCGACCGGGGATAGTCCGAGCATTTGGAAAAACTGCGAGGGCTGTTCGTCTGAACTTTGCATTGCGCTCAGCATCAACTTGGATCGAACCGCGCCCAAGCTCTTGTAAAACAGTCGAAGCTCGTCAGCCAGCTCAGATCTGGCCGCCTTGCCAGGATCGTCAGATCTTCCAGCTAGAAATGCCTGCAACCCACTGGCCCCAAGAAGAGAGTTCCTGGATCTAAGGTTTGGCCAGATGCCCTCTTGCAGTCGAGGCATAGCCAGAACTTGAAACTCCAGTCCAGATAGCTGTGAAGCGGTAGCCAAAATCACCGAGTCCCGTAAACCCACCTGTGCCAGCGAATCCTCGGGCACGGCCGCATCAAGCTGCACCGCAAAGAATGCTTGCGCACCCGTTCCCTGCTGCTCATCGAATCTATTTGCGGCCGCAAATAACTCCAAAATTGCATCTAGATCACGGTTCGCAGCCAAAGCCACCTCGGATTCGCCCCTGGATAGCTCCGCAAGCTTCCCGGCGGGGGCAAGATTCCAAATGGCGCTGACGAACTGATAGGCACCCATGTCGGTGTTGCTTTTCAGGCTCCCAAGCACTTTGATTGCCCGATTTAGCCTGGCCACTTCATTCGAATCGAAGTCGATCTCGGCCTCGAAGATTGACTCGAGCATTTGACTGCGAGTTAGGCTTTCGAATTGCTCGAGAGAAGACAGTTGCCTAAACAGTCGACGCTGCTGGATAACTGAAAGGCCAATCAAGTTAGACCCCAGAAGCTGAGTCACTAGATAGTGTTTTGGCTCGGCAAATACCAGCTGACCAAAATCGAGCACCGATCGAGCCGCCGGCTGATCCCGAAGCGCTTTTTGCACGCCGAGGATTCGGACTGGTATCGATCTTGCTGCTAAGTCACTGGACAGCTGCTCGAGCTGCACTCTGGTTCTCGCCACAACGCACATTTGCCCCCAGTCCCAACTTTCGGTGACTCTCAGCCTGCGAAACTCACTTGCAAGGTAATCGGTTTCCGATATCTGGTTATCAAAGACTGAAAATTCATCGGTGCTGGATTTCGCGCTGGATTTGGGACGATGCCGAATGGCCTCGGAGGTAGGTATGCGTTCAACAAGCCTGGCCATGAGCTGATTCACGCTAGTTGGCTGACTGATGTGGCCGGTTAGGGAAACCTCCAAAAGGTTCCCTCTATTTTTCCTAAGCTCAGCTACGAAGCCTCCGGCTGCCGCGCGAAAGCCAAGAGAGGCGGTATCCGGATCACCACAAGCAATCAACTGACAAGTGCTTGAGAGCTGCAGGATGAACTCAACTCCAGCCAGCGAGAGATCCTGCGCGTCATCAACTAAAACAACCCTTGCGCTCTTTGCCCCTGCAGCAAATTTGGTTGCCATAACAATTAGCTGGGAAGGATCAACTTGATTGGTTTTTTGCAAGGCTTCGACGTAAATAGGTAGCAGGTCAATTGCGGCTCGGAAGTTTGACTTGGGCCAACTCTCCTGCAGCGCTAAAAGCTTGTTCTTATCTATTTGGTTCTCAATCAGCACCGCAAATAAATCACGAAGTTCGTTGTGAAACCCCGATAGTGCAAGGCTTGCCGGCTCAAAACCCCAACTCTTGGCGATACCGCTCGCGACCGCGTTTGAAACAAGTCCCGCGATAAGTGACTGCTGCTTGGCCCCCGATACCAACTTCACGCCTGGAAGTTCGGCCTGCAGAATTTCAAAAGCCAACGAAGTAATTGATCGCGCCCTTGGCAAGATAGCTACTTTTTTTGAGTTGCCTGCTAGTTGGTCTCGAAGCCTGGTTGCGGCTGCGCGCTGGGGGGTTATTACAATAATTTCGCTTGGATCCAAGCCAGCAATTTCAAATTCTGAAACCAGATTCTTTATAAGACCGGTTTTACCGGAGCCCGGAGATCCAAGCACAAGGGCGTCTAGGCCGGCCATAACGCCGGCAAGTTCAACCGGGAGTTCTGTCTCGGATGAATCGGGCGAATCAGAAGAATTTCTCACGTCATCAATCTATTTGGCTCTACAGACTTTTTTCTTGCCGTAACCTTATTTTGACTAAGGAGAATTATGGACGTCAGAATCGGCATTAGAGACAACGCGAGAGACATCAGCTTCGAATCAGGCCTGAGCGCCAAAGATCTGATGGCTAAGGTAAAAAAGGCGATTGAAGCCTCGGAGCCTGTGCTTGAACTTAGTGACGAAAAGGGCAGCATCATCCTGATTCCAACATCTTCGATCGCATACGTTGAAATAGGCGCGGAGGAAACAAGGCGCGTAGGGTTCCTGGCCTAATGGAAATTCTGATAATTATTGCCTATGCAGCCATTCTTGCGATGGTTGGCCCGTTCGTTCTTGCAAAATCCGACCACTATGGAAAATTAGTGCCGGTGAGTATTGCATTGTCTGCTGGAAGCGCCCTCTGGCTAATTTTGACCTGGGTTGGCTTCAGCTATTCCAGCGCTTGGATTTGGTTCATCGTCATGCTTTCAATGCCTGCGGCTGGATGGTTCGGAACGAATTTTCTGGTTGCAAAACGAGAAGCAGAAGAGGCTAGGCAGCTGGCCAGCATCCGCCTACGCGGTAAGGCCTAGAAGATCCATTCTCACGGTGTGCTTAGCAATTAACGCCGATGTGAATGGCTCAAGGGTCTTGAACTGCTCCCTGGCAAGAGCTACTGCGTCGTCCTTCACGGGGTTTGGCAAAACTTTAGCTAGATCCACAGAATCTCTGATTTCTAGGAGCGCGTCAGCTACAACCATGCGCCCAAACATCGCGAGCCTTGGCCCCAGAGCTGGGTCGGCGGCAATACCGGAGGCCAACTCACTCTCGCAAAACTTCTCCAGCTTCTTTGATTCTAGAAGTTGATCCACTTTTAGCTTTTTTGCAGCTGGAAGGCCCTTGGAAACTTGAGCTGCGCCGTCTTGTAGTATTCCAAAAACGACATAGATCCTCATGAGGTCTTCGAACCAGTCAGCGCCTTCGGTCCGCATAACTAACTGTTCAAGTCGTTCACGAATGTCCGATTGCAATTCCATCTGGCTTGCGCCAAGCCGAATCAACAGACCGTCTAGCTGCTTCGAGCGATCTCTGTAAGAACCGGCCAAAATGGCCTGAGCCTCGCTTTGATTCGAATGGGGCGCCTTGAGGGAGTCTTGCTGCAGAAGGTCGGATATCACAAGATGCAACTGCGACAAAGAAGACAGATAGATTTCCGACGAAGGAGTAAGCTTGGCAGGGTTGAGTTGGATTTGACTGCGACCAGCAGTTGCGTCTCGCGAAGGAAGCGTGAGCTTCTGCGAAACCTTACGTATCTTGCGTAACCAATCCAACACCTTGCAAGCTTATAGCTCAGCTCGAGGAGTAGAAAACCGAGAGCCAAAAACATACGGAGAATTACTTGAGTTTCAAATCACTAGGCATAGATGCAGACATCTGCGAAGCCCTAGAGTCCAAAGGCATCACCAGTCCATTCCCAATTCAAGAACAAGCTATTCCAGTTGCGTTATCTGGGACCGACGTAATCGGCCAGGCTAAAACAGGAACCGGTAAAACTCTTGGGTTTGGCCTTCCGCTTATTCAGGCCCTAGGTGAGAACCCAGCTCCTGGTGTTCAAGCGCTAGTGGTTGTTCCAACAAGAGAATTGGCACTTCAGGTTTCTGAGGACCTAATCCTTGCAACGGCTAACCGCCCTACCACCGTCGTTGCCATCTACGGCGGAAAAGCCTACGAAGGCCAGGTCGCTGCCCTAGAGGGCGGCGCTCAGATTGTTGTCGGTACACCGGGACGCCTTCTTGATCTTGCCAAGCAAAAACTTATGAGCCTGTCCAACGTGACTTTTATGGTCTTGGACGAAGCTGACGAGATGCTTGACCTTGGATTCTTGCCAGACGTTGAAAAACTGTTTTCACTAACACCTCCTCAACGTCAGACAATGCTGTTCTCGGCCACCATGCCCGCGGCAATCTTGAGCCTGGCTCGTCGCTACCAAAACCGCCCGATCCACATCCGGGTCAGTGACCCGGATGAGGGCAAGACCAAGGCTGACATCAAGCAGTTCGTCTATCGAGCACACGCCCTAGATAAAGACGAGGTTGTAGGCCGAATCTTGCAGGCCCAGGGCCGAGGCAAAACAATTATTTTTGTCCGCACCAAGAGGCAGTCGGCCAAATTGGCCGAAGAGTTAATCGACAGAGGTTTCAATGCTGCTCCCTTGCACGGAGACATGTCTCAGGATGCCAGAGAGCGCTCAATGGCTTCTTTTAGAGAAGGCAAGAAAGAGATTCTCGTTGCCACCGAAGTCGCCGCCCGAGGTATCGACGTAGACGATGTCACGCACGTCATCAATTACTCGGTCCCAGAAGATGAAAAAGCGTACCTCCACCGCACAGGACGAACCGGAAGAGCCGGCAAGCTTGGGGTAGCGGTTACTTTCGTTGATTGGAACGACTTGGCTCGCTGGGTTCACATTAACCGCGAACTAGACCTTGGCGTTCCGGAGCCCACTGAAACCTACTCGAATTCACCTCATCTATTTGAAGAACTAGGCATCGAACCTGGGACAAAGGGCCGAATTGGAAGAGCTCCTTCGGCAGTCAAAAAGGCTCCCACATCGAGCCAGCCTCCAAGGTCAAGCGCACCGAGCAAGTCTGTTCCTCAACAGAGTCGCAATCGAAATCGAAATCGAAACTATAAGGGCACTTCGAAGCCAGAGGCTTGATCTAAAATCCTCTGAAGCATTGCGGGCTCAGTTCGGTTTTCACCGAGCCGGTTGTCTTTGCCGTCGATACCGTGATAATCGCTGGAACCAGTAGTTATCAAATTATGCTTCACCGCTAAGTTCTTAAGCCACTGCTTTGCTTGCTTTGGAACGGATCGATGCTCAATTTCGATGCCATTCAAACCCGCACCAATCAGAATCTTGAAAAATTCGGCGGGTAAATCAGTCATCGAGGCTCCCGCAGGAAAGTCGATCAAAGGGTGAGCGATTACTGAAACACCTCCCGCACCCCGAATCAGAGCTATGGCATCCGTGGTGTCGACCGAGTAATCCGAAACGTAGTAGCGCGAGTGCGAATGAAGAATTGACGTGAACGCATCCGAACGGGTTGGAACCACTCCCATTGACACCAAGGTGTCTGCCAAGGCTGGTCGCCCGACCGTCGAACCCTCTGGCAACTGCTCCAGCACCATTTCCCAAGTGATTGGGTAGTCCTCAGCAAGTAGCCCAACCATCTTTTTTGCTCTTTCAATTCTTGAGCGCCTTGTCTTTTCAAGTTCCTGAACTAGGGCCGAATTTGTTGGGTCTGGCAAATAGGCGAGAATGTGAACGCTGATCGAGCGGTTACCGCCGATCAGCTGCCTAGTGGACACCTCGATTCCAGGAATTACTCGGACCTGGTGCTGGCGACCAGCAATTATTGCCTCGTCCCAGCCAAGAGTGGTGTCGTGATCGGTGATTGCAAGGGTCGTGACACCTGCTTTAGCCGCATTTTGGACAAGTTCGGTTGGGCTATCTAATCCGTCACTCATATTTGAGTGTGCATGTAGGTCTATCACAGGAGCAGAATAGTCGCATGACGAAAAATTCTCAGCCGACTAACCGGTCTCGCGTGCCACAGTCGGAACGATTCATGGATTTCATTTCCTCAAACTGGGCAAAAATTGACTCCCCGCCTGTAACTCGCTGGGAGGTTGCTGACCACAGCCCTAGACGAAGAGAGGCCCTCTCGGCAAAGTTTGCCGGCAAAGTCCTCGTTATTGCCGCCACCCAGCCAAGAGTGAGGGCTAATGATACCGACTATCGATATCGGCCTGACACTGCCTTCACTCACCTCACCGGATGGGGTTCGGCAACTGTGCCTGGATCGGTATTGGTTATTGATGGCCGCAAAGACAAATGCGAATCAACCTTGTACCTAATGCCGACTGCGGGAAGAGAATCCGATGAGTTTTTTGCCAACCCCGCAATCGGAGAATTCTGGGTTGGCCCAAGACCAACCCTGACCCAAGTCTCATTGCAGCTTGGGATCGAAACCAAAGACCTAAAGCAACTAGATGCCGACCTTGCATCGATTGGGGCAGTTCTGGATATGGAAGATCCAGAACTTGCCGAAGCCGCCTCCACGCTGAGATTTGTAAAAGATGAGTACGAGATTGCCCAAATGCGTGAAGCGGTCAGAATCACAGTTGACGGTTTTGCAGAGGTTGCCAGATCAATACCACGGGCCACAAAAAAGGCCAGAGGAGAACGAGTCGTTGAGACTGCCTTTTACAGCGTGGCAAGACAAAACGGTTTTGAGCTTGGCTACGAAACAATCGCAGCCAGCGGCCCAAACGCTTGCATACTTCACTGGACAAAAAACGATGGCGAAGTCAAACCTGGCGACTTGATACTCGTCGATGCCGGTGCAGAACTTGACTCGCTATACACGGCAGATGTAACAAGAACGATTCCAGTCAATGGGAAATTCTCGAAAGAGCAACTCTGGGTCTACAACACGGTTTTAGAGGCCGCCGACGCAGCCTTTGCGGTGGTGAAACCGGGGATCAAATTCCGCGAAGTTCATAACGCAGCGATTGAGGTTATTGCCAGGCGAGTAGCCGAGCTTGGAATAATTCCAGTTACGGCCCAAGAGGCTCTGGAAAAAGATAACCAGCATCATCGCCGCTACATGGTCCACGGCACCAGCCACCACTTGGGGCTCGATGTCCACGACTGCGCGCAGGCTAGGCGCGAAATGTATCAGGACGGGATTCTAGAAAAAGGCATGATTTTCACGATAGAGCCCGGCCTCTACTTTCACCAGAATGACCTGAATCTGCCGGCTGAATACCGCGGCATCGGAGTAAGGATCGAGGATGACGTCTTGGTCACTGAGTCCGGTTATGAAAACCTAAGCGCTGCTTTGCCGAGAACCGCTGGCGACGTTGAGAATTGGTTTGCCCAGCAAATTTCCTAATTAGCTAAGGTCGCGGGACATGTTGATGATTTGCATGGCCTTTGCCGCGTCTTCTTCGGGCACGATGACTTCATATTTCGCAGCCACTGGCATTTGCGAACTTAGAAAACCACGCTTGTTTTTTGAGGCCAAAAATCTAAGGATGTTTACGAGCATTCCAACACCGGCTGCAATCACAATAACTGCGAAGAATTCTTGAGGCACGTAGTTGATCTCTCCGCTGATGCCAACATCCACACCTGCACCAATAATCAGGGCGAAAATCACGCCTAGCCAAAATCCGGTCATCGCTCCTGAGGCGGCTACTCGGCCGTAACCAAGCCTTGACCTGACTTTCTCAACCATGACTAGGTCATGGCCAAGAATTGTCACTTTATTTGCCTTGAAATCTCCTGCCACCAGCCTGTTGACAAATTCGGCTGCCTCGGTGTGGGTGCGAAATTCACCCAGGCTGTGACCGCGTGGGATCGAGAGGGCCGCATTGTTCTTTTTGGAGCTACTTCTGGCATCAGACATTGAAGAAGCCTTTCAGGATTAGGCATGTCCGAATAAGGTTATCTCTATGAGCGCAACCAGAGTCTTCGTAGCTAGATTGGCTGGTTGTGGTGTTTTTGACCCTCAGGGAGACCGAGTCGGCAAGGTTATCGACGTGCTGATGGCATATCGAACCACCCTTCCGCCGCGAACCACCGGCTTCATCATCGAAATTTCCGGTAGACGAAGGGTTTTTCTTCCAATTGCCAGGGTTACCGCCATCGCTCCAGGTCAGTTGATTACCAACGGCCTGATTGATCTTCGCCGGTTCACCATGCGCGGTCAAGAAGTAAGAGCAATTGCCGAGATGCTTGGCCGGAAAGTCACCTTGCTCGATGGAGCGGGTCTTGCAAGCATCGAAGACTTTGCAATCGAAAAGGGCAAGCGCGGAGATTGGGTTTTGTCTGAATTGTTTGTGAGAAAGCAAAAAAAGAATTCGGCTATCCCCTTTGCCAAGGGTCCTACCATGTTCGTTCAGTGGCAGGAAGTTGTTGAAAACCGGGAGAACCCTGCCGACCAAGATGCTCGGCAGTTGCTTTCGACGGTAGCCGACCTTCGCCCAGCTGACCTAGCAACCGCAGTTTTGGATTTACCCGAACACCGAATGCTAGCCCTGGCCGATGAGCTAGATGACGAGCGCTTAGCTGACCTTCTAGAGGAACTTCCCGAAGAAGAGCAGCTGGAAATCATCAACGATCTCGATGATGAGCGAGCCGCCGAAGTTCTTGACCTGATGGGTCCGGATGACGCGGCCGACCTGATGGCCAACTTATCCCCCGAGCGCGCAGAAATGCTTCTCAGCCTCATGGACGATGAAGAGGCCGACGACATTCGGCAGCTATTGACCTATGAGCCATATACCGCGGGTGGAATGATGACCCCAGAGGCAATAATCTGTGCCGCCGACACCACAATTGCTCAGGCAATGGCTTTGGTTAGAAGAAAAGAAGTCGAGCCAGTTTTAGCTGCCCAGGTGTTTGTCACCCTCCCACCCTACGAAGCCCCCACCGGACGCTATTTGGGCGTAGTGCACTTCCAAAAGCTTTTGAGATACCCGCCCCATGAGCGCCTCGGATCGATCTTGGACACCGAACAAGAACCAGTGGCGCTAGACACCCCAATTGCCCAGATCCACCGATATCTTGCAAGCTACGACCTTGTGGCTTTACCGGTCACCGATGATGAAAACCGGCTTGTAGGTGTCGTGACAGTAGACGATGTTTTGGACCACCTTCTTCCCGACGACTGGCGAAGTGAGGAGGAGCGCTAATGGCTAGAAATAGATCATTGCTGGAAAAGCCAATGACCCGTCGAACCCGCTTCCGGATGCCTAACATCTCACAGGAGACGGTTGGACGCGTTTCCGAAAGATTCGCGCGCGCGATGGGCACAGGCGCGTTCCTGATTTTCATGACAGTCTTCGTTGCGATCTGGCTGAGCTGGAACACTCTGGCCTCTCAGGACGCTCAGTTTGACCCGCGGGCACTCAACTTCACTCTCCTAACCTTGATTTTGTCGTTGCAGGCCTCCTACGCCGCACCGCTGATCCTGCTGGCCCAGAACCGACAGGATGACCGGGACCGCGTTAAGTTCGAGCAAGACCGTCAGCGCGCCGAGCGGACACTGGCCGACACCGAATACTTGACCCGCGAGGTGGCCGCTCTCGCGCTTACGCTCGACGAAGTAGCAACCAAAGACTTTGTCAGAGACGAGATCCGAGACGCAATGAAGGAGCTACTCGAGCAATTGCGTGAAGACAAAAAACCCGGCAAGAAATCCAAGTGACAAAGCGCGCTCTAGCGGCGCTAGCCGGAGTCATTGACCCTGAGCTTCGCCAACCAATTACCGAGCTTGGAATGGTAGGTCCGATTCAAGAGACCGAGGATTCAGTTTCGGTTCAGATAAAGCTCACGATTGTCGGCTGCCCGGCCGCACAATCTATCGAGCGTGACGTCAATCAGGCTCTCGCGGCGGTCTTCAAAAATGTCGAGGTCGAAATGACCACCATGACTAACGACGAGCGCAAGGCTCTCACGCTAAAACTCCGCGGAGACAAGCCTGCGAAGTTCAATCCCTTTGCAGATAAAGACAACCTCACCCGCGTGATTTTCGTCTCCAGCGGCAAGGGCGGAGTCGGTAAGTCGACTTTGACGGTGAACCTCGCGGTGGCCCTTGCCGGCCTCGGTCAAAAGGTGGGCCTGCTGGATGCCGATATTTTTGGCTATTCGGTCCCGCAGTTAATCGGAGTAAACCAGAGTCCAACCCAGGTCGAAAACCTTATGCTTCCTCCGATAGCGCACGACGTGAAGGTTATTTCGATTGGCTTTTTTGTGAAGGACAATCAACCGGTTGCGTGGCGCGGACCCATGCTCCACAGAGCAGTTGAACAATTTTTGACCGATGTGTTTTGGGGAGACCTTGATTTCTTGCTAGTTGACCTGCCCCCTGGTACCGGAGACGTTGCAATCAGCCTTGGCCAATTGCTTGCAAAGGCCAAAACACTTGTTATCACAACACCCCAGCACACTGCCGCAATAGTTGCTGAAAGATCCGGTGCAATCGGCCTGCAAACCGGTCAAGAGATACTGGGGGTTATTGAAAACATGAGCTATCTTCCCTCTGAGAATGGACCGATCGAGATTTTTGGATCCGGAGGTGGTGACGCTGTTGCGGCAAGACTCACGGAAATTAGTGGGAAAAAAGTACAGCTCATGGGCAAGATTCCCATCAGTCAAGACCTCAGGATATCCGCCGATGACCAGGTGCCTATTGTGGTTTCTGACCCGGCAGATCCTGCAGCCTTAGAGATAATAAGAATTGCTAAATTACTAATGGATTCCCCGCGCGGACTTGCTGGGAAATCTTTGAAGATAACTCCGAGTTAGGTATTGGCATGAAGACCATTAGCGTTATCGATCCCCTTACGGGCAACAAGCTTCACGAAATCAGCTCACACTCAAAAGTAGAAGTGGGTCTGAAGTTTCAAGCAGGCAGGGACGCTCAGGTTGCATGGGCGAATCGACCCGCCAAAGAACGCGCTCGGATTGCAAACAAAATTGCCGGGCTACTGGTGGAGCGAGAAGAACAAATTCTTCATCTACTTCAAAAAGAAACCGGTAAGGCAAAGGCTCATGCCTTCGAGGAGCTCACCGGCGCACTCGGTGCTGTGGCTTACTACGCAAAAACTACTTCCGGTCTCATGCGTCGCAAGCGCGTTCGTGCAGGAGTGCCGTTCATGATTAGCGCTTTTGTGGAACCGACTCCCGTGGGTGTGGTTGGAATCATTACGCCTTGGAACTACCCACTTGCCCTGACCATGATGGATGTTATTCCAGCGCTGATGGCAGGCAACGCAGTGGTTCAAAAAGCCGATAATCAGACCACAAAAACCGTCCAGTTGGCAAGAGATTTGAGCGTTGAAGCAGGGATACCAGAGGAGATCTGGCAAATTGTGCACGGTGACGCAACTGAGGTCGGAAATGCTGTCACCGATAATGCCGACTTCGTAGCCTTCACAGGATCCACCGCAACCGGAAAACTAGTTGCGGCAAGAGCCGCTTCCAGGCTTGTGGGCTACGCCCTTGAACTCGGCGGTAAAAACCCAATGATTGTTCTTCCAGGTGCCGACTTAGAAAAAGCTGCAGAAACCGCAATTGGTGGGGCCTTTGGAAATAGCGGTCAACTCTGCGTGGCGATTGAACGGCTGTACGTTTCAAATCACGACCTTCAAGAGTTCGAGCTAATTCTCAAGCGCAGGGTCGAGTCTTTGAAGCTGGGTAGCTCAAATAAATTCGACTTTGACCTAGGTGCCCTGACATCTGCCGCGCAACTTGAGAGGGTTTCCGGATTCGTGGATCGAGCCAAGCAAGAAGGAGCAGTCGTACTGACTGGCGGCCATGCTCTTTTGGACCTCGGGCCAAATTTCTATGCCCCAACTGTCATCACCCAGATTCCGCATGGTGCTGAAATCCTCCACAAGGAAGTTTTTGGTCCGGTAATTGCCCTTGTTGGCTACGAAGGTCTGGATCAGGCAATTGAGCTTGCCAACGCCAGCGAATATGGCCTGAACGCTTCGGTAGTCGGGAATCGCAAACAAGCGCTTGGCGTCGCCTCTAAGCTCATGGCGGGGTCAGTGAACATAAACGAGGGCTATCGAGCCACGATGGCCTCTATGGCGGCGCCAATGGGCGGCATGAAGCAATCTGGCCTAGGACGTCGCTCGGGACCCCAGGGACTATTGAGATTCACGGAAACCCGGACAATTGGAGTCAGCAATAACTTTCCAATAAAACTGCCTACTAGAGCGAGGCAGTATCTGCGACTGGCGCCAATCATGACCAAACTGGTCAGGTGGATTGGGAAGCTCTAGGTAGATTCCTGATCGAACGGTGGAGACTCTCCTAGTTCGAGTGGCTTTTGAGGCGGTTTGGCTCTGTTCAGTGTTTCGGCAGCGTTAGCGGGTCTCTTTTTCTCATCCATCAGTGCTTCTCGAACAATCCGCCTTGGGTCGTATTGCCTTGGGTCTAACTTCTTCCAGTCCAGGTCTTCGAAACCTTCGCCCAACTCAGATTTCATTTGGACTTGGGCATTGTCAACCATTCGCTTGCCCTTGCGAGCCCACTCGCCCAACTGCTTTGCATAGTAGGGCAGGCGCTCAGGTCCCAAGATTAGGACCGCAAGGAGAGCCAGCAGCAGCAGCTTCTCAGCACTAAGACCAAACATGGACTTGAGTTTACAACTAACCAATCCATGCTTTTTACACAAGCGCTCCTAAGCTTGTGGTCAAGATGATAGACAAGATTTCAAGCTGGAAATACGCAGAGAATTTCAACCGCGAACCGGATCACATTAGCGTTGCCCGCAACAGTGCCGAGCAGCTTGGAGTTGAATCGGTGACGCCCGCAACCGGAGCTGGACTCGCATCCATTGCAGCGATGCTTGGGGCGAAAAACATTGTGGAGGTTGGAACCGGAGCCGGTGTATCTGGCCTGTGGCTATTGAGTGCCTCAGAAATCAGCACACTGACCACCATCGATGATGAGCCCGAGTATCAAAATCAGGCCCGAACCAATTTCCAATTAGCGAACATCCCAGCAAGTAGAGCCAGGGTCATAACCGGCAGGGCTGCAGCCGTCATGGCAAACATGACGGAGGCCGCTTACGACCTGGTGTTTTTGGACATTGAGCCGTTTGACCTAGAACAGCTTTTGCCCCAAGCCATTGGACTCGTTAGGCCTTCGGGTGCGATTGTCATCTCTCACGCACTCTGGCGTGACAGGGTTCCAAACCCAGCGTTAAGGGACGATGAGACTTCCGCAATGCGCGCGGTAGTTAGGTTTTTTGAAGAGTCTGATGAATTTATCTCAAGCATCTCAATGCTTGGGGATGGCTTACTAGTTGCAGTTAGAAAACCAGAGGCTATTTCTTAACGACACCCTCAAGGACTTTATAAAGTTCTTTGGCTTCGGTGTCATTTACTGAAACCACTAGGCGCCCGCCGCCTTCTAGTGGAACCCTGAGAACTATTAGTCCCCGTGTCTCACGTTCTGCTTCCATAGGTCCATCACCGGTGCGAGGCTTCATTGCTGCCATGAGGTTAGACTCCTTGGATTCGTCTTGGGAGAGATAATTATCCCAGACTTCGCGCCGAAGCGCCAACTTATCTACAGGCTGAGCCAGGCCCTAAGTCCGGCCTCTACGTCAATTAAGTGACCAACCGGCACATTTTCGTTGTCGGCGTGAGCCAGCGAAGGATCCCCCGGGCCGTAGTTCACGGCTGGAATTCCCATCGCCGAAAACCTTGCAACATCGGTCCAGCCGTACTTCGGTCTGACCTCCGTGCCGATGGCAGTAATAAAATCAAGAGCCGCTGGCAGATTCAAGCCGGGCTTCGCTCCTTCAGCCTGATCCGTGACAACGACATCAAAGCCTTCAAACAAAGTTTCAAGGTGCAGAATCGCTTCGGCAGCAGATTTATCCGGTGCGAAGCGATAGTTGACGGTCAGCACCGCAGCGTCGGGAATCACGTTTGTTGCGATGCCGCCACTCACTAAAACCGCACTCAAGCTTTCTTTGTAATCAAGCCCATCGACGGTGACAGTTGCTGGTTGGTAGTCGTTCAAGATATTTAGAGAGTGCGCGAGTGCGTGGATGGCGTTTTTACCCATCCAGGGTCTTGCGGAGTGAGCCTTGATGCCTACGGTTCTAACCTCAACCCGAACAGTCCCGTTACATCCACCCTCAATCATCGCGCTGGTGGGTTCACACAAAACCGCGAACTCGCCATTGAGCATTTCAGGATGGTTTCTAGCAAGTCGCCCAAGCCCATTTAGGTCGGCAGCAACCTCTTCGTTGTCATAGAAAACCCAAGTGACATCAAACTTAGGCTGCTGGATCTCAACCGCAAGCTTCAACATCACTGCAATGCCGCCCTTCATGTCCACTGTTCCGCGACCAAATATCACTTGCTCGCGCTCAAAGTGATGCAGCCTCGTTGGTAGGTTTTCTGCCACGGGTACGGTGTCTATATGACCGGCAATTATGACTCGAGTGTCACGGTTCAGATTGGTCCTTGCCACCACCGCATTGCCGTCGCGAGTGATCGATAAATGCGACGCACTGGCCAAGACCCGCTCAATCTCATCGGCAAGCTTGGCTTCATTCGACGAGACTGACTCGATATCGCAAATTGCCATGGTGAGTTCCACAAGGCTCTGAGTGGGGTCTAAGGCTGACATGTCGTTAAGGCTACCTGTATTCTGGTTGCAATGAGTGATGCGCAAAGTAACCAAAAGGCCTGGGGACACGGTCTGGCCTCTAAATCCCCGAGTGGAACCGTGCTTGACGTCTGGTTCCCGGAGCCCTATCTAGGTGAAGCACCGATGTCCGACCTTCAGTGGTTTCCGCCAAAAGATCTAGACCTAAAAGCGGGCCCAGACGAGCTTCGAAATCTAACCCTTGAGGTTATTCGAGTTGAAATAGACCTAACTAATCCGGTTGAGTCAACTGCCGATGCCTACCTCCGTCTGCACCTGTTGTCCAAGCTCCTTGTTAAGCCCAACTCGATCAACCTAGACGGGCTCATACCAAACTTGCCGATCGTAGCCTTTACCAATTTCGGTGTCATGGAGTTAGCTGACTTTGAAGCAAGGACACTGGAGCTAAGGCGACACGGAGTGATTGCTCACTCGATCGATAAGTTCCCGAGATTGGTCGACTACGTGGTTCCAAAAAAGGTTCGAATAGCAGATGCAAACCGGGTTAGGCTCGGCGCTCATTTAGCTCCGGGCACCACCGTGATGCACGAGGGATTCGTGAACTTCAACGCGGGAACTCTTGGTGCCTCCATGGTTGAGGGGCGAATTTCGCAGGGCGTAGTCGTTGGCGATGGCTCCGATGTTGGCGGCGGAGCATCGATTATGGGCACTTTGTCCGGTGGCGGTAGCCACCGAATTTCAATCGGCGAACGAGCATTGCTTGGGGCAAATTCCGGAATCGGAATCTCCATTGGAGACGACTCGATCGTGGAGGCCGGGCTTTATGTAACGGCCGGGACCAAAGTGATTTTGATAGTTGAGGGTAAAACCGAAACCGTTAAGGCCGCCGAGCTAAGCGGCCTGGCTGGCTTGCTGTTTAGAAGAAACTCGCTGACCGGCGCGGTGGAGGCAATTGCTCGTCAAGGCGTTGGGGTCTCTCTCAATTCAGAGCTGCACGCCTAAGCGCTATCCGGTAACTGAATCCCAGCCCTTTGGGCTAAGCGGTTGGCCGCTCAGGTAAACGTCACTGTCGCCTTTGGCCACTACCTCGCCAATGACTTTTGTGCCGCGAGGTAAGGCTGCTTTCGGTGACACGGTGGCAAGAAAACAATGGTCTTCGCCTCCGTGAAGAATCCAGTCCCACTCCGAAACCGGTTCGGCTTCAAAATCTCGAGAGTTAATCGATTGTGCCGCTTGCTCGAGTATGGCCGCGTAGCCCTCAAGAAGCTCTTTTTTTATGTTCAGGCTGACATTTGAACTAGACGCGAGTCTCCCGGCGTCTAGAGATAATCCATCTGAGACATCTAGCATCGAGGACGCCACCGCTGCCAACTCCAAGCCAAGGGCAAAATCCGGCACTGGGCGAAGCTGAATGCTCACAAGATCCGGATAGCTAGCCGACAGGCTCTCGTCATTGGAGCTAAGTAGAGCGAGCCCACTTGCGGCCTTCCCTAAAGTTCCAGCAATAACGATTAGATCGCCCACTTCAGCTGTCGAACGCAGCCTAGGCTCTCTGGATTCAAGGTCTCCGTGGGCGGCTATCGCAATCACTATTTGCTCACCGGAGGCCAGGTCTCCCCCGACAATCTGACACTCCGGGGCGTGCCTGTCACACGCTGATTGCAGTCCGGAAGCAAAATCTTCGAGCCAAGCCTGAGGGGTTTGCTTGGTGACCACCAGTGCGACCGTGAGGGCCCTTGGTACGGCTCCCATTGCAACTAGATCTGCAATGTTGCTCGTGACCGCCTTGTAGCCGATGTCAAAGCCAGAAGACCAGTCAAGCCTAAAATCATGATCTTGCACCATCGTGTCAGTTGTAATAACCACTCGAGAGTCACTAACGCTAATAACAGCGGCATCATCGCCTGGGCCAACGAGCGTGGTAGCAACCGGTTTAAAAACGCTCAGTGCTCGTCTTAGAGCTTCGGTTTCACCGATCTCAATAATCTTTTGGCCGTCATTATTCACACAGCAACGCTAGCCTTATTTCAATGCGCATATTTACTATCTCGATGTTTTTGTTGGTTTTAGTCTCCGGTTGCACACAGGCGGTAAATCTTGAGGCAGCGGACGATTCAAATAACCCAAATTGTGCTGATGTAAGCGTGCGACTGCCAGATATGCTCGGAGAAAATCGGCTCCGCTACACCAATGCTCAAGCCACTGCTGCCTGGGGAAATCCCGCCGCTATCCTGCTTCGCTGCGGCCTGGAGACGGTAGAAGTCTCGGCACTACCTTGCGTTACCGCAGGCACAACAGACTGGCTGGTAGATGAAAGCGCAGCCCCCAAATATAGATTTATTTCCTACGCCACTATCCCGGCAGTAGAGGTCATAGTCGACTCTGAGGTTGCCAGCGGAATAACCGCCCTCGAGGGCCTCTCTCAGGCAATGAGCGTCTTACCAAGAACAAAGATCTGCACCGAACTGGTTGACTAAGTGGCTACTTCTTGAGCTTGTTCCTGTTCGCCGAAGCCATTTTGAATCAGAATCTCAACCAGTTCTTGATAACTGACTCCACTGGCCTCAAATAACGCTGGATACATAGAAATTGGAGTAAACCCCGGCATGGTGTTCACCTCGGTAATGACCCAGCCTTTTTTGGTTAGGAAAAAATCAGTTCTCGCTAGCCCCTTGCAGCCAAGGGCTCGAAAAGCAGCCTTTGCAGCCTTTGCAAGCGATGACGCATCTTTGACGCTCAGTTTTGCCGGTATTACAAGCTCTGCTCCGGCTCCAAGGTATTTGGCTTCGTAGTCATAAAAAGGCCTTCCTGTGACAAGAATCTCGCCAGCCTTTGAAACCTGAAGGTCGCCGTTTGGCATTTCCAGGACCGAGCACTCGATTTCTCGGCCCAAGACGCGTCTTTCAATCATTGCGGTTTGATCGTGGATCAACGCAAGCTCAATAGCAGCCTCAAGCTCCTTTTCTTTCATTACAAGGCTTACCCCCACCGAAGAACCGGACCTGGAGGGCTTAACAAAGGCATCAGGCTTCATAACTTTTTTGGCGCGTGTCAAGCAGTCACTTTTTGACTCAGCCCACTGCTGCTTCGTAATTACCTCTTCCGAGGCAACTGCTAATCCGACATCGCGAAACAGCGCCTTGGCCTGGACCTTATCCATTGCCAGCGCCGAAGCCATCACGCCGTTACCCACGTAGGGAATCTTGCAAAGTTGGAGCAGGCCTTGGATTGAGCCATCCTCTCCATTTGGACCGTGAAGCACTGGAAATGCCAAGTGAATTTTCCCAAGAGAAATCCCTGAGGCCATTCGAAGTTCGCCGCCGCCAAGTGGTAGCAATAACTCTGGTGAATCTTCGCTGACTTCAGGAAAGTCTTGAAGCTTCCATTCGGGGTTTACCGGCTCCAGGACGAAGCGCCCCGTTTTGGTAATCCCGACCGGGATGATCTCGTACTTTGTTGCATCAATGGCAGTAAAAACACCCAGTGCTGTCACGCAAGAAACTGAATGCTCGCTGGATTCTCCTCCATAGATTAGGGCTATCCGTTGCATTAGAACTCCATCTCAATTTCGTCGGCAAGGTTTAGCTGCTGACCAAAATCGGTCGGCTTCATAACCCCGTTTAGTACGTCGCTGACCTGCTGCACTATGGGCATATCTATACCCATTCTCTGGGCAATCTCCAAAACCGGCTCCACCGAACTTAGGCCTTCAGCCGTCTGCTGCATGCGGCGAAGCACCTCAGGTTTGCTATATCCCTTGCCCAGCATCTCACCGGCCCTGAAGTTCCGTGACAGGTTTGACTCACTGGTTGCAATCAAGTCACCGAGACCAGCAAGGCCGAACATGGTTCTTCTCCTGGCGCCGTGCTCAATCGCGAAGTTTGTGATTTCGCTTAGACCCCTGGTCATAATTGAAGCCTTTGTGTTTTGGCCATAACCCAAGCCGTTCACAATTCCGATGGCAACTGCAATTAGATTTTTTAGAACACCACCGAGTTCGGTGCCAACCAGGTCCTGATTCGTAAACACTGTGAAGTACTGGTTCGAGCAAACCCTTGCAACCTCAATCGCCCGATCTTGATCCTCGCAGGCGCAAACAGCTGCGGCCGGATCTCTGCGGGCAATTTCGAGGGCCAAGTTGGGTCCGGAAAGCACGGCTATTTGGGATTCCGGAACATTTGCAGCCTGATGAATAACTTCACTCATTCTTGCGCCCGTGGACTGCTCTAGCCCCTTCATAAGGCTAATTACGGTTGCACCCTCGGGGATCAGATCTTTCCATTCACCTAGGGTTTCTCGAAGTGACTGAGATGGAATAGCTATGTAGATCTGAGTGGCATTTAACAGAGCGGTTTCTAGGTCCGAGGTCGCAGTCAGCGCCTTTGGTAAATCAACGCCCGGAAGGTAGTCACCGTTTCTGGAAGTTTCATTAATCTCATCGGCTAGGTCCTGACGTCTCGACCAAAGCACGACATCATTGCCACCATCGGCAATTACCTTGGCCACAGTTGTGCCCCAGCTACCAGCGCCCATCACTGCGATTTTCATTTGACGTCTTTTCTAAAATTTCCAGTTTGCGTCTGACCCTTATCGTTTGGGTCCCACAATTTTTCAGGCGGAGTTTCGCCTCGCATCTGACCGACAAGATTTGCAACTTCGCGCATGATTTTGTCAGTGGCGTCGGCCATTTCTTTTGCGGTGAGGACTTCTTTTTTGGGCTTTTCAAAATAGATCGGCTTGCCGATTTTGACTCGCACGGTGTGGAAAGGGTTTGGTCGAAACTTCTTAGAGTAATTGCCAAGTACTTTTTCGACGCCCCAGTGCGCGGCTGGCACAACCGGCAGTCCAAGCTCAAGAGCGAGCCTAATTGCACCGCTTTTACCGCGCATTGGCCATAGGTCCGGATCCCTGGTCAGCGTTCCTTCCGGGAACACGATCACGACCTGCCCGGCTGCCAGATACTCCTTGGCAACGCGAAGCGGCTCCTCATTGGACTTACCGCCACGATAAACGGGTATCTGACCGACTTTTGGAAGAATTTTTCCCACTACGGGGATCCGAAATATCGACTCTTTGGCTAGGTAATGCGGAACTCGCTTCATGTGGATGTAGACAGAGTAGGCAAATGCGAATGGGTCCAAGTAGCTGACGTGGTTCCCCACCAAAATGTAGCCGCCCTTTGGCAAGTTCTCAATTCCCGAGGTTTTAATGTTGAAAAACAATCGAAGCACGGGAGCCAGGACGCCGGCTACCAGCCTAAATTGCCAGTTTCTTTGGTCTTCAAACTTATTCGATGCCGATGATGCCGTCATTTTTTCTAACCTTCAATCTGAAAGTCGGCCCCGAGGTCTTGAAGTTTGTCGATAAAGCGCTCGTAGCCCCTTGAAATCAATTGAACGTTCGAAACATTTGAGGTTCCTTCGGCAGCGAGAGCGGCAACGACATGAGAGAAGCCACCGCGCAAGTCTGGAACTCGAATGTCCGCACCCCGCAACGGAGTCGGTCCAGAGATAACCGCAGAGTGGTTAAAGTTCCGCTGACCAAAACGGCAAGGATTGCCGCCCAAACATTCACGATAGATCTGTATTTGAGCGCCCATTTTGTTGAGTGCTTCGGTGAAGCCAAATCGGTTTTCATAAACCGTCTCGTGCACAATCGACAAACCTTGAGCCTGGGTGAGAGCTACCACAAGGGGCTGCTGCCAGTCGGTCATGAATCCCGGGTGAACATCGGTTTCAATCACTACGGGCTGAAGTTCCGAGCCGGGGTGATAAAAGCGAATTCCGGCAGGTTCAATCTCAAACTCGCCACCTACTTTTCTGTAGGTGTTTAGAAATGTCATCATTTCTATTTGCTTGGCACCGCCGACGAAGATGTCGCCCTTCGTGGCAAGGGCTGCGGCAGCCCAGGAAGCAGCTTCATTCCGGTCAAATAATGCTTTGTGGGTATATCCCTTAAGCTGCTTTACGCCCTCAATCCTTATTACGCGATCAGTATCAACCGAGATGATGGCACCCATCTTTTGCAAGATTGCAATTAGGTCAATGATCTCGGGCTCAATAGCCGCGCCTCGAAGTTCTGTGAGGCCCTTGGCTGTTGTGGCCGAGAGAAGAACCTGCTCGGTAGCGCCAACCGATGGATAAGGCAGGTTTATCTTGGCTGCGACTAGTCCATCTGGAGCGCTGAGGCGGGTTCCAGTGGGAAGCTTCTCAATTACCGCGCCGAACTGCCTAAGAACATCAAAGTGAAAATCAACTGGTCGGTCGCCGATCTCGCAGCCCCCTAGGCCCGGAATAAAGGCTTCTCCTAGGCGATGAAGCAGCGGACCACAAAACAGGATTGGAATTCTGGATGAACCGGCGTGGGCGTCAATGTCAACGATTCTCGCCTGCTCAACGTTTGAGGGGTCCAGCGTCATGTCACCGGTTTTAGGATCGTGAGTGATTGTCACGCCGTGAAGGTTGAGAAGTCTTTCGACAACTTCTACGTCTGAAATGTGAGGGACATCCAAAAGCGTCGAGGGAGTTTCGCCCAGCAGTGCTGCCACCATGGCTTTGGTCACCAAGTTCTTGGCACCCTTTAGGTCAACCCTGCCTTTTAGTGGCTTTCCGCCCTCAATCCGAATCAGGCTCAATCAAACTCCCTTGGCTGGCAGAGTTTTGGGTTTCCAAGACTCTCTTTTGGCCTCGTAGGCCGCTATCGCATCTTCACTCTGGAGGGTTATTCCGATATCGTCAAGTCCCTCGGTAAGACGCCACTTAGTGTATTCATCGATTTCGAATCGAATAACGACGTCGTTCACTCGAATTTCTTGGCTTGGAAGGTCGACGGTTATTTTGGCGGCGGGGTTTGCCTCAATCTGCTCCCAAAGAGTTTCGGTATCGGCGTCGGTGATGACCCCAGCGATTAAGCCCTGTTTGCCGGAGTTTCCAAGAAATATATCGGCAAATTTGGAGCTAAAAACTGCCTTGAAACCGTAGTCCCTGAGGGCCCAAACTGCGTGCTCTCTTGAAGAGCCGGTTCCAAAGTCAGATCCGGCCACAAGAACTTCAGCGCCTTGGTAACTTGGATTATTCAGCACAAAATCGGGGTTCTGACGCCAGTTGGCAAAGAGCCCGTCCTCAAATCCAGTCTTGGTTATTCGTTTCAAGAAAACGGCTGGGATTATCTGGTCGGTATCGACGTTGCTTATCTTTAGGGGCATGCCAGTGCCGGTGAATTGAGTGACTTTTTCCATTACTGCTCCAAGTCTGCAGGGGAAGAAAGTGTCCCTCTGATTGCTGTTGCCGCCGCTACCATCGGGGAAACCAAGTGGGTTCTTGCGCCTTTGCCCTGCCGGCCCTCAAAGTTTCGGTTCGAGGTCGAAGCTGCGCGCTCCCCCGGAGCAAGCTGATCCGGGTTCATACCCAAGCACATTGAGCAACCGGCAAATCGCCAGTCTGCACCAAAGTCAACAAAAACTTTGTCTAAGCCCTCTTCTTCAGCCTGAAGTCTCACCTTTTGAGAACCGGGGACCACCATCATGCGAATCCCCGGTGCCATCACTTGGCCGCGAATAATGTCTGCGGCTGCCCGAAGGTCTTCGATTCTTGCGTTCGTGCAGGAACCCAAGAAGACTGTGTCAACCGCAATGTCTTTCATCTTCGTTCCGGCCTTGAGGTCCATGTAGGCAAGAGCCTTTATTGCGGCAGCCTTTTGGCTCGGATCATCGAAGCTGTCCGGGTCTGGAATGCTATCCATGAGCGAGACGCCCTGACCGGGATTCGTGCCCCAGGTGACAAAAGGATCCAGGGTGTCGGCATCAATAAAGACTTCGGCATCGAACACCGCATCGGGGTCAGTGGTCAGTTCGCTCCAGTCCTTGAGCGCCTGATCCCAATCCGCTCCTTGAGGAGCGTGGGGCTTGTCTTGGAGGTAGTCAAAAGTGACTTGATCGGGCGCGATTATTCCAGCTCTAGCGCCTGCCTCAATAGACATGTTGCAGATGGTCATGCGACCCTCCATGGACAATGACCTAATCGCACTTCCGCGATACTCAAGAACGTAACCTTGACCACCACCGGTTGAGATTTTGGAAATGACCGACAGAATAATGTCCTTGGCGCTAACTCCCTTGCGGAGCGTGCCCTCGACATTGATAGCCATGGTCTTGAATGGCTGAAGCGGCAAAGTTTGGGTGGCCAAAACATGCTCAACTTCGCTTGTTCCAATTCCCATCGCCAGTGCTCCAAAGGCGCCGTGCGTTGATGTGTGCGAATCGCCACAGACAACGGTCAGTCCCGGCATGGTTAGCCCCAATTGTGGACCAACAACGTGGACTATGCCTTGGTTTTTATCTCCGAGCGAGTGGATGCGAATATCGAACTCTCGAGTGTTATCCCTCAGCGCCTGAACCTGCGCTCTGGAGGTGGGATCCACAATTGGCAGGTGAATGTCCTGCGTGGGGGTGTTGTGATCCTCAGTGGCGATTGTCAGGTCTCTGCGCCTGACATCTCGTCCGGCCAGGCGAAGCCCATCAAAAGCCTGCGGGCTAGTTACTTCATGAATCAAATGCAGATCGATATATAGAAGGTCTGGGGCGCCGTTTTCGCCCTTCAAAACCAAGTGGTCTCGCCACAGTTTCTCTGCCAAAGTCAATGGCTTACTAGACACCTAAATCACCTCGCGATTGCGTAGACCCTTACTTTATCGCAAAGGGCTAATCTTTGATGGTGCAGGACTTTAGCAAAGAGCAACTTCTCTCCCTCCAGAAAAGAACCGTAAAGGTTCTTTCGCTTGGCCAAGCTCTGGGTGGTTTTGGTCTCGGAGCAACTTTGTCGGTTGGCGCTCTTCTAGCAGTCGAACTGTCTGGGACCACCGCCTGGTCTGGAGCGGCTGCAACCCTAAGCACCCTTGGCTCCGCAGCGGTCGCGATACCACTTGCAAACCTGGCTTTTAGGCGAGGTCGCCGCGTCTCCTTGGCCTTCGGAGCATTTTTGGCAATCTTGGGCGCCACAATGATGATTTTGGCAACCTACACACAGTCTTTTCCAGTCGAAATTGTTGCGCTGTTATTTTTGGGTGCCGGTTCAGCGGTATCGCTGCAGGCGCGCTTCGCGGCGGCAGACATTCCAACCGGCAAACCAAAGGGAAGAGACTTATCACTGGTGGTCTGGGCCACAACTCTGGGTGCGGTGATTGGACCTAACCTGATCGCACCCGGTGAAACCCTTGGGCTTTGGCTCGGAATGCCACACTTGGCAGGCCCCTTCTTGTTTACCATCGCCGCCCAATTATGCTCAACCTTGGTTTTCTGGTTCGGGCTGCGTCCAGACCCTCTGATTGTTGCCCGCGACATCGCTGGGCTTGACCCGAGGCGAAAAAACGCAAGTCTAAAAGATGCCCTGGATGTTGTTAGAGAATTTCCACTTGCCGGCTATGCGGTGCTGACGATTGCTCTTAGCCACATGGTTATGGTCTCAGTGATGTCGATGACTCCAGCTCATCTAAACGCCGAGGGTCACTCGCTAGCGGACGTTGGTTTCACAATATCGCTGCACGTCGCGGGTATGTATGCACTTTCGCCGGTGTTCGGCTGGCTAACTGACAAATTTGGTGCCATCAAAATAGTCATCACGGGCCAGCTCATTTCCCTGACTTCGCTGGCGGTGTCAGGATTTTGGCAGTCCGAGTTTTACGCAGTAGTTTTAGGTCTTTTCTTGTTAGGGCTCGGGTGGTCGGCCTCCACCGTTGCAGCTAGCGCACTACTTAGCGAAACCCTTGCTACCGGTCAGCGCAGCAAGGTACAGGGGTTTAGCGACTCGCTAATGAACCTCTCGGGGGCTTTTGGTGGAGCAATATCGGGCATCATCTTGACGATGTTCACCTTCGGGGGCCTGAACGCTGCGGCACTAGTGCCGGTGGTGTTTATCACTCTGGCCACTAGCTACTCAAAGAAATGGCGCTAACAAAAAAACTCGCTCCCAAGATTATTCATCATTGGAAGCGAGAATTTGTGACTCCAGCGGGATTCGAACCCGCGCTACTGCCGTGAGAGGGCAGCGTCCTAGGCCGCTAAACGATGGAGCCGTTTGCAACTCGAGAAGTCTGCCATAAATACCCCCTGTTGGCAATCTATCTGCTGAGTAGCCGAAGCGCTCCAGGGTGGACCTCTGTGGAGAACGGAGCATTGCCCACAAGCTCTCCATCGCAGGTCACCGGGTAGTTTTCATTGCTAATTTTTATTGACTTCGCCTTGAAGATTTCGACCTCGGGAAACCTTAGGTGTTTACCCTTGTAGACCGTAGGAAATATGCGCAATAGGCGTGCTCTTGAAACCTTGTGCAGAATAAAAACTTCCAGCTCACCATCGGTGATGTCCGAGTTTGGCGAGATCATCATGCCTCCGCCAAAGTTTTTCACATTCGCAACCCCACACAGCATTGCCTCAATCACGCGCTTTTCACCATCGACATCAAGGTGGTACTCAATGGCATTAAAAGACGGAAGCTCGAGCAGGAGTGCCGCGATGTAGCTATTGGGGCCCTTGGGCCAACGAAGCGAATTGGCCCGCGTCGCGCACAGCGCATCAAAGCCACCTGAAATTGATCCCATCGACCAAATTTCCTTGCCGGAAACACTCACCTTCATCGCGTCGACCCTTTTTGGTGATTCGAGCGAATCGAGAATGTTCTTGACCGCTGCAGGAATGTTGGTCAGGTTAATCTTTAGTTCACGAGCTTGGTCGTTCCCAGACCCTGCTGGGATTATGCCCAGCGGTATTTGATTTGGAATCGCTATTCCAGCGCAGAGTTGGGTGGTTCCGTCCCCGCCGACTGCAACTAATGCGGATATCTCTTGAGACCGAATTAACTCCTCGGCCTTTTTCTTCGCTTCCAGAGCTGTGCCGGCAGAAAGATTGATTACAGCAATACCGGCTTTCGCAAATGCTTCAAATACTTGCTCGCCAATAACCGCTGCTCCTCCACGATTGGCTTTGGGGTTCACAATTATTCCGAGTGGCTTCATCGACACTTCCTAACATTCAATGAGATAAACATAGACTGAAGTCAAGGAGCCCAAATGAAAATAACCAAGTTCGACCATGCACTTTTGTCTATAGAAGACGACACAAAAATGGTGGTTATTGACCCGGGCAGCTATTCAAACACGCTTCCAGGCTTCAAGAATGTAGTGGCAATTTGCCTCACCCACATTCACGAAGACCACAGCTACAGGCCACACGTTGAAAAAATCGTGCTTGAAAATCCCGACGCTCAAATTTTTGGTCCCGCTGAGGTCGCCCAAAAACTAAGCGGACTGCCTGTCCAGGTCGTTTACCACGGTGATCACTTCGAGGTTTCGGGCTTTGAACTTGATTTTTCCGGGGACTTACACGAACAAATTCACCGGAGCATCCCGTTGATTCAAAACACCGGTGTCACGGTGAACAGAACTCTCTACTACCCCGGTGACAGCTATACGATCCCGGAAAATAAAGTTAAAGTTTTAGCCTGTCCGACAAGTGCTCCTTGGATCAAAATTGCCGACGTCATGGATTTTATTGCGGCGGTGAAGCCAGAAACGCTTTTCCCAACCCACAACGCACTGCTTAGCGACAATGGCCACGAGCTTTACAACCACAGGATCAGCGAGGTCACCAAAGAAAACGGTGGGAACTTTGTTTTTCTCAAGCCGGGTCAAAGCCTGGAAGTAGAGGTCTAGGAACCTAGCTAGAAGGCCACGATCACTGCCGCGAGCAGCATTGCGACCGTCGGACCGGCCCACAGCCTCTTCTGCTTTATGTTCTTAGAAGTATTTGCAATAAGCGCTTGAGCAGTGGCGATGGCAACCAGGACCCAATTCACCACGGCGTTACCGGCGGCATCCAGGATTGGCGTGAACAAGCCCAACTGCGCCAAGTAGTGGCCGACAATTGCCATAAAAACAAAGAAGAGCCCAAGGCTCAGTGCTCGGCGTGAAAAAGATAGTCTGCCGGTTGTGCTGTTGACCTGGAAATAGTCAGCCAATGTTGCCCCAAGCCCGATTGCCAGATGAAATAAAGCCGCCGCTAGATAGGCAAGAACCAAAAAACTGGAGGAAAACGCATCAAGCATCTTTTCCTCCAGTAGTTACTGGCTGGGGTACCTGGACTCGAACCAAGAACAAATGAACCAGAATCATCCGTGTTGCCAATTACACCATACCCCAAGGGTCGGACCCAAGGCCCGCTACCCTATCTTAGCGGGATTGGACGAACGCCTCTAGTCGAGCGAGGCTTTGCTCCTTGCCGAGAATCTCCATGCACTCAAAAAGAGGCGGGGTTACCCGCCTGCCGCTGATTGCTGTTCTAACGGGCCCAAAAGCATTTCTGGGCTTCTCCCCCAAACCATCAACCAGAGAGTCACTCAATGCCTGATGGATAGCTTCGGTGGTGAAATCCTCGAGGCTCTCAAGCGAAGCTATTGCCGCCGCCACTATTTCGACTGCATTTTCAGGCAACTGCTTCAAAGCATCTTCGTCAATTTTCAAGTCGGCCGCGTCAACAAAAAGGAACTCAATCATCGCCGGCACATCGCCCAGAACAATTACTCGCTCCTTGGTTAGTGGAGCAACAGCGCTCAATATCTCAAGCTGCCTGGCAGTTGGTTGCCCTTGAATGACTCCGGCTGACTGCAAGTACGGCAAAATTCGTGCCACAAAATCTTCATCGGTCAGAAGTCTGATGTGGGCGGCATTAATTGCATCGGCCTTTTTTTGATCAAACCTTGCAGGGTTCGGGTTTACATTTTCAATTTCGAAATTTTCGCAAAGCTCGTCAAGGCTGAAGATGTCGCGATCTGCAGAAATCGACCAGCCGAGCAGGGCCAGATAGTTCAACAGCCCCTCTGGAATGAAGCCTCGATCGCGATGCAAAAACAAGTTGCTCTCTGGGTTTCTCTTTGAAAGCTTTTTATTGCCCTCGCCCATAACAAACGGCAAATGACCAAAGCGCGGGATGAAAGTTGCGACGCCAGCTTCGACAAGCGCGTTGTAGAGCGCTATCTGCCTGGGCGTTGAGGACAGGAGGTCTTCCCCACGAAGAACATGGGTAACGCCCATCAGGGCATCGTCAACCGGGTTCACCAAGGTGTAAAGCGGAGCACCACCTGGTCGCACCAAGACAAAGTCAGGGAAAGACCCCGCTGGAAAAGTAATCTCGCCACGAACAAGGTCTACGAAAGTTATGTCCTGGTCTGGCACCCGCAAGCGCAGCGCTGGCTTCCGTCCTTCACTCAGATAAGCCTGGCGGTCTTCCTCTGATAAGTCTCGCTCCGAGTTGTCATAGCCAAGCTGAACCGCTCTGGAATTGGCGATGTTTCGTTGCTCGATTTCCTCACCGGTCAAGAAGCTCTCGTAAAGGTGACCGGAAGACTTCAGTTTCTCGATTACATCTTGATAGATGTGCCCGCGTTCGGACTGTCGATAAGGCTCGTTTGGTCCTCCGGTATCAATTCCTTCGTCCCAATCGATACCAAGCCACCGCAAACCCTCAACCAGCTGGCCGTAACTTTCCTCGGAATCCCGAGAAGCATCAGTGTCCTCGATGCGAAAAATTAATTTTCCACCGGTTCTTCTGGCGTAAGCCCAGTTGAATAAGGCCGTTCGAATTAGTCCAACGTGCGGCGTTCCAGTGGGGCTAGGACAAAACCGGACTCGAACGTCTGAACCGGTGGCCGTGGTGGTTGGAGCAGTTATAAGCGTCATGTTTTTCGAACTACCTCTAGGAGACTGGGTTATGCAGGACGCCGATGCCGGTGATTTCGCACTCGACCTGGTCGCCAGCTTCAATGCGAGCAAGACCGGCAGGTGAACCGGTGAGAATTACGTCTCCCGGAAATAAAGTCAGGTTTCTGCTGACATAGGAAACGATTTCGTAAACATCGGTGATCATGTCCGAGCTCTTCGAGCGCTGCCTCGAGTGCCCGTTGATTCTGGATTCCAGCTTCAATGAATTGGTGTCCAGCTCGGTCTCGATCCAAGGTCCTAGAGGACAAAAGGTATCGAAACCCTTGCTCCTGGCCCACTGAGTATCGGAAAATTGCAAGTCTCTTGCAGTGACATCGTTCCCGATAGTGAATCCAAAGATGTGATTTTTTGCTTCGTCGTAAGTGACTTCTTTTGCCTGTTTGCCGATAATAATTGCCAGCTCTACCTCAAGCTCGACTTGATCGGACTGCCTTGGCAAGACAATCGCATCCTCGGGCCCAATGATTGCGCTTGTTGGCTTAAAAAAGATAAGTGGCTCATCCGGCACATCGATTGAAATCTCTGCGGCGTGTGCTCGATAATTCATGCCAATGCAAACAACCTTGCCGGGAGTCACGGGGGCAAGCAGTTTCACCGATGAAAGCGGCGCTGACTCCTCCCCTAGCTCTGCTCCCAAAATTGGGTCGCCAAGATAAAAAACGACCTGGCCCTCGGATATCTGTCCGTGGCGGGTCTCTCCGTTGTGTAACGCTCTAACAATTTGCACGTGCTTAGTCTGCCAGCTTATGCATCCAGTTGTAACGATCTTCTACGGTTCCGTACTGAATGCCTGTCAGCTCGTCTCGCATGGCCACAGTCAAAGCGCCGGGTTCGTTGTTGCCGATAAGAATTTCTTCCTCGCGTGATTTGAATAACCCAACCGGCGTAACAACCGCCGCAGTGCCACAGGCAAAGACCTCTGTAATTTCCCCGGACAGCAGGGCTTCGCGCACTTCATCAAGGGTAATCTTGCGCTCTTGAACCTCGTGTCCAGAGTCTTTCAAAAGAGTGACGATTGAGTCTCTGGTAATCCCGTGGAGAATGGTTCCGTCCAAGGGTGGCGTGACTACTGAGCCGTCCTTGTAAACAAAAAACAGGTTCATGCCACCGAGTTCTTCGACGTAGGTAGAGGTTTCTGCATCTAGATACATAACCTGGGAGCAGCCCTGGTCGTGGCCCTCTTGCTGAGCCAAGAGACTGGCTGCATAGTTTCCGCCGGTCTTTGCCTCACCGGTTCCATGCTTTCCGGCCCTTGCACTATCCAGCGCAATCCAGATCGAAACCGGCTTTAGGCCGCCGGTAAAGTACGGACCGACTGGACTGGCAATCACACGATATTCCACTCGCTCGGCGGCTCTAACTCCGAGAAAATTTTCGGCCGCAATTTCAAACGGACGCATGTAAAGAGTTTTTTCACCGGTTGGTTGCGGCACCCAAGCCCCATCAACCGCAATCAGCTGCTTTAGCGACTCCACAAAAAGCTCGGCAGGAAGTTCCGGCAGCGCCATGCGCTTTGCCGAACGCTGCAAGCGAAGTGCATTTTTATCGGGGCGGAAAGTCCAGATGGACCCATCCTGATGCCGATATGCTTTGATGCCCTCAAAGACTTCTTGCCCGTAGTGCAGAACCGCAGAAGACGGATCCATCAAAATTGGCCCGTATGGCAAAACCTCTGGTGAGTGCCATCCCTTGCTCTTTTCCCAGACAATAACTATCTGATGATCCGAGAAGTGCGTTCCAAATGTCGGATTAGCGATGATTGCTTCGCGTTCGGAATCAGGCTTTGGGCTTTGGCTTTTGGTTACCTTGAAATCCATGATTTACCTTTTCTAAATTCTTGTAATTATTGCCTTGGCTACCTGATCAGTGGAGCGCGGTTTGTCACCGCGTTCTAGCAAATCAGCGCCAACAGCTTCTTCTATTTTTTCGGCTGCCTCGATGTAACCGAGAGTATGAGCCAGTAGCGCCGCGGAAAGGATGGCCGCAGTTGGGTCCGCCAGATTTTTTCCGGCTATGTCTGGTGCCGAACCATGAACCGGTTCGAACATGGATGGAAATAAGCCCGTCGGATTTAGATTTGCTGACGCAGCCAGTCCGATACCACCGCAAATTGCCGCCGCAAGATCAGTGATGATGTCTCCAAAAAGGTTGTCAGTGACAATCACGTCAAAACGCTTTGGGTCGGTAACCATGAAAATAGTCGCAGCGTCAATATGCATGTAGTCATGAGCAACTGTCGGATACTGAGCCGACACTTCTTCGACCATCCGCAGCCAAATCTTTCCCGAGTGAACCAGCACATTTGTTTTGTGAACCAGAGTCAATTTCTTGGCTTCGCGATTAGATGCAAGCTCAAAGGCATACTCAACGGCTCTTCTAATGCCAAAGGCGGTATTTACCGAAACCTCATTGGCGACTTCGTGCTCGGTGCCCTCGCGGACAGTCCCGCCGTTTCCAACGTATGGGCCTTCGGTTCCCTCCCGCACAACAACGAAATCCAAATCCTTGGCCTTCGTCAATGGAGATATCACCCCGGGGAACAGCTTCGAGGGGCGCAAATTTATGTGGTGGTCAAAGCTGAATCGAAGTTTCAGTAGTAGCCCTCGCTCCAAAACTCCAGATGGCACGCGTGGGTCTCCGATTGCTCCGAGCAAAATAGCGTCATGACCAGCAAGGGCTTCAAGATCTTCGTTGGTTAGTGCCTCGCCAGAGGAAAGATAGCGGTCCGACCCAAGCGTGTAAGTGGTGGTCTCAAGTTTGGTTTCCCCAAGAGCTTTTGTCAGGCACTCCAGGGCAACGGAAGTTACCTCCGGGCCAATGCCATCTCCGGGTATTACGGCAAGGTTTATCTGGTTCAAAAAGCCTCACAAGGTTGGTTTCTACAACCTTATCCGTTGCGAGCAGCTTTTGCGCAGGACTTAGTCGGTAACTACTTCTAACCCCAAGATTGAAGAAGCGTTGGCAACCGAACCACCATTTACAAGTTCACCGGTAAATCCAGCATCGATCATCCGGTCGATAGCCTGTCCCGCCCTGTTTCCAGATCGGCAGTAAATGAAGTAGTCGGCTGCCTTATCAAGCTCTTCTAGCTGAGCATCGAAGCTTGAACTGGCTATTGGGATCAGAAGCGCACCCTCAAGGTGACCCGAGTTCCACTCATCAGTGGTTCGAACGTCAATTACGGCAGCAAAATCAGTGACGACCCTGGACTCCGCTGCACAGCCGGCAAGAGAGCCAACCGCGAATACAGCAATCATCGCCGCGACTAAAAACTTGATGAACTTCATAATTCTTCCTTTGTTCTAACTAAATTCTGCATACCCC
>ERZ888423.228-NODE-228-length-60314-cov-28.743142_pt1 | contig 60314 bp, 54 predicted proteins | sample MGYA00520523_ERZ888423 | MGnify/ENA primary metagenome ERZ888423 (study PRJEB32303, sample SAMEA104408611) | aquatic metagenome | biome: Brackish water; feature: Pelagic; material: water | place: Baltic Sea | collected 2014-06-08T10:24:00 | depth 30,27 m ... | reverse complement strand
GAAGCGCTCCGGTTTGTGCCGGGCGTAACAGTGGCGCAGGGTGAAGGCCACCGGGATGCGCCGGTTCTGCGCGGAAACACCACCACGGCGGACTTCTTCGTCGACGGCGTGCGCGACGATCTCCAGTACTTCCGGGATGTCTACAACACCGACCGGATCGAAGTGCTGAAGGGGCCGTCAGGGCTGGTCTTCGGACGGGGAACCGGCGGCGGGGTCATCAACCGGGTCTCGAAGCAGGCGGACGGCGAGCGCACCCGCGCGGTCGCCCTCGGGATTGGTTCCTTCGGGTATGCGCGGGCGAGCGGCGATCTGGGCGGCGCGCCTGCGCAAGGTGTCGATGCACGGATCAATGCGCTCTACGAGAAGGCAGGCAGCTATCGTGAAGCGGTTTCGTCCGAACGCTACGGCCTTGCGCCCAGCGCGGCCTTCGCCCTCGGCGCCGAAACCACACTTCGTCTGTCCGCAGAGCATTTTGTGGATGAGCGCGTGACGGACCGCGGCGTGCCGTCGATCAATGGCCGGCCTTTCGAGGCTTCGGAGAAGGCGTTCTACGGCAATCCGGACCTGAGCCCGAGCGAAGTGACCGTCAACTCGCTGACGGCGGTTCTCGAGCATGAATTCTCGGATACGCTGAAGCTGCGCACCGCGGTTGTCTATGGCGACTATGACAAGTTCTACCAGAACATCTTTGCAGCGAGCGCCGTGAATGCTGCCAATGGCAGCGTCCAGCTGGCCGCCTACAACGCGCTGACCACGCGGGAGAACCTGATCGCGCAGTCGGACCTGATCTGGAAGGGCGAGCTTGCCGGCCTGGAGCATACGCTGCTCCTCGGTGTGGAAGCCGGTCAGCAGAAAAGCGAGAACCTGCGTATAGAAGGGCAGTTTCCTGCTGCCGGAGGATCAGAGCGCCTGGCAGTGTCCGTGGCGGACCGCGGGCGCAACGCGTCTGCCGTGTTCGGGCGTGTGTCGCGAAACAATCTGAACGACCTGAACCTGCTTGCCGTCTATGCCCAGGACCAGATCAGGCTGACAGAGCAGCTGCAGGTAATTGCCGGCGTGCGATTTGATCGTTTCGACTTCGGGTTCGACAACAGGATCGGCGCAGATGCAGCGCGTACGGATGAATTCATCTCGCCGCGCCTCGGCGTTGTTTATGAACCGGCAGATGACCTGGCGCTGTATGCAAGCTGGGCCCGGTCTTACCTGCCGCAGTCCGGCGAGCAGTTCGGAAACCTGACGCCTGCACTGGCAGATTTCGATCCTGAAGAATTCGGGAACACCGAAGTCGGTCTCAAGTGGCAGCCGTCCCGGGAGCTGTTGCTGACGGCGGCCTTGTTCCGCCTTGACCGCACCAACACGCTCGCGCCGGGGCCGGTCGCCGGTCAGTCCGTTCTGACCGGGGCCCAGCGCAGTGAGGGACTTGAGCTTGCCCTTCAGGGCGAAATCATGGACGGCTGGGATGTTGCGGCCGCCTATGCCTGGCAGTCCGCCGAGATTTCAGAGACGACGAGCGCCGCGCCGGCCGGCCGCGCCGCGCCGCTCGTGCCCGAACAGAGCGCCAGTCTGTGGAGCAAGGTTCGCACGACCGACAGGCTCGGCCTTGGCATGGGCCTCGTCTGGCAGGACGACCGGTTCGCCACGGTTTCCAATGCAGTTGTGCTTCCGGCCTTCATGCGCCTTGACGCGGCCGCCTATTACCAGCTTACGGACGAGCTGTCCGTGCAGCTGAATCTGGAAAACCTTACGGGCGAGCTTTATGCGGTGAGCGCACATAATGACAACAACATCACGCTCTCAGCTCCGCTGACGGTGAAAGTAACGCTCAGCACGCAATTCTGAAAACCGGTTCCATGAGACCTGATGGCCCCGGGGTTGATCCCGGGGTCCCTTCTTTCGCCAAAGCGGATGTCAGGCCGGGCGGCGCTGTTGGTCCTGCGGGCGTTCGGCGCCGTATTCTGGCACCAGCACGCCGAGCAGGCGCAGCGCTTCCGATGTGTCGTGGCGGCGGGCCGCCTCGATCAGCGCATTGACCTGCTTGTCGAGCAGCTCGCCGGCGGGCGCCTGGCTGGTGACGCGGTTGACGCCTTCGACCGCGGTAGGCTCAAGCGCCTCGTGGGCATAAGTGAGCGCCTCATGCCGCTTCTCGCCCTTGCGCATCCCCATCGTGGTGATCTCGATATCCACACCGGGGACTTTGCCCTTGAGGCGGATCATCGTTTCAGCCAGCTGGCGGATCGCAATCGGTTCGCCCATATCGAGCACGAACAGCTCCGCATGCTGCGTTTCCTGCTGGAGCGCGGCGGCCTGCAGGACGAGCGCGGTCGCCTCCTCGATGGTCATGAAATAGCGGGTGGCTTCCGGGTCAGTCAGCGTGACCGGGCCACCGGCAGCAATCTGGCGCTCGAACAGTGGAACGACCGAGCCGGATGAGCCGAGGACATTGCCGAAGCGGACCAGCGCGCCGCCCATGCGGGCTTCGGAAATGATCCGGCTGATCGCCAGTTCGGCGAGGCGTTTGGTGGCGCCCATGACATTGTCGGGGGCAACCGCCTTGTCGGTCGAGATGAAGACGAAGCGGCTGGCCCCGGAAGCGGCGGCCGCACGCGCGACGGCAACCGCGCCGCCGACATTGGTGAGGATGGCTTCGCAGACATTTTCTTCCATCAGCGGCACGTGCTTCAGGGCGGCGGCGTGGATGACGATGTCCGGCCTGGATTCGGCAAAGATGGCGGCGAGCCGGGCCGTGTCGCGCACGTCGCCGAGGTGGGAGGTGAGGGGCAGGCCGGGATGCAGGGCGCGCAGGTGATGGTCAATCTGGTAGAGATTGAACTCCGAGGACTCGACGATGGCCAGCGAGGCGGGCGACTGGCGGGCGACCTGGCGGGCAAGTTCCGAGCCGATCGAGCCGCCGCCGCCGGTCAGCAGCACATCGGCGCCGACAAGCAGCTCGCGAACCGGGCGCAGGTCCAGCTCGCGTTCCGGCCGGGCGAGCAGGTCGGCCGGACGGACAGGCTCGAGTGTCTGGGCGGCGGCGCCGAGTGCCATGATGTGGGCGCCGTGGGTGGAGGCAATCTCGAGAATTTCGCCCATGGCGGCGCGGTCGCGGGCAGGGCCTGTGACGGCAATCCATGGCGCGCTGCCATAGCGCAGCGCAAGGACGTCAATGACGTTTCCGAGCTCCCTGAGGCTGCCCATGATCGGCAGGCCGCGCACCGCGCGGCCGGGCTCCTTGCCGTTCACATCGATCAGGCCGAGCACGCGCAGGGTTGTTTCGTTACCGGAGGATTCGAGGCGGCGCAGGACGTCGATCCAGCTGGCAGGGTCGCCCACGAGAAGGACAGGCTGGCTCTGGCGCGGGATGCGCTGGAAAATCTGGAAGGGGGCGTTTGTGGTGCGGTAGCGCGCAATCATGCGGCCGGCAAAGGCGGCGCCGGTCCATAGAGCGGTCGCGACCAGCAGGACCGGCAATGGATCGATCAGGCGGCCATTGAGCGCGACCATGACCGGGAGGTAGAGGAACACTGCGAGTGCAATGCCTTGAACCAGCCGAATAGCGTCCGGCGCGCCCATGTGCCGCCAGACCTGGCGGTGCACGCCGCCGATGACGAAGCCCGCAGCCGCCGCGAGCATGAAGCAGGTGCTGGCAAGGATCCAGGCCCTGACCGGGAAGGCGGTGACGCCGGGATCGGAATACAGCATGGCGAGGTGCGCGAGCGTCATCGCGAGGCCAGCCATGGCCACATCGAAGGAAAGTGTGAGAGCCATTGCCCGGCGTGCGGCGTCTTCGGATTTCACGGCCTCAACTCCCCTACACTTAATCGCCGGGACGATTCTCCCGTTTAGTGCCACCGATCGAAGCGGGCGCAAGCCCCGTTGTCATTGCCGGACTGTAATTCCCCTGCAGGATGCCACAATAGTGCCCATAAGTGACACCGGAGTGACATCGTCTGTGCAGGTCTGCACTTTACCGGAGCAGTTTGGAATTGCCCGGAAGGAGCAGGTTGTTGCGGAAACCATGGCCCGTTCCAGGACCGCAGGGCGCCGGCTGCAATAAGCCGTGTGACCTTTTTGTCTCGCCGCGCCAGAATCCGGATCCGTGGTTCGGGCTGATAATCGCCATCTTATTTCAGGCGCGCGACTGCGAGTATCGACATGGCAGTGGTGGGCCCGGCAGGACTTGAACCTGCGACCAGACCGTTATGAGCGGTCCGCTCTAACCAACTGAGCTACAGGCCCTTCCGTAAAGGTCGTTTAGGCGCCGCGCGCGCGCCTTGCAACGGCCTTGTTCGGCGGGGGATAGAGGCGTACCGCTTTGAGCACGATACAATGGAGCCCGCCATGAACCGCCCCTCTCTGGCCATCGCCGCCCTCTTCCTGGCCGCCGCACCGGTCGCCTGCGCCCAGATACCGTTTGCGTCCGTTGCCACCCCCCTGCTTGCGAGCCCCGCTGCCATGACGGTTCACCCGAACTCGGTCCAGCCTGAAACGACCCTGCAGATTAATGCCGAGTCCAAGATCAACAGGGCGCCGGACATCGCCTATATCTCGGCCGGCGTCACCGAAGAACGCGCCAGTGCAAGCGACGCGATGACCGCCCAGTCGGCCGCGATGAACGGCGTGTTCTCGGCGCTCGAGAAAGCCGGCATCGCCAGGAAGGACATGCAGACATCCGGTCTCAGCCTCTATCCGCGCTATGATTATATCGAAGTCCCGCAGCGTGATGGCAGCGTGCGCGGCGAACAGAAGCTCGGGGGCTATGTGGCCACCAACAATATCACCGCCCGCGTGCGCAGTCTCGATACGCTTGGCGCTACCATCGACAGCCTGGTGAAGGCCGGTAGCAACACCTTCTCCGGCGTCTCCTTCGCCATCGAGGATGACAGGGAGATCAGGAATGAAGCGCGCGTCCAGGCGATGAAGGAGGCGATTGCGAAGGCGGAACTCTATGCCAGGGCCTCCGGCCTCAAGGTCGCGCGGATCGTCTCCATCAGCGAAGGCTACGAATACTCACCGCAGCCGGTGATGATGCAGCGCGCCGAGATGGCGATGGACGCCGGCGCGCCGACCCCGATTGCGGCCGGTGAAGTGGGCGTAACGGCAAGCGTCAGCGTGCTGTTCGAGCTGGTGAAATAGCCTAGAGGTAACCTTCGGCCAGAAGGTCCTTCATGTCGACAAGACCGAGCGGTTTGCCGGTCTCGCCGACGACGAAGGCGTTGGAGATCCGGTTCTCGCTGAGCTGCTTGATCACGACCTGCATGCGCTCGTCGGGATCAATGGTGCGCGGGGATTTCGTCATCACGTCGCCCGCCGCCGCGCCGGTCTGGCCGGCCATCATGGCGCGGCGCAGGTCGCCGTCGGTGACCATGCCGATCAGCGCGCCGTCTGGGCCTGTAACCCCTGCGCAGCCCTTGCGGCCTTCGGAGACGGCGTAGACGACGGCGTCGAAGGCCGCGTCCGCTGCGATGAGCGGCATCTGTTCCTTGCGTTCGCGGACATAATCGCCGGCGGTCTGCAGCGAGCGGCCGAGTTTGCCGCCCGGGTGGCGGAAGCCGAAATCCTCGCGCGAGAAACCGCGCCGGGCCATCAGCACAATGGTGAGGGCGTCGCCGAGCGCGAGCGCCATAGTTGTTGAAGACGTCGGCGCCAGACCGTTCGGGCACGCTTCGGTGACCACAGGGAGTTCAAGCAGGATATCGGCGAAGCGCCCGAGCGTGGAGCCAGCGTCCCGCGTCATCGCGATGACCGGGATCTCGTTGCCTTTGCAGTAGCGCAGCAGATCGACCATCTCGCGGCTTTCGCCGGAATACGAAATCGCGATCAGCACCGAGCCGGGGATCAGCATGCCGAGATCGCCATGGCTGGCTTCGGTCGGATGGATGAAGAAGGCAGGTGTGCCGGTCGAGGCAAGGCTGGCGGCGATCTTCTGCCCGATGTGCCCTGACTTGCCGACGCCGGCGACGACGACATGCCGGTCGGTCGACAGGATCCGTTCTACCGCCTCTGCCAGCGAGTTGCCCAGCGAGGCCTCAAGCTTGTCGAGCGCGTCGCGTTCTAGGCGGATTACGCTCCGGGCGAGGGTCAGGTCTGAGTTTGCGCTCACGGTTCAGGGGCTCCCGGGCCAGGTCAGGACAGCGAACGGCGTTGTGCGGGAGCCGTGAGGCTCCGGCAAGCCCCCCGGTGCGGCGGGAAGGTCAGCGGCGCGTCTGCCGGAGGGTATACTCGGCCACCCGGCCGGCGTTGGCGGCCCGTTCTTTCTGGCGCGCTTCATATTCCGAGACCGCCGCGCCGGCAGCCCTGGCGGCGTCGGCGGTCTGGCGGGCTTCGTAGTCGCTGACTGAAAAGCTGGCGCCGGGGGCAGGCAGGGCCGGCGAGGGCTGGACCGAGGCAGGCTCATCGGCGGCGTCCCCTTCGACGATAATCATGTCTTCGGTGACGGCGTCTTCGGTCGTCTCGCCGAGCGCGAGATTGACGGGCTCAGCCTTGTAGGAGCTGAACGGCTGGCCGTTGAGCATCGGCTCTGCCGCGCCGTTCGGGTTCACCGGGGTCTGTACGGAGGCGAAAACGGTGGTGCCGCGCAGCTGCGGCGAGGTCGGGTCGGCCGGGCCGCCGAGCGCGGCGAAAGCCGCCTCGACGAGGTCTTCGACATGCGCGTTGCGCGACTTCGCGGTCGCCCCGCCCAGCATGACAACGATAACACGCTGGCCATCGCGTTCAGCTGAAGTCATCAGGTTGAAGCCGGAGGCGCGGGTATAGCCGGTCTTGATGCCGTCCACGCCGTCCACGTCGCCGATGAGGTCATTGTGGTTATTGTAAACCATCCGGCCCCAGGAGAACTTGTCGTTCTGGAAATAGTGGTAGTACTGGCCATGCTGCTCGAGCAGAGCATCTGCGAGCAGGGCGAGATCATACGCTGTCGTCACCTGCGCCGTGTTCGGCAGGCCCGAGGCGTTCTTGAAGGTCGTGTTGTTCAGGCCGAGGTCGCGGGCCTTCCCGGTCATCTGGACCGCGAACTTCTTCTCGGTGCCGCCAAGGTGCTCGGCGACGACGACAGCCACGTCATTGGCGGACTTCGTGACGAGAGCGAGGATGGCATCCTCAACCCTGATCCTGGATCCGGCCTTCAGTTTGAGGTTCGAGGGCGGCTGGGCGGCCGCGTTGCGGGAAACCAACATCTTGTCGGACAGGCTGACTTCGCCGGCATTGATCGCGTCAAACAGAAGGTAGAGCGTCATCACCTTCGTGAGCGAAGCCGGATAGCGGGCGTCGTCGGCGTTACGGGAATGCAGGATTTCGTTGGTTTCGGCGTTCATTACCAGCGCCGCGTACTTTTCAGCCGCGGCAGTCTGGGCACCCAGCAATGAGGTCGATCCAACGGCAACCGACAAGGCTGCAAGACGAGCCAGGGAAAGGTTGAGCAGCGCCATGAACGGCAACCTCCAAATATGCAAAACCCCGGCAGGCCCGAGTAAACACTAGAATCGGACAAACCAGTTGACCACACCTTAACGCAGCCTGTCCGCTGACAGTTTTGTAACCCCGCACGCGTTGCATGCAATTCGAACGCCAGATGCTTAATGTTGCGGCGCACAAAATTTATTGCATCTGCGAGGGGGATGTGTTATGTAACGTGCAATACAAAAAGAAGGATCCCCCCTATGGCCAAGACCACTGCATCGACGGCGCGCGCCAAAGCGGAAGCTCGCCCCGGCACGTCAACCACCAAGCAAATCGAAGCTGGCATGGACCAGATCACTGATTTTGCCGGCAAGTTCACGGGAATGGCTGAAGGCGGCGTCAAAGCCCTCACCGACAGCGCGGTCGCCTCGACCGAAGTGCTTCGCGAGATCGGCACCCGCAATATGACGTTCATGACCCAGGCCATGGAACAAAGCGTCGAGCTGTCCCAGACGCTCGCCAACGTCCGCGACCCCCGCGAAATGTTCGAGCTCCAGTCTGCTTTTGCAAAATCGATGTTCTCGGCCTGCTCGACCGAGATGACGGCCCAGACCGAGCTTTGCGTCGCTGCGTGGCGCAATGCCGCCAGACCGTATATGGCTCCCTTCGCTAAGTAATCCCGGCCCCGTTCAGGGTTTTCGGGCCCGGCCGGCAGTAGAGTATCCGCGTAGAGTTTCAGGGCTGGATCTTTTTGGTCCAGCCCTTTTTCGTTGCGGCGGACCCGGTGCGCCGCTTGCGACTCGGGCTGCGTAGTCACACAGTGCGGTCTGGCAACGCAGGCGGGAGCCAGGCGATGACGATTCGTGACCGGCAAGGGGAAGAACTGACGGGGGCTTCGCCCCGCGCGGCGGAGCTTTTTGACCTCGCGATCAGCCGCTTTGCCCATTTCTGCGGCGATCCGGTTGAGCCGCTCCGCGAAGCGCTCGCCGATTCTCCGGATTTCCCGATGGCGCTGATCGCCAAGGCCTGGATCTACGCGATGTCGACCGAGCCGCAAGCGACCGCACTGGCGCGGCGTATGGTTGACGACCTTGCCGGCATGCCGAAGGGCCCGCGCGAGGAGAGCCATCTCGAGGCGCTGCAAACAGCGTCGCTGACCGAATGGACCCTCGCGGCCCGGGCGCTCGACCTGCACAACGCGGCTTACCCGTGCGACCTGATTGGCCTGCTGGCCGGCCACCAGGTGGATTTCCTGACTGCCAATGCGCGCAATCTGCGTGACAGGATTTCGCGGGCCCTTCCGGCCTGGGACGGTGTGCCTGGACGCTCTCACCTGCTCGGCATGCTCGCATTCGGCCTTGAAGAGACGGGCGACTATCACCGCGCCGAGGCTGCCGGCATGAAGGCCCTGGAAGCCGACCCCAATGACAGCTGGGCGCACCATGCCGTGGCGCATGTGCTGGAAATGCAGGGGCGGGCCGCCGAGGGGCGCGATTTCATGCGCAGACGCCGGGCGCACTGGGCGCAGCCTGAGAATTTCCTGAAGGTCCACAACTGGTGGCACCTCGCGCTCTGCCATCTCGAACTGGGCGAGCCCGACGCCGCGCTGACGCTTTACGACGAAGAAGTGCGCGGCGAGGCGAGCACCGTGGCGCAGAACCTGGTGGACGCCTCGGCGCTGCTGTGGCGGCTGCACATTCTCGGTATCGACGTGGGCGACCGCTGGGACGAGCTGGCCGACACCTGGACCCAGCACGCCGACGGAAAATGCTATCCCTTCAACGATGTGCATGCCGCGCTCGCCTATATCGGCGCCGGGCGCCGCAGTGAAGCGACAGACCTCCTGAAGATCGCGCGATCCGGCAGCGAGCGCAGCGAGATGAACCGCTGGATGCGCGATACCGGCGCGCCGATCATTGACGGCCTGCTGGCCCATGACAGCGGAGACTTCGAGGCAGCCATTGATCCCTTGCTGTGGGCACGCCAGATAACGGGCACGTTCGGTGGCAGCCATGCGCAGCGCGACGTGATCGACTGGACGCTGACCGACGCTGCAATCCGCGGTAAGGTCACCCCGCTTGCGCGGGCGCTTGTTCTGGAACGTCTCGCGCTGCGGCCGGAGAGCCGCGTCAATATCGCCTTCGCCCGCCGCGCCGGTTTGCGCGCGCAATGACCAGAGACAGGATTGCCCCGATGCCGGACTTCACCAACTTCAGGACCCTCATCCGCCCGGGCAGCCCGAATACCGCACTGCTGGCACCGCCAGGCTATGCTGCGTCCGCAGAGGCGGACGGCGCCGCGCCGGTCTACGACGTTTCGCCCGGTGAACTCTACATGCGCGCCCTTCGCCTGATCGGCGAACGCCGGGAATGGCAGCTCGGCTCGCAGGACGCGGCGACCCTGCAGCTGAACTTTGTCGCGACCTCGGCGCTGATGCGGTTCAGGGATGATGTCGATGTCGTGGTCCTGCCGGTGACGGGCCAGCCGGAGAAATCCACCTTCGCGGCTTACTCAAGGTCACGCGTCGGATATTCCGATCTCGGCGCCAACCGCAAACGGCTGGAGGCGTTTTCCGCTGCCCTGCTGACGCCTTGAAAGCAGGGATAGCTGCGTTCAGACGCCAATTGCATCTTCAATCTCGTTCAGGAAGGTATATCTTGTCACCCATGAAAAGCGTGTTTGACCCGGTCCGTATGGCAGGCCCGCCGGCGCCGGGCGCCGGTGCGCCGGGCCAGGACGGCGGCACAGGTTTCGACCTGGCCACGGAAACCCGCATCAAGACCAAGAAGCCTTCGCTCTACCGCGTTCTGCTTCTGAATGATGATTACACGCCAATGGAGTTCGTTGTGTTCGTGCTTGAGCGTTTTTTCAACCGCTCACGCGAACAGGCGACCCGGATCATGCTGCATGTGCATCAAAAGGGCGTCGGGCTCTGCGGGGTCTATACATACGAGGTTGCCGAGACCAAGGTAGCCCAGGTGCTGGACCTTGCCCGGCGTCATGAACATCCTCTCCAGTGTGTTATGGAGAAAGAGGACTGAACTACCCATATCATTTCTGCCGCCTCCTAGTAACACGACCTCCGAAAAGGCTCACACCTTGCCCCGTCTCTCGACCTCTCTCGAAACCGCTCTTGAAAAGGCACTCTCGCTCGCGTCCGAACGTGACCACGAGTACGCCACCCTCGAGCACCTGCTGCTGGCCCTCACCGAGGACGAGCATGCGCGCGATGTGATGGGCGCCTGCAAGGTCAATATCGACGAGCTGCGCACCGACCTTATGCGCTATATCGACGAGGAGCTTTCGAGCCTGATCGTCGACGGCAGCGATGGCCGCGTGCAGCCGACGGCCGCTTTCCAGCGCGTCGTCCAGCGCGCGATCCTGCACGTAGAAAGCTCGGGCCGGGAAGAAGTGACGGGCGCCAATGTGCTCGTGTCGATCTTCTCCGAGCGCGAAAGCCATGCCGCCTACTTCCTGCAGGAGCAGGACATGACGCGGTATGACGCGGTCAACTACATCTCGCACGGCGTGGCGAAGCAGCCCGGCATGTCGCGGCCGTCCACGCCGCGCGGCGCCGAATCCTCCGAGGAAGAACCTGTGAAGCAGGGCCATGAAGCGCTCGACACCTATTGCGTTAACCTCAATGCGCGTGCGCGCGCGGGCAAGATCGACCCGCTGATCGGCCGCGACATGGAAGTGAACCGCTGCATCGAGGTTCTGTGCCGCCGCAACAAGAACAACCCGATCCTGGTCGGCGACCCCGGCGTCGGCAAGACGGCAATTGCCGAAGGCCTTGCCAAGCGGATCGTGGACGGTGAAGCGCCGGAGATCCTCGACGACGCCATCATCTGGTCCCTCGACATGGGCGCCCTGCTGGCCGGCACACGCTATCGCGGCGACTTCGAGGAACGTCTCAAGTCGGTCATGAAGGAACTCGAGCAGCAGGAAAAAGCGATCCTGTTCATCGACGAGATCCACACGATCATCGGCGCTGGCGCGACCAGCGGCGGCGCGATGGATGCGTCGAACCTCCTGAAGCCAGCCCTCCAGTCCGGCGGCCTGCGCTGCATGGGCTCGACCACCTTCAAGGAATACAAGCAGCACTTCGAGAAGGACCGCGCGCTCTCCCGCCGGTTCCGCAAGATCGACGTGGTGGAGCCGACCGTGCCGGACACGATCAAGATCCTCACGGGTCTGAAATCGAAGTTCGAGGATTTCCACGGGCTCAAGTACACCAACGATGCGATCAAGGCGGCGGTGGAGCTCTCGGACCGTTACATCACGGACCGCAAGCTTCCGGACAAGGCAATCGACGTGATCGACGAAGCCGGCGCCGCCCAGTGGCTGCTGCCCGCGGCGAAGCGCAAGAAACAGGTCGGCATCCGCGACATCGAAGCGGTCGTCGCCAAGATTGCGCGCATTCCGCCCAAGCAGGTCACGTCCGATGATGCCGCCTCGCTGAAATCCCTCGAGGGCGACCTGAAGCGCGTCGTGTTCGGCCAGGACGAAGCCATCGTCGCGCTGTCGGCCACCATCAAGCTCGCCCGTGCCGGCCTGCGCGAGCCGAACAAGCCAATCGGCTCCTACCTGTTCACCGGCCCGACCGGGGTCGGCAAGACCGAAGTGGCCAAGCAGCTCGCCTCCATCATGGGCGTCGAGATGCTGCGCTTCGACATGTCGGAATACATGGAACGTCATACCGTCAGCCGTCTGATCGGCGCGCCTCCGGGCTATGTCGGTTATGATGAAGGTGGTCTGCTCACGGACGGTGTGGACCAGCATCCGCACTGCGTGCTGCTGCTCGACGAGATCGAGAAAGCCCACCCGGACCTGTTCAACATCCTGCTGCAGGTGATGGACAACGGCGCGCTGACGGATGCCAACGGCCGCAAGGTCGACTTCCGGAACGTGATCCTGATCATGACCACCAATGCCGGCGCGTCGGACGCCGCAAAAAACTCGATCGGCTTCGGCCGCGGCAAGAAAGACGAAGAGTCCGACGAGGCGCTGAAGCGCCTGTTCACGCCGGAATTCCGCAACCGTCTCGATGCAACGATCGCCTTCGGCGGCCTGACACCGGAGATCATCGACCGTGTCGTCGAGAAGTTCATCCTGCAGCTGGAAGTCCAGCTCGAGGACCGCAACGTCTCGATCGAAGTGTCGAAGGCGGCCCGCGAATGGCTGGCGAAACGCGGCTTCGATCCGGACATGGGCGCGCGCCCGCTGTCGCGGACGATCCAGGAGTTCGTGAAGAAGCCTATGGCCGAGGAGCTCCTGTTCGGCAAGCTCATGAAGGGCGGCCTCGTCAAGATCGGCCTCGACGAGAAGAAAGACGAACTCACCTTCAAGTACCTTGCGGAAGTCCCGAAGAAAAAGAAGGCGACCAGGGACGCCACCGAAGAGCCGGCCGCTTAGGGCCTCTGCTTTTTCCAACTACCCGGAAGGGCTGCCCATGCGGCAGCCCTTTTGCGTTCCGGCTGCGGCGCCTATGGTTTCTCAAAGACCAGTCCGGGAGGAAATATCATGGCAGTTCATGGCAAGTGCGATCCGAAATTCGCGAAGGTGAAGGAAGAGCTTGAGCGCAATCTCGCAGCGCGCGGCGAAGTGGGCGCCAGCGTCTGCCTCTCGGTGAACGGCCAGACCGCTGTGGACCTCTGGGGCGGCATGGCGAACCCGGAGACCAATGATCCCTGGCAGGAAGATACGATCTCCATCGTCTTCTCGTGCACCAAGGCGGCTGTTGCGCTGTGCGCGCACATCCTGATCGACCGGGGCCTCTTGAACCCCAGCGCGCTGGTGAAGGATTACTGGCCCGAGTTTGCCCAGAAGGGCAAAGAGAAGACCACCGTCCAGATGATGTTGAACCATGAGAGCGCGCTGCCGACGCTGCGCGCTCCCGTCAAGCCCGGCGGATACGCCGACTGGAACTACATGGTCCAGCGCATGGCAGACGAGGAAGCCTTCTGGGAAGTGGGCACGCGCAACGGCTATCACATGATCAATTTCGGCTGGACGGTCGGCGAGCTTGTGCGCCGGGTTTCCGGCAAGTCGCTCGGCACCTTCTTCCGCGAGGAAGTGGCGGAGAAGACGGGCGCGAAATTCTGGATCGGCCTGCCGGAGAGCGAGGAGGTGCACATTGCCCCGATCCGGCAATATGCGCCCAGGCCAGATGATCAGCCATCGGAGTTTGTCATCAAGCTGATGACGGACCCGGACTCGATCCAGCACAAGAGTTTCATGAACAGCGGCGGCTGGGACTTCAACGACCGCAAGAGCCAGGCCGCCGAGATCGGCGGCGGCGGCGGGCTGTCGAACGCGCGCGGGCAGGTAGCGTGGTACACGGAGCTTGCGACGAATTCCGGCAAGCTGGTATCGCCTGACCGGCTCGCCGCCATGAGTATGGTGTCCACTGCGACACAGCGCGATGCGACGCTGCTGATCCCGACGCGCTTTGCCTCCGGGTTCATGAAGTCGATGGACAATCGCGGCCTCCGCCTCGGCCCCGGCACGAGCGCGATCATCGGCGAGAAAGCGTTCGGCCATGTCGGCGCCGGCGGCTCCATCGGCTTTGCCGATCCGGAATGCGGTCTCGCTTTCAGCTATACAATGAACCAGATGGGCAATGGCCTCCTGGTCAACGATCGCGGGCAGAGCCTGATCGATGCGGCCTACACGGCGCTCGGTTACCGCACGAACGTGCCGGGGGCCTGGGTGCGTTAAGCCGCGCCGTCCGACTCTCCGAACCCCTTCGTGCGTCCTGCGCTCGCAAGCTCGGCCTGCACGTTGGCGGCGGTCTCGCTCCTTGGCGGCGGCGCCATGATCTCGGGCGGGTCGATCTGCTGCAGGTAGACCGTCTGGCTCGGGAAGGCGAAGGTCGTGCCCGAGCGCTCAATGACCTGCATTATGGCGAAGGCGAACTCTTCCTTGATAGCGAGCCATTCTCCCCAGTTCGTGGTACGCGTGAAGGCGTAGATCAGGAAGTCGATCGAGCTCGCGTTAAATGTATCTATACGAACAAAAAGAGGCGCTTCGGGCGGGGTGGCGAAGCGGGTATCCTTGACCAGCCAGGCTTCGATTTCTTCGCGGATATACTTCAGTTGATCGACCGTCGTGCGGTATTCGACGCCTACAACCCAGCGGATGCGCCGGTGCGACATGCGCGAGAAGTTCGTCAGCACCGCGTCTGAAAGCTTGCTGTTGGGCACGAAGACGGGGCTCTTGTCGAAACGACGGATGAGTGTGGACCGGAAGTTGATTTTTTCAACAGTGCCTTCGACCACGCCGTCTACCGCAATCCATTCCCCCGGAATGAACCGCTTCTCGCCGATGATCAGGATGCCTGAAATCAGGTTCTTGAACAGGTCCTGTGCACCAAGTCCGATCGCGATGCCGAATACGCCCAGTCCGGCGAGAAGCGGGGCAATTGCAATGCCCCATTGTTGCGCGACGGCGCCGAGCCCCAGTGCAACCAGCAGGAATTGTAAGGCCTTGATCATCCAGTCGACGGCCGAGGAAGACAGCGTGTCGCGAAGGCCGCCAAAAGCGTACTCCAGTGCCTGAACGGCCCGGGAGAGGGTCCAGAAAACAGTCAATGTCACGATCGATTGAATGATCTTGTTGGTATAAGTTTCGACGGCTGGGTCGACATCCAGGATCTGCAGCGAGGCGTAGACCCCTGCAATCACGGGAATTATCTTAAGAGGTGTAGCCACCGCGCGTACCAGTGCGTCGTCGATTTCCGTTTTCGTTCCGGCCGCAGCGCGGGTGATCCAGCGCACGATGGTTCTGGCAAAAATGCCGCGAATCAACAGCGCGACCACAAGGATTCCAGTGACGGTGATGATCTCGCCATACGTGAGACCATAGGCGCCTTCATGCCAGATTGACCTGACATGGTTGATCGACTCTTTGGCCCAGGTGGGCGCGTTCGCGGTCCACCAATCATTGATGGTCTTCACCAGAAGGTCTGCGTCCATGGAGAGTCTCCTCAGGTCATGGAATGGGCCTTTGTTCACCGATTAGCCGGGCCGATCTACTTTGTTAAGCCGGATGAAGCCATATTGCGAACAGGTGTGCCTTTACGGATCTGGGTTCAGCCCCTGGCGAAGCGGATCTCGCCGGGGGCGAGGCCTTCGATTGTCCATTCGCCCACCTGAACGCGCACGAGGCGCAGTGTGGGATGGCCCACGGCGGCGGTCATGCGGCGCACCTGGCGGTTGCGCCCTTCGGTGATCTGCAGTTCGACCCAGCTGTCCGGCACCGACTTGCGGAAGCGGATCGGCGGGTCACGCGGCCAGATATTGTCCGGCTCTGGCAGGGCGCGCACCTTGGCCGGGCGGGTCATCCCGTCCTTCAGCTCCACGCCGGTCGCGAGCGCGTTCAGCGCCGCTGCGTCCGGAATACCTTCCACCTGCGCCCAGTAGGTTTTCGCGAGGCTGTGCTTCGGGTCGCTGATGCGAGCCTGCAGCGGGCCGCTGTCGGTAAGGACGACGAGGCCTTCGGAATCATAGTCGAGACGGCCCGCTGGATAGACATCCGGCACCGGCACGAACTCCTTCAGCGTGCGCTTGCCGCTGCCCTCATCCGTGAACTGAGAGAGCACGTTGAAGGGCTTGTTGAGGAGGATGATTTTCAGTTGACCGCCTCGTGCAGGGCTTTGAGGGTTGTCAGCAACTCTTCCGCGCCGGACAGCGCCAGGCAGCTGGGTGCATCGCAGAGCGCCGTGTCCGGATCGGTGTGGAACTCGAGAAACACACCGTCTGCGCCGGCGGCAACGGCGGACCTGGCGATGATCGCCACGCCGTCGCGCCGCCCGCCCGTGGAGGCCCCTCCCGTGCGCGGGTCAGCCCCGGGCAGCTGCACCGCGTGGGTCGCATCAATCGTCACCGGCACGCCAAGCTTCTTCATCTCGGGGATCGCCAGCATGTCGACGATGAGGTTGTTGTAGCCAAAGCTGACGCCGCGCTCGCACAGGATCACGCCAACATCCGGCGCGACTTCCGCAATCTTGGAAATGATATTCTTCGCATCCCACGGCGCCATGAACTGCGCCTTCTTCGCCTGGATCAGCGCGCCGTGCTTCGCGGCGGCCTCTGCGACGGCGATCACCAGATCGGTCTGGCGAACGAGGAAGGCGGGGAGCTGGAGAATGTCGGCGACTTCGGCGACGGGTTCGGCCTGTGCGGGTTCGTGAAGGTCGGTGACAATCGGAACGCCCAGTTTCGACTTCACCTTGGCCAGGATCTTCAGGCCCTCCATGCCGGGACCGCGATACGACCTGATAGAAGACCGGTTCGCCTTGTCGAAACTTGCTTTAAAAACGTAGGGCAGGCCGAGACCGGCACATATCCGTTTGAGTTCGGTTGCGACCTCAAACGCCAGGCCTTCGTCCTCAAGCACGTTCAGGCCCGCGAGCACACCGAGAGGCCTGCCGCTTCCGATCGACCAGCCGGAGGTCTTGTGGGTGACGATGCTCATGGGGCCGCTCCTTCTTGCTGGCGCTGCCTTAGCGGAAAAAACGCCCGGCGCAAAAGCCCGCAGAGCAGGGGCCGGGAATCAAAGAAGCCGCCCCGGTCAGGGAGCGGCTTCCGTGAGCCCATGGGGCAATCAGGTCCGGGCGGCGTTTCAGCGGCCCTTCAGATCTCTAGGCGCTGGTCGGAGGCTGCTCCGGCCAGACACCATAGGACACAGACCCAACGGCCTCACCTGGTTTCTCACTCGACATGGATCACCTCCTTTCACGCGTGCGGTATGCACGGCCTTTGCTCCGGACCATCCGGTGCAGGACGGACCTAAGCATGATTTGCGCCAATGTGAAGTTAACATCGCGGTGATGGCTGCATGGATTCTGGCATTTGCATAAAAAACACCCGGGCGCCTTTAAACGGCAGCCCGGGCGTGAGTGAGCCTCAAAAGGGGTCGAAAGAGGCCTGAGCGGTCAGTCCGCGGCGATGGCGCCGATCACGAGGCCGAGGATGGCGCCGGTCGCAACCGAGGCCAGGATGGCATCGCCCCGGTCATTGTCGCGGACCCAGTGATAGCCGCGCGGCGGGTCGTAAAGGCCATAGTTGCCGTAGTCGCTGATGTAGACGGTCCGGCGCGGGCCATAGCTGTAATAGTGGCCGACATCGTAGCGCGGCTGGTAGCCCGAATAGGAGTACGGGCCATAGGCGTGGCCGTAGGTCACCGTCACCGAGCTGCGCGGATAGTAGTTGTAAGCCGGGCGGTAGACGACCACAGGCCGGTGGCGGTCATGACCATAATGACCATGGTTCCTGCGGTAATCGCGCCGGTCGCCGCGCCAGTCAGCGCGGTGATATTCCCGGTCGTCGCCCCCACGGCGACGGCGGTGATCATCATGATCATCGTTGTGCCGGTCCCAACCGCCGCGGTCCCTGCCGCGCCGGTCATCCCGGTCGGCGTGCGCCACAGGCGCGAGGATCAAGCTCGCCGCCGTAGCGGCGGCCATGAAGCGGGTGAAGGTCTTGAGAAGGGTCATGGTAACACGGGCCTTTCGGGATCGACTTTGCCTGGCGCCAGCACGCAAGCTGGACTAAGCGCGCAAAAACCGGTTTCGTGAGATCGAGTGTCTGCCCCCGCGTCTGAACTTTGGCTGAACAGGTCCTTCAGGTTTCCCCGATGAGCGAGTTTGGCGATCTGCGCATTTCCGGCAGCCTGACCCTCCCGGCCTGGGAGATCAGCGAAGCCTTTGTGCGGTCGTCCGGGCCGGGCGGGCAGAACGTGAATAAGGTGTCATCGGCGGTGCAGCTGACCTGGCAGGTAGGCGCCTCATCACTGCCGGCCGCCATCAAGGAGCGGTTCCAGAAGCTCTATGCCAGCCGGATCACGGCAGACGGCCGCCTGATGCTGGAGGCCAGTGAACACCGCAGCCAGCTGCAGAACCGCCAGGCCGCCCGCGCCCGGCTCGCCGAGATGATCCTCAAAGCCTGCGTCGCCCCGAAACGCCGCATCAAGACCAAACCCACCGCCGGCAGCGTGCGCCGCCGCATCACATCCAAGAAGAAGCGCGGCGAAGTGAAAGCCCTGCGCGGCGGTGTCGGTGACGAGGACTAGGCCGGTGCGGACTGCCCGGCTTTCCCGGACCGCGGCCCGGATGTCGGCGAGCGAGCTTCAGATGCCAGTGTCCGGGCGCTGGTTCGTCTTCGCAATATAGAAGCCGTAGCTGACATAGGCAGGGAACTCTTTGCAGAGGGCAATTTCCGCCTCCTCTGACGCGACGATCGCGCGCGCTGTTTCAGAACCTGCCTGGCGTGCAAGGAACGGCTCGAACTGCGCCTGCAGCGGACGATAATGGGTGTCGCTCCGGCACGCTCGGGCAGCGCAAAATACCTGAGCGGAGCTGAGCCACTGGCCTCAAGGACAGCAAACCTGGCTGACGCAGTCGCAACCTCCGGATATTGATTATGCCGGTGCTGCGTGAGCTTTGCCGGTCTCTCGCCGATAAGGGGTCAATATTGCGCGCCGATTGACAGGCCTGGTGGCCGCCGTGCTGGTCGTTCTTTTGGCGGCTGACCAGGACACGCTCGTGTCAGTCTGGTGCTTTTTCGCGGCATCGGGCGGCCTTCTCCTGATCCCGGCAATCCTGTCAGCAGGTTCCGGGTTCAGGAAAGAGCCGGCGAAATCAGTGCCCGGCTCCAGGCGCTTGCCCGCCGACAGCCGTTGACCTCAGGTCCGCCGCAGTCCGGCCGCCGCTCTGGGGCGGTGCCGGGAACCTGCGTGCAGAAATCGTGCAAACCTTTCCTGGCCGTCAGCGCCGTGTTGAAGGCGGATAGCGGATGCTGCTTGCTGCGCGGACCTTCCCGCGCGAGCGCGAGCCCTGGCAATGACACTCAGGCCCGCCGCCGGGATCAGCTCTTCAGCTCGTCCTCGATGGCGGCTTCGATCAGCGGGATATTCGCGCCTTCGATATACTGGTCTGCGATGAAGAAGCCGGGGGTGCCGGCGACCGCGAGGTTCTGGCCGAGAACCTTCATGTCTGAAAGCTGCTGCTGGACGGCCATAGATTGCATGTCGGCGCGCATCCTGGCGACGTTGATACCGGCGGCCTTGGCGACCGCGTCAATGTTGGCGTCGGTAAGGTCGTCGTTCGACTTGATGCCCATCAGGGCGACGTGCATCTCAAGGTACTTGCCCTGCTTGCCCGCGGCAAGGGCGGCAAGGGCCGCAGTTTCGCTGATCCCGCCGAAGATGGGCAGTTCCTTGAAGACGACGCGGACTTCGCCGTCATACTCTTCCGGCAATGCGCGGACCCAGTCGACCGAGCGTTTGCAATAGCCGCAGCGGTAGTCAAAGAACTCGACCACGGTAACCTTGGCGTCAGCCGGGCCGATCGAATAGTCGCCGGCACGGGCATAGAGTTCAGTGGCGTTCGCGGCGATTGCGGCCTGGGCGGCAGCAGCCTGGGCAACCTTCTCTTTCTCTGAAAGCGCGATCAGCGCTTCCTCGATGATTTCCGGGTTCTCGAGAATGTATTCGCGCACGATCTTCTCGATCTCCGACTGGCTGGCGCCGCCGGCGCCGGGCTGCGCGCAGGCCGGCAGCAGGGCGAGGGCCATCACGGCGACGACGAGCGAGGGTTTTCTGAGGAGGGGCGTCATGTGGCGTCGGTCCTGTGGGTGAAACTGGGCGGACTATAGGCAAGCGCGCGCTTCAGTCCACCCACCCGCGCGCAGGTGTTACGGACGGCTGGCAGCCGAAAAATCGCCAAAAGGCATCGTGCGTTGCGAGGATTCCGGCGACAGGCGAGGCTTGCGGCTATAACGCTCGTAGAACTCGCGGTTGTCGGGATTACTGGGGTCGGTGATCAGTATGATGTCGTCGGCGCGGCGATACGTGATCGTGGACTTGTCGAGCGTCTGGGCGGCGCGCTTGGCGAAGGCATTGGCGCGCACAATGTCGCCGACCCAGTAGGCTGACTCGGCGGTGGCAAGCTGGGCTTCGGCGCGGCGGTTCTGGTGTTCCAGCGTGATGGCGAGCTGCGCCCAGGCGAAAGCGTTGTCCGGCTCGGCCACCAGCGCGTCACGCAGCGCCGTCTCGGCGGCGGCCGTGTCCCCCCCGGCATTGCGGGCGTTCAGCGAGCGGGCATAGTTGATCAGGAACAGCGGCTGGCCCGGCAGCAGTTCGAGCGAGCGCTTGTGCGGCTCGACCGAGTCCGCCGCGCGGCCGCTCTCGAACAGGATCTGGCCCTTAAGCTCATTGAAATAAGGATTGTCCGGCTTTTCGGCGAGCAGGGAGTCGATCTCGGTCAGCGCAGTCTGGATATCGGACGCGCGGAAACCCGAAATGGCGCGGGCATAGCGGGCCGGCGCGCTCTTGTCAGTCGCCGGATAATCGCGGCGCACCTTCAGCGGCGAATCGAGGAAGCCAACGAGCTTGGCGCGCATCATCTCGTACTGGCGCTGCTCACGCTCCGTAGGCGGAGTGTCCATCAGGCCGGTTGCCTCGGCCAGCTCGCGCGTGGTCCGGATCCGGTCCGACGCCAGCGGGTGCGCCCGGAAGTAAGGATAGCGGCGCGCATCCGACAGCACTTCCTGATACCGGAAATTCTCGAAGAACTCGACAATCCCCGCCGGCGACTGGCCGAGTGCCGCGAGGTATTTTACCGCGGCCGCGTCGGCGGCGGCTTCTTCGGAGCGGGTGTGGATGTAGAAGTTGAGGGCGGCGAACTGGCTGGAGCTGCCGATCAGGGCGGCGCCGGCGCCAGCCTCTCCGGCGGCGATGGCGAGGATGCCGAGGCCGATGGAGACGAGGGCCGGGCGCATGGCGACCGACGCGGCACGCATGCGCGCAACGGTGTGGCCGCAGGCGATATGGCAGGTTTCGTGGCCGATGACGCCTTTGATCTGCGCGGCATTTTCGGCCTCGATAATCAGCCCGGTATGCAGGTGGATGCGCTGGCCGTTCGCCACGAACGCATTAAGCGACGGATCATTGATGATGTAGAGTTCGACATCAGCCGGCACGAGGCCGGCGATTTCGAGGATGGGGTCTGTCCATTCGCGCAGCGTTTCCTCGATTTCGGCGTCGCGGATCATGCCTTGCGCGGATGCGCCGAGCGCGAGCATCGCCGAAACGGCAACAGCGGCGGCGGCCCGGAACAGTTTTGCGGCCATCCAGAAAGTCTCCATTGAAGGATGCAGGGTCTAGAACCTAAAACCGGCGAAAGCGAGGCTCCGGAGCGCCGGTTACTGAATTGTCAGGTTTCGCCTGACGCAAATGTGAACGTCAGCGCGGGGTCGAGACTGACGCCGACTTCAGTGCCCAGGGGCGGGGCTGACGCAGGCATGGCGAGCGCATTGAGCTGCAGGCCATGGCCGCCGAGCGTTAACCGGAAAAGCGGGCCCATCAAGCGCCGGCCGGTGACCATGAAGCGCGTTTGCGAGGCAGGATCGAGACGTACGCCTTCCGGGCGAAAACCGATCGAGCCACCTGGTTGAAGCAGCCCGGCCTGCCAGGACGCCGGCAGGCTGGCGCGCGGAAAGACATTGACGGCGCCGAGCGCGCGGGCCGCCGCGAGGCTGGCCGGGCGCCGGTAGACGTTTTCCGCCGTGCCGGACTGCAGCAGGCGGCCACCGGAGAGAATCGCAATCTGGTCAGCGCTTTCGAGCGCCTCGGCCGGATCATGCGTCACCATCAATGCGGGGATGCCAGCTGCACGGACGGCCGCCAGCGCAGCTTCCCGCACGCTGCCACTGAGCGCGGGATCAAGCCCGGAGAAAGGCTCATCCATCAGGATGGCGGCGGGCTCCGGCGCAAGGGCGCGCGCAATCGCCACACGTTGCTGCTCGCCGCCGGAGAGTTCGTGCGGATAGGCGCCGGCGCGGTCGGCGAGGCCGAGAAGGCCGATCCAGCGATCGACGGTTGCGGCGGCCTGGTCCCGCGGCAGATGTTTCAGGCCGAAACCGACATTGCGCGCCGCGGTGAGATGCGGGAACAGCGCAAAATCCTGGAAGATGAGACCGGTGCGGCGCTGTTCCGGCGGGAGAGTTCGTCCGGGTGCGGACAGGAGGCGGGCGCCGAGGCGCACTTCGCCGGTGTCCACTGGCTCAAGGCCTGCCAGTAAGCGCAGCAACGTGGATTTGCCCGCGCCAGACCCGCCGAGCAGCGCCGTGATCTCACCCGGCGCAAGCGACAGGGTGACATCGTCGACGACGCAGCGCGCTGCGTAGCGGCGGCTGACCGAAATGGCTTCCAGACGTTCTGTCATGCAGCGCCCCCGGGCCGGGCGCGGGAAATCTGCCAGGACAGAAGGATCACCGGCAGCAGGCCGGCCAGGGTGATCAGCAGGGCTGGCAGCGCGGCCGAGGCCAGGCGCTCATCGCTGGCATAGGCATATGCGCGCACGGAGAGCGTGTCCCAGTTGAAAGGGCGAAGCATCAGGGTGGCGGGCAGTTCCTTGAGGGCCTCCACGAACAGGACGAGCGCGGCGGCCGCAGCGCCGGACATGGCGACCGGGAGGTCCACAGCGAAGGTGCGGCGCAAGGGCGATGCGCCGAGGCTCTGCGCGGCCTGTCCGATGGAGACGGGCGCGCGCGCGAGCGCGGCGGCCATCGGCTCGGTGCCGGCCGCCGTGAAGCGGACAGCATAGACCCAGGCGAGGGCGGCGAGCGCCGTGATACCGGACAGGGTGACGGGCAGTGAGCTGATAACAGCCAGTGCGCCAAGGGCCAGCACGGCGCCAGGAATGGCATACCCGGAAGATGCTGCGATACGGGCAAATGCGGCGAGGGGCCCCCTGGCGCGGATCGACAGGGCAATGATCAGGGCAAGGATAAAGGCCAGCGCCGCGCCGGCGCTGGCCAGAAGTACAGAGTTTCCCAGTGCGTCCCATACCCGCGTGCTGCGCGCGCCGGCTTCGAGGCTGCGCCAGACGAGGCGGCCAACGGGCAATGCAAACGCCAGCGTGAAAAGACTGGTGCAAAGCGCAGCCGCGCCAAGGGCGGCGGGGCCGGACAGCACGGCGCGCGGTATCCGGCGCCAGCGGATCGAGCTCTGCTGCGAGCCTGCGCGCCCCCGCAAGCGGCGCTCGACAATCACGAATGTGAGGATGAGGGCGAGCAGCACCAAGGCGAGACGCGCGGCGGCGGCGGGTTCGCCGAAGCTTTTCCAGGCGCGCACGATTCCGAAAGTCAGGGTCGGCACGCCGAGGAACTCTGCCGCGCCGTAATCGGCGGCGGCCTCCATCAGGGCCAGGGCGAGGCCTGCCGCGATGGCAGGACGGGCGGCGGGCAGGGCGACGGACCAGAAGGTCCGGCCCGGGCTTGCGCCGAGGCTTCTTGCCGCCTCCAGGGTGCAGACAGACTGTGAGATGAACGCCGCGCGCGCGGTGAGATACACGTAAGGGTACAGGGTGCACGCCAGCACGAATGACAGGCCCGGCAGGGAGCTGATGTCCGGGAACCAGTAGTCACGCGCAGACCAGCCTGTGGCGTCTCGCAGCGCAGACTGCAGGGGCCCGCCGACGCCTGCGAGATCACTCCAGGCATAGGCGAGCACATAGCCGGGCGCCGCCAGTGGCAGCACGAGCAGCCATTCGAACACACCGCGGCCCGGGAAGCGGAACATGGTGACGAGCCACGCGGCAGGCACAGCCATCAGCAGACAGAGCGTCGCTGTCAGCGAGAGGACGGCCAGCGTCCCGGCCAGGTAGCGCAGCAGGAGCGTGTTACGGATGTGATCCCATGCTGCGCCGCCGCCCTCGGCGAGGCCGGTGACGAGGACGATGGCAACCGGCAGGGCAATGACAAGCCCGGCCATCAGGACCGGGATCTGGCGAAGCGCCGGCGCGAAGAGGGCCGGCGCCTTCAGTTCCATCCTGCGCGGTCGAAGATCGCCTGGGCTTCAGCCTGATAGGCACCGAGTTCGGAGAGCGGGAAGTCGCTCTGTTTGAAGCCAGGCAGGATTTCGAGCCCCTCCGGGTTCGGAGCACCAGCCACGATGGGAAATTCCTTTGTTTCCGAAGTCAGCATCGTCTGGCCTTCCGGCGTGGCCAGGAACTCGATGAACCTGACCGCCAGCTCAGGCGCACGCGACGTGGAGGAGACAGCCGCGCCGGTGATGTTGATGTGCGTGCCGGTTTCATTCTGGTCCGGGAAGGAGACTGACGTCTTGGCAGCGGTCATTCGTTCTTGCGCGGTGCCGGTGGCAAGGCGCACCCAGTAGTAATGGTTGACGATCGCTGCGGCGCACTGGCCCGCAGCGACGGCCTCGATCTGTGCGGTGTCGCCGCCTTCCGGCGGCCGGGCAAAATTGCTGGTAACCCCCCTTGCCCAGGCCTCGGCGGCCTCGCTGCCATTGCGGCTGATGAACTCGCCGAGCAGGGACAGGTTGTAGATGTTGGTGCTGGAGCGGACGCAAAGCTCACCCTTCAGGCGGTCCTCGGCGAGGTCGGCGTAGGTGTCGACCTCTTCGGCGGGCAACAGCTGGGGATCATAGACGATGACCCGCGCGCGTTTGGCGAGGCCGAACCAGTGACCGTCCTTTTCGCGCAGCTGTGCCGGAATTGCCGCTTCGAGCGCGTCCGAGCGCACGCCTTGCGTAAAACCTTCAGACTGGAACCGGTAGAGCGCGCCGGCGTCGGATACGATGATCACGTCTGCGGGGCTGGCCTCGCCTTCAGCCTTCATCGTTTCCAGCAGTTCCGGTGCGCCGGATTCGCGCACATTTACCCTGATGCCCGTATCGGCTTCGAACTTTGCGTAGAGCGCCGTGTCCGAATCATAGTGGCGGGCGGAATAGATATTGAGCACCGGGCCTGCCGCCTGCGCAGATGCAGCCGGGGTTTCGGCAGCTTCCGTTTCGGGAGGCTGCTGGACAGCCTGGCCGCAGGCCGCGAGCAGGCACATTGAGGCTGCCGCAAGGGAATGTCTGAACATGAGAGGTTCCTTGTAAGCTTTCTACCATCCCAATCACATTTGCCTGCAAATAGGAAGCAATCGCAGCTGCGACCGTTATGACCCCTGTTGCTTAAGACTAGCCCGGTCCTTGCATGACGGGCTCGCCTGGCAAGTGAACCGCTGTCGCAAAAATATGTTGCAGGCGCGAAAACATTTCTGTTTAGCCGGATTGTCTGTTAACGTATTCTTAATTGGGGGGAGTGGCGCGTTGACGGACTTCGTTCTGGATGTCGAACTGAACAGCGAGGACGAGGATGTCCGCCTGTCAGCAGCAATCGATTCCTTTGTCAGCATGCATGAATCCGGCTTTCGCGGCGATGCGTTCGACCTTGACCTGATGGTGCGTACCGTCCTGGGCCCCGGCGGCGAGCGGCTGAAACAGATTGTCTTCCAGCAGCATGACCTCGCCCACGCATTCAATTCCTTCTGGGCCGCCTTTCGCGGCCTGAACTGAGGCTGACGTGCCCCGTTGAATGTCGCCCGCCGGGCCCCTAGACCCGCGCAGAGGCTTATCCGGCATGGCATTTTTCTCTTCCTGTCCACGCATTGCCGTCATCGGTGCAGGCATCATCGGCCTGTCGGCGGCGTATGAGCTGGCCGTGCGGCGCGGCGCGCGTGTGACAATCTTTGATGTGCGCCCGCCCGGGCGCGGGGCGAGCTGGGCGGCGGCAGGGATGCTGGCGCCCGCGTTCGAGGCAGCCGCGGAGCCCGGCGTGCATCCGCAATTGTTCGAGCTGTGCCTGGCGAGCGCGGCGCTCTGGCCGGAGTTTGCGGGCGAACTGGCGGCGCGGTCGGGTGTCGATGTGGGTTTTGACCGGACGCCGTCACTTGCGGCGGCTCTGGACGGCGGCGAGGCCGAGCGTCTGAGCCGTATTGCGGCCGTCCTGTCAGCGTCAGGCGTGGCCCACACGGCGCTCGCGGCGGCCGACATTCTGCGCCTGGAGCCGGCGATCAATCCGGTGGTTCTGGGCGGGCTGGAGCTGCCAAGCGATTTCCGGGTGCACAACCGGCAGACAGTGACGGCCCTGCTGGCGGCGCTGCGCGCGACCTCGAAGGTGACGTTCGTCGCGGGGGCGGCGCCGCTCAAGTCGGCCGGCGGGAAACTCTCGCTTGAGGGGCATGACGCGGTTCTGGTGGCGGCGGGCTGGGAGACGGCGGTCATCAAGGTCGAGGAGCGCGGCGCGCTGTTCAGCCTCGCGAATTGGGAGACGGCGCTGGACGATATTGACTGCCATGGCGGGCAGATGCTGTCGGTAGCGGCGGGCGAGAGCGCGCCGATGCGTGTTGTGCGGGCGGGGCATGTCTATCTGGTGCCGCGCGGGGGGCAGGTGGTGATCGGGGCAACGGTCGAGCCGGACCGGGCGATCGATGCGCCGGAGGCGGAGGTCATCGAGGCGCTGCGGCTTGAAGGGGTGCGGCTGTGTCCCGGACTTGCGGACGCGCCGGTGGCTGAAAGCTGGGCGGGGGTGCGGCCGGGGACGCCGGATCAGGCGCCGTTCATAGGTGAGACGGTCATGCCGGGCCTGTTTGTGGCGGCAGGGCATTACCGTAACGGCATCCTTCTGGCGCCGGTTACGGCGCGCCTGCTGGCCGACCTTATCCTCGATGGTAAACGCGGCGGCCTGATCGAGGCATTTGCGCCCCGCAGGCAGTTCGGCGGCCCCATGACCCTATCTTCCGCCCACTGATGCTCTGGGGAGAACATATGGACCGTGTATTTCACAATCCCGGCTCCGTTTTCCCGCCGCTGGGGCGATAGACGCATGCCGTTGAGGTGCCGGCGGGCCAGCGCATGATCTTCCTGTCCGGGCAGGTGCCGGTCGCGTTGGACGGCAAGGTTCCCGAAACGCTGGCCGCGCAGGCGGACCAGGTTTACGCCAGCATCACTACAATCCTCGCGTCGCCTGGCGCGTTGCCGTCCAGCATCATAAAGCTGACCCCCCTTCCTGACAGAAGACGATGATGGCACCGGCTGCGTGCGCCAGGCGCGTGCAGCGTATCTCGGCGAACATCGGCCCGCATCAGCCGCCGTGTTCGTCTCCCGGCTGGCAGATCGATCGCGGAAGATAGAGATCGACGCCGTCGCGCTCGTGCCGTGACGCCGGCCCGGGGTGGGCGGGCCGCGACGCCCTGACGCTGGACGAGCGTGGAGGCCCGCCTTAAGTCTCGGCGCCAGAAGGAGTTACAGGCATGCATGTGATCCAGCCGATGACCGAGGACCAGGCCGCCATCCGCGATGCGGTGGCGAAGACGCTTGAGCCTTTCGATGACGCCTATTGGCTGAAGACGGACGAGGCGGGCGATTGGCCCGAGGAGTTCTGCCAGGCGATGGCGAAGGGCGGCTGGCTCGGCATTGCGTTTCCGGAGGAGTATGGCGGCGCGGGTCTCGGCCTGACCGAAGCGTCGCTGATGATGCAGACGGTGACGCGCACCGGTGCGGGCTATTCCGGCGCGTCCGCGATCCACCTCAACATCTTCGGGCCCAAGCCGCTGGAGAAGTTCGGTACCGAGGAACAGAAGCGCGAGAACCTGCCGAAGATCATCTCCGGGCAGGAGAAGATGTGCTTTGCGGTGACTGAGCCTAACTCCGGCCTCGACACGTCCAGCCTCGAGACGAAGGCGGAGCGCACCAACAACGGCTATGTGATTCACGGCCGCAAGATCTGGACGACAGGTGCTCAGCGTGCGGACAAGATCCTGATCATCGCGCGCACGACGCCTAAGGACCAGTGTGCCAAGCCGCACCTCGGCCTGTCGCTGTTTTATACCGATCTCAATCGCAACAAGATCGAAGCCAACCCGATCCCGAAAATGGGCCGCAAGGCAGTCGAGTGCAACACGCTGTTCATCGACGGGCTGGAAGTGCCTAAGGAACATCTGATCGGCGAGGAAGGCGCGGGGTTCAAATATCTCCTGCAGGGGCTGAACCCGGAGCGCGTGCTGTTTGCGGTCGAGTCTGTCGGTCTTGGATTTTCGGCGCTGGAACGCGCGGCGCGGTATGCCAATGAGCGCGTCGTGTTCGGCCGTCCGATCGGCCAGAATCAGGGTATCCAGCATCCGCTGGCCCGTTCGTGGGCCGAGCTTTCGGCGGCGGAACTGCTCGCTTACAAGGCGGCCGCGCTCTATGACGCCGGGCAGGAATGCGGCGCCGAAGCGAACGCAGCGAAGTATCTCGGCACCGAAGCCGGTTTCACGGCGTGCGAGACGGCGGTACTGACGCATGGCGGCATGGGCTATGCCCGCGAGTACCACGTTGAGCGGATGATGCGCGAGGCAATGCTGGCGCGGATCGCGCCCGTCAGCCGCGAGATGATCCTGAACTTCATTGCCGAGCGCGTTCTGGGCTTGCCGAAGAGTTATTGATCCGGGAAGGGATCAGGTTCTGTCGGCGCCCTTCATCAGTTCTAAGAACTCTTCCTTGCTGTTGGTGCGCGGGTATCGCGTGGCCGGGACCGGCACGCCGAGAAAGGCGCAGAGCGGTTCCCATCCATCCCTGGCCGTGTGAACCAGCAAGCGGCTCGCCGGGATTTCGGCTTTGACGGCCGCTTCCTGCGCATGGAAGGCGGCGATCACGCCCTCCTTGTCGGTGCGCCCGCCGAGGCTGCGGTCAATCACGACCTTGACGACCATGCTGAGCCAGGCAACGGCTGGCGCCGGCCAGTTGTCCTTTGCCAGAAGACTGGCGAGAATGGTTTCGGAGAAGCTGTTATACCAGCTTTCGGCAGAACGGGTCGAGAGGATGACTTTGGCGTCCGGATTGGCAGCGGCGAGTTCGCGCCAGAAGGCTGCCGTGGGCCAGTCGACAGCCGAATTGTAGCCTTTGTAGATGGCGGCAAAGTCGGGGTGACCGTCTGCAGCGGCGTGCCAGAGCGGCACCTGAACCGGGCCGTTCTCCAGAACTTCCTTCATGTGGTGACATGGCCCGAAGCCGAGCTCTTCAAGCGCAAGTTTGAGAGACAGGGTGCCCGTGCGGCCAAATCCGGCGCTGAAAACCTTGATGCCCATGCTATCCTCCGTGAGCGCTGTCTGCGCGCTTCTTTGGGTTATCCGCTATACGAACCTGCGCGGCTGCCTATTTTTTCCCGAAGAACCGGAAGGCGGCGAAGAGGCCGGCGAGCGCTGAGCCGAGGCCGCCAAGGAGAACGAACAGGGGGTTTGCCTGGTCAGCAAACGCGATCGCGCGGTTGAGGCCAGAGACCTTGACGGTGACCGTATCCTGGAAGGTGCGCAGCGGGGTGACGGCGCCTGAATCGATGGCAAAGACTTCGAATACGAGGTCGTGGTCGCCCGCCGAAAGCGGGGTCACCGACCAGCGCCAGGTATTCTCCGTCATCGGAGAAAGCGTCTGCACGGGCGGCGAGGCGGCAACAATACTGAAGGCGGCGCCGGAGAGGCGAACTTCTACGCGCCCGGACACTTTCGCTTCGCTTTCCTCGATCACGCCCCTGCCGGGCAGTGCGTCGGCGGCGGTCGTGTCGCCAGTTGCGTCGATCGCGAAGGTGACATTGAAGGCGCGTTTGTATTCCGCCGAGCGCGGCGTCTCGTGGGCGACGGGAACCGTTCTCAGCGTATCTTCGAAAGAAGGCTCGGCGGGTGTGGGGGCGGGCATCGCCGGGATTTCCGGTATCGCTTCAGAGTTGTCACTCACAACCGGAGAGGCAGAGCGGGCCATCGGGGATGGCTCCATTTCGGTCTGGAAGCTGAACTGAAATTCTTCTTCCGAAATCGCGGGGTCTCCCGCCTGGCCGGTCCCGGCGGCAGATTCCGGAACGCTTTTGGCGCTCGTGTCCGGAGCTGGGGCGACTTCGCTGGCGGGAGCTTCGGCGGAGACGGCCTCGAACGCGGGTTCCTCCGTGGGCGCGGAAGCGGCGCTGACCTCGTCAACGGGCGCCGACGCTGCAGCGAGCCCTTCCCGCGGTGCATAGCGTTCCAGCAGCGCTGCGCCGCCAAATCCGGCAACGACAAGACCCGCGACGACAAGCAGGACGGACAGGATGCGCAGCATGGTTGGTCTCCCCGGTGATGGCGTTCAGTCTGGCAGGTGTTCAGGCGGCGGGAAAACTGCCGCGGCTCGCCTCGTAGAAGGCAATTGCGGCAGCATTTGACACGTTGAGGCTCTCCATCGCCGGTGCAATCGGAATGCGAGCGAGTTCTGCGCAGGCATTTGCCACGCCAGGGCGCAGCCCTGAGCCTTCCGCGCCGAGGACGATGGCGACTTTCGCTGCGCCTTTTACCGCCAGGTCGAGCGGCCGGCGGCTTTCGCCGGCCAGGCCGACGGTGTGGAAGCCGGCTTCACCCAGCTGTTCCAGAGCCCGCGCGATATTGACGGCGCGCACTTCGATGACGGTTTCGACGGCGCCGGCGGCGCTTTTCGCAACGACGCCCGAGATAGGCGGGGCATGCCGGGTCTGCAGAACGAGGCCGGCAAAGCCGAACGCTGCAGCCGACCGGAAGACCGCGCCGAGATTGTGCGGATCGGAGACCTGGTCGAGCACCGCGACGCGCGTTGCGCCTTCGGCGATCAGGTCTTCGAGGGCGAGGGCTTCCAGCGGCTCGGCCTTGATGGCGATGCCCTGGTGCACGGCGCCGGGGGGCAGGCGCTGGTCGAGTTCCTTGCCGGTGATGATCTGCGGGGACAGCGCCAGCTTCGGCAGGCGCTCTGCCGCGTTCTCTGTGGCGAGGAATTGCAGGAACTGCCGGTCGGGGTTGGCGAGGGCTGCCAGCACGGCATGCGTGCCCCACAGCCAGACAGGTCCGCCTTCCTTTTCGCGCTCGGGACGGGCGAAGCTGGCGGGGCCGGGCCGCGCGCCCGGAGGGCCCGCAGGCCGGTTACCGGGCCGTTTTGGATGGTTGCGCGCCATGAGGTTCATCCTTATAAGGCCGCTTCCGGCGTGGATCGGGGTTTGGAAAAGCCCTTTTGAAGCGCTGGCGCGGCGGCGTCAAACGGCGTTGGCGCGGGTCCCGTGGAGGGATGGGAGAGTGGTTAAATCCGCCAGACTGTAAATCTGGTCGCCTAGCGTACGCTGGTTCGAATCCAGCTCCCTCCACCACCCCGCCAGCGCCGCCTGCGCAAAGTGGCCCAGTCGGGCGGGTATAGCATAATGGTAATGCACTAGCCTTCCAAGCTAGCTATCTCGGTTCGATCCCGTGTACCCGCTCCAGTCACTCAGCCGCCAGGTCTCCAGCCCTGCGACGCGCTCTGGACATCGGGGCAGCGTGCAAGGCACAGTCCTGGCGCGGACTGGAGGGGACTTTGTGATGAGACGGATCGCGGTAGCCCTTCTTTCATTGGGTTTGGCAGCTTGCGCAGCCGGGGAAGCCCTGACGGAAGTCGCAAAACCTGCGCTCGACCTTTCGGAGAAGGGCAAGACCGCCGGCGAAGGTGACAATACCGGCTTCTCGCGTTCGGTTGCGGCGCGTTACGCGGGGGGCGCGGCGGAGGCGGAGATCATTCAGGACCTCGTCTCGCAAGGGTTCAGCTGTGATGAGGCCGCTGCCTGTTGCACACGCGCCGTGATGGACGGCGCCTGCGCAGACGCCTGGACAGTCGATTTTTCCGGCAACGGCGAAGCCAGCGGGACGCTGGTGCGCCGCTGCATGGGCGCCGGGGCGGACGACGAGTGACCCCTGGCCGGCGGTGACGCTGCGGTTCAGAGTTTCCAGACGCGCGCGCGCCGTAATGTGACGCCTTCGAGATCAAAGGTGGTGTCGATGTTGTATTCGGCGAGGGGGTCGCCGCCGCCCGGCGCATAGGCGCGGCCGGGATCACCGGCGTAGACGCTGATGCCTTGCCCAACGGCTTTGCCCAGCCAGACGAGAAACTGATCGGCCATCTGTTTCTGGTAAAAAATGTCGCCGGCGAGGATGACGTCCACGTCCGGGACGGCGTTGTCCAGCAGGTTTCCGCCTAGCCATCCGGCAGTCACTTCATTTGCCTGCGTATTCAGGGCCAAGGCTGCTTCGCAGAGCGGGTCAATGTCGTTGGCGAGGATGTGTGCGGCGCCCGCACTGGCGGCGGCGATGGCGATCATGCCGCTGCCGGTTGCGATGTCGAGCACGCGTTGGCCGCGAACGATCTGAGGCCTCTCCAGCACAAGCCGGGCGACGGCCTGACCGCCAGCCCAGGGGAAGGCCCAGAAGGGGGGATCGATGCCGGTTGATTCCAGCCCGGCTTCGGTCGCGGTCCAGATCGGCGTGATCTCGTCGGCCAGCCAGAGCTGCAATGGACGGGGTACGCCGGTATGGGTCAGAAACAGGCCGGGTACGGTCATCAGACGGGTGTTCGCCCGAACGAAGTCTTTCATCCGTTGCAGGTCAGGGGAGGGGCGCAACTGATATTCCTCATTTTGGCCTCATCTTGGAGACGCATCTGGACTCATTTGCGTCTACCGAGCCGCATATCGCAGAAGTCTGAACCAGTTGCACTGCGGCGCGGTTCGGGGTTCTGTGACCGCTGCTTCAATGGCGTCCGGACCCCTCATGCTCGCACCGATCCTTGAAAGTTCGGCGTTCCAGATCGGCTTCGTGCTGGTGCTTGTCGTTTTCGTGTTCTTCGGGTTCGTGCGCGAGAAAGTTCCGTCGGACGTGGTGGCCCTGCTGGCTATGGGCGCCCTGATGCTGACCGGGATCCTGACCGTCGGCGATACCTTGTCGGTTTTTTCCAACGCGGCCCCGATCACGGTGGGGGCGATGTTCGTCCTGTCGGCGGCGCTGGAGCGCACCGGCGTGATCGACTGGGTCGGGCGAAAGGTGGCGACGCTTGCGCAGAAAGGTTCGCCGACGCTGGCGGTGATTGCGCTGATGCTCGGCGTGGTGCTGCTTTCGGCATTCATCAACAATACACCTGTCGTGATCATTCTCATTCCGGTCGCAATCCGTCTCTCAAGGGCCATCAATATCCCGCCGTCGAAGCTGCTTATCCCGCTTTCCTTCGCGGCGATCTTTGGTGGGACGACGACGCTGATCGGCACCTCTACCAGCATCATCGTGGACGGCGTGGCGCAGCAGCAGGGCATGGCGCCGTTCGGCATGTTCGAGATCACGCTGGCGGGCCTGATGTTCGCCGGTGTCGGCATTCTTTATACGGCGATCCTTGGCCCGTTCCTTTTGCCCAACCGCGAGTCGCTGTCCTCGATGTTGCCGGACCAGAAAGAGCGCCGGTTCGTGGCGCAGATCCTGATCCCCCTGAACTCCGACCTGATCGGCAAGACCGTCGCCGAGACCGGCTTCACGGCGGAGAAGGGCTTCACAGTCATCGACGTATTCCGCGAGGGGCTGTCGCTTCGCAACAACCTGAAGGCCATCGTGCTGCAGGCGGGTGACCGGATGGTGCTGCGCTCGCCGGTGTCCGAGATGCTGACGCTCAAGGAGGCCGGCAATGTGGCGCTGGGCGCGCAGGCAAATGCGCCGGCCTCGTTCGAGCCCGTGCAGACAACTGAAACGGTGGTGATGGAAGGCGTAATCGGGCCTCAGTCGCGCCTCGTCGGGCGCCGTCTTGCGGGTCTCGGACTTGCCCGGCTTTACGGCGTGTACGTCCTCGCCATCCATCGCCGCGGCGAGAACATGGCCCGCCAGATTGACGAGCTGCGCTTCGGGATCGGCGACACGGTGCTGATCGAAGGGCCGCCCGGCGGGATGCGCCAGATGTTCGAGGACGGCGTGCTCAACAACCTGACCGAAAGCACCGAGCGGGCGATCCGGCGGGACAAGGCCCCGATTGCGGTCGGCGCTGTTTTGCTCGTCATGGGGCTTGCGGCGTTTGAGCTGATGCCGATTGCCGGTCTCGCCCTGATCGCTGCCACGGCGGTGGTGGCGTTCGGATGCCTTGACCACCAGGAGGCCTATCAGTCGATCCAGTGGGATATCCTGATGCTGATCTTCGGGATGCTGGCGCTCGGCATCGCGCTGGAGAAAACCGGAACCGCCGATCTCGTGGTCGGATTCCTGAGCATGGTTTCGTCAGGTTTCGGGCCGATCATTCTGCTCATCATCGTTTACGCGTTCACGTCTATCGTGACGGAGGTGATGAGCAACAACGTGGCCGCTATCTTGATCACACCGCTTGCCATCGGCCTTGCCGAAGGCATCGGGATCGATCCCCGGCCGTTCGTCGTGGCCGTGATGTTTGCTGCCAGCGCCAGCTTCGCGACCCCGATCGGTTACCAGACAAATACCCTGGTCTACCGTGCCGGCGGGTACACCTTCATGGATTTCGTGCGGTTCGGATCGCCGCTCAACTGGATCTTCGTGGTGGTTTCCGCCTTCGTGATTCCGATCTTCTGGCCGCTGGTTCCGGTCGCGCCTTAAGGTGTTGCCATATTTTCGGGCACACCTTCTGGCGGTTTGCCCGGCGATGGGGCGGGGTTGCCCCGACTGTGCCTCGCAGGCGAAGGCCGTTGAGCAGCCGTGAATCCCCGGTAAGGTGGCCCGCATGGGAGAAAGTCCGACGTTTTTCAATGAGATGGACGGGGGCGGCGAGCGGCCTCGCGCGCCTTATGCCCGCTATGGTGACTGGTTCGCGGGCGAGCCGCCCGAGCGGTTGCGGCGTAAGGCCCGGGAGGCGGAAAGCTTCTTCCGGCGCACCGGCATCACTTTCAATGTCTATGGCGCGGCGGACGCCGACGAGCGGCTGATCCCGTTCGACATTGTGCCGCGCATCATCTCGGCCAAGGAGTGGGCGCGTCTCACCAAGGGCATCGAACAGCGCGTGCGCGCGATCAACGCTTTCCTGCACGATATCTATCACCGTCAGGAAATCCTTCGCGCTGGCCGCGTTCCGGCGGCGCTGATCGAGAATAACGACGCTTTCCTGCCGAAGATGCTGGGCGTCTCGCCGCCCGGCGGGGTTTTCACCCACATCGTCGGGGTGGACCTCGTGCGCACCAGCGAGAACGAGTTTTTCGTGCTGGAGGACAATGCCCGCACACCGTCCGGTGTCTCCTACATGCTGGAGAACCGGGAAACGATGCTGCAGATGTTTCCGGAGCTGTTCACGAAGATCCGTGTACGGCCGGTCTCGGACTATCCCAAGATGCTGCGCCGGTCGCTGTCGGCCTGTGCGCCGCCCGCCTGCAAGGGAAAGCCCGTGGTTGCGGTGCTGACGCCCGGCATCCACAACTCGGCCTATTACGAGCACGCTTTTCTTGCCGACCAGATGGGGGCGGAGCTCGTCGAGGGCCATGACCTGCGCGTGGTCGATGGCCGGATCGCGATGCGCACGACGCTCGGCTACACGCCGATCGACGTGCTCTACCGCCGCGTCGATGATGACTATCTTGATCCGCTCAACTTCCGCCCGGATTCGTTCCTGGGTGTGCCGGGCATCCTGGATATCTACCGTTCCGGCGGCATCACGATTGCCAATGCGCCGGGGACCGGCATCGCGGATGACAAGGCTATCTATTCCTACATGCCGGATATCGTGCAGTTCTATACCGGCGAGAAACCGATACTGAAGAACGTGCCGACCTGGCGCTGTTCGGAGCCGTCCTCACTCGCCTATGTGCTCGAACACCTCGCCGAACTCGTCGTCAAGGAAGTGCATGGCTCCGGCGGCTATGGCATGCTGGTGGGGCCTGCGGCGTCGAAGAAGGAGCTGGAAGCGTTCCGCGCAAAACTTACGGCGAAGCCCTCCAGCTACATTGCGCAGCCGACCCTCGCGCTTTCGACCGTTCCGATCCTGACCCGCGCCGGCCTCGCGCCGCGGCATGTGGACCTGCGCCCCTTCGTGCTGATGTCGCCGGACGGGATCGAGATCACGCCGGGCGGGCTGACGCGCGTGGCTCTGAAGAAGGGGTCCCTCGTCGTGAACTCGAGCCAGGGCGGCGGTACCAAAGACACCTGGGTTCTGGAGGACTAGGCGCGATGCTGGGCAAAACCGCAGGCGGCCTGTTCTGGATGTACCGCTACCTCGAGCGCGCGGAGAACACCGCGCGTCTGGCCGATGCGGGCTTTCGCATTGCGCTGACACGTTCAGACCATGCCGAGGATGAATGGGCCTCGATCATCGACACGGCCTCGGCGCGCAGGGCGTTCCTCGACGCCAGCGGCAAGTTCGATGGGCCGAGCGTGATCAATTTCCTGCTGCGTGATCCGGCGAACCGTTCGAGCGTGATTTCGGTGACCGAAGCTGCGCGCAATAATGCGCGCCTTGTGCGCACGGCGCTGACGCGGGAAGTCTGGGAAGCGGTCAACGAGACCTGGATGACCTTGAAGGCGGCGCTGGCGCGGCCGGTCCGCGAGACGGACCTGCCGGATGTGCTGACCCTCATCCGTAAACAGAGCGCTCTGGTGCGCGGCGCGACTGTCGGCACGATGCTGCGCAACGACATCTATAATTTCGCGCGCGTGGGCACGTTCGTCGAACGGTCCGACAACATCGCGCGGATCCTGGACGTGAAATACTATGTCCTGCTGCCCTCGGTGCAGCTGGTCGGCACGACGCTGGATAACGTCCAGTGGGAGACGATCCTGCGTGCGGCGTCGGCCGAACGGTCATTCCGCTGGCTGTATGGCGGGGAGACGCGTCCGCTGACGATCGCGGATTTTCTGATCCTGGACCGGCGCATGCCGCGCTCGCTGCTCTATTGCCTGCGCAAGATTGCCGGCAACCTGGGTCATCTGTGTGCGGATTACGGCGTGCGGAGGCCGAGCCTGGACTTTGCGCTGAGCCTGCGCGACGAGCTTGAGGAGCTGACCATCGACCAGGTGATGGAACGCGGCCTGCACGAATTCCTGACCAGGTTCATCCAGTCCAACAACGCCCTCGCCGCTCACGTCGAGGAAGACTTCCGATTCAACAGATGAGGAAAGATCGATGCGTCTGAAAATCAACCATGCCTCGAACTACAGCTATACGAGCCCGGTGTCGTACGGCCTGTTGCAGCTGCGCCAGACGCCCAAGTCGCGTGTCGGCCAGACGGTGCTGAGGTGGAAGCACGTTATCGAAGGCGGGCGGATCGAGGCGGAATACGAAGACCATAACGCAAACTGGGTTCAGCTGATCAGCCTCGATCCCGGCGCGAAGGCGCTGACAATTGCGAGCGAGGGCGAAGTCGACGTCGAAGACCGGGCGGGCGTGATCGGCCTGCACCGCGGGTTCACGCCGCTCTGGCTGTTCAAACGCTTCACCCCGCTGACGCGGCCGGGTCCGCTGCTGCGCAAGCTGGCGAAGGCGGCTCCTGACAGTTCTCAGGGAGACCTTGCGCGCCTGCATGTTATCGCGCAGCAGGTGCGCGGCGCCATCCGGTATGAACCCGGCTGGACGGACGCGGACACCAAGGCAGAAGACGCGCTCGAGAAGGGGCATGGCGTCTGTCAGGACCATGCGCACGTATTCATCGCGGCGGCCCGGCTGCTCGGCTATCCGGCCCGATATGCCGGCGGCTACCTGATGATGAACGACCGGATCCAGCAGGATGCCGGACATGCCTGGGCCGAGATCCATGTCGACGGCATCGGCTGGGTTGGTTTCGACATCTCGAATGCTATCTCTCCTGACAGCCGCTACGTTCGCGTAGCGACAGGACTTGACTACCGGGAGGCCGCACCCGTTTCTGGCATGCGGTTCGGTGCCGCGAGCGAATCGCTCGATGTGTCGATACAGGTGCAGCAACAATAAGAAACCCGCCTCCCGGTTCTTTCCCCCATGACTTATTGCGTCGGACTAAAGCTCAATCGCGGCCTCGTTTTCATGTCGGACACCCGCACGAATGCCGGGGTCGACAATGTCTCGCGCTTTCGCAAGCTGTTCACCTGGCAGGTGCCGGGGGAGCGGGCGCTGGCGCTGATGACAGCGGGAAACCTGGCGACCACCCAGTCGGTCGTCAGCATCCTCGAAGAGCGCACCAAGGCGCCGTCCGAGCGGCGGCCCTCGATCCTCGAGATGCCGACGATGTTCCAGATCGCGCGGTATGTCGGCGAAACGCTGCGGGATGTGATCCATTCCAACTCGGCCACCGGGCAAAAGGCCGACTCGGCCTTTAACTCGACGATCATTCTGGGCGGGCAGGTGAAGGACATGGAGCCGCGCCTGTTCCTGATCTACCCGGAAGGGAATTTCATCGAAGCCAGCGACGACACGCCCTTCTTCCAGATCGGCGAGACCAAGTATGGCCGGCCGATCCTCGTGCGGGCCTACAACAAGGCGATGAGCTTCGAAGACGCGGCGAAGCTCCTTCTTGTTTCTTTCGACTCTACGGTGAAAGCCAATCTCTCGGTCGGACTGCCCCTTGACTTGCAGGTGATTGACCGGGACGCGCTGCGCCTCGGCCTGTCCAAACGCATCGAGAGCGAAGACCCCTATTACCAGACAATCTCAAGCGGCTGGGGCGACGCGCTGAAGAAGGCGTTCGATTCCCTGCCCGGATTTTCCTTCTGACGCCCGCCGGGCGGGATGATTTTGCGCCGCCGGCCCGGAATGCAGAGGCCTTCTGGCTGAAGCTCAGCCTTTCGGGGGGCGGGGGCAACACGCACGGCGCGAACGCCGCGCGTCAGCATTGAAACGTCTGATTTTTGATCGGGTCAGATCGCCAGGCGCTATTCCTGCAACGGCTGGAAACCAGTCTCTGGCGCGGACGCTGGGACCATTCCAGCTCACGATGCCGGCTATTAGCGCCATTACAGGGGCCGGTATCTTCGTGCTGACGGCCCAAGCGGCGCAGAAAGCCGGCCCGGCCGCGTGCAGCGGGCCGGGCGGATCGCAGCGACAAGCGAGGAGTTTCGCCTTCCCGGAGAATCCGGCGGCTCAGGTTCGCCCGGCAGCCGCTACAAGTGGCCCGAAAGTCACAAGCCCGGGTTTAATCCAGCCGGTAGCCTACTTTTCCCGGATTTGGCAGCAGGCTTCGATTATCATCACCTCCTCGTTCACACAGGGAAAAATGACATGAAATTCAGAGTTCTCATGGCAGCGGCGGCGCTGCTGTCCTTTGCCGGAATTGCTTCGGCGCAAAAGGGCGCCTGGATCGGCGAAGGCACGTTCGGCGCAGGTGTCTCGACCGGCAATACTGAAACCCGCGATCTCGCCGCCGGACTCAAGCTGAGCCGCGATTCCGGCATGTGGCGCCCGAGCGTCGAGCTCCTCGCCGACTATGGCGAAACTGACGGAACCGAAACCCGCAACCGGATCTTCGCAGCGGGCCAGATCGATCGTGACTTTAGCGAGCGCGCATACGGCTTCGGCCGTGTCTCGCACGAGCGCGACGCGTTTTCCGGCTTTGAAAGCCGTTCTTTCGTTGGCGCCGGTGTTGGCTACCGCGTGATTGCCGCTGATCTGACAAGCTGGGCGCTCGAAGCGGCCCCTGGTCTCAAGATCGACGAAACCCGCGATATCGCGACCCCGGTTGCGATCCCCGGTTCCACCGAGGAAAGCTTCGCGGTCATCGGTTCGTCGAAGTTCGCGCACGCCTTCAACGATAACGTCAGGCTGACCAACGACACTTCGGTGATCTATGCCGAGACGTCGACCCAGATCGGCAACTCGCTTGCGATCACCTCTGCCTTGTCCGGCGCATTGTCGGCGCGCTTCTCATTCGACGTCCGCTACGACACCGAGCCACCGGCGGGGTTTGAGCAGACAGATACAATCACGCGCGTCTCACTGGTTTACGCGTTCGGAAAATAAGCGTCTCAGCTCAGGCGACGAAATGCTTGGACAGCTTCAAACCCTGTCCCTGGTAACTGGAGCCCCGCCCGCCATACAGCGCGCGGGGCTTTGCCGTCATGGCTTCGTAGACCAGCTTTGCGACCGGCTGGCCGTGCTCCAGGATGAACGGCACATCACGCGAGCGCACTTCCAGAACGGCGCGGCTGCCGTCCTTGTTCATGCCAAACCCGGGATCGAAAAAGCCGGCATAATGCGCGCGGAACTCGCCGAGTTCGGGGGCAATCGGGGCCATCTCGGCCGCCTCGTCCGGCGCGACCTTGACGCTCTCGCGGCTGACGAGGATATAGAATTCTTCCGGGTTCAGCACGATACGGCCGTGCTTGGGATAGACCGGCTCCCAGAACTGGCTGACCTCGTGGACGCCGATCCCGCGCAGGTCCACGACGCCCGAGTGGGGCTTGGCGCGGTAGCCTGCGGGCTGTCCTTGCGGCGGCTCCAGGTCGATGGAGACGACCTTTTCCTTCAGCGTCTCCGGCTTCTTCCGCTTGAAGCGCAACTGCGCCAGACGGTCGCCGGGGCGCACCTTGATCGGGAATGTGCGGGGGCTGACTTCCAGGTAGAGCGGGCCGGAATAGCCGGTCGGCACTTCGTCGAAAGCCTTGCCGCGATTGGTGACGAGCCGGGTGAAAACGTCGATCCGGCCCGTGGAGCTCTTGGGATTGGCCCGCGCCGCCAGGCCCGCAGGCAGGCGCAGCGATTCCTGCAGCGGTACGAGATAGACGCAGCCGGTTTCCAGCACGGCGCCCTTGTCCGTCAGGTCGATGCGGTGAAGCCGGATGCCGGGGTCCTGAAGCAGGTCTGCCACTGCGCGGTCCTTGCCGGGCAGGAAGCTCGCGCGCAGGCGGTAGGCATCCTCGGCGAAGCGCAGGTCCAGGCTGGCCGGTTGCACCTGTCCAGGCTCAAGCGCCAGCGAGCTGCGGATGGCTCCGCTGGCCACCAGCGCTTCAATTTCGAAGTCGGGCAAGACGCCCGCCGAATCCGCCATCACTTGCACCCCATAGGCCATCAGGCATAAGTCCCTCTCCCGGAAACACAAGGACGAGCGCTGACATGGCTGATGCACCCGGCGGAGACGACCCCGAACAGGGGCCCAAAGGCTGGAAGCCTGCCACCCGGGCGGTGCGCGGCGGCCTTATGCGCTCGCAGTTCGGCGAGATTTCCGAGGCGATCTTCCTGACCTCCGGCTATGCCTACGATTCGGCCGAGCAGGCCGAAGCCCGTATGGCCGGCAAGGAAGAGGGCTTCGTCTATTCCCGCTATGGCAGCCCGACGGCCGAGATGCTGCAGGAGCGCCTGTGCCTGATCGAAGGTGCAGAGGCCTGCCGCGTGACCGGCTCCGGCATGGGCGCCATCTCCTCGGCGATCCTGGCGCCGCTGAAAGCCGGCGACCGTGTCGTGGCCGCGACAGCGCTGTTCGGCTCCTGCCGCTGGATCCTCGCCAACCAGATGCCGCGGTTTGGCATCGAAGCGGTGTTCGTGGACGGCGCCGACATGGCGGCCTGGGAGCGCGAGATCGCCAGGGGCTGCCAGCTCGTCTTGATCGAGAGCCCGGCCAATCCGCTGCTCGACGGCGTCGACATCGCAGCGGTCGCAAAGCTCTGCAGGAAGGCCGGCGCCTTGCTCGTGGTCGACAACGTGTTTGCCACCCCCGTGCTCCAGCGACCACTCGAGCTTGGCGCGGATGTCATCGCCTATTCCGCCACCAAGCACATGGACGGGCAGGGCCGCGTCCTCGCCGGTGCCATCCTGACGAACGCGAAGTACATGTCCGAAGTGTACGACCCCTGGCTGCGTCATGTCGGCCCCGCCTGTTCGCCGTTCAATGCCTGGGTCGTGCTCAAAGGTCTCGAGACCATGCAGCTGCGCGTCGAGGCGCAGAGCCGAACCGCTGCGCGCCTCGCAGATGCGATTGCCGCGCACCCTGCGGTGGCGGCTGTGCGTTACCCCCACCGCAAGGATCACCCACACTACGAAATACATAAGAAGCAGATGAAGTCCGGCGGCACGCTGCTGGCGATGTCGCTGAAGGGCGGTCAGGCGGAAGCCTTCCGCTTCCTCAACGGGCTCAAGATTGCCGATATCTGCAACAATCTCGGGGATACCAAGACGCTTGCCTGCCATCCTTCGACCACCACGCACCGGGCGCTGTCGGACGCGGAACAGGCCGCCATGGGACTCGACCGCAGCTGGGTGCGTGTGTCGGTCGGGCTTGAGGACGGGGATGATCTTGAGGCAGACTTCCTCGGCGCCCTGAGCGCAGTGTAGATTCGAAAAGGTGGCTCAAAAGATGGCCAGGCGCGCCCCGCCTCCGCAATATGAAGCGGTCACCGGCGGCGTGCGCATCCGGGTGCGCACGCGCTTCCTGCATGACGAGTCCGAACCCGGACGCAGCCGTTTTATGTGGTCGTACACGGTGGATGTGGAGAATGAGAGCGACCGGACCTGGACCATCGCACGCCGCCATTGGCGGATCGTCGACCTGGCGGGCAGGACGCTGGCAGTAGATGGAGAGGGGGTTGTTGGCCAGACACCGACGCTCGCGCCCGGACAGTGTTTCAACTACTCCTCTGGCACGCCGCTCGCGACGCCTTCCGGCATCATGAGCGGGACCTATGACCTGATTGATGAGCACGGCGAGGAGATGGTTGCGGTGATCCCGACCTTTTCGCTGGATAGTCCCTACGACACATCGCGGCCGAGCTGACGGCTACTTTACGCGACGCGGCACGCCCGGCAGGGGCTCGCCGGTATCGATGACGCGGAAGTGCCTGGCGATGAAACCGGTCGTGAACAGCGACTGAAGATCGCCTGGCGCAAGCACGCCGTCCCACTTCGCCAGCTGTTCCGGCCCGCCTTCTGCGTAAAGGACGCTCGCGCCGGCCGTATCGACGAGGATGGCGCCATATTCCTGCAGCGCTTTGGCTACGGCCTTGGCGCCGGGCGAAAGCAGCGTGTTGTCGATGTCATATTCAGGGTCCAGCTGGATGCGCGCGCCCATGGGCAGGCCGATCGCACGTTCGCTGGCCTTGTCCGGCGCGTCGAGCGCCATGCTGGCAGGCGGCAGGAACTTGCCGGTCTGTGCAAGCGGATAAGCAAAGGCGAGCGCATGATCGATGCGGCCGGCCTTTACTTCGTCAACCCGGAGCAGTCCTGCCATCAGCGGCGCGCCCGAAGGACGAGCTCCGCCGGAGAGATCCGTGCGTTCGGCTTTCATCCACGGCATGGCGACGCCCGTGCCGGAGAGATCAACAACGGCCCCGAAACCGGCGAACCATTCGCCTTCCTCGGTGCGGCCTAGCTGGCGCGTATCCCAGGCGAGGTTGCGCGCCGGGTCGACCAGCGTGACGTAGTAGCTTTGCGCCGACGTGGTGTCCGCAGGCAGCGTGTCGGCCGGCAGAGGCACGCGTTTTCCCGGTTCAAAGCCCTGCCCATAGCGGCCTTCATAAAGTGCACGCACCGGCAGCATGGGCGCCTGCGACGAGTCAATGTACTTCACCAGGACCGACCATTCCGGCATGTTCACATAAAGCGAGCCGGCGGCGCCAACATCGGCGACCAGAACGTCCGATTTCGGGTCAGTCCTGGCGTCCGCCGGGATCTTCGCGTTCCAGGGGCTGTCCGCCGAGAAAGGCCGCCAGCCGGCTTCCGGTTCAGCCGGCACAGCAAGTGTGGTGGCCGGAACGGCGCCCGTCTGGGCGCAGGCAGTGATCAGGGCCGCGCCGAAAAGGGCGGCAGCAGGCAGGAGGCGGCGCAACATGGAAAAGGGTCTCCGAACGCAGGTCTGCCCCCCCGTTGCAAAATACCTGCCGCTCGCCTCTCTGGCGGGTTTTCTGCTCACCGACCCTGGTCCTGCCCTTCGCCAGGTGCCCGCCTTCGGATGGCCAGAATGACCCGCCTCAGCAAGATTCAAAGCCCAAGGACGGCTTTCGCCATGATGTTGCGCTGGACTTCGTTCGAGCCTCCATAAATCGAGCCGGCGCGGTTGTTCAGATAGCGTGCCATGCCGGTGACCAGAGCTTCCGGCCCAAGGATCGGAACGTTCGCGCCGGGCTGCCAGGTGTCCGGCTGATGGGGCAAGGCATGCAAGCCGAGCGAATTTACGCCCGCCTCGTCGATGGCCTGCATCAGTTCCGTTCGCTGAACTTTCAGCATTGACCCAGCCGGTCCCGGTGGTTGTCCGCTTGTCAGGTCGGAGAGGATGCGTTGCTCGGTTGTCTTGATGGCCTCCAGCCGCATCGACAATTCGCCAATACGCCGGATCAGCGCCGTACCCGGATGGGATTCGGCGTGCACATGTTTCTGCAAGCGCGCCAGCACGGCCTCCAGTCCGGCCGACGAGCCGCCCCCGCGTTCAAACTCGAGGAGATATTTGGCTACCGACCAGCCGTCATTCTCGGCGCCCAGCCGACCCGATTTCGGCACGCGCACCTCATCAAAGAACACCTGGTTCAGCTCGTGCTCGCCCGCGAGGGTGATGATGGGATCAACCTTGATGCCGGGTGTTTTCATGTCCAGTAGCAGGAATGTGATGCCCATCTGCGGCTTGGCCGCCGGATCCGTCCGCACAAGGCAGAACATCTTGTTGGCGTGATGCGCGTGCGTCGTCCAGATCTTGGTGCCGTTGAGCACGTAGTCGTCGCCGTCGCTTTCGGCTTTCAGTTGCAGCGAGGCGAGGTCTGATCCCGAACCGGGCTCGGAGTATCCCTGGCACCAGTAGTCTTCTCCGGAGAGGATGCGGGGCAGATATTGCGCTTTCTGTTCGGGCGTGCCGTAGCCAATGATGCAGGGCCCCACCATGCCAAGCCCCATGGGTGACAGCCCCGGCGCGCCCGCGCGCGCGCATTCTGACGCGAAGATATATCGCTGCATCTCGTCCCACCCGGTGCCGCCATATTGTTCTGGCCAATGCGGCGCGACCCACCCGCGCGCATGCAGGATGCGTTGCCAGGGGAGGGTGAACTCGGGCTCGATGAACACGCTGGTCGCAAGGCGTCCGGCTGCGGCAAGATCCGGTGTAAGATTCTTGTCGAGGAAAGCCCTGACTTCATCGCGAAATTCTACATCCTGAGCTGTCAGATCAAGGTTCATCGATTCAATATCCCGCTGCGTTGACTGTGCCGGTAAAGAGTGGCCGATCTCTGGATCGTGCAAGCTGACAGAAAAGCCGGGGGTGGCCAACTCCTGAAGCCGCCTGCCCCTAAGTCAATTCCTCAAAAGGTTCAGGCTGGTCTGACCGAAATCGCCATGGTGCCTTGTAGCCTTTCACCGGGGGCAAGCACCACCATCTGCTCGGCCTGGGCAAGCTCAGCCATATTGACCGCATTGTTCACATGCGAGACCGGCTCGACGCAGAAGTAAGCTTCGCCCGGCGGCGTGTAGATGACCAGATTGCCGAGTGCCGGTGTGGCTGTAAGAGATATGGCGAGGTCGTTACCGCCGCCAAATTCTGCCCGCCTGTCCCAACCGTAGAAGCAATGATCGTGGCCGGCGGCGCCCAGGTCTTGAGGCGCGGCTTCCCGCTCGTGCGGAAGGCCGGTCTCTTCCGGAAGCGTTACCCATCGCCCACCGGTGTTTGCGTTCAACCACAAGCCTTGCGGCCTGATGAAATAGGGGTGCAATCCGATACCGGCCGGCATCGGATCGCTGTCGAGATTGAGGATCGATAACGTGATGTGCAATTGGCCGGAATTGAGGCTGACAGACTGTTCGGCGAGGTAACGCCAGGGCCACGGCCCGCGTGCATGCTCAAACCACATCCTTGCACTGGCAGGCCCGGACGCTTCCGCGGACCAGGAGGTTCGCCATCCGGTCCCATGCAAGGCGTGCGGCTCCATGTACTCCGGAGCCGGAAGATGAAGCTCTCGGTCAAGGAAACGGAACGCAGCGCCCCGTATCCTGTTGGAGAACGGCACCAGCGGAAAACAACCCGCGTGTTGATCGCCAGCGGCCCGTCCCGCTTGCCCGGGCGCCAAAACGGGTAGTCCCTGCCAATCCGCGCGCACGATCTGTCCGCCATGGGCCGGGTCCAGTTCGACCACCCAATCATGCGCGCGCAGGGTGAGCGAGCCGGTATCCACCGGTCAGTCTGCCCGTTCGATCCGGGGATGGCGCGCTTTCAGCGCTGCCCACCAGGTGTCCACGCTGCCTGGCGCAACCAGCGCAACAACACAGCCGCCAAAGCCTGCCCCCGTTATGCGCGCGCCAGCCGCGCCCAGCGCAACAGCGTCTTCCACGATCCGGTCAATCAGGGGGACCGACACTTCCATGTCATCACGCAGGGAAACATGGCTCGCTTGCATCAGCGCGCCGAACGCAGCCCGGTCGCGGGCTTTCAATGCACCCACTGCCGCGAGGCTGCGCTGGCCTTCGCTCCAGACATGCCGCACCCGTTTTGCCACCGCGCCGTCCAGGCCTGCAAACTGCGCCGGGTCAGCCTGGCAGAGGTCCGCTGTCCCGAGTGCGTCCATCGCTTGCTGGCACTCCATCTGCCGCGCCTTGTAGTTGCCATCTGCAAGCTCCCGCCGCACGCCGGACTGTATCACCACGATTTCCCAATCGTCCGGGATTGGAACAAGTTCATAACTGCAATCACGTGTATCGAGTGCCAGAACCTCGCCGTGCCGCCCGACCGCCACAGCCATCTGGTCCATTATCCCGCAAGGCACACCCATGAACTCGTTTTCCACCCGCCGCGCTGCCTGGGCCAGTGCCACATCATCGTTTTCGTGCGCAGGCCTGCAGGCTTTAAGTGTCGCTACGATTGTCGCGGCTGACGATGAAAGACCCTGGCCCACGGGGATGTCGCTGCGGACAGTTACATCTTGCCCGCCACGGATCCAGCCCATGGCCCGCGCGGCCTGCAGCGCGCCGCGAATGGCATCTGTCCAGTCCCGCGCTGCAGGTACGTGGATGCCGATCTGCACTTCGTCGCTGAATTCGGCTGACTGGATGTAGTCCGTATCCGTCCCATTCGGCGTCCGGGTGAGCCGGATTTCACTCCGGATCGGCATGGGCAACACCGTGCCGCCGCTGAAGTCTATCCACTCGCCAATGAGGTTGACGCGTCCCGGAACACGCACACCGATTGTTTCTTTGCTCATGGCGCCCGCAACCTCTCTGCCGCCGCTTCCGGTACGACATCGACCGTAAACACGCCCGTGAACTGCTCAACGCTCGCCAGGTATTTCAGCCGCCCGGCATCCCGAAGGATCGGATAGAACTGTACTGTGAACTGAAAGCCCGCGCTCTCGCCGCCGGGCGCGGCCTGGAAGCTCATCATGTAGGGCATCGGCGCCCCAAACAGCGCGTCCAGCCGCCTCGGTACGTCTCCCAGCAGCATTGCCAGAGCTTCGATCTCGTCGCCGGTCATCGCCCAGGGGCCGGGGCAACGCCGCGTCGGCATGATCCAGGTTTCATAGGGAAACCGCCCGAATGGCGGGCAGAACGCAGCCACGCCGCCTGCCGAGGCGACATCGCACCGCCCGTCCCAACCGGCATGATCCGCCGTCAGATCATATCCCTCTGCAAAGGCCCTTGCCGCTGCAGCCTGAGGGGCGGGCACGAAGGGGAAGGAGTAGATCTGCCCGTGCGGGTGGGGGAGGGTCACGCCGACCTGCTCACCCCGGTTTTCGAATGGCATCACATAGGCTGCGCCTTCGGCATGCAGCCCATGGTAGCGGTCGATCAGGGCTTCCAGAAGCAGCACGCGGCGGTCTTGCCCGATCGTGTGCAGGCTGCCCTCTGCCGCGCTGGTGTAGACGACAACTTCGCACCGCCCTGTTGCAGGGCCTTCCGCCCAGCCGGTCAGCGCTCCGGCCGGTGCGCCCGGTTTCAGGCTGGGGAAACGGTTGTCGAAGATGGCCAGCTCAAAATCCGCAAAGGGGATCTCGGTCACCGCGCCGCCGGCCGGCGCCAGCGGATCTGCCGCAGCTGAGGGATTGAATGTGCGCGTCTGCCGATGCGGCGCGTAAAGCGAATATGTCCCCCGCATCGGATCGCGCCGGACCTCGCTCTGGTCGGTCGCGGACGCGAGCAGTTCCTCGCCCGGCAGGCCCGCATGCGGGGCATACCCGTAAATCCGCAGCGCGCGGCTGTCAGCCTTGGCATGTTCGCGCCGGTAAACGCCGCGCGCACGGCCCTTGAGAAGGGTATTGAAGATATCGCCAGTCATCGTTTGCCTGATTGGCAGCGTTTTCTTTCCAAGTCATCCCGGCCCGTGCCAGAAAGGCGGCCTTGAATGGAGATTCCAGCGGCATGAAACTCGGCGTCTGCTACTATCCCGAACACTGGCCGGAGGCCGACTGGGCCGAGGACGCCCGGATGATGCGCGAACTGGGGCTCAGCCTGGTGCGGATCGGCGAGTTCGCCTGGTCCCGGATCGAGCCGGAACCCGGCCGCTTCGACTGGGCCTGGCTGGACCGCGCCATCGAGACCCTTCATGCGGAAGGCCTGGGGGTCATCCTCGGCACGCCGACTGCCACGCCGCCGAAATGGCTGGTGGAGATGCATCCGGATATCCTCCCGCATGACGAGCATGGCCGTCCCCGCCGCTTTGGCTCCCGCCGGCACTACTGCTTTTCGTCGCGGACCTACCGCCGCGAGAGCGCCCGGATCACGCAAGCGCTCGCCCGCCGCTATGGCGAGCATCCCGCGATTGCCATGTGGCAGACCGACAACGAGTTTGGCCACCATGGCAGCGATGAGAGCTTCTCGCCGGAAGCGCATGCCGCGTTTCGTCGATGGCTCGAGCGCCGCTATGGCACGGTCGATGCGCTGAACGCCGCCTGGGGCACGGTTTTCTGGTCTCAGGAATATCGCAGCTTCTCCGAAGTGGATCTTCCCGGCGCCACGGTCACCGAAGCCAACCCTTCCCACATCCTCGATTTTCGCCGCTTCAACAGCGATCAGATGGTAGACTTCCACGCCGAGCAGGAAGCCATCATCCGCCGTCATAGCCCGGACCGTGCGGTGACGCACAATTTCATCGGCGACTTCATTCGCCTCAACCATCACGACATCGGCAAGCACCTCGATATCGCGACCTGGGACAGCTATCCGATCGGCCTGCTCAGCGAAGGCCACTTCACGCCGGAGGAGAAGTCGCGCTGGCTGCGTCAGGGGCATCCGGATTTCGCAGCGTTCAACCATGACGTCTACCGCGGCACGGCGCCCGCCTGGGCGATTATGGAGCAGCAGCCCGGCCCTGTGAACTGGGCCCGCCACAACGCCGCGCCCGCGCCCGGTATGGTGCGCCTGTGGACCTGGGAGGCTTTCGCGCACGGCGCCCGCTTCGTCAGCTATTTCCGCTGGCGCCAGCTGCCGTTCGCGCAGGAGCAGACGCACGCCGGTCTGCTGCGCTGGGACCGCGCACCGCAGCCTGTCATGGATGAGGTGCGCGCCGTCGCCTCCGAAATTGACGCGCTCGGGGACATCGCTCACAGGCGCGCAGACGTCGCCCTTGTCCTCGACTACCCGAGCCTCTGGCACCATGAAATCCAGCCGCAAGGCCGCCGCGGCGCCGCCATTGATCTCTGCCGCATGCTCTATACGGGTCTGCGCAAGCTCGGCCTGGATGTGGACATTGTTCCGGCTACGGCGGAGTTTGCAGGATACAGGCTCGTTGTTCTGCCCAGCCCTTCGATTTTGCCTGCAGGCATCGACAAGCGCCTCAAGGCGAGCGGCGCGGTCGTCCTTGCAACCGCGCTCACCGGCTGCCGCACGCAAGAAGGCCATCTTCCGCCTCGCCCTGATCTCGGTCCGTTGCCCGAACTCCTCCCGATGAGGATGATCCGGTTCGAAAGTCTGGCCCCGCAAATCACGCTGGAGGTGCGCACGGACGGCCTGATGTACACCGCTGGCCGCTGGCTCGAAACACTCGAGACCGATGCGGCGGTGCGTGCCAGCTTCGATGCGGGCGCCCCGGCATGGATCAGCAGCGGACGTGCTCACTATCTCGCAACATGGCCGGACGATAAGCTGCTGAACGATATCCTGGAAGCCTTGTGCGCTGAAGCCGGTCTCACCGTCCGCCGCGCCGGCCTGGATATTCGCCTGCGCCGCGCCGGCGGGTTGCAGTTTGCGTTCAACTACGGGCCGAACATGGTCGACCTGACGACGCTGGGAGCCCCGTCCGACGCTGCCGCCTACAAGCTCGGCGGCCCGCGCCTCAGTCTCGGCGGCGTCGCGGCGTGGCCAGCATGACGCTCACTTTGCGACAAGCCTGAAGATCGAAACGGTCTCCGCCGCGATCGCCGGCATCGTCAGTCCCGATTGCCGCAGCCACGCGCCGGATACTTCCGCGCCATTGTTCATCGCCTCGACGAAAGGCGCCGTATTATTCGTCCGTGTACGGTCGATCCGAGTGACGGTGTAGGCGCCATCCCCAAGCATGGGCAGCCGGATCAGCGGCATGTGCCTCTGCGTGGTCGGCTCCACGCGGTAGAGCAGAAGGATCAGGTTCCGCGCGTCGCCATGCGCCTGCCAAAAAACCCCGTCGCCCGCCTCGCCGAGCCACACCCGCCCGGAATGCAGCTGGTCGCGCAACGCCTTGTGCTCAGCGATCCAGTCTGCGAGCCGCGCCTTGTCCTTTGCGTCCAGCTTCACCGGATCGAGCTCGACGCCGAAATGCCCTGCCAGCGCAACGCCTGCCCGGAAGTCGAGCGACTGGCGCCGCCGGGTGCTGTGCGCCGGCGCCGTTCCGATATGCGACCCCATCACTTCAGGGGGGAATACGCGCAGGAATTCCCGCTGCATGGCAATACGTTGAACAGCGTCAAGAGAATCGCTCGTCCAGAACCGGTGCGTATACTGAAGGATGCCGGCATCAATTCGGCCTCCGCCCGCTGCGCAAGCCTCGATTTCCACATCTGGGAAATCCGCTCGCAGCTTTGCCATCAGGGCGTACGTTGCCTGCACCTGGCGCCGGTAGACCGCGCGAGGCCCACCCGCTACGATTTCCCGGTTATGGTCCCATTTGAGGTAAGAGATCGGCAGGGACTTCAGCAGGCCGGACAGCACTCTGTAAAGATAGTCCGCCACGCCGGGCTGCGTAAGGTCAAGTGCCATCTGGTTGCGCCCGGTGAGCACCGGCCGCCCGGCTCCGGTCAGGATCCACTCAGGATGCGCCCGGGCAAGGTCGCTGTCCGGATTGATCATCTCCGGCTCCACCCACAGACCGAATTCCATGCCGAGCCCGGTCACATGCGCGGCCAGCGGTCCAAGCCCGTCCGGATACTTCTTCCGGTCCGGCGCCCAGTCGCCCAGCGCGGCCTTGTCGTTTCGGCGCCCTTCGAACCAGCCATCGTCCAGCACGAAGCGCTCGATTCCGAGTTGCGCCGCCTGATCCGCCAGAGCCGTCATGCCGGCCATGTCGTGATTGAAATAGAAGCCTTCCCAGGTGTTTATCTGCACAGGTCTCGGCCGCATCTTGCCACCTGGCCAGGTCATCCGTTTTCGGATCGCGGCATGGAAGTTCTGCATCGCGCCATCGCGCCCGTCTGCCGAAAACGTGGCAATCAGTTGAGGCGTCTCCATCGTCTCGCCCGGCCCGAGGCGCACTTCGCCGGGTGCCAGCCACTCGCCGAACTGCCAGAGATACCGCCCATCATCCAGCCACTCGGCCTGCTGCACGGAATTGCCGGACCAGGCGAGATGGGCCGCATAGACACAGCCCTCGGCCGTTTCTGCGAAACCTGTTGGCGGCGCATCATGGGACGTCAATCCCCGACGGTTTTCCCGCCGCCAGAGACTGCGCTTCAGCTCCTGCACTTGCGGCCCAAACTCTGCCTGATGCCGGCCGTTGTAAAAATGCATCCGCCGCGTTTCCGGCGGCAAGGGCAGGGACGCGGCGGCGAGCCATTGAACGTCCAAGGCGCCGGCGCCGGCATTTGTCAGCCTGGTCGAGACCGTCAGAACATCCGTCTCCGGATCAAGCGAAAGACGAATCTCTGCTTCCAGTGCAGAAACGGAGTCGGCGAGCCGAACCAGCAGTTCGCTGCCCTCGTGGTCAACTCTCGCCGCCGTCACCGCCTGCGCCCAGTCCGCGCCCGCCCGGTGTGCCAGGAGCGCGCTCTGCGCGAACCAGCCCTCGCCGAGCAGAGGGAAAACGCTGAGCGCTACATCTTTGTCCAGCGCAAACGTCGGAAGCGGCCGGGTTGCCGAGAGGGGCGCCTCAGCCAGGGCCTCTTGCGGCAGGCGCGGCCCCCAGTAGCGCCAGAGTGGCGCACTGCCCGGGACTGTTTCGAGCACCAGTGAACTGCCCCGTCCGTGCAGCGCATGAAATTCTGTCATCCCGCTCCCGCCTTTTGGCGCATAATACGGATTGCCCACAACGCCGCCGCAAGGCAAGCCATAGCTTCATGCCTCTCGGTCCCGCCGATTGGCAAAGGTTCGCGCAAAGCTTTCGCAATCCGCCCATGGGACGCAAGAGTTTGTGCAAACGGGAGATCTTGCCATGCTGGCTGACAAGAAAGCGGTAACCATGTCGCACACTCCGCCGCCCCAGGTTCCGGTCCGCCTTCTGGGCGGCATCGATGCCGGCGGCACGACCTTCAAATGCGCCCTCGCGGATGCGACGGGCCATATCCTTGAAACACGGCGCATCCCTGTAACCTCTCCCGAAGAAACCATCGGCGCCTGCCTCGGCTTCTTTCAGGAAATGCTGACTGTGCGAGGCGCAAAACTCGCCTGCCTCGGCATTGCGAGCTTCGGGCCCGTCGATGTCGATCCCGCCTCGCCAGATTACGGCACGCTGCTCTCTACGCCCAAGCCCGGCTGGTCGCGCACACGCCTGACGCAGCGCTTCTTCGCCGGTCTCAGCGCGCCAGTTGTTCTGGATACGGACGTCAACGGCGCCCTGGCGGCTGAGCGCGAACTTGGCGCGGCCAGGGGCATGCGCTCCGCCGCGTACGTCACCATCGGCACAGGCATCGGTGCAGGCCTGTTCGGTCCGGGCGGCTTTCTTTCAAAACCTGCACATCCGGAGTTCGGACACATCCGTGTGGAACGCCATCCCGGCGACCATGCATTCGAAGGCATCTGCCTCTTCCACGGCGCCTGTCTCGAAGGCCTGGCCAGCGCGAGCGCGCTCACGCGCCGCCACGGCGATCCAGCGCTGCTACCCAGAAACCATCCGGCATGGGACATCGAAGCTTTCTACCTTGCGCAGGCCTGTCTTGCGCTGACGCTTACCGCGCGGCCTGAGCGTATTCTCCTCGGTGGCGGCGTCATGCTCGCGGAAGGCTTAATGGCGAAAATCCACGCTGCATTTGCGAAGTTGCTGAATGGCTATCTTGAACTTTCCGACGCGGATATCGAAACGCTGATCCAGCCCCCGGCGCTTGGAGACGCCGCCGGGATGATAGGCGCTGTTACACTCGCCCGGCAGGCTGTGGCGGCCGGAAACTGGAACGACTAGGCGCCAGATTTCATCATGATCAGAAGATCGTCGATGCGCGCCGACAATTCTGTAAATCACATCAGGATGATCGCGCACGATTCCCGGGCAGGGCTTCAATCGCGCGATCCAGTCCCTTTCCGGGGCCGAGCAATCCGAATGTCATCAACACCATTCGCCCTTCAAGGCCAAAGCGTTGCTTGAACGGTGCCTGCCGGCCAAACGGCCGGTCGGGTGCGCCGTTCTCGATCACGTCGATGACCGTCGAGGGCCCTCCATACACGCGCGAAAGAATTTCGCGGGAATGTTTGGACATCACCATGATGCGGGTAGCGCGCGCGATCAGGTTCAGCATGATCCTGCGCTGCACATCGGAAGGCTCCGCCAGAACCGTGTGGAATGTGAATAAGAGCGGCGCTGCAATCTGCTCGGCAAAATCGCAGATCATCTCGCCGCTCTCGCCGCCGAAGATGCCAAACTCGTGCTGGATCCAGACGGCGTGTATTCCGCTCTCGTTGATCTGCGCCGCTGCGGCACGCTACGATGCCGGACCGTTCGCGCATATAACGCCGCTTGCCTTGGCGTACTGCATCGACTGCGCCGGATCGTCGATTACGTACACATCCAGGCCCAGCCCGGGGCGAAACGCTTGCAGGGTCTCCGCAATGTCAGTGGTGAAAGTAGCAATCCCGCACCGGCGCGGCGCGTAGCCGCCTGCCAGAGCCGAGCCGGAGCGTCTCCGGCTCGGCTCGCGGCGACGGGCGGATCGCCGCGGCCGGAAGTGCCGGCATATGTTCGACGCGTGCGAGGCTCGGCCGCGCGGGAAGGGAAGTTGCTGGCATGGCGCACACTTTTCAGCAGGTGAGCACAGAGAACGGGCCGTCGGCGTGAACGTTCCGAAGGCGGCTGCCGTATGAGGACAAAGTAACGAAAATGCCCTGAATAGTGCAGGCTGGCGGTTCGGCGACCTTCGACCAGGGCAGCCGCCCCTCAACAAAAAACGCCCGGCGGCGATAATGTCGCGACCGGGCGTTCTGAATCGTTGTGAAGCCTGAGCTTACAGCACGCGGTCTTTCAGGTCTTTCGAAGGGCGGAATGCCACTTTCTTCGAAGCCTTGATCTTGATCGCTTCGCCGGTCGCCGGGTTGCGGCCCTTGCGTGCGGGGCGCGCGCGAACCTGCAGGATGCCGAGGCCGGAAATGCGCAGTTTCTTGCCCTTTTTCAGGTAGCCGCCCATCCTGTCGATGAAGTCACTGACCACCGATTCGGCCTGCTTTTTCGGCATCTGGTGGGCTTCCGAAAGCTCGGCGGCGAGATGCTTGATGGTCATCACGTCCGGCGCAGCTTTCTTTGCAGCGGCCTTTGGCGCAGCTTTTGCCGGTGCTTTCGCTGCGGCTTTCACCGGCGCTTTTGCCTTTGCAGGGGCCTTCTTGGCCGGTGCTTTGGCGGCCGGAGCTTTCGTTGCGGTTTTCGGTTTCAGGGCCATTTCAGTTTCCTTTGTCAGGCGGTGAGTTCAAAAAGCAGTGTAAAACAGGGGGTTTTTCGACTGCTGGTGTGGAATTTCTACGCTGGAATCATTGCAGAACCAGACCGGATATCTTCGCTTTGCGGAATGCGCAAGCAGGTGACTGGAGCGGGTGAGGGGAATCGAACCCCCGTCGTCAGCTTGGGAAGCTGCTGCTCTGCCATTGAGCTACACCCGCTTTGGTGCCGATATTTGATCCGTAACGCGGCGCTGCGCAAGGCCCGTCAATACACACTGGCGCGGCGGCTTTCGCGCGTGTAAACGCCCGCCATGAACAGCTTTCTTCTCGTCGCTGCAGGCGGGGCCATTGGCGCATCGCTGCGCCACGGCGCCGGTATCCTGAGCGTGCGGCATCTTCCGGCCACCTGGCCCTGGGCCACCTTTTCGGTGAACCTTCTTGGCGGATTCGCCATGGGGCTTGTCGCCGGATGGTTTGCATTAAAGGCGGCCGAAGGCGGCCAGGACCTGCGCCTTTTCCTCGCCACCGGCGTCCTCGGCGGTTTCACCACTTTCTCGGCCTTTTCGCTGGAAACAATGAACATGCTCCGCAGCGGAGAGGCCGGCAAAGCGTTTGCCTATGCCGCGCTGTCGGTCATTTTCAGCGTTGCCGCGCTGGGCCTCGGCCTCTGGATTGCAAGGCGGGCCTTCGCATGAGCGGCCAGATCATTACCGAAACCGTCTCCCATCAGGAAGCCGGCGCGCGCCTTGATCGCTGGATTAAGCGCCGCGCCCAGCTGACCCAGGGCCAGATCGAGAAGATGCTGCGCACCGGCCAGATCCGCGTCAATGGCGCCCGCGCAAAGGCGAGCACGCGGCTCGAGGCGGGCCATGAAGTCCGCCTGCCGATCTTCAGCATAGAGACGATGGCACCCAAGGCACACCACGCCGCGCGCGCCAGCGCCGAGGACAAGGAATTCCTGAAGTCGATCATCATCTATGAAGACGATGACATGATGGCGCTGAACAAGCCCGCCGGAATCGCTGTGCAGGGCGGTTCCGGGCAGGGGCGCCATATCGACGGCCTGCTGATGGGCGTCTACGGCGAGGAAGAGCATCGCCCCGTCCTGGTGCACCGTCTCGACAAGGAAACCTCGGGCGTCCTGCTGATCGCCAAGCACCCGCGCGCGGCCCACCAGCTGGCGGACATGTTCAAGGGCCGTGAGATGGACAAGGTCTACTGGGCCGTCACGGTTGGCGTGCCCAACCCGCCGATGGGCCAGATCCGGTGCTGGATGATCAAGGGCATTCCGGATGCGGACGAACCGTCGGGCTACCGGCCCTACGACCCGAAATCGACCTCCAAGCGCCGCGATGTGGACCGTGAACGGATGATTCGCTCGGCGCAGGGCGTGGAAGGTGCGCGCCACGCGATCACGGATTACACGGTCATCTCGCAGGCCGGTGGCAAGGCCGCCTGGGTTGCGTTGCGCCCGGAAACCGGCCGCATGCACCAGCTTCGCTTTCACATGCTGGAAATGAACACATCCATCCTTGGCGACTACAAGTACCAGTCCCGCCGCGAAGTGCCGCAGGGTCTCGCCGAAGGCATGCACCTGCACGCCCGCGCCCTGGTCATCCCTCGCGAGCGCGGCAAGCCGACCACGATCGTCGCACCCCTGCCGCCGCACATGGTGGAAACCTTCGCCACGCTCGGCTTCCTCGAACAGGAAGCGGGCAAGGATCCGCTGGCGCCTTTCATCTGATGCCCCGGACTTCAAACGACCTGCGCCTCGCCATCTGGGATGTGGACGGCACGCTCGTCGACTCCCGCGCGGTCATCCAGGCCTGCATGGAAGCGGCCTTCCGCGAGACCGGTCTGCCGCCCCCGGATTATGACGCAACGCGGAAAATCGTCGGCCTCAGCCTGCACTCCGGTATCGCCCATCTGGCCCCGCCCGACATAGGCGCTGCGCGCCTCGAATTCCTCGTGGATGCCTATCGCCACACCTTCACGCGCCTGCGCGCAGATCCCGGCCTCCACGAACCGATGTATGACGGTGCGCTCGAAGTGCTGGACCGCCTGAAAAGCGATGGCTGGCTGCTGGCCATCGCGACCGGCAAGACGCATCGCGGCCTCGACGGCCTCTTTGCAAAGCACCCCATCAAGTCTTACTTTGACACGGTCTGGTGCGCCGATGACGGTCCTGGCAAGCCGCATCCTTTCATGATCGAGCAATCCATGCGCGCGCTCGGCTGTGCCCCGTCCCAGTCCCTGATGATCGGCGATGCTATCCACGACATCGCCATGGGCCGCGCCGCCGGCGTGCGCTCACTCGGCGTCAGCTGGGGTTTCGGCCGCGCCGACGAACTCGCAGACGCAGGCGCCGACGAAGTGCACCATGAGTTCTGTACACTGACGCAGAGCCTGGAGGCTTTTGCGCCCGCCTGAGTTGCCTCAATACATCCGGAACAGCTTCTCCGCCGTGCCGCCCAGTATCATCTGTGCGTTCTCCACGCTCGTCGCATCAAACACGGCCTGGACCGCGCCGCGCGTATAGCCGAACGTGCTCTCCTGGTGCGGATAGTCGGATGACCACATCACCCGGTCCGCGCCGATCCGGTGCAGCAGTTCAAGGCCCGCCGGGTCGGTCATGAACGTCGCATAGCAGTGATTGCGCCAGTACCAGCTCGGCGGATGTTTCAGCTTCGGCTGAATCTGCGTCGGAAAATGTGTGTAGATCATGTCTGCGTCATGGATCATGCTCGCGACCCACGAGATACCCGCTTCGACGAACACCACTTTCAGCTTCGGAAACCGGTCGAACACGCCGGCGAAGGTCAGCATGCCCCAGTTCTGCCGGAAGCCGCCCATCTGTGTCAGGACGAAGGTGCCCGTCGCCCCCGGCGCGGCCGTCGGAATGTTCTCGCCGATATGGAAGCAGAGCGGAATGGCGCTGTCAGCTATCGCTTCCCACAGCGTGTCCATCTTCGGATCATTGTAGAGGATCGGATTGCCGTCGAGATCCTTGCGCGGATTGATCGGCACCATCAGGCACCGCGCGCCCAGTTCCTGGCAGCGCTGCACCGAGGCGCGCGCCTCACGCATGTCCCAGTAGTTCGGCACCATCACTGCAAACAGCCGCCCCTGGCCCTTCGCGCATTGCCCGGCAATCGCCTCGTTATAAGCGCCGAAAATCTCCGCGCGCATCTCCATGTCGGTCATCATGTAGAGCCCGAACAGGCGCTGCGGAAAAATCAGCTCCTTGTCGACACCTTCCGTATCCAGATCTTTCAGCCGCGCCTCGATATCCGTCAGGCCGGGATGGCATTCCATCGCCTCGCACAGCGGTACAATGTCATGTGGGCGCATCATCGGCTTGCCGCCGATGGTAAAGTGCCAGCCGCCGTCTCGGAATTCCATCCGCGGCGCCTTGTCTTTCAGGTGCGCGGGGAACCGGTCGATCCAGCAATCGGTTTCCAGCATGTGGCTGTCGGCGGAGATGATCGTGGTGCCCGCAGGCCAGTCATGCGCCTTGGCCGAAGCCGTGCGCTGCGGCGAAACCGGCTGGTGTGCCTGGCCGGGCACTTCCAGAACGAACCGCATGTCGTCCGCCATGGCAAACTTCCTCCTGTCTGCGTCTGGTCTTTGAGGAAGGATAACACTGAAGCGGGGCGTGCCAACGCTGTCGCAGCGTCAAGCTGCCGATGCGCTTGTTAGTCTGCCAGCCCGCGGAACCAGCGCCCGATGGCGCGCGCTTCCTCGCGCTTCGCCTCGGTAGCCGCGGCCGCCTCTTCATCCTCGCCCCAGCGCGAGAACTGCCAGGCCTCGTCAAGCTTCGACATCTCGAACGCTTCCTCCGCCGGCAGAACACCTTCGCACACCGCCATCGCCAGCAGGGCAGAGCCATAAAGCGCTGCCGCATAGATCAGCCCCGTCAGCCGGAAGTCATCGAGGCTCAGCGCATAGTCCCGCGCCGCTTCCAGCGAGGCGTCCGGCTGCGGCGTTGCGCGCACGCCCTCGGTCGTCACCAGGATCACGCCCAGCGTATCGGCGGCCCAGTCGCGCACCGGGGCCCAGTGGCCTTCCTCCAGCGCGATCAGGTCCTCCGGCTCCTCCGCGATGTGGCAGATCAGGTCGGTTTCGCAGAAGCGGGCCAGCTCGTCGGCCATCCCGTCGCGTGCCTCCGGTGTCCGGTCGATGGCGACATTCGCGAGGCGCGTGAGATGCAGGTTCAGGAGATCGATGTATTCCGCCTGCGCGTCCCATTCGGCCGCGATCGCGTCTGCGAGCCCGCGGGCCGGAAAAGCCAGCGCGGCGCGCTCGGGCGTCTTGATCGTGCGCCCGTCGAGCGCCACGGTCCAGCCGTCGCCGAGGCGTTCGGCGGCGGCCACTTTGTAGAAACGTTTGGGTCGGGGATCTGTCATCCGCCCCGCTTACGCCGGAGCGGTTCACGCGCCAAGCCTTAGCTGGCGGAGGGCACCAGTTGCATCTGGTCAACGACGACGCGGGTCTCGGGGTCGACCAGCGCCAGCACCTGGCCGAAACGGACGGTCCGCAGGGCAGGGTCCTTCAGGTCGGTCTCGACGATCACGCGGAATTCAGCTGCTACAAGCGGCACATCCAGCGGCACGACGGCGCCGGTATGGATGCGGGCTTCGAGCGGCGAGGGCGAGAAGCAGATATTCTGCCGCTCGAGGCCGACCATGCAGGGTTGGCTGTCGAGAATGAAACCGCGGTCGAACACGGCGTAGTCAGCTTCGGTGAATGCACGCACTGGCGCCGCCTCGACAGTGCCCGCTTGTGCGCCGGAAGGGCGCGTGCCAAGAAATGTGCCCAGCGCAAACAGCGCCGCGCCGGCAACGGCCATCTCGATTTTCAGGGTCTGCATCGCCTTCGGCGCCCGCGTTTCCAACGTTGAATGTTAAGTGTCCTGTGTGCGCGCACGCATGCGTTATTCCTCCCTAATGAAGCGTAAACGGGCGGGCGTCTGAAAGGTTCCTGCACGCTGGCGCTGCGCGCTTGCCGGACGGCGTATAAACTCTATCGCCGCATCAGGTTCAAAGATTCCGTCAGGTTTTTCCCATGCATGTTTCTTCCGGTCGATTTGCAGCGCCCTTGCTGGCGCTGGCGGCCCTTTCTGGCGCCGCCTCAGCCGAGCCCGCGAGTGTGGCCTCGGTCCGCGCCGCCCTGGAATCGGTGAGTGTCGAAAAAATCCGCTCTGCTATCCTGTACGGCCAGCCCATGCTGTCGGCGGAGTTGCAGGGCCTCGGCTTCGTGGCAGGTCTGCGCCGCTGCCTGGGGAATGTCCCTGGCCCGCAGCGGTGCGAGGAAGTGGCCCTTAAGGCCTGCCTCCCGCTTGCAGAGACCAACGACCGCGTGGCCATGCTTGAAGCCGCCAATCGCTTCAACCTCAATCGCTACGGCGCCACCTTGACCATCGACAAGACCGAGGATCTCGGCCTCGTCGTCTGCACGACGGTGCG
>ERZ888423.226-NODE-226-length-61281-cov-32.740274_pt1 | contig 61281 bp, 76 predicted proteins | sample MGYA00520523_ERZ888423 | MGnify/ENA primary metagenome ERZ888423 (study PRJEB32303, sample SAMEA104408611) | aquatic metagenome | biome: Brackish water; feature: Pelagic; material: water | place: Baltic Sea | collected 2014-06-08T10:24:00 | depth 30,27 m ... | reverse complement strand
GGCGTGGGCGTGGGCGTGGCGGGGAGCCGCGTAGGGCGAACGTAGGCCGGATCTGAGGCAGGACCGGCAACTCCCATTAGCATGCCGCCACGCAGGAGGTGTGGCATGCCTCCCCTGGGCAGAGCGCCGTGAGACAGGTTCTCGTACTGAACGCCTCCTACGAGCCGTTGAACATCACTACGTGGCGGCGCGCCACGGTGATGGTCCTGAAGGGCAAGGCGGAAGGCCTTGAGCACGACAGCACCCGCATCCTGCGGAATGATCTGCTGCTGCCGTCTGTGATTCGGCTGCGCCAGTTCGTGCGGGTGCCTTTCAAGGCGCTGCCCTTGACCCGCCGCAATGTGTTTCAGCGTGATGGCCATTCCTGCCAGTACTGCGGCTATCAGGGCGATCAGCTGTCGATCGATCATGTGATCCCCCGCAGCCGGGGCGGTGGCGATAGCTGGGAAAACGTGACCACAGCCTGCCTGCGCTGCAATGTCCGCAAGGGAAACCGCACGCCCCGCGAGGCCTCCATGCCGCTCGCGCGGGTGCCGCGGCGGCCCGTGAGCACCCTCTACTTTGAGGCCACCCGCCAGATCCGCTCTGGCCGCCGCGAGTGGGCCAAGTATGTGATCGGGGCCTGAAGCCTGCGCCAGCCGATGGGCGGCCAGCTGCCGGGCGCTCAGCTGATTGGCCCATCCCCAATCGCCCGTTTACGCCCCGGCTTCGGCCGCCAGCTGCTCCAGTTGTCGGCGTTGATCGGCGGCGATGCAAGCGGCGATCACATCATTGAGCTGGCCTTGCAGCACCGCCTCGAGCGTGAAGTTGCGGCCCAGCCGGTGATCGGTCACCCGGTTGTCTTTCACGTTGTAGGTGCGGATCTTTTCGCTGCGGTCACCGCTGCCAACCTGGGCGCGCCGCTGCGAACTCTCGGCGGCGGCCGCAGCCGCCAGTTCCCGTTCCAGCAGCTTCGCCCGCAGGATCGCCAGGGCCCGCTCCTTGTTCTGAAGCTGGGAGCGCTCCTGGGTGCAGAACACGCGGATGCCGGTGGGTTTGTGCAGCAGATCGACGGCGGTCTCCACCTTGTTGACGTTCTGTCCGCCGGCACCGCCCGAACGCGCTGTGCTGATCTCCAGATCGCCGGGGTCGAGCTGCACTTCCACCGGATCCGCCTCGGGCATGACGGCCACGGTGGCGGTGGAGGTGTGCACCCGCCCCTGCGACTCGGTGGCGGGAACCCGCTGCACCCGATGCACGCCGGCTTCGTATTTCAGCTGGCTGTAGACCCCGTCGCCACGAATCGAGAGGATCACCTCCTTGTAGCCGCCAAGATCGGCTTCAGACGCACTGACGGGCCGCACGTCCCAGCCGAGCGCCTGGGCGTGGCGTTCGTACATGCGGGCCAGGTCCCCGGCCCAGAGAGAGGCTTCATCGCCGCCGGCACCGGCGCGGATCTCCAGCATCACGCTGCGCTCATCGCGGGGATCGCTCGGCAGCAAGGCGAGGGTGAGGCGTTCTTCGATGGCGCCGATCCGGACGGTCAGGCTCGCCAGCTCTTCCTGGGCCATCAACTCCAGTTCAGTGTCGCCGCGGCTCTCCTTGAGCAGTTGGCGGGTCTGGGTCCATTCCTGCCGCAGCTCGTTCCAGCGCGCATAATCGATCACCAGCGGTTCGAGCCGCGCCCGCTCGCGGGCCAGGTGCTGCAGCTGGGAGGGATCGGCGGCCACCGCCGGATCGGCGAGCTGGCGCTCCAGCGTGCTGAAGGTCAGTCGGACGGCTTCCAGACGTTCGGCGAGGAAGGCAGGGTCCATGGCAGCGGTGACGCGCTCAGCAAAAAGCCGGATGCCCTGGAGCATCCGGCCGTGGGGATGAAATCAGCTGGTGCCAGGCAGTAACGCCAAGCCACCAGTGAGTGGCTCAAGCGTCCGCGGCAGCGGTTTCGCCTGTCTCCTCGGCGGCCGGTGCTGTGGACGTCTTGGTGCTGTCGGTGCTGGCCATGCCGTACTTGCGCATGAAGCGATCGACGCGGCCTTCGGTGTCGAGGATTTTCTGAGTGCCTGTGTAGAAGGGGTGGTTGCCGCTCCACACATCGACGTTGAGCTCGGGGTGAGTGGAGCCGGTGGTCATCACCACCTCTCCGTTGCAGATCACCTTGGCATCGGGGTACCAGGTGGGATGGATGTCGCTCTTGGGCATGACGTGGATCAGCGCTTGGAGAACTGGGGAGCCTTGCGGGCTTTCTTGAGGCCGTACTTGCGACGCTCCTTGGCCCGGGGATCGCGGCTCAGGTGCCCTTCGGTTTTGAGGGGCTTGCGGTTATCAGGGGAAAGATCACACAGCGCGCGGGCAGCACCCTGCTTGATCGCATCGGCCTGGCCGGTGAGGCCGCCGCCTTTGACGTTGACCAACAGGTCGTAGTCAGTGGATAGCCCGAGGGTGTCGAGAGGCGCTTTGACCGCAGCCAGGTAACTGGGGTTGTAGTTGAGATAGTTGTCGCCGGGGCGGCCGTTGATCGTGATGGCGCCGGTGCCGGGCACCACGCGCACACGGGCAACGGCTGTCTTGCGGCGGCCCGTGCCCCAGTAGACGACGCGATTTGTGGAGGTGCTCATCGGGTGGAGGCGGAAGGATCGAGGGCCAGGGGCTGGGGCTGCTGAGCGGTATGCGGATGTTCGGCACCCTTGTAGACCTTCAGCTTGCGGAACATCTGCCGGCCGAGGGCGTTGTGGGGCAGCATGCCCTTGATCGCCTTCTCGACGATGCGCTCGGGCAGGCGGGCCTGCAGAGCGGCAAAGGTTTCGGTTTTCATCCCACCAGGGCGGCCGGAATGGCGCCGGTAGATCTTCTGCTCAGCCTTGTTGCCGCTCACACGCACCTTGTCGGCGTTGACGATCACGACGAAATCGCCGGTATCAAGGTGAGGCGTGAAGGACGGGCTGTTCTTGCCACGCAGCACGCTGGCCACCTCGCTGGCCAGACGGCCAAGCGTTTGATTCTCTGCGTCGACCAGATACCACTGGCGATCGAGGGAATCAGGAGAAGGGACGGAAGTCTTGTTCATTGCACCGGCAGGCCGGACGGAGGGATTGCGCCATCCCGCTGAATGGGGGTTGGACAGGAAGGAGGTGGCCTTGTCCGCTCCGCGTGGAGGGAACGATGAGCCTATCGCTGATTTGGAGCCTAGCCCGTCGCCTTCTCCAGCCCCCGGGGAAAACCCTTGGAGGCGGCCATCAAAGGCCTGCTGGGCTCGGTTTCAGGTGCTTGGCAAAAGAGGCGAAAACCCCGGCGAATCCTGGCTTCTCAACCTGAATCGCGGTTGGCAATCATACCACGTGCTCCTTGGGAAGACTGGCTCTGGGTATCCCACGCGCAGCAGGCAGAGCCCCTGAGGTGGGGCCGCTTCCTTCACTTCAGCGCGAGCGCCGGTGCGCCAGCGGCGCTCAAACTGTTCGAGGCTGAACCGGTTTTCGCCGAGAGCGACAAGCTGGCCGAGCACCAGGCGCACCATGCCGTAAAGAAAGCCACTGGCCTGGATTTCCACCGTGACAATGTCACCGTCGCGGTCAAGGCTCACCTCTTGAATGGTGGTGCGGGCATGGGGGCGGCTGCTGCCAGCCCGCTGGAAGGCGGCGAAGTCATGGGTGCCCAGCATCCCTACCAGCGCAGCGAGCATGCGGTTCTCATCGAGCCGATGGCTGTAGCGATGCCAGCTGAACGGCGCCAAAAAGAGATTGGGAGAGCGCCCGTTGTAGACGGTGTACCGATAGCGCCGGTAGGTGGCTGAAAAGCACGCATGCCAGCTCTGAGGCCGTTCTGAGGCGGCCAGCACCCGAATGCTGGGGGGCAGGCGGCCGTTCAGGGCTGCGGGCCAACGGTCAGCGGGAATCGGCCCCGTGGCATCGAAATGCACCACCTGACCTGAGGCATGGACGCCAGCGTCTGTGCGGCCTGCCGCGAATGTGAGTGGCGACGGCGTGGGCTCCAGAGCGCCGATGGCCTGCTCGAGGGTGGCCTGAACGCTCGACTGGTGGGGCTGTCGTTGCCAGCCGTGGTAGTGCGAGCCCTCGTACTGGAGACAGAGGGCGATGCGGTGCGGGTTTGTCAGACCAGCTCGATGATGGCCATTTCAGCGTTGTCACCCCGACGGGGCACCGTGCGGATGATGCGGGTGTAGCCGCCCTGGCGGTCGCCGTAGCGCTCCTGGGCCTTGTCGAAAAGCGAGTGAACGAGCTGCTTGTCGAAGATGTAGCCCATGGCCCGACGGCGGGCGGCCAGGGTGCCCGCCTTGGCCAGGGTGATCATGCGCTCGGTCTCGTCACGCAGGGCCTTTGCGCGGGCCTTGGTGGTGGTGACGCGTCCTTCACGGATTAACTGGGTGGTGAGTCCGCGCAGCAGCGCTTTGCGTTGGTCAGCGGGGCGACCAAGCAGGGGGACTCGGCATTGGTGTCGCATGGTTCCGGGGTGGTGAACGTCGAAGGGGAGGGATCGGATGAAGCGGAGCTCTAGGCCGTCGTGCGGCTCTGGGGCAGGGAAATGCCAATGCGCTCAAGGGCTTCAATCACCTCATCGGCAGACTTGGAACCGAAGTTCTTGATTTCGAGGAGGTCTTCGTAGCTGAAGCCCATGAGATCGGAAACCGAGTTCACCTGGGCCCGCTTCAGGCAGTTGTAAGCCCTCACGGAAAGGTTGAGCTCTTCCAGGGGGATCTGGCTTTCGGCGGAGGGCTCGGGCTCCACGCCGGGTTCTTCGTCGATGGTGAGGCTCGCCAGCGGCTGGAACAGGGCAATCAGCTGATTGGCGGCCTGGGCCATGGCGTCGTCGGGAGTGATCGCGCCGCTGGTGTGAATTTCGAGCCGCAGCCGCTCCCGCGCCGAGCCGCCTTCGCCCACAGCGGTTTCATCGACGGTGTAATTCACGCGCCGCACGGGCATGAACACGGCATCGATCTGGAGGAGGTCGATGGCGCTGGTGTCTTCGTTGTGACGGTCGACTGGGCGGTAGCCGACGCCACGCTCCACGTGCACTTCAAGTTCGAGGCTGTGGCCTTCGGCGACGGTGGCGATCGGCCGCTCGAGGTCGATGATCTGAACCTGAGAGGAGAACTGCAGGTCACCGGCGGTGACGGTGGCAGGGCCGGTGGCGACGAGCCGACCGATCTCAAGATCGCGGCTACGGCTGCTGACCACAACTTCCTTGCAGTTCAGGAGGATGTCGAGAACGTCTTCGCGAACGCCCGGCACCGTGGCGTATTCATGGTTCACGCCGGCGATGCGCACCGCCGTGATCGCACTGCCTTCCATCCCTCCCATGAGCACCCGACGCAGAGCGTTGCCCAGGGTGATGGCCTGGCCGCGATCGAGGGGCCCGATCACAAAGACGCCCGTTTGGGAGCGGTCTTCGCCGATCTGATGCTCGACGCGATCGATCTGATACTGATGCACGGCCTGAAGGTGGTGAAGAGGAACGCCCGAGGGCTTGGAGCTGGAGCGACTCAGACCCGGCGGCGCTTGGAGCGCCGGCAGCCGTTGTGGGGAAGCGGGGTGACATCACGGATCAGGGTGATCTCGAGGCCAGCCACCTGCAGCGCCCGGATGGCAGTTTCACGGCCGGAGCCGGGACCACGCACCAGCACTTCGATCTGCCGCATTCCCTGATCGAGGGCGCGACGGCCGGCTGCTTCGGCGGCCGTTTGGGCGGCAAAGGGAGTGCCTTTGCGGGCGCCCTTGAAGCCGCTGGCCCCTGCTGACGACCAGGAGATCACCTCGCCAGCGGTGTCGGTGATCGACACGATGGTGTTGTTGAAGGTGCTCTGGATGTGTGCCACGCCGTTGGGCACATTGCGCTTGGTTTTCTTTGCGCCGGTTTTTTTGGCTGGCTTCGCCATGGACAGGGGCCTGGGGTAGGGGACTGGTAGGGGCTGACGCCGGGTAGGCGCTGGGCGAGAGGATTACTTCTTCTTGCCGGCCACCGTTTTGCGCGCTCCGCGGCGGGTGCGGGCGTTGGTGCGGGTGCGCTGCCCACGGACAGGCAGGCCCATGCGATGGCGGCGGCCACGTACGCAGCCGATGTCTTGGAGACGCTTCAGCGCCATGCCTTCCTGACGGCGCAGGTCGCCTTCGAGAGTGAAGGATTCAGCTGCGGCGCGCAGTTTCTGCACGTCGGCGTCTTCAAGGTCTTTCACCCGGATGTCCGGGCTGACACCGGCCTTGGCCAGGATCTTCTGGGCACGGGTCAAGCCGATGCCATAGACGTAAGTGAGAGAAATCTCAACCCTCTTGTCACGAGGGATATCGACACCGGCAATCCGAGCCACGAAGAAACGATTCAGTTGGGCAGAGGGGAGCCCAGCCACGGAGGGCTGGGCGTTGCGCCCCTGAGGGCGCAGATGAATGAGAGGGCAGCAGCGTCAGGTCAGCCCTGGCGCTGCTTGTGCTTGGGATTGGTGCAAATCACCATGACCCGGCCATGGCGGCGGATTACCCGGCACTTGTCGCACATTTTCTTAACCGAGGCACGCACCTTCATGAGCAGCGGTGCTCCAAATTTCCAAACAGATAACTTACCACAGCGTTTAACCCACCAAGGCCGAGATTCGCTCGGAGATCGCCTCGACGCTGCCGCTGGCCTCCACGGAGCTGAGCAGCCCCTGGGCGCTGTAAAACGCGATCAGGGGTTCCGTCTGGTCGCGGTAGACAACGAGACGGTTGCGGATCACCGCTTCGTTGTCGTCGGCACGGCCACGCGACAACAGGCGCTGCACGAGCGTTTCGTCATCGAGCGCCAGCAGCACCACCAGCTCGATCGGTTGACCGATCTCCTCGAGTAGTTGCTGGAGCGCCTCGGCCTGGGCCAGGTTGCGGGGGAAGCCATCGAGCAACCAGCCTCCGCTGCAGCACGCCAGACGGGCACGGACGATCGCCAGCACCAGGCTGTCGCTGACCAGTTCGCCACGGGCCATCACGGCCTCGGCTTCCTGGCCGAGCGCACTGCCGGCGGCCACTTCGGCGCGTAGCAGCTCGCCGGTGGAGAGGTGCAGGAGGTTGTGGCTGGCAGCAAGACGCTCGGCCTGGGTGCCCTTGCCAGCCCCTGGAGGCCCGAGAAAAAGGATGCGCTGGTTCATGAAAGGAAGCGGATGAGCGGAAATCTGGTAAGGGGTGGCGGCGCGGGGTTTGTCAGGGGAGCGCAGGCCCGGTGTTGGCGCGTCACTGGCGCACCATGCCTTCGTAGCGCTGGGAGATCACGTAGGTCTGGACCTGCTTGGCGGTGTCGATCGCCACGCCTACCAGGATCAGCAGAGAGGTGGCCCCCAGCCCCTGGAAGGTTCGCACCTGCGTGGCGCCTTCCACCGCCGAAGGGATGATCGCCACGGCACCGAGGAACAGACCACCGAGAATCGTGAGCCGGTTCTGCACGCCACTGAGATAGATGGCGGTGGCAGAGCCAGGACGGACACCCGGCACAGCCACCCCGCTGCGCTTGAGGTTGGTGGCGATGTCAACCGGATTGATCGTGAGGGTGGCGTAGAAGAGGGAAAATCCGATGATCAGCGCAAAGAACAACAAGGCGTAAAGCCAGGGGGTGCTGCTGTTGGGGCTGAGGTAGCCGGCCACTTGGATCAGCCAGGGGGCGCGGGTGAGGTTGGCGATGGTGAGGGGCAGGAACACCACGGCCGAAGCAAAGATGATCGGCATCACGCCGCCGGCGTTGAGCTTCAAGGGCAGATAGCTCTGACGCGCCGAAAGGGGTGTGTTTTGCCCCACCTGGCGCTTGGCGCTCACGATCGGGATGCGACGGCTGCCTTCCTGCACGAAAATGATGCCCACGATCGTGACCAGGAAGATCAGCACCAGCACCACGATTCCCCCCACGGTGGCGCGGTCGCCGCTTTGGGCCAACTCCACGGTGGAGCCGAGGGCACGCGGCAATGTGGCCACGATGTTCACGAAGATCACCAATGAGGCCCCCTGGCCGATCCCTCGCTCAGTGATCACCTCGCTGATCCACATCACCACCATCGACCCCGCCACTAGGGCCAGGGACGTCTGGATGACGAACACAGGAGCGGACACTCCCGGGATGGCGTATTGCCGCAGGATCAAGGCAAATACCGTGCTCTGCAGAATCCCCCAACCCAGCGCCACATACCGGGTGATCTGAGCGATCTTGCGCCGACCGGCTTCGCCTTCGTTCTTCTGGAGATCCTCCAGCTGGGGGACTGCCGCCGTCAGCAGCTGAAGAATGATTGAGGCATTGATGAAGGGCAGGATGCCAAGCGCGAACACGCCAAGAGTGGAGATGCCCCCGCCCGTAAAGATGTCGAGGAAGCCGATCAGCTGCCCGCCCTGCTGGATGAACTGCTGGAAGGCCACCCGATCGATGCCGGGAACGGGGATGTAGATCCCCAGGCGCACCAACAACAGCAAGCCAAGCGTGGTGAGCACCCGGTCACGGAGACCCTTGGACTGGATCAGCTGGGTGAGGATTTCGCCGGCGCTGGGATTGCGCCCCCGGCTAAGGAGCATGGTGTGTTCTCAGGCGGTGGTGATGCTGTGGTGGTGTGCTGTGGAGCGACATGAAAGCCGCCTGCCGTTCCGCTGGACGGTGGCAGACGGCCTTGAGACTAGGAAACCCCACCAGCGACGCTGGTGGGGTGGGGGGGGGTGGTCAGCTGAGTTCGCAGGTGCCACCGGCGGCTTCGATCTTTTCACGGGCGGAGGCCGTGAAGGCCGCAGCTTGAACGGTGAGCTTCACGCTGAGATCGCCGTCGCCAAGGATCTTCAGAGGATGCTTGGGACTGGTGACCAGCCCTTCTTTCACCAAAGAATCGATGTTGACGGTGCTGCCAGCTGTGAGGCCCGCCAGCTTGGCGACGTTCAGCACGGTGAACGATTTGGGATTCACCAGTGGGAAGTGCTTGAGCTTGGGAATGCGCCGATAGAGCGGCATCTGGCCGCCTTCGAAACCGGGGCGGGTGGGGCTGCCGGAGCGGGACTTCTGGCCGCGCATGCCGAAGCCGCAGCTGGCACCTTGACCGGCAGCGATGCCGCGACCTTTACGGAGCTTGCGGCGCCGGGCGCCGGGCTGGGGCTTGAGTGTTTGGAGAGTGTGGGTCATGGGGGCTCAGGAGTAGATCTGCTCGAGGGAGATGCCCCGTTCCTTGGCGGTTTCCTTGTGGGTGCGGAGCGCCTGCAGCGCCTCGATGGCGGCGCGGGCATTGTTGAGGGGCGTCTTGCTGCCCAGGCGCTTCGCCAGCACGTTCTTGATGCCCGCGAGCTCCAGAACAGTGCGGATGGAGCCGCCAGCAATCACGCCGGTGCCCGGAGCGGCCGGGCGCATCAGCACGCTGGCAGCGCCATCAACGCCACGGCTCTCGGTGGGGATTGAGCTGGTGCGGGTGAGCGGCACCTTGACGAGGTGCTTCTTGCCATCGGCAACGCCCTTGCGGACCGCACCGATGACATCGCCGGCCTTGCCGACGCCCACACCCACCTGGCCGCGTTCGTTGCCGACCACGATGATGGCGCGGAAGCTCATCTTCTTGCCGCCTTTAACGGTTTTGGAGACCCGGCGGATCTGGACCACACGCTCCTGCCATTCGGAGTCGCGCTCCTGACCGCCGCGCCGCCCTTCACCGCGACGACCGCCGCCGCCGCCGCGGCGATCGCCGCCTTTGCCGCCACCGCCACCGCGCCGCTGTTCGGGCTGGCCTTCAGCCGCCGCTGGCACGTCGCTGGACTGGATCGTTTCGTTGATTTCGGTCATGGTTGGATCCGGTTCAGAACTGAAGGCCCGCTTCACGGGCGGCGTCGGCAAGGGCCTTGACACGGCCGTGATACAGGTTGCCGCCACGATCGAACACCACCTGCTGGATGCCCTTGGCGAGGGCCCGTTGGGCCACCAGTTGACCCACGGCCACGGAGGCGTCGCAGGTGGAGCTGGCGGTCAGGCTGGTGCGCAGATCTTTTTCGAGCGTCGAAGCTGTGCAGAGCGTGCTCTGAGCGTCGTCGTCGATGATCTGGGCGTAGATGTGGTTGTTGGAGCGGAACACCGCCAGCCGTGGACGGGCGGCGGATCCGGTGAGATGACGACGCAGACGGCGGTGACGCTTCTGGGTCTGTGCTTTGCGGGAGACGGTGGACATGGCAGTGGAGGGGTGGGACGCTCAGGCAGGCATCATTTCTTACCGGTTTTGCCGGCCTTGCGCAGAATGCGCTCGCCCTCGTATTTGATGCCTTTGCCCTTGTAAGGCTCAGGAGGACGGATGGCGCGGACCTTGGCCGCTTCGTTGCCGACCAGTTCTTTGTCGAAACCGGAGACCAGCACCTGGGTGTTGCTCTCCACGGTGAAGACGATGCCTTCGGGGGGCACCACTTCGACCGGGTGGCTGTAACCGGCACTCACCACGAGCTTTCTACCTTGAACCTGGGCCCGATAGCCCACGCCCACGATTTCGAGCTTGCGGGTGAAGCCTTTGCTCACCCCTTCGACCATGTTGGCCACCAGCGTACGGCAGAGTCCGTGACGCTCCCGCGAGCGGCGGGTGGCTGTGGAAGGTGCCACCACCAAGGTGTTGTCTTCCTGGCGGATCTGAACACCTTCGGGAAGGGTGCGGTTCAGTTCGCCCTTGGGTCCCTTGACATGAACCGAGAGGCCATCGAGGCTCACGGTCACCTTGTCGGGGATGGGGATCGGTGCTTTACCAATACGAGACATGAATCAACTCCCTTTTCAGTAGATGTAGCAGAGGACTTCACCGCCGACACCCTGCTTGCGGGCGTCACGGTCGCTCATCACACCCCGAGAGGTGGAAATGATCGCGACGCCAAGGCCACCCAGCACCTTGGGGAGTTGACGGGTGTTCTTGTAGATCCGCAGACCCGGCTTGCTGACGCGTTTGACGGAGCGGATGGTGGGCTGACGATGCTTGCCGCTGTATTTCAGCTCAAGCACGAGATGCCTTTGCACCCCTTCACCTTCTTCGCTGATCTGGGCAATGAACCCTTCCTGCTGCAGCACCTTGGCGATGCTGTGGGACAGGCGGGAGGCAGGCACCTTGGTGGTCTGGTGCTTTTTCTCACTCGCATTACGAATGCGGGTGAGCATGTCTGAAATTGGGTCGTGGTTGGCCATGTTGGGGGTCCGAAGAGGGCTCAGTTGCTGCGGAACGGCATTCCCATCTCGCGGAGGAGGGCCCGGCCCTCTTCGTCGTTACGGGCACTGGTCACGATGGTGATGTCCATGCCCCTGATGGCATCGATCTTGTCGTAGGAGATTTCCGGGAAGATGATCTGCTCCCGGACTCCAAGGGTGTAATTCCCCCGTCCATCGAAACTCTTGGGGCTCACACCGCGGAAATCGCGGATGCGGGGCAAGGCCAGATGGATCAGGCGCTCGAGGAAGGCGTACATCCGTTCACCACGAAGGGTGACGGCCACGCCGATCGGCATGCCCTGGCGGATCTTGAAGCTGGCGATGGCCTTCTTGGCGCGGGTCACCACCACCTTCTGACCGGTGATCGTGGCCAGCTCGGCGATGGAAGCCTCAAGAGCCTTGGCGTTCTGGGCGGCCTCACCGAGACCTCGGTTCAGGGTGACTTTCATCACCTTGGGAACCTCATGGATGTTGGAGAGGCTGAGATCCTTGAGCAGCTTGGGCTGGATCGTCTCCCGGTAGCGCTGTTTGAGTGACATGACGGAGTGGGGGGAATTCGCTTCTGGGCGTTGTCAGAAGGCGGACAGGAACGGGGAGTGCAGGGTCGGGCGGGGGAGGTGACTCCATGGCACAGACCATGGAACCGAGGGAGAGCTCAATCGAGCAGTTCGCCGGTCTTGGTGAGGCGGCGCTTCTTGGTGCCGTCGGCCTGGATGGCGATGGCCACCCGGCTGGGGACGTTCTGGTTGGTGGAGAAGACCATCACGTTTGAAGCATGCACGGAGGCCTCTTCCGTGACGATCCGGCCAGTTTCACCTTCCTGGGTAGGCTTCATGTGACGGGTGCGCAGGTTGATTCCCTGCACCACCACACGGTTCTCGTAAGGAAGGGTGCGCAGGACTTCACCGGTTTTTCCCTTGTCCTTGCCAGCGATCACTTTGACGGTGTCACCTTTGCGGATGCGCATCTTGATGCGCTTGGTGGGCCGTGGCTGGGGTGTTGCGGCGGCCATTTCAGATCACCTCCGGGGCGAGTGACACGATCTTGGTGAAGTTGCGCTCGCGCAGTTCACGGGCGACCGGACCGAACACACGCGTGCCCTTCGGGTTGTTGTCGTTGCCGAGGATCACGGCCGCGTTGTCGTCGAAGCGAATCGAGTTGCCCGTATCGCGGCGCAGGGTGGCGCGGGTGCGCACCACCACAGCCTTGACCACATCCGACTTCTTCACCCCCATGTTGGGCATGGCGTCTTTGACGGCGGCGACGATCACGTCACCGACGTGGGCGTAGCGGCGATTGGTGCCCAGCACACGGATGCACTGGATGCGCTTGGCGCCGCTGTTGTCAGCGACATTGAGGAAGGTTTCCTGCTGAATCATGGTGTGACCTCCTCAGCTTGCGCCGGATGGGGTGAGAACTTCCGCCACCGCCCAGCGCTTGGTGCGGCTGAGGGGACGGGTTTCGGTGATGCGGACGCGATCACCGACCCGACAACGGTTGTCTTCGTCGTGGGCCTTGTAGCGGGTGGTGCGGCTGACAGTCTTTTGATAGATGGGATGGGGGAAGCGGTTCTCCACCGCGACCACCACCGTTTTTTCCATCTTGTCGCTGACGACGGTGCCGACCCTTTCCTTGAGTGCCATGGGGTGGTGGGGGATCAGGAGGCGGAGGGAGCGGAGCGTTGCCGCTCCTGCTGCACCGTCAACAGCTGAGCCAGCTTGGTGCGGCTCTGCTTGAACAGGTGCGGTTGCTCCAGTCGGCGGGTGGCCCGCTGGAAGCGGAGGTTGAACAGTTCACGGCGACAACCGCCGATCTGTTCGACCAACTCGGCATCGGTGAGGGTTCGCACCTCGGTGATGGCAGGACGTGCCATGTTCAGGACTCCAGGGCGAGAGAGGGTTCGGGGGAAGCGTCCTGCTCCTGGTCAGCCAAGGCGAGAAATTTCGTCTTGACCGGCAGCTTGTACTGCGCCAGGCGCATGGCCTCCTTGGCGATGGCCGGGGTGATTTCCGGCCCGCCCATCTCAAAGAGAATCCGGCCGGGTTTGATCACCGCCACCCAGAATTCCGGGTTGCCTTTACCGGAACCCATGCGGGTTTCGGCGGGGCGCATGGTGACCGGCTTGTCGGGGAAGATCCGGATCCAGACCTTTCCTCCCCGTTTGACATGGCGGGTCATCGCCCGACGGCTGGCTTCGATCTGGCGAGAAGTGATCCAGCCACATTCCTGTGCCTGGAGGGCAAACTCACCGAAGGCAATCGTGTTGCCCCGGGTGGCGACGCCGCGCATGCGGCCTCGCTGTTGTTTGCGGAATTTGACGCGTTTTGGACTCAGCATGGTTCAGGCCTCCTGATCACTCCTCGTTCGAGCGGTCTTCGAACTGTTGGGGCCGCCGGCTGCTCCGGCGCCTGGGTGCTCCACCAGCGGGCAGTTGCTCCTTCTGCCCAGGAAGCACCTCTCCTTTGAACACCCACACCTTGATGCCCAACACCCCGTAGGTGGTGGTGGCAACCTTGGTGGCGTAATCGATGTCGGCACGCAGCGTGTGCAGCGGAACGCGGCCTTCGCGGGTCCATTCCGTCCGGGCGATTTCGGCGCCGTTAAGACGGCCGCTCACCTGGATCTTCAGCCCGAGCACACCGGCCCGCTGGGCGCGTTGCACCGTCATCCGCATCACGCGGCGGAAGGCGACCCGCTTCTCCAGTTGCTGGGCGATGTATTCGGCCAGCAGATAGGCGTCAGCGTCGACCCGCTCCACCTCCACGACATTGATGCGCACTTGGCGCTGACGGTCGCCGAGGGTGGTCTGGATGCCGGCACGAAGTTCTTCGATGCCGCTGCCTTGGCGGCCGACCAGCACGCCGGGACGCGCTGTTTTCAGCTCTACTTCGAGCTGATCTGCCTTGCGGGCGATTAACACGTCGGAGATGCCGGCGCTGGCGTATTTCTTGTGGATGAAGCGGCGAATCCGATCGTCTTCCTGAAGAAGAATCGGATAGGTCTTGCTGGGTGCATACCAGCGGGATCGGTGGTCCTGGGTGATCCCCAGGCGCAATCCGGTTGGATGGATCTTGTGTCCCATCGGGCGGTGTCCTCGGGGGTCAGGCGGAAGTGGAAGCCACAGCAATGCTGATGTGGCAGGTTTGTTTCTTGATCGCGTAGGCCCGCCCCTGGGCGCGGGGACGGAATCGCTTCAGGGACGGACCCATGTCAGCGATTGCGGTGCTGATCACCAATGAAGCGGGATCAAGACCAAGGTTGTGTTCCGCATTGGCGACCGCCGAACGGAGCACCTTGGTGATCGGTCCGGTGGAGCGGTAGGGCATGAACTCGAGCAGGATCAGCGCTTCGCGGTAGGAGCGACCGCGGATCTGGTCGAGCACCCGACGCACCTTGGAGACGGATCCGCGTATGTAACGGCCGTGGGCGCGGGCTTCTGAGCTGGGGGAAGGGTTGGCCATGGTGTGTCGCTCCTTAACGGGCACCTTTTTTGTCTTTGATGTGACCCCGGAAGGTGCGGGTGGGGGCGAATTCCCCCAGCTTGTGGCCCACCATCTGCTCGGTGACGTACACCGGCACGTGGCTCTTGCCGTTGTGAACGGCAATGGTGTGGCCGATCATCATCGGCAGGATGGTGGAAGCCCGCGACCAGGTTTTGATCACGGTTTTGTCGCCAGCGCTGTTCTGCGCTTCGACCTTGCGCAGCAGGTGGTCGGCGACGAATGGTCCTTTTTTGAGTGAACGTCCCATGGCGGTTTAAGCAGACAGCAAAACAGTGTTGACCATCAGGAATCCCGTCCGCCACGGCTCCGTTTGGAGGTGCGGCGACGTTTCCGCAGGACAAACCGATTGCTGGGTTTGTTCCGCTTCCGGGTTTTGAGGCCCAGGGCCGGTTTGCCCCAGGGGGTGACCGGGCCGGAGCGACCGATCGGTGCGCGGCCCTCACCACCACCGTGGGGGTGGTCGCAAGGGTTCATCACACTGCCGCGCACCTGGGGGCGGCGGCCCAGCCAGCGTTTGCGGCCGGCTTTGCCGAGGCTCGTGTTGCGAACTTCAGCGTTGCCGACCTCGCCGAGGGTGGCGTAGCACTCCCGACGGACCAGGCGCACCTCGGTGGACGGCAGCTTGAGAGCGACGTAATCGCCCTCTTTCGCCATCACCTGGGCGCTGGCACCGGCGGTACGAACCATCTGGCCGCCACGTCCTGCATAGAGCTCGACGTTGTGGACGGCAGAACCCAGTGGAATCGACGAGAGCGGCAGGGCGTTGCCGGTTTCGATCGGTGCGCCGGGGCCGGAGACCACGGTTTGACCGACTTCGATGCCTGAGGGGGCAAGGATGTAGCGCTTCTCACCATCGGTGTAGAAGAGCAATGCCAGCCGCGCGTTGCGGTGCGGGTCGTAGTGGATGGCGGCCACGCGGGCCACCACGCCGTGCTTGTCGCGGCGGAAATCCACCATGCGATAGAGGCGCTTGTGGCCACCGCCACGGTGGCGGCAGGTGATCACGCCCCGGTTGTTGCGGCCTTTGCGGCGGTGCTTGGCCACCACCAGGCTGCGTTCGGGCTTGCGCTCGGTGACTTCGCTGAAGTCACTGGCGACCCGAGTACGGGTGCCGGGCGTGTAGGGACGGTAGTTGCGGATTGCCATAACGATTCAGAACCCTCAGGCCTCGGGGAACAGCTGGATGGCATTGCCTGCGGCGAGCCGCACCACCGCCTTTTTCACCTGGGCGCGCTTGCCGGCGAAACGCCCGACCCGCCGGGCACGACGAGGTGGATTCATGGTGCTCACACCGATGACACGCACATCAAAGAGATGCTCGACAGCGGCCTTGATGTCGGGCTTAGCCGCCCTGGGGTCTACCTCAAAGGTGTACTGGTTGAGTTCGAGAGCGCGGGTGGCTTTCTCGGTGATCAGCGGGCGCCGGATCACATCCGCCAGCCGGTTGGCGAAACGTTCAGTCATCTCCGTAGACCTCCTGGATCTTGGCGAGAGCTTCCTCGCTGAGCACCAGCTTCCTGGCGTTGAGCAAGTCGAAGACGTTCAGCTGATCGGCGGCGATCAGTTTCACGTTTTCGAGGTTGCGGACCGATAGGCGGACCACATCGGTGGGAGCATCGAGCACCAACAGCACCTTGGTGCCGGCGGGGATGTCCCAGCGCTGCAGGGCAGCGACGATTTCGCGGGTTTTGGGCTGCTCAAGCGCAGCGCCGAAACCCTGCACCACCACCATGTCGGTGGCCCTGCTGATCAGGGCGGTACGCAGTGCCAGACGACGTTCCTTGCGGTTCATCGCCAGGCTGTAAGTGCGGGGCTTAGGCCCGAACACCACGCCGCCGCCGGGGCGGAGCGGGGTGCGGATTGAGCCTTGGCGAGCGCGGCCCGTTCCTTTCTGTTTGTAGGGCTTGCGGCCACCACCGCGCACCTCGGCGCGGGTGAGGCTGCAAGCCGTGCCTTGGCGGGCGTGGGCGAGCTGGCGCACCACCGCGCGCTGGAGCAGACCGCCTGCCGAGGCTTCCTTGGCGACCCTCAGATCAAGGCTGGCCTTGCCGGCTTCCTTGCCTTGCCAATCACGAACGACACAGTTGACCATGGCTGACATCCTCAGTTCGCGACCTTGTCACCGACCCGCCGAGCGGGTCGGATGTTGAGCAGGGCGCCGGGCTTTCCGGGCACCGAACCCTTCACCACCAGGAGGTTGCGCTCGACATCCACCTTGAGAATGATGAGCCCCTTGGTGGTGATCTGCTTGCCGCCGTAGCGGCCGGCCATCCGTTTGCCGGGGTAGACCCGGCCGGGAGTGGTGCCGGCGCCGGTGGATCCGGGCTCGCGGTGGTTCTTGGAACCGTGCGTCATCGGACCGCGGCTGAAGCCGTGGCGCTTCTGATAACCACTGAAGCCGCGGCCGATCGTGTCACCGCTGACATCGACTTTCTGGCCAGGCTCGAAGCCTTCGACCGTGACCGTGGCACCAAGTTCGAGACCTTCGACGGAATCGAGCCGGTATTCGGTGAGGTGCCGCAGGGGCTCACTGCCCGACTTGGCCAGGTGACCTGCAGCCGGACGGTTGACGAGCTTCTCGCGAATGTCGCCAAAGCCGATCTGAGCGGCGGTGTAGCCGTCGGTGGCAGGGGTTTTGAGTTGGGTGATGCGGCAGGGGCCCGCCTCGATCACAGTGACCGGGATGGACTTGCCGTCGGGGGCGAAGAACTGGGACATGCCCAGTTTCTTGCCAAGGATGCCGATGGACATGGGGGGAAGAACGCCAGCAGGACCACGACCGAGGCCATCCGGAGATGACAGGTCGCCTGGAGGCTGAATCGATGAACGCGCTGGATCCCGTTGAAACGGAGCTTCCGGCCTTGACCTGACGGGCAGGCAGTGCAGGGGCTAGCGGTGGGCGAATCAGCAGGCTGGGACTTTCCCGTCGGGCACGAAGCCGGATGACGGTGAGTTTCCCGTCGGCGTTGAAACAGCGGTGCTGCTCGGTGCCGAACTGGCCGGGAGGACCCACCGACAGCGGTGGATCCGCGCAAGGTTCCGGAGGCCCGGCTAGCGGACGGGCACAGAACACATGCACAAGAATCCACAGTACCGCATGGACTAACCCCCCTATTCCCGAAAGCCTGCTGCCAGACTGCCTCCGTTCCTGGCGCTGCCGTCCATGCCGCTCCTGCTCACCGGCCGTCGCTTTCGGGAAGATCTGGAGAAGGCTGGTGCTCTTGCCCTCTATGCCCCTCTCGAAGGGGGAGCTGAGACGCGCCTGATGCGGCGCCTGCGTGCCGCTGGCTATCGCGCGCAGATGACCTCCGCCCGCGGTCTTGGCGACCCCGAAGTGTTCCTGCTTCAGTCCCACGGCATCCGTCCGCCGCACCTGGGCCACCACAGCGTTGGCAATGCTGCTGCCGTCGGCGACGTGCAGCAGGTGATGCCCCAGCTCGGCCCCTTGCTGGAAGGCACCAAGCCGATCCTGCTCTGGCTGCTGGAAGCCCAAGTGCTTTCAGTCGCTGAGCTCTCCGCCCTGTGCGGGCTCACCCAGCGGGAACCACGTCTACGCATCGTGGCGGAGATGGGCGGCTCTCGCTCGCTGCGTTGGCGTCCGCTCGACCAGTGCGTTGCCGCCTGAGCAGGCCCTGCGCCGGGGCCATTGGGTCAAGTTGATCTGCGGTGCCAGCAACCAGGATCTGGCCGCGATCGTTGATCTCTGCGGCATCTACACGCTGGCGGGCGTTCAGGCGATCGATGTGGCGGCTGACCCCGCCGTGGTGGCGGCAGCACGACGCGGCATGGCCTGGGGGATGGAGCGCTCCACTGGCCACGGCGCCCCCTGGCTGATGCTGAGCCTCAGCGATGGGGCCGATCCGCACTTCCGCAAGGCCCGCTTCGATTCTGAGCAGTGCCCGCCCTCCTGTCCCCGTCCCTGTGCGCGGGTGTGCCCGGCCCTGGCCATCGGCGAGCGTGGCGGCGTGATCGCCGAGCGTTGCTACGGCTGCGGGCGTTGCCTACCGGCCTGCCCGCTCGGCCTGATCGAGGCCAGGGAGCACGCCCTATCGGCGGAGGCGGTGACCCCCCTGCTGGTGGCGCTGCAGCCCGATGCGGTGGAGATCCACACCCAGCCCGGCCGCGGCGTTGCTTTCGCCCAGCGGCTGGACCAGGTGCTGGCTGCCCATCTGCCGCTGCAGTGCCTGTCTGTCAGTTGCGGCTTGGAAGCGCCCGCCAACGGCCGGGGCGAGGCGTTGGCTATCCGCGCGGAAGCTTCCGGCAGGGATCGTTCAAGCGCGGAGCCTTCAGGCCTGGAACGTTTGGCCGCGGAGCTCTGGCAACGATTTGCGCGCCTCCGTGCGGCAGGGCTGCGGCCCCTCTGGCAGCTCGATGGCCGGCCGATGAGCGGCGATGTGGGGGACGGCACGGCCCATGCCGCGGTTCGGCTGCTGGCGGCGTTGCGGCCCTGGGCACCCCCGGGGCCCCTGCAGCTGGCGGGCGGCACCAACGGCCACACCCTGGAGCTGCTGCGTCGTCATGCGGGCTCTGCGGCTGCGGCGCGGCGGCTCAGTGCTGGTGTGGCCTTCGGCGGGATGGCACGCCGTCAGCTGCAGCCGCTGCTGCTGGAAGCCGAGCGGCGGGGCACACGGCTGCTCGACGACGCGGACCTCTGGCCCGAGGCGCTGGCAAGGGCCCGGCAGCTGGTGGGCCCGTGGCTGGCCTCTTGATGGCTAGAACGGCAGTTCTGGAGTGATTGGCCATGCAAGCTCCCGACGCTGCCCCCCTCGCCCTCGCCCTCGCCCCTGCCGGCGCCCTCGCACCCCAACGGGTGACCGACGATCTCGAAGCGCTGCTGGCGGTGCTCCCGGAGCGGGTGCGCGAGGCCTTTGCCGCCACTGAGAGCCGCGACCAGCTGCTTGAGGTGGTGCTCGATCTGGGCCGCTGCCCGGAGGCCCGCTACCCGGGGCGTGCCATCGCTCTCACCGACCAGCCGATCGACCGCTCGGACCTGGCGGCCGTGGTGGAGCGCCTCGGCCAGTTCGGTGGCGACAACCGTGCGGGCATCGAGCGCACCCTGCACCGCATCAGCGCCATCCGCAACCGCACCGGCGATGTGGTGGGTCTCACCTGCCGGGTGGGCCGGGCCGTGTACGGCACGGTGGCCATGGTGCGGGATCTGCTGGATTCCGGCCAGTCGCTGCTGTTGATGGGGCGTCCTGGTGTCGGCAAGACCACGGCCCTGCGGGAGATCGCCCGGGTGCTGGCGGACGACCTGGAGCGCCGGGTGGTGGTGATCGACACCAGCAACGAGATCGCCGGTGACGGCGACATCCCCCACCCCGCCATCGGCCGGGCCCGCCGCATGCAGGTGGCGCGCCCCGAGCTGCAGCACCAGGTGATGATCGAAGCGGTGGAAAACCACATGCCGGAAGTCATCGTGATCGATGAGATCGGCACATTGCTGGAGGCCCAGGCGGCCCGCACGATCGCGGAACGGGGGGTGCAGCTGGTGGCCACGGCCCATGGCAATGAGCTGGCCAACCTGATCAAGAACCCCACCCTCTGCGACCTGATCGGCGGCATTCAGTCAGTGACGCTCGGCGATGAGGAAGCCCGGCGGCGCGGCTCCCAGAAGACCGTGCTGGAGCGCTGCGCTGACCCCACCTTCCCGCTGGCGGTGGAGATGCACAGCCGCAGCCGCTGGTTGGTGCACCGTGACGTGGCCCGCACGGTGGATTTCCAGCTCAGGGGGCAGCCCGCCCGCCCCCAGGTGCGCGAATGCGATGCCTCCGGCCGGGTGCGGCTCGAGGACGGGGCCGCTCCCCCGGCCCCGCCCCGTTTGACGTGCGCAGAGCTGTCAGCGCCCCGCCGCGAGCCGCGGCGGCCGGATCCAGCCCCGCCGCTGGCGCCGGTGCCGCTGCCCGATCCTTCCCTGCCGGCGCCGCACCGGCGCCCTCTGGTGGAGCCGGCAGCCGCGACCCTGCGCCTGTTCAGCTGCGGCATCAGCGCTGCGCTGATGGAGCAGGCGGTGCGCAGCCGCCGCTATGCCGTTGAGCAGGTTGTTGATCTGGAGCAGGCGGATGCGGTGCTCACCGTGCGCAACCAGCTGGGCCAGGACCCGGAGGTGCGGCGGCAGGCCCAGCTCCATGGCGTGCCGATCCTGGTGATCAAGTCCGACAGCCTGCATCAGGTTCAACGGGGTCTGCAGCGGCTGCTACTGCGGCGCCAGCCGGAAGGGGAGGCGCCGTTGCAGGTGCTCCCGGACGATGCCGCTGGCGCCATGGAGGAGTGCCGTCTGGCGGTGGAGCAGGTGGTCCTGCCCCGCGGCTGCCCCGTGGAGTTACTGCCTCGCAGCGCCCGCGTCCGCCAGATCCAGGCGGACCAGGTGCGCCGCTACGGACTGCGCTGTGCCGAGTTCGGCACCGGCGGGGAGCTGCGGCTGCGGGTGTTCCCGCGCTGAGCGCTGCCGGCGCCCGCCGTGATCCCTGCCGGCACGGTGGGAGATTGACGAAGGACGGCTCGCTGTGGGTAACTATCTGGATCCCGGGCGTCGGGTGTTCCACTGCGTTGACGGCCTGCGGGTCTGCTCCCCGGACCACCCCACAACTGCGCGTTGGGCCGTCGCCAAGTGGTAAGGCAGCGGGTTTTGGTCCCGCCATTCCTAGGTTCGAATCCTAGCGGCCCAGTTTTGACACTTCTTTGAGCTCCCCCTGTGTCCTCCAGCCCCCTGCTGGTGTTCGATTTTGACGGGGTGCTGGTCGACGGCATGGCCGAGTACTGGTGGAGCGCCCGCCGGGCCGCTCTGCGGCTGCGCCCCGACCTGCAGCTGCCTGCGTCGGCGCCGCCCGGTTTCGCCCAGCTGCGGCCCCTGATCCACAAGGGCTGGGAGATGGTGCTGCTGGCCGCTGAGCTGGGTCGCGACGACCACCGGCTCACGGACACCCTGGCCGACTACGACGGGGCCCTGGACCGCGCCCTGAAGCGCTGGGGGTGGCAGCCCTCCCAGCTTCAGGAGGTGCTCGAGCTGGTGCGCCGCGAGGCCATCGCCACCGACCGCAGCGCCTGGCTGGCGCTGCACCGCCCCTACCCCGGCGTGCCGGAGCGGCTGCAGGCTCTGAGCGGCGAGGGAGCCGACTGGGCGGTGCTCACCACCAAGGGGGCGGCCTTCGCCGCTGAGCTGCTCTCTGCCGAGGGGCTCCGGCCCTGGCAGCTCTTCGGCCATGAGCAGGGACCGAAACCGGAGGTGCTGCTGCAGTTGCGGTCGCTGAACAGGCCGATCTGGTTCATCGAAGACCGGCGCCCCACCCTGGAGCAGGTGCGGGCCACGCCGGGGTTGACCCCCGTGCGCTGTTTTCTGGTGTCGTGGGGGTATGTGCGCGCGGCCGATCTGATCGACCTGCCGCCAGGCATCGCCCTGCTCCGCCCGGAACGCTTCGCGGCCCCCTTGGCGAGCTGGCCTTAATCCGCTAGGGTACGCCTGTACTAATCCCTGTCTGGCGCGCCGGCCTGATACGTCCACCCGATTTGGTGGCACCTGTGCCTTTGAGGCCGCAGGATGTCCCGCTTCGGACGTCTCGATCAGCGGCCTGTTCTCTCACCCACCGTTGACCATGCCTGCCGACCCCAAGAGCACTGACCTCAGGGCCGCCCATCCCCGCTCCGCCGCCGCCGGATCGTCGGCTGCCGCCCTTGGTTCCGCCGCCGCCGCCCGCGACAAGGCCCTTGATCTCGTGCTCGGTCAGATCGAGCGCAACTTCGGCAAGGGTTCAATCATGCGCCTCGGGGATGCCTCCCGCATGCGGGTCGAAACCGTTTCCACCGGTGCACTCACCCTCGATCTTGCCCTCGGTGGCGGCTATCCCAAGGGCCGGGTGGTGGAGATCTACGGCCCCGAGAGCTCAGGGAAAACCACGCTCACCTTGCATGCGATCGCCGAAGCTCAGCGCCGTGGTGGCGTGGCCGCCTTTGTCGACGCCGAACACGCCCTGGATCCGGTCTATGCGGCCGCCCTCGGGGTCGATGTGGAGAATCTGCTGGTGTCCCAGCCGGACACCGGCGAAATGGCGCTGGAGATCGTCGATCAGTTGGTGCGTTCTGCGGCCGTCGACATCGTTGTGGTCGACTCGGTGGCAGCGCTCACCCCACGGGCGGAAATCGAAGGGGAGATGGGCGATCTGGCGGTGGGCAGCCAGGCCCGTCTGATGAGCCAGGCCATGCGCAAGATCACCGGCAACATTGGCAAATCGGGCTGCACGGTGATCTTCCTGAACCAATTGCGCCAGAAGATCGGGGTGACCTATGGCAACCCGGAAACCACCACGGGAGGCAATGCGCTCAAGTTCTACGCCTCGGTTCGCCTCGACATCCGCCGCATTCAAACCCTCAAGCGCGGCACCGAGGAGTACGGCATCCGGGCCAAGGTGAAGGTGGCCAAGAACAAGGTGGCGCCCCCCTTCCGCATCGCTGAGTTCGACATCCTCTTCGGCCGCGGCATCAGCACCCTGGGCTGCGTGCTGGATCTGGCCGAGGAAACGGCCGTGGTGGTCCGCAAGGGTGCCTGGTACAGCTATGAGGGCGACAACATCGGCCAGGGGCGTGACAACACCATCACCTGGCTGGAGCAGAACCCCGCCCAGAAGGAGGCGATCGAAGCGATCGTGCGCCGCAAACTCACCGAAGGGGCCGATGTGATGGCCAATTCCGTGAAGTCGCTAGCGGCCAAGTCGGCCGCAGCTGAAACGGACGGCTCCGATGCTGACGACGCTGTCGTGGAGGAGGCCGGCCTGGCTGCGCGCTGAGCGCAGATCCAGCACCAAGGCACCAGGGAGGGGAATCGACCGGGCATCCGGCCACCTAAAGAAAGCCTGGCCGCTGCCAAAACCTTTCCGTTCTTTTCCTGCCAGGTGTTCGGGTCGTCGCTGGGTGGCTGGGCCGCTCAGAGCATCAGCCACTCACCCAAGCCCATCAACCCACCAATTCATCAAGGGCTTGGGATGCTGTGCTGATCAGCACAGGTTGTCGTTGATTCGGTGCACGCAACACATCGGCGTCGGCTGGAACCTGTTGTAGGAAGGCGGTCACTCGTTGCAGTTCCTGAATCGCATCGGCCCCGTCCAGCCGCACCAGTTCGTGGCCGTTGCGCGATTCCACCCAGCTGATGCCGCAGTCAGACACCAAGAAGCGGATGGTGTGCGTGTCACCCAGATCGGCCACGAATGAAGCGCCTTGTCGTTCTTGGCCGTCTCCGCAGACGTAGCAAGTGGCCACCAGCCCTTTGCGCTGCAGGCTGCTGGCAAGAGCCTGAAGGCTCATGACGAGATCCTGAGCCAGCGAGCGGTATTGCTCAGCCAGACGGGTAAACATCACTGGGAACCGTTGGGCCGCTCGATCATAAGGTTTTCTTCCAATTGTTGCGACCATTCATGCTGTTGCGTCAGCAGGCGGTGACGACTGCGGCGCTCGTCAGGCAGAGCTGGGGGCTCCGCCAGTGCAGCTGTGGAGGCCCGCAGATGGTGATCAGCAGCAGATGACTATCAGACCAATTTCAGGGAGTGTCGGACAGTTGCCACCAGCCGGCGGCCGGTCCGATGAAGCGCACGGACACCCAGAACAGCACCAGGGCGCCGATGCCCACCCAGGCGCCGCGGGTGGAGAGCTTCACGAAGCGGTCGGCCTGGTCGCGTGTGAGCGGAAACCATTCCACCAGGCGTGGTGAGGTGTCCTGGGCTGCGGATGCCTTTGCCTTCTGGCGTGGTGGCAGGCCTTGTTGTGCCCTCCGCCTTGCTTCACCCATGGCTGTTCTGCTCCCGCTGCGGCTCAGCGTAGAGGTGGCTTCCAACGGTGCCGGCGGCTGGCGGCTCAGCCCGGCAGCAGGCGATTCAGAGCCACCCAGGGTTCCAGGGCGCGCAACACCTGACGCCCCCAGCTGCGGCTGCGGACCCGGCCATCCAGCACGGCCAGTCGCCCCGCCCCGCCACGCCTGAGGCTGGCCAGGCCGCGCTGCAGACGATCGAGCGCTTCAGGCAGGAGCAGTTCGCGGAACCAGTCGCGCCCCTGCTGCCGCAGCCGCATCACCCGGGCGGCAGTGAGTGGGTCTTCCAGGCTGGCAATCGGCAACGGACCGACCACCACCTGGCAGGGCACCGGCAACCGCTCCTGATGCTCCAGCCACCAGTTCCAGCCGCAGCAGATCACACCATTGCTCTCCGGTGCCGTGTCCTGATGGCACACCCGCGTGCCGAATTCAGCCGCCAGCGCCGCCGCCAGCGGCAGGCGCAGTCCGGCATCGTCAACGAGCACGATCGTGAGGCCGGCCTGGCCCAGCACCAGGCGACGGCAGTGATCGAGCAGATGCTCGCCGTATTGGGGGCTGTTGGGCAGGGGCTGGCGCAGGGGCGCATAGAGCGGCAAGGGGTCGGACAGGGGTGGATCGGCCAGATCCACGCGCACCAGGGGGGTGAACCCCGTCAGCTGCACCGGCGCTCCGCGCTGGCCCACCAGCACCAGGGCCCGGCCATCGAGCAGCCCCGGCATCACCTCCAGGGGTTCCAGCGGCACCCGGTGCAGCTCCCACTGCAGCAGCTGGCGGTCCACCGTGGCCCAGCTCGTCCAGCCCGGACCGCTGGCGGCCATCCACTCGGGCCATGGACTCGGTAGTGGCCCTAGCAGCGACAGCAATTGCCGCAGTGGCGCTTCGTCTTCCGGCGACAGGGGCACCTGGGCCGAGGGTGTGCCCGGATGGCTGAGGATCCGGCGGCCGAGCCGCTGGTGCAGTTCCAGCAGGCTCACGTCCGCTGCCGGCAGGCTGAGGCGGATCTGGTCCCAGTGCTGAGGAGCGAGCCGCTGATCCAGTGCAATGCGCAGCCGTGCTTCAAGGATCTCCTCCTCGGGAATCACCAGGTGGCGATCTCCGAGGCTGCCGCCCTGCCAGGCCTTCACCAGCTGCTGATGGTTCATCAGCCAGAGGGTGCTGTCGCGGGGAGGCGACTCCCCTTCCCAGCAGGGCAGCGTGAGCCCCGCAGCCCGCAGCCGGGGCAGCTCCACCTGCAGCAGGCGCCGCCGCATCGGCTCGCTCACCACGAGCACCAGCGGTGCCGCCGCCAGGGCCATCGGCACGAGCAGCGCCACCAGCCAGCCCGGATCGCTGCCCGGGGCGAGCTGCAGGCAGCAATGATCGCCGCGCCGCAGGCTGCGCCCCACCACCCGGCTGAGCGTGAGGTGATGCGGCCAGCCCACGCCACCCTCCTGCCGCAGGAGTTGCTTGAGTTGCTGGTGGGCGCGGGCTTCCAACATGCGCGAATCGTAGGAAGCTGCTCCGAGCGGACCGTGGCAGCGATGACAGCCCAGACGATGCACCCCGATCACACGACGGGAGTGGTGGGGCTGGTGGGGCTGGGCCTGATCGGCGGCTCCCTCGGCCTTGATCTGAGCGCCCGCGGCTGGGATGTGAGGGGGCTGGTGCGGCGGGAGAGCACGGCGGCGCGGGCCCGCCAGCGCGGGCTGGCCGGCCGGGTCAGCACCGATCCCGCCGTGCTGGCTGGTTGCCAGCTGGTGGTGCTGGCACTGCCGCTTGATCAGCTGCTGGCGCCGGACCCGGCGTTGCTGGCTGCCTTGCCGCCGGAAGCGGTGATCACCGATGTGGGCTCGGTCAAGGCGCCCGTGCTGCGGACCTGGCAGGGGATCGTGCCCCGTTTCGTGGCCAGCCACCCGATGGCCGGCACCGCCGAGGCCGGGGTGGAAGCGGGGCTGCGCCACTTGTTCCGCGGACGCCCCTGGGTGGTCACGCCCACCCCGGACACAGACCCGGCGGCTCTGCAGGCGGTGCGCGCCCTGGCGGAGGCTGTGGAGGCCCAGTGGTTGCCCTGCGACCCCCACGCCCACGACCGCGCAGTGGCACTGATCTCCCATCTGCCGGTGCTGGTGGGTGCTGCCCTGCTGCAGGCGGCGGATCGGGGGACCGTGGACGCAGAGGCCAGGGTGCTGGTCCGTGCGCTGGCCTCCAGTGGCTTTGCCGACACCACGAGGGTGGGGGCAGGGAACCCGGAACTGGGTGCGCTGATGGCCCGTTGCAACAGGGAGCAGGTGCTGGCGGCCCTGGCCTCTTACCGGCGATCACTCGATCAGCTGGAAGGACTGGTGCAGCAGGAGCGCTGGGCCGAGCTGCGCGAGGCCCTGACGGCCGGTCAGCGCCTGCGGCCGGAGTTCCTCTAGGCCGCCATCCCTCGCCGCGCCAGCAGTTGCCGGCTCACCATCTGCGCCGACAGGCTCACGCCCGCGGTGCCCTCGCCGGGATAGATGGCATCGCCGCAGAGCCAGAAGCCGGGCAAGGGGGTGCGGCTGGCCAGCCCGAAGGGGCCGAAGCGGGAGGGGTGCTGGCTCAGCCCGCCCACGAACCCGAAGGGCCTGCCGGTCCAGCGGGCGAAGCTGCGCGGCGTGGACAGTTCCGCGTGGCGGTAGTGCGCCGGCGTGAGCCTGAGCAACCGGTTCAGCCCCGCCTGAAGCCCCGCCAGGGCCGTCTGTTTGCGGGAGTGGTAGGCGGCTTCGTCGCCCTCGAACCAGGGCCGTGCCGGGGTGAACACGCTGGCGATCACGGTGGCCTCCCCCGCCGGCGCGCGGCCATCTCCCTCACGGCTCACCGACACGAACAGGGAGCCAGGGTCGGCCCAGTCGAGCTGCAGGTGAGCGGGGCAGTCGGCCGGCAGGGCGTTGCGCTCCACCGCCGCATACAACACCAGCGCGCCACTGGGATCCTCCAAGTGCTGCAGCCGGGCTGCGTAGCCGGCCGGCAGACCCCCCGCTGGCAGCAGTTCGGGCAAGGCCTGGGGGGGAAGGCTGCAGACCAGCTCACGGGCGAGCAACTGCCAGTGGCTGCCGCCTGGGCCTGTGCCATGCACCCTCCAGCCCTCGCCGTGCTGGTGCAGCTCACACACCCGGTGCCGCAAGCGCAACCTGCCGCCGGCGCGCGCCAACCCCAGCTCCAGTGGGTCGCTCAGCGCCTGCATCGAGGGCGCCAGATGGAACAGGCCCAGGGGCTCCTGAGCCATCGACAGCACGCTGGCGCCATACAGCGCGGCGGTGCGGTGGGCCGGTTCCTGGGAGTAGAGGCGCAGCTGCAGATCGAGAAAGCGCCGCAGCCGTGCGTCGCTGGCGCAGCCCGTGAGCTGCAGCAGATCGGCGATCGTGCTCCCCACCAGCACCCCGCTGGCCAGATTGGCGGGGCGCAAGGCCCCCAGCAGCTGGCCCAGGTCCCAGGGGCTGCGGGGCGGCAGCACCGGTCCCCGCCCCGCAAAGCCCCAGTTGGCCTGGTGAATCGCTGCGCACAGCCCCCAGAAGCGCTCTGAACCCGGGAAGTGTTGCTGCCGTTCCTGCCGCCAGCGCTCGGGATCACGCCAGAGTCGCACCGCCGGCTGGCCATCGGCCAGATCCACAACGCAGCCGGGATCCAGGGGGGTGGCTTCCGGTGCCTCCACCCCCAGCTGCTCGAAGATACGCGCGTGAATGCCGCCCGGCTCCAGGCCGGCCACCTGGGTGGCCCCCACATCGAACACATAGCCACGGCGCCGGAAGGTGCCAGCGCAGCCGCCGCTCTGGTGATGGGCTTCGAGCAGCTGCACATCCAGGCCCTGGCGTGCCAGCAGGGCCGCTGCCGTAAGGCCGCCGATGCCGGCGCCTAGCACGGCCACATCGCAGCTGCCTTTCGCCGTGCCGGCCTCTGCGCCCACCTTCGCGGCCTCGCCAGAGAAGAGCCGGCATGCTGGCAGTGGTGACGGGGTTGCCGTGGCACACGATTCGCTGGCGGCCTGGGTGCAGCAGGTGTTTCAGGCGCCATTGCTGGCTCGTCAGCCAGTGGGGGGCGGCTGCATCCACCGCGCCTGGCAGTTGCAGCTCGCCGATGGCCGCCGCTTCTTTGCCAAAACCAATGGCGCTGCGGCGCTGCCCATGCTTCAGGCCGAAGCGGCCGGCCTCCAGGCCCTGGCGGCCGCCGCTGATGCCGATCTGGTGGTGCCGCGGCCCCTGCATTGCGCGCTGGTGGAGGGGGAAGCGCTAATGGTGTTGCCGTGGCTGACGCTGGTGCATGGCGGCACCTCGCAGGCCTGGAGCGACTTCGGAGCTGGTCTTGCGCGCCTGCACCGGCGCAGCGCCGCCGGCCAGCCGCAGCGGTTCGGCTGGTCCCACGACAACTTCATCGGGACGAACCCCCAGCGCAACGGCTGGCAGGACCGCTGGGGGCGCTTCTTCGCCGAGCGGCGCTTGGGCGTGCAGCTGGAGCTGGCGGCGGCGAAGGGCAAACAGCTACGCGGCGGGGAGCAGCTGCTGGCAGACCTGCCCGGCTGGCTCGACGCCCACGACCCCGATCCCTGCCTCGTGCATGGCGATCTGTGGAGCGGCAATGCCGCGCTTCTGCAGGATCCACCGCTGCCGGCCCTGTTTGATCCGGCCGTCTACCGCGGCGACCGGGAAGTGGACCTGGCCATGGCGCGGCTGTTTGGCGGCTTCCCGGCGGACTTCTTTCTGGGCTACGGGCGCGCATGGCCATTGCCGCCGGGCGACGTGCGCCGGCGGCATGTTTATGACCTTTACCACCTGCTCAATCACGCCAACCTGTTCGGTGGCGGCTACTGGAGGCAGGCGCAGGAGTTAATCGACCGGCTGATCTAAGCCTCAGCCCAGGTATTCCTGCCGCAGGGTGCGGACGCGTTCCAGCACGACGGAGCGCTTTTCGCTGGTGGTGAGATTCTTCCAGCTCCAGGTGCCCACCACCACCAGGCCCAGCAGCTCGAGCAGGCCGGGAACCACGGGCAGCAGGTTGATCGTGTCGAGCACCCCTTTGATCAGGATCTGGGCCACGATCACGGCCAGCAGGATGCCGAGCGCCTTGCCGGCCTTGCCGGCCTGGTTCCAGTCCACCTGCTCAAGGGTCTGGTTCACCTTGGTGAGGATTTCGCCGTAGCGGGAGTTGAAGCTCGCCCCGGTGTCACTGCTCTCAGCAGCGGGCACATGGCTGCTGGTCTCCACGTCCTGCTCGGTGATTGTTTCGGACATCAAAGGAGCGGGGTTTGGGGAAGGCCCATAACGTATCGGTATGGGTGGCTCTTGGCCAGAACAGCTGCGGATCGATCGGCGCGCCCTGACGGTTCTTGAGGCGATCATGCGAGCGGCCCACCCCCGGGAGGGCTGCGCTCTGCTGATTGGCCCTGACCCGTCGGGCCTGGGCCGGTCAGAGTGCTGCTGGTTGGTCTGCGCGGTATGGCCATGCCTGAATGTGTGGGAACCGGAACAGGAGCGTCATCGGCGTTTTGCCCTTGATCCGCGCGAGCATCTGCTGGCACAGAAGTGGGCGCGCAGCCGCGGCCTATCGGTGATTGGTGCGGCGCACAGCCATCCCGCCAGCGCGGCGGTGCCTTCGGCGCTTGATCTGGAGCTGGCGGTGCCTCCCACCGTGTTGCTGATCGCCTCAGGCCTGCACCACGAACTGCGGGGCTGGTGGCTGACGGAGGCCGGCGGTGGTACCGAGGCCCAGTCGCTGCCGCTGTGCCTGGCGTCGGATCGTGAGGCAAGGCCCGGGGGTTTGGGAGACTGAAGCACGTGCCGCTCGAGCGGCTGTTCTGGCCACCGGCCTTTCGCCCATGCTTCCTCCCGACACCACCGGCGTCCAGCTCACTCCCGATGAGGTGGCCCGCTTCTCACGCCACCTGATCCTGCCCGAGGTGGGCATGGAAGGGCAGAAGCGCCTCAAAGCCTCCTCGGTGCTCTGTGTGGGCACGGGTGGCCTTGGTTCTCCCCTGCTGCTCTATCTGGCCGCTGCTGGCGTCGGCCGCCTCGGCATCGTGGATTTCGATGTGGTGGACAGCAGCAACCTGCAGCGCCAGGTGATTCACGGCACCAGCTGGGTGGGCAAGCCGAAGATCGAATCGGCCCGGCACCGCATCCATGAAATCAACCCCCACTGCCAGGTTGATCTCTACGAAACGGCGCTCACCAGCGAGAACGCGCTCGAGATCATCGCCCCCTACGACGTGATCTGCGATGGCACCGATAACTTCCCTACCCGTTATCTGGTGAACGACGCCTGCGTGCTGCTCAACAAGCCCAACGTCTACGGCTCGATCTTCCGCTTCGAGGGCCAGGCCACGGTGTTCAACTACCAGGGTGGGCCGAACTACCGCGATCTGTTCCCCGAGCCGCCACCGCCAGGCATGGTGCCTTCCTGCGCCGAAGGCGGAGTGGTGGGCGTGCTTCCGGGCATCATTGGAATGATCCAGGCCACCGAAGCGGTGAAGATCATCGTGGGCATCGGCACGACGCTCAGCGGTCGCCTGATGTTGTTCGATGCCCTGAAGATGACCTTCCGGGAGCTGAAGCTCCGCCCCAGCCCTGAGCGCCCGGTGATCGACAAACTGATCGATTATCAGGAGTTCTGCGGAGTCGGCGGTTCGGCGCCCGGCCAGGAGGAAGCGGGCAGTGTGCCATCCGTGAGTGTGCAGGAGCTCAAGGCCTTGCTCGACAGCCAGCCCACCGATGTGCTGCTGCTCGATGTGCGCAACCCACCGGAGGCGGAGATTGCCGTGATGCCCGGCGCGGTGCTGGTTCCCCTCGATCAGATCGAAAGCGGGCAGGCGATTGAGCAGGTGCGCGAGCTGGCCGCGGGCAAGCGCCTGTACGCGCACTGCAAGCTCGGCGGCCGTTCGGCCAAGGCGCTGATCGCGCTCAAGCGGCACGGCATTGAGGGCGTCAACGTCACAGGAGGCATCAAGGCCTGGAGCGAGGAGGTCGATCCTTCCGTTCCGCTCTACTGATCTCCGCATGCCCCCGGAGGGAAGGGCGGTATTGACGGAGCGCGAGCGTTCCGGTCGGCGGCAGGAGGAAAGGCGCCTGTTGCAACTTGAGGAGCAGTTCGTTCCCTTCCTGCTGCTGACCCTGCTGCCGGTATTTCTGATGCCGGTGGCCTCGATCAGCGGGGTGGGCCTCGCCCGACTGCTGCTGCCGGTGATGGTGTCGCTGCTGGTGTTCCAGTCGATCCGGCTGCTGCCGGCGATCCGGCCTTCCTCGTCGCAGGTGCTGCGGGTTCAGCTGTACCGCCTGCTCGGTCTGTTGGCGGCCTTCGGCACCTTGGTGCCGCTGCTGGCCGGGGGCTGGCCGAACCGGGAGGTGCGGGTGGCGGCGCTGCTCGTGCTCACGATGTTCTTTCTCAGCACAACGGTGCGATTCGTGCTGTTGCTGGCCCGGGTGCCGCGGGTGAATCTGAAGGTGCTGGCCGGCGCGGCGGCGGGCTACGCGCATCTGGGCCTCACCGGTGGAATTCTGGCCACGGCCATTCAGGTGATTCACCCGGGCAGCTTCAACCTGGGAGTTGAAGCGCACAACGACTTCCTGCTCGACCGGCTCACCTATTTCAGCTTCGTCACCTTGGGCGGGCTTGGCTATGGCGATGTGTTGCCCGGTAATCCCCTGGGCGAACGGCTGGCGATTCTGCTGAGCCTCTGCAGCACGTTGTATGTGTCCTTGTTGATGGGCCTGTTGCTCGCCCGCTTCATCGCCAACCGGGAGGTGGATCTGATCGAAGAGGAGATTGAGGAGGGGCGCCTGCCCCTGCCGCTCGATGCCAACAGGAGCAGAAACGAATGATAGAAAATGCTTGTACTTGTACTTGTACTTGTACTTGTACTTGTACTTGTACTTGTACTTGTACTTGTGCTTGTGCTTCCGCGGCGCAGGAATAGATGTCTGTAACAGGAACAGGAGACGTGCAGGATTGCTTGAATCAGTCAGCAATCAGTATCGGTAATCAGCAATCAGTAATCATTGGTCAATAGTCGACGCCGCGCTTGAGATCCACGCCGCGCTCGGCGTAGTGCTTGTGGCAGACCATCTCTGAATGAACGCTGGCCAGATCGAAATAGGCCGGCGGATTCTTGCAACGTCCGGTGATGATCACTTCGGTTTCAGCCGGCTTGCGCAGCAGGGTCTGCACGATCGGCTCCACCGGCAGCAACTCCAGATCCACGGTGGGATTCAGTTCATCGAGGATCACAGTTTTGTAGAGGCCGCTGGCGATCGCTGCCCGGGCGATCTCCCAGGCCCGCTCCGCTTCCACATAATCGATCGGTTGCTGCTGGCCGCGCCACACGATCGCATCGCGGCCTGAGCGCAGATGATCCACGAGATGGGGATAGCTTTCGCGCAACGCGGCGATGGCGGCATCTTCGGTGTAACCGGTGCCGCCTTTGAGCCATTGGAGGATCAGCACCCGGTGGCTTTTGTCCTGGCTGATGCCACGGCCGATCGCCTGCAGCGCCTTGCCCAGGGCGCTGGTGGATTTGCCCTTGCCCTCACCGGTGTAGATCTCGATTCCGCTGAGCCGGCCGCCTTGATCCTCGTGGTGATGGGCCCGCATCTCTGAGTGCAGATCGGCCAGTTGCACCAGTTGGGCCGGTGCCCCCCGGCCGGTGACGATCACTTCCATCCCCGCCGGTTTGTCCGCCAGGGTGCGCACCACCTCGCTTGTCTCCAGCAGACCCAGGTCGAGCACCGGGTTGAGCTCATCGAGCACCACCACGGAATAGAGCGCGCTGGCGATGGCGCCTTTGGCGATGTCCCAGCCGCGCTGCGCTTCCTGCCGGTCGAAGGCCGTGGCTTCGCCAGCGGTGAAGAAATCGCCGCGGCCGGTGCGCACCTGATCGATCAGGTGGGGGAAGCCCTGCTGCAGCGCTTCGATGGCCGCGTCCTCGTCGTAGGCGCGCCCCGGGCCCTTCAAAAAGCGCAGCAGCAGCACCCGTGTGCGTTTCTGCTCGCAGATTCCCAGGCCGATGGTGCGCAGCACCACGCCGAGGGCTGCCTGGCTTTTCCCCTTACCTTCGCCGTCGTAGACGTGCAACTGGCCGTGGCTGCGCTCACTGCTGCCTGCGGCCGTGCGGATCCCGATGCCCCGGCCGTTGCTTGTGGTCGCTGCCATGGCCCCGGCTTCTACGATCAGATGCTAACGATCGGCAGTGACTGGAATGTCTCCACCAGCACTGCCGTTCCAGGTGGGCCAGGGCGCCGCTGTTCCTGCCCTGCACCGCCAGCTGGAGGCCTTGCCGGCCGATCTGGGCATCCTGCTGGAGCGGCTACGCGCTCGGCTGCACGGTTTTGGCGCAGTGGTGGTGGCCTATTCCGGCGGGGTGGACAGCGCCCTGGTGGCAGCGGTGGCAGCCGAACAGCTGGGCGATGCGGCCCTGGCCGTGACGGGTGTTTCCCCTGCCCTGGCTCCCCATCTACTCCAGGAGGCACGCCAGCAGGCGGCCTGGATGGGCATCCGTCACCAGGAGGTGGCCACCGCCGAATTGCAGGATCCTGCCTACTTCCGCAACCCCGCCAACCGCTGCTACGCCTGCAAGAAGGAGCTGCACGGGGTGCTGGCGGATCGGATCGCCGCCGGCAGCGGCCTGCAGGTGGTCGATGGCGTCAACCTCGACGACCTCGGCGATTACCGCCCGGGGATCGAGGCCGCCCGGGAGCATGGGGTGATCTCACCGCTCGCGGAACTCGGCATCGACAAGGCGGCCGTGCGTCAGATCTCGCGTGCGCTCGGTTTCCCCTGGTGGGACAAACCTGCCCAGCCGTGCCTCTCCTCCAGGTTCCCCTACGGCGAGCCGATCACGGCGCAGCGCCTTGAACGATTGGCGCGCGCCGAAGACTGGTTGCGCCGCCAGGGGGTGCGCGAGTTGCGGGTGCGGGTGCAGGGGGAGACGGCCCGGATCGAGGTGCCCGTCGACCAGCTCGACTCCTTTTTGCTCCGGCTGCCGCGGCAGGAATTGGTGGACACGTTCCTGGGCCTTGGATTCACCGCCGTGAGCCTGGACCTGGAAGGTCTGGTGAGCGGCAAGTTGAACCGCCAGCTAAACAGCCAGTTGCCTGGCGCAGCAACGGGACGAAGCTGAGGGACGCCAAACCATGGGACGTTCAGCGCTCAGAGAGAGGCCAAGCAATGGCAAGACAACTGTCGGGCAACCGCCGGGCAACCGCCGGGCAATGGCATGGCCAGACACTGAAAAAGGTGGGTAGGGCACTGAACGCCCGCCCACCTTGGCCCTCTTGATGTGCACCAGTCTGGATCAGGCGGCGGGCACGGGTTCGCGGATTCCGTCGGCGATTGATGCGGGCGTTTCGCGACGGAAGCTCTTCAACTTCCGCCGTGTGGCACCGAGTTCCTGGCCAAGGACATCACAGGCCCGCTCCGGCATGGTGTGATCCCCGCAGGTGAACACATCGACGGCGGCGTAACCGGATTCCGGCCACGTGTGAATCGAGATGTGGGATTCGGCCAGAAGAGCAAGCCCCGTAACGCCCTGCGGTTCGAACCGATGGGTGATGAGGTTCAGGAGAGTGGCGCCAGCACGTTTCGCTGCTGTCGTGATGGCGGTCCTGAGGAAGGCTTCGTCGTCGAGCTTCTGCGGGTTGCAGTCGTAGAGCTCGAGGATGCAGTGTTTGCCCACCATCGTTTCAGGTGAGCTCGCCGCGGGTTCAGCCGGGGCAGGGGACGTGGGGTGCTTAGGGCTCTTCAGGCTTTGGGCTCCGTTCCATCCCGGGTTGGGGTGGAGGCAGGGCAGGGTTTGGGTCATCGAATCTGAACAAAGAACAATGCATCTTAGTGCCCGCTTTAAGGCCACAAGTGGATCGCCCCTGCCTCGATCCCCACCCGTTGGGAGCCTGCGGCCCAGCGATCGCTGAAGCCTTCCAGGTGGGTGGTGCTCACCAGGCACTGATGCGCCTCCCCCACCGCTTCCAGTAGCACCTGCTGGCGGGTCGGGTCGAGCTCGGCGAGCACGTCGTCGAGCAGCAGCAGGGGTGGCTCGCCGCAGAGTTGCTGCACCAGCTCCAGCTCGGCCAGCTTCAGCGCCAGAACAAGGGTTCGCTGCTGGCCGGCCGAGCCAAAGCGGCGGGCCGGCTGATCGCCGAGCAGCAGGCCCACCTCGTCGCGGTGCGGCCCCACCTGGCACTGGCCCAGCCGGCGCTCCTCGTGGCGCTGACGCTGGAGCTGCTCGATCAGGGCGTCCCGCCATGGGGCCTCTTCCTCCTCCCCCTCCAGCACGCTGCCGGGCTGGTAGCGCAGCTCCAGCTGCTCACTGCCTCCGCTCAGCCGGGCCTGCCAGGCGGCCGCGAGTGGTTGCAGGCGCGCCAGCGCCCGCCGCCGCCGCCGGTGCAGCCGGGTGCCGACCACCGCCATCTGATGGTCGAAGGCATCAAGCAAGGCCTCCTGCTCCGTCCCGGGCAGGCCCCCGCGCCAAAGGCGGCTGCGCTGCCGCAGCAGGCGGGCGTAGCGGCTCAGCAGCTCGCTGTAGACGGGCTCGAGCTGCAGCACCACCCGGTCGAGCCATTGGCGCCGCAGGGCCGGTTCGCCGCGCACCAGGTGCAGGTCGAGGGCGCTGAAGCCGACGCAGCGCAGCGGACCGATCAGATCGTGCTGGCGGCTCAGGGTCTTGCCGTTGCGCCGTGCCGTGCGTCCGCCCCGCTGGCGCAGTTCCAGTTCCAGGGCGTCACTGGCGTTGGCCGCGCCATGGCTGTTTGCCGTTGCCAGCTCACGGCAGAAGCCGCGCACCAAGGCGTGGCTTTCGCCGTGCTGGATCAGGTCGAGGTCGCTGCCGGTGCGATGCGAGCGCAGGCTGCCGAGCAGCTCCACCGCTTCCAGCAGGTTCGACTTGCCTTCGCCATTGGCTCCGATCACCAACAGCCGCGGGGCTTCGATCTCCAGCTCCAGCCTGGCGTAATTGCGGAAATGCAGCAGCTCCAGGCGATGCAGCCGAATGGGTCTGGGGCGGCTTGCGGCTAAGGTAGGGCGAGTGGTGAAGGCGTTGTCTTCCCCTCAAGGTTGTCAGGCATTGTCTGTCCACCCACGTGATCCGGCCCACTGCGCCGTACACGGGCATGTAGCTCAGCTGGATAGAGCATCAGATTCCGGTTCTGAGGGTCGGGGGTTCGAATCCCTCCATGCTCGCTTCATTCATTGCTCCCTTCATCTGTGGCCGGCTGTCACTCAGCCGTTGGTCGTGGTGATCACCCCTCGCTGGTGGGGGCGGAGGCTGCCTCCTTGAGGCACAAGCCCATGGCGCGAATGCCACCCGGATCCACCAGGAAGCCATAGCGGCGCAGGGCCGGCAGGGCCTCCGGTGGCGCCGCCACCGAGATGCTGCAACCACTTAGCTCACGGCGCAGGCGGGAGAGAGCGGCATGCACCAGCACGGTGAGCACCGCTTGCTGCTGCTGCTCGTCACCGGGGGCGGCGGCCAAATCCCAGAGGTTGGCGTTCAGCGCCTGATCGCTGGTGGCACGCACGAAGCCCACCAGCTCCCCCGCGGTGTTGCGCACGCTCAGCTGCCAGGCGCTGCGCAGGAGCACCTGCGCCAGCTTGGCCTCACTGCGCTGCGGCTCGCCGCAGGCCATGAGCAGCAGGTTCAGCTCACCGGGTTGTGGGGAGGGCTCACTCTCCAGGACGTACCCATCAGGGAGACGCGGCACGGCGGGTTGGTTGCGAAACGGGATCAAGCAGCGTTCAACCCGTATTGCGCATGCCGGCGGCGATGCCGTTGATCGTGAGCAGGGCGCCGCGCAGCAATTCGCTGCGGCTGTAGGTGCGCCCATCGGTGGCAGCATCGCTGGCCACTTCACTCATCGGCGGCTGGCGGTGCTGGTCGCGCAGCCGGCGCAGCAAGGCCACCTGCAGGAAGCCCAGCGGAATGATCGTGCGGTTGCGCAGATCGACCGAGAGTTGCAGGGCAGGGTCGCCATCAAGCAGGCGGGTGTGGCCGGAGATCTTCAGCACCAGATCACGGGTGAGCGTGAACTCTGCGGCGATCACGTCAAAAATGCCTTCAAAGGCTTCGCGGTGGCTGGGCCGGCCCAGGGCTTGCACGTAGTGATGGGCCAGATCGAGATCCACCTTCGAGAGGGTCATCTCCACCTTGGAGATCAGCATCCGGAAGAAGGGCCAGCGTTGATAGAGCAGCTTCAGCAGCTCCAACTGGTCGGGGTCGTTCTCCAGCTCCTCCTGCAGCGCCGCCCCCACGCCGAACCAGCTGGGCAGCAGGAAGCGGCTCTGGGTCCAGCCGAACACCCACGGGATGGCCCGCAGGCTGGACAGATCCTTGGCGCCGCTCTTGCGCCGGGCCGGGCGGCTGGAGATCTGCAGCTTGCTGATCTCCTCGATCGGGGTGACCTGCTGGAAGAACTCCACCAGGTCGGGGTTTTCGTGCACCAGCTTGCGGTAGTGCTGACGGGAGCGGGCGCCGAGACGGCCCATCAGCTCATTCCAGGCGGGGGTGTCATCGAGGCTGCTGCTCACCAGGCTGTTCTGCAGCACAGCGGTGGTCATCGTCTCGAGGTTGTAGAGCGCCAGTTCGGGCAGGGAATACTTCGACGCCAGCACCTCGCCCTGTTCGGTGATCTTGATGCGGCCGTTCATGGTGCCGCTCGGCTGGGCCAGGATCGCCTGGTAGGCGGGGCCGCCGCCGCGCCCCACCGAGCCGCCGCGGCCGTGGAAGATGCGCAGCGCCACGCCGTGCTGCAACGCCAGGCGCTGCAGGCCGATCTGGGCCTTGTGGATCTCCCAGTTGCTGGAGAGAAAGCCGGAATCCTTGTTGCTGTCGGAGTAGCCCAGCATCACTTCCTGCAGGGCCCTGTCGGCTTCGCCATTGCTGGCGAGCAGCTGCAGGTAGAAGGGTTCGCTGAACAGCCGCTCCATCACCGCCGGGGCGTGCTGAAGGTCTTCGACCGTCTCGAACAGGGGCACCACCAGCAGTGAGGTGCGCACCGCCTTGGGATCGACCAGCCCGGCCTCCTTGGCCAGCAGCAGCACCTCCAGCAGATCGGAGGCCGTGTGCGACATCGAGATCACGTAGCTGCGGCAGATGCGCGTGCCGAATTCACGCTGCAGCCGCTCAAGCATGCGGAACACCGCAAAGGTTTCGGCGGTGGCCGGGCTCCAGACGGCGGCGGCGGGCAGCAACGGCCGCCGTGTCTGCAGTTCCTGCAGCAACCAGGCGACGCGCTCATCTTCTGCCATTTCGCCGTAAGGCACCGGCAGCTGCAGGTAACGGCTCAGTTCGTCGAGGGCATCGCTGTGGCGGGTGCTCTCCTGGCGGATATCAAGGGTGGCAAGACTGAAGCCGAAGATGTGCACCTGGCTGAGCAGCTTGCGCAGCGGCTCACAGCTCAGACCGGTGGTTTCAAGGCTGTCGCGCAGCAGCTCCAGATCGGCGCGCAATTCATCCACGGAGGCGTAGTGGAGGTCTTGCGGAGCGCTGGCCATCGGCCCGGTGCCGATCGTGAGGGCCGGCGGAAAGGAGCTGGCATCGCAGGGGGCCTCCCAGCCCGCCTCCGCCAACTGCTGGTTGCGGCGGTGGGTGAGGCGCAGCCGCTCCAGCGTGTAGCTCAGCTTGAGCCGGTAGGGCTCCAGCCGGTAGCGGGCCGCCCGTTCGTCGTAGATCTCGGGGAAGCGCAGCCGGTCCATCTCCAGCGATTCCAGCAGCGGGGCGCTCACCTGGCTCCACTGCATCGAGATGCTGAGCTGGTCGCGCAGCTCCTGGACGGCGCTGATGTAGCGCTCGATCATCAGCTGCCGCTGGTAGCAGGCGGTGCGCCAGGTGATGTCCGGGGTGACTGAAGGATTGCCGTCGCGATCGGCCCCCACCCAGGAGCCGAAGGTGCAGAAGGCGTCGCGGGGGGGCTCCACATCCGGGTAGCTGCAGCCCAGGGCGGTGTGGATGCGCTGGCGCAGCAGCGGCATGGCGTCGAACAGCACCTGCTGGAAGTAATGCAGGGCGTAGTCGACTTCGTCGAGCACCGACGGCTTGAACTGGTGCAGCTCATCGGTGCGCCACCACAGCCGGATCTCCTCCTCCAGCTGCAGCCTGAGGCTGCGCTCGTCGTGCAGATCGCTGGGGCTGTCCTGCTGGAGCCGGTGGATCAAGCTCGCCACCCGCCGCTGCTTGTGCCGCACGGTGTGGCGCACGATCTCGGTGGGGTGGGCGGTGAACACCAGGCGGATGTCCAGCTCGCGCAGCAGATTTTCCAGCTGGGCGGGGGGAACGTTCAGCCCCCGCAGGCGGGAGAACAGCTCGCGGAAGGTGGCCGGATCGGTCTGGCTGGCGAGCGGCGGCGCGAACGGATCGGGGTTGGGGGTGGGTGTGCCCTCCTGGAGGCTGGCCAGGTAGCTGTCTTCCTCGATGTGCTGCTCAAGGATGTTGACCAGCTGGAAATACAGGGAGAAGGCACGGGCCGCGGCGATCGCCTCCGCCAGGTCCATGTCCCGGATCAGCTGCACGATCGCGGAGCTGGTGGCGCTGGCGGTGAGGGCGTTGGCGGGATCACTGAGATCCTTCATGCGCAGCAGCCGCTCGGCTTGCTCCGGCGGGCATTCGCTGCGCAGCACGGTTTTCCAGAGGTCTTCCACCAGCTCCAGCCGCTCACCGAGCAGCCGGGTCACCCGCGGGGCAGGCTGCGCCAGGCCGGCCTCCATGGCGCCGTCTTCGCGCATGGGTGCAGGGGCGGACAGGGACTGCCGCATGAGGACGGAGCCAGCAGAGGACGCACCCATGATCATCCCAAAGGATGCAGGGCTTCTGTGTTGAGCAGTGCCGGATCCCACGTGCGTTCCTGCTCCTCCATCCAGACCACCTCGCGGCTGAGGATCGCCTCGATCGATTCGCCCTGCCGGTGCAGCGCCAACCAGCGGATCGCCTGGTTGCCGTCCCGCAGCACCGCTTCCAGCGGCAGCAACCATGGGGCAAGGCCGCTGCGTTCGGCCAGGGGCCCCATCGCCTCGATCTCCCGCCGTAGCCAGGCCCGTGCCGTGATCGTTTCGCCGCTGCGCCAGTCGCGCAGGTTGCTGTCGAGGCTCTGGCGGGCGGCGGCCTGATCGTTGGCATCGGCCAGCTCCGCCAGGGAGTCGGGGCTCAGGCGGCTGGCGAGCAGGGGGTCGTGGGCGCTGGGGTCGTCGAGCAGTTGACTCAGGCGCAGCTCGGCGAAGGCGGTGACTGCCAGCAGCAGCCGGGGATCGCTGATCAGATCGCAGATCCGGATCTCCACCCGGTTGAGCCGGTGGGGACGGTCGTCGCCGTTGGGCCGCACGGAGGTCCAGAGGTGGCGGATGTTGCGCATCGTTCCCGCTGCCAGCTGCTCCTCCATCCAACGGATGTAGTGCCCGTGATCGAGAAACAGGGGCACCTGCGCGGGGGTGAGCGGAAACTGCAGCCAGCGCTGTGAATGGGCACCGGTGGCGGCACCGTCGAGAAAGGGGCTGCTGGCACTCAGGGCCAGCAGCAGCGCCGCCTCGCAGCGCAGCAGCCGGCAGGCGGCGAACAGGGGCTCCATCGCCTTGAGGCCCAGGTTGATGTGCACGCTCGCGGTCACCACCCGGGTGCCGTACGCCGAGGCGATGAAGTCGTGGTACGAGTTGCCCGGGTCGGAGCGCTCGAAACGATGGCTGTCTCCCAGGCTCAAGGTGCTGCCTGGCAGCAGGGTGAGGCCACGGCCCTGCAGCCAGTGCCGCAGCCGCCGGCGAGGCTCCAGCAGCAGTGCGAGCTGGCGGGCGTAATCGGCGTCTGGCTCGGTGATGTATTCGAGGTTGCGGTGATCCGGTTCGGTCACGAAGCCGCTGAGGGCCGCGGCGGCCTCGGCCGCCACCCCCACCACCCGGCCATCAGCGCGGCCGGTGAACAGCTCCACCTCAAACCCCTTGGTCAGCAGGGAGGTGCTCATGGACGTTCCTCGCTGAGGCAGGCCAGCGCCTTGAGCAGGCCGCGCGCTTTGTTCAAGGTTTCCTCGTATTCACTGGCCGGCTGGGAATCTGCCACCAGGCCGGCTCCCGCCTGCACCTGCACCCGCCAGCCCCCGTCCGGGTGGGGCAGCACCACCATCGTGCGGATGGTGATCGCGGTGTTGAGTGCGCCGCTCAGGTCCATGGCGCCATAGACCCCGGAGTAAGGGCCCCGGGCATCGGGTTCGAGCGCATGAATCAGCTGCATCGCCCTGATCTTGGGCGCGCCACTCACGGTGCCGGCGGGAAAAGAGGCCTTGAGCAGGTCCCAGATGTCCTTGCCGGCGGCCAGCACCCCCTCCACCTGGCTGACGATGTGCATCACATGGGAATACCGCTCGATCACCATCAGCTCCGTGACCTTGACGCTGCCGGGCGCACAGACCCGGCCGAGGTCGTTGCGACCCAAGTCCACGAGCATCACATGCTCGGCGCGCTCCTTGGGATCGGCCAGCAGGTCGCGTTCGAGCTGCTGGTCTTCGTGTTCATCGGCGCCGCGGGGGCGTGTGCCGGCGATCGGCCGCAGCGACGCCTTCACCCCTGTCGCCATCGGCTCGGCCTTCACCATCACCTCGGGGCTGGAGCCGATCAGGTGCCAGCCGCCGAAGTTGAAGAAGGCCATGTAAGGGGAGGGGTTCACCATCCGCAGGCTTCGGTAGATGTCGAACGGATCGCGGTGCATGCGGGTTTCCAGGCGCTGGCTGAGCACCAGCTGGAACACGTCGCCGGCGGCGATGTGTTCGCGGGAGGCTCGTACCGCGGATTCGAAATCCTCGCGGCTGCGGTTGCTGGTGGTAGGGAGCGTCCCGGTGGGCTCAGGCTGCCAGCGCAGCGGCGTGACGCTGCTGGGCAGAGGGGCATGCATGCGGGCTTCCAATGCCGAAATGCGCTCCACAGCTGCCGCATAGACCTGTTCGGGGTCAGCCCCCTGGCTGAGGTCGGCGTAGGCCACAGCCGTGATCTGTCGCTTGACCTGATCGAACACCAGCAGGTTGTCGGCCAGCATCCAGCAGCCATCAGGTGGGCCGTGCGGATCACAGGGATGCACCGGCACGCTGGGCTCAATCCAGCGAATCAGCTCGTAGCCCCAGAAGCCGAACAGCTGCCCCACCGGCGGCAGGCCGGGGATCGGACTGGTGCGCAGGCCGGCCAGACCGTCGCGTAACAGCTCGAAGGGGTTGCCTTCCAGCGGCTCGCGGCGCCCATCACGCCAGAGGCGCTCGGCGCTGGCGCCACGCACCGTGAGCGTCCAGAGCGGATCGGTGGCCACGAAGCTCCACCGCCCCACCCGCTCGCCGCCCTCGACCGACTCCAGCAGCACCCCGTGGCTGCTGGTGGTGCCCACCTTCAACCAGGTGGTGAGAGGTGTTTCGAGGTCGGCAGGCCAGCGCTCCCACAGGGGGAGGAAGGTGTGGCCGGAGCTGGCCTGAGCAAGAAAGGCGTCGCGATCGGGGAAGGGCATCGGGCCTACGGCCGGGCAAAAAAAACGGGGCCACCGGCCCCGCCTTTCTAAGTGTTGCTTGTGCGAGGAATTGCCGCAGGGGCAAAGTTCAGCTGTCGAAGGTGTTGCGACCCGAAAACTTGACCGAAGAAGGATCGGGGTTCTGGCCGATGCGGCGGGGGTTGTGGTTCACCATCGGACGGCCTTCATTGACCTTCTCGGGAAACACACCATCTTTGGGGTGCAGATACTCAGTATCGCCGCCGGGGAAGATGCGGTAGACCTTGTAATCCTCGATCCTGGGTTTGAACTTGGTGCGCAATTGAGTGCCGAGGGCGAGGCACTGTTCCTTGCGGGCGAAATACATGATGTTTTCGCCTTCGTTCATCTCGGCGGCGCCACCGGTGGGCAGCTCGAAGGGCTGGGATTTCGAGCTCGTCCAGGTGATGGCGTACTTCTCCTCAGTTTCAGCCGAGTTGAGCAGACCGCCGGTGCTGCCGATGTACTTGGGAAGTTGACCGCTCAGCGCCGTTGCTGTCATGGCTGTGGGGGGAGGGGAGTCTGCAGGGCTCTGAGGGGGTCTCAGAAACCATCCGCCGACCATTTCGGCTGGAAACTAGCACTGTCATTTCGGCCAGGTCGCCTCTCGGTGCCTGGTCTTCACACCCGTCAACAAAGTCAGGCGGGTTCGCGCGGTGAGGGGGTGGCCGGCGCCTGGTTGGCCAGGGGGAAGAACACGGTCAGGCCGCTGCCGGAGCGTTCCGTCAACCGGCCCCCCAGGCTGCGGAAGAGGTCCTGGGTGGCCTGACGGCTCAGCTGCAGGCTGCCGGTGAGCGGATCCCAGCGCAGCACCGGCCCGACGGTGGCGGTGGAGCCCCGCCCCCAGCTCTTTCCCCCATCAGGGTCGCGGCCGCCGCCGGGCTCATCGCTGCTCAGCTGCAATTTCAGCCGTGATCCCGCCGGTTGCAGCCGCACCCATACGGTGGTGCCCGACGGCAGGCTGCGGCTGAAGCGGTCGATCAGGCCGCCGAGCATGGTTTCCAGCCGGCTGGGATCGCTGAGCACCGGCGGCATCGCTTCGGCCACCTCCAGTCGCAGTGTCAGGTTCCGCCGTTCCAGTTGCCGCTGCCACAGCCCGGCCAGCTGGTGCAGCAGCGCCGCCAGATCGGTGCGGGCGAGCTGTTGCTGCTGGCGTGGTTGGCGCTGCAGTTCGGCGGCATGAAAGATCAGACCGAAGCGGTCGATCTGCTCGCTGCATTCGCTGTCGATCTGTTGCAGCCGCTGTTCCACCACGGCGGGCAGGTCGCGGCGCCGCAGCAGGGAGCGGATCAGGGTGCGGATCGTGGCCAGCGGCGTGCGCACCTCATGGGTGAGGGCTTCCAGCAAGGCCAGCTCGCTTGAGAGTTCGGCGTGATGGTCGTTGCTGGCACCCGGGCGCACCAGCGGCTGCAGCGTGACGCTCGGTGCCATGGCGGCCAGCTGTTCCCCCAGCCGCGGCCAGAAGCGCAGAGCCATGTCTTCATCGCTGCGCAGCTGGCCCAGTCGCTGCAGGGCGCTGCGCAATTGCAGCCCCGCTTGCGGAGCGGTGTCCTGCAGGCGCAGATCCACCAGCTGCAGAGCGGCCGAAAGGGTGGCGGGATCGAAGCGCAGCACGAAGCGGCGGCGCTGGGGCTCCCCTTCCAGGGCCATGGCCACCTGTAGGTCGGGGGTGATCAGCAGCAGCAGCGGGTCGGTGCCATCGTCTTCCCGCAAGGTCAGGCGTTCAAAGGCGGCGGCCTCTCCTTCCGCCGGGGGCGGGTCGGTGCTGCGCGGATCCGGCAGCAGGGCCAACGGTGGCTGCAGCAACGACCCCACCGCTGCTGGGGTCCACACCCAGCCCTGCAGCTGCCGCAGCAGGGCTGGCTCGTAGAGCGCCGGTAGGGGCGAGGCCAGCCACACCCCGCGCAGCGGCTGCAGCGCGAGCAGAAAGTCGTTTTGCAGCGTGGCCAGGGCGGCCCACCACTGCCGGCGCACCCCATCCTCGTCGGCGCGCCCGGTCGGCACCCCTTCAGCCAGCCGCTGCCTGATCTGCGCCAGGCTCGGGGAGGTCACCAGTGGCTCTGCTGATGGCGGCTGTGGCGGTTCACCGAGGCACACAGCCCCAGCGCCAGGAAGTTCACCAGCAGGGAGGAACGTCCGTAGCTCATCCAAGGCAGCGGGATGCCGGTGACCGGCCCCAGTCCGATGGTCATGTTGATGTTCACCACCACCTGGAAGAGCACCATGGCGCCCACTCCAATCACCACCAACGACTCGAAATCGGTGCGGGCCTTGCCGGCGATCTGCAGCAGGCGCCACATCAGCACGCCGAAGCCGACCAACAGCAGCATCGTTCCCACGAAGCCGAGCTCCTCGCCCAGGGCACTGAAGATGAAATCGGTGTGCTGCTCAGGGATGAACCGCAGTTTGGTCAGCTGACCGTGCATCAGGCCGGTGCCCCAGAGGCCGCCGGAGCCAATGCCGATCTTGCTCTGCAGCAGGTGGTACCCCCCGCCGAGCGGATCCTTGGATGGGTCGAGAAACAGGACCAGCCGGTCGCGTTGGTAGGCCTTCAGCCCGTGCATCCAGAGGTAAGGGGTGATGGCGGCGAACATACCCTGCACCGCCAGGGTGACCGCCATGCCGATCCAGCGCCATGGCAGCGAGCGGTAGGCGATCAAGCCCATCAGCGGCACCCAGATCCCGAGCGCCGGTGGGAGGGTGCCTGCCAGGATCGCTGCCACCAGGGGCGAAAGCAGCAGCACCACCCAGCCCAGTGGCATGCCGGCCCAGAACATCATCACCACCAGCACGGCGGCGAACACCAGCGAGGTGCCCAGGTTGGGTTCCAGAAACACCAGGGTCCAGGGGATCAGGAACACCCCGGTGGGCCGGATCAGATCCACCGGCCGCTCGATCGGGTAGCGCGACAGCACGCCGGCAAGCAGCAGGATCGCGCCGAGCTTGGCGAACTCCGACGGCTGCACATGGAAGCCGGCGATGTTGATCCAGCGCTGCGCACCGAGGGCGTAGGTGCCCACCAAGCGCACACTGATGAGACTCACCACCGTGAGCCCGTAGATGGGCAGCAGCAGCCCTTTGAGCCGCTCCAGCGGCACGCGTGCCAGCAGGGCTGCCAGCACCAGGCCCACCCCACCGGTGATCCAGTGCTGATACCAGTCGGCAAATTCAGCCTGACGCTGGGTGCTGGCGATCAGGATGCCGGCCACGAAGGTCATGGCCAGGGGAATGCCCCACAGCACCAGATCGACCTCGTGCAGCGGCGATCGCCGTTGCGGCCGCCGCGTCGAGAACATGCTTTGCCGCCCTCCGGGCAAGCCCATCACGCTCAGGCCGGGGCCAGGCTCTGGCTGCAAAGGCTGAGCGCCAGGGTGCGGAAAGCCTGGCCCATGGCGGAATCCGGCCGAGCCACTACCACCGGCAGCCCCTGATCACCGGCCTCCATCACGCTCATCTCCAGGGGAAGTTCCGCCAGCAGCGGCACCTCCGCTTCGGCGGCCAGGAGGGCGCCGCCACCGCTCCCGAAGATTGCGTAGCGGGCCTCGGGCCGGTCGGGGGGAATGAACACACTCATGTTCTCCACCACGCCCAGCACCTTTACGCCCATCTGCAGAAACATCGCCAGGCCGCGGCGCGCATCCTGCAGCGACACCTTCTGGGGCGTGGTGACGATCACCACGCCGGCCATCGGCACGGCCTGGGCCAGGGTGAGCTGGGCGTCACCGGTGCCGGGGGGCAGGTCCACCACCAGCACATCGCGTTCGCCCCAGTTCACCTGGTAAAGAAACTGGCGGATGATGCCGTTGAGCATCGGCCCGCGCCACACCACCGGCTGGTTCTCCTGGATCAACAGACCCATCGACACCAGGCCGATGCCGCAGGTGTCGATCGGGGTAAGCACTTGCTGATCGCCGCTGCCGCTCACCTCAGGGGTGCGATCGGCCACGCCCAGCATGGTGGGGGCATTGGGGCCGTAAATGTCGGCGTCCAGCAGGCCCACCTTGAGGCCACTGGCGGCCAGGGCGCAGGCCAGGTTGACGGCCACCGTGCTCTTGCCGACCCCGCCCTTGCCGCTGCTGACGGCGATCACCCGCTTCACCCCGGGGATGCCCTGGCGCTCGGGCAATTGTCCTGGGGCCGCCGGCGCGCCATGGCCATGGCCGTGCCCGGCGCTGGAGGCGGGCTGGGCCAGCTCGATCTGGACGTCGTCGATGCCATCGAGCGCGAGCAAGGCCGCGCGGGCGGCACTGGCGATCTGCTCCCGCTGGCTGGTGGCGTAGCCGGGCAGGGCGAGCCGGAACAGGGCGCGGTTGTCCTGGGTGCGCACCTGGCTGATCCAGGCCAGTTCCAGCAGGCTGCGGCCGGTGCCCGCGTCGCAGAGGGCCTGAAGGGCTTCGCGTGCCTGATCGGCGGTGGCCATCCGGCTGCCTGGGGCAAAGAGGGCGATCTTAGGCGCCGCTCCCATGACAGACCCTCTCGAAGGCTTGTCTGACGGGGCGACAGGCTGGAATGGTGTTCAGGTATCGGGCGCCGTTTGCGGCGAAGGGAGCGGTGGCGGAGCAGGGAGTGGCCAGGCAAGGCGGGCCGGAGCCGGTGGGAACCCAGTCCCCCGGCCGTGATGAGGGCGTGGATTCGGACAACGGCCGTGAGGGCGTGGATCCGGCGGTGGCCGGCGCAGCGCCCCCTGCGGATTCACGCCAGCGCGCCCGGCAGTTGCTGATGGGCCTGCAGGACAGCATCTGCGCGGGGCTGCAAGCCCTGGACGGGGAGGGAACCTTCAAAGAAGAGAGCTGGGAACGCCCCGAAGGCGGAGGTGGCCGCTCGCGGGTGATGCGCGATGGTCGCGTGTTCGAACAGGGCGGCGTGAATTTCTCCGAGGTGGGGGGCGACAACCTTCCTCCTTCGATCCTCAATCAGCGCCCAGAGGCCAAGGGGCAGCACTGGTTCGCCACCGGCACCTCGATGGTGCTCCACCCCCGCAACCCCTACATCCCCACCGTCCACCTCAACTACCGCTACTTCGAGGCCGGCCCGGTGTGGTGGTTCGGCGGCGGCGCCGACCTCACCCCCTACTACCCCTTCCTGGAGGATGCCCGCCACTTCCACGGCACGCTCAAGGCCGCCTGCGACAGCGTTGATCCGGCGTACTACACGGTGTTCAAGCCGTGGTGTGATGAGTACTTCCACCTGAAGCACCGGGGCGAGACCCGCGGCATCGGCGGCATCTTCTACGACTACCAGGATCCGGGTGGCACGCTTTACAAGGGCCAGGATTCAGCCGGCCCTGCCGCCGCCGCCAGCACGGCCCAAGGGCCCCTCAACCACGGCTGGGAGCAGTTGTTCCGCCTGGCGGGAGCCTGCGGCAATGCCTTCCTGCCCAGCTACGCCCCGATCGTGGAGAAGCGCAGTGGCCTGCCCTACGGCGAGCGGGAGCGGCAGTTCCAGCTCTACCGCCGCGGGCGCTACGTGGAGTTCAATCTCGTTTTTGACCGTGGCACGATCTTCGGTCTGCAGACCAACGGCCGTACTGAATCGATCCTGATGTCGCTGCCGCCGTTGGTGCGCTGGGAATACGGCTACGTGCCGGAGCCCGGCAGCCGCGAAGCGCTGCTCACTGAGCTGTTCACCCGTCCGCAGGAGTGGCTCAGCGATCCGTCGCTGGTGGAACGCTGCCGACCCCAACAGGCTGTGGACTGAGCGGAGCTGTCCCGGGCCCGCCAGGCCCGGGCGTGAGCCCCGCCTCGATCGCCTGCACCACCCGGGCAGCAATGGCCTCCACGGTGGCCTGGCGCCGATAGGGATTGCGCAGGGCGGCTTCCAGGGGGCCTTCCAGCTTGCCGATTTCAAGGATGGCGATGCCGCGCCGGGGCGCTCCGAGCCCCTGGCGAAAGCGGGCCGGAAAGCCGCCGAAGGCGTCTGCCAGTGCTTCATCGAGGCGGCTGAGCGGCTGCTGCAACGGCGGGATCAGGCCGGAGCCGAAGCCGTCGGGGCCATAGGCATCAAAGTGGATTTCAACTGCATAGCCGCCGCGCCGCACGTGCTCGCGGCCCACGCTCCAGTTGGTGCGGGGATCATCGCCATTGACGATCGTGCGGAGCGGGGGGTCGTAGAAGCCGATCGCCAGGCCTCGCCGCTGGCCGAGCCGGGCCACTTCCTGGGCCACCGCCAGGTTCCAGAAGAGCTCGTCGCGGATGCCCGCCTGCATCGGGGCCGCCCCGAACAGGGCCACGGCCTCGCCCGGTGTACCGGCGCCGGCGATGCCCTGGGAGTCGGCGTGGCCCGCCAGCACCAGGACTGGCGTGCTGGCGGCGAGCGCGCGTGTGCCCACCCAGTCTTTGCTGAGCCGGGTGCGGGGACCGGTGAGGGGATCGTTGCTGGCCAGCGCAAGTGGCGCCGGCAGCGCAGTGCTGATCATCAGCGCCAGCACGCTGAGCTGGGGCAGCAACGATCCAGGCAAGCGCATCGGGCCGTGGCGACGCATGGCGGATCAGATCGGGGAACTGAGCAGGGCACCGTCGCTGGCGAGCTGCAGGCGGGGGCCCATCTCCAGTTCCAGGGCGATCAGTTCATCGCGGTGGGCCCGCAGCTGCAGGCTGCTGCCGGAGGCCTCATCGCCACTGATCAGCCGCAACTCCACCTGCTCCTGCCGGTTGGCCCGGCGCCGGTAGACCACACCCGCCAGCGGGCCTGCCGCCACCAGCAGCAGCGGCCAGGCGCCCAGCACCGGCAACAGCTGGCGCAGCACCAGGCCGAGGCAGGCCGCACCCACCGCGGCCAGCAGGGAAAGCAGCAGCGCCAGATTGGGGCTGGCGGCCACGGTGCCCTGGAAGCGCAGCACCCGCCGCTCGGCGTCGCCGCTGTCGGTGCGCCAGCCGCGCTGCAGCAGCCACTGGCTCAGACCCTCGAGCACCTCCACCGGCGGGCGGGGCGAGTGCACCTCCACCACCGTGGTGCGGTCCTTGCTGGCGGCCCGCAGGAAGAACACCAGCCCGATGGCCAGCAGAACGGTGAGCAGCAGGGTGGAGCCCAGGGCAGGGGGCATGGGGAGTGGGCCGAGCGAGGTGGCCATTCTCTCCCAGTCCCCCGACGGGCGACGATGACGACCGTCGCTTCGTCTTCGATGGGTTCCTCCGCCTCCGCACCCGCCCGCTTCGCCGTCTTCGATGGCGACCTCGACGAGGAATGGCTGGCGCTTTACGCCGCCGCGCCCGCCCTGGCGGTGGATACCGAAGCCATGGGGCTGGTGCACGGCCGTGACCGCCTCTGTCTGGTACAGATCGCCGACGACGACGACAATGTCTGCTGCATCCGCATCGCCCGCGGCCAGAAGGCGGCGCCACGGCTGCAGCAGCTGATGGAAAGCCCCACGATCGAGAAGGTGTTCCACTTCGCCCGCTTCGATGTGGCGGCCCTGGGGGAAGGGCTCGGCATCGCCGTGGCGCCTCTGTTCTGCACCAAGGTGGCCAGCCGCCTGGCCCGCACCTACAGCTCCCGGCATGGCCTCAAGGAGGTGGTGCAGGAGCTGGTGGGGGTGGAGCTCGACAAGCAGGCTCAGAGCAGCGACTGGGGACGGGTGGAGGAGCTCGATGAGGCCCAGCTGGCCTATGCGGCCAACGACGCCCGCTATCTGCTGCCCGCCTACCGCCGCCTGAGCGCAATCCTGGAGCGCGAGGAACGCCTCGAACTGGCGCGCCGGTGTTTTGCCTGCATCCCGGTGTTCGCCGACCTCGACCGCAGCCGTTTCGGCTCCGTGTTCGAGCATTCGGCCCAGGGCCGCTGAGGGGCCGCACGCCCAGCGCCGCTGAGGTTCAGTCCTCGTCGAGGAAGTTTGATTCCGAAGGCTTGGCCACGAGCAGCTGATCGAGCAGCCGCTCCTGGCTGAGGGCATCGGCGCGCGCCGCCTCGATCAGCCGCTCGGCGATCACCACCCGGCCGGCGGCATCACGCACCGACTCCCGCGCCGCCTGCAGATCCACCCGCCGCCGGGCGGAGGAGATGCTGATGCCCAGCAAGGTGGCCAGGTGGCCGGTGGCCACGGCATAGGCCCGATTGGGCGGAACGGGCATCAGGGGGGCGCGAAGGGACTTGGCCCCATCCTCGCCTCAGCCCTGGCCCTCCGTGATCAGCTGGCGCTCAAGCAGGGCCGCTAGCCGCTCGCTGCCCCCGGGGCTGCCCATGCGGCGCCTGCCGACCCGGCCCAGCTGGCGCACGGCGGCGGGATCCAGCAGCAGCTCCCGCAGGCGGCCGCTCAATGCGCCGGGGCTGCTGCACACCTGCACCGCCCCCCCCAGCAGCCGGCTCTGCCGGCGCGCGAAGGCCAGCTTGAACTGCGGCCCAGGACCCGGCAGAGACAGGGCTGGAAGGCCAAGTCCCACGAGTTGTTCTGTGGCTGTGCCCGCCGTGGCCAGGCCGATCTCTCCCCACCCCGACCAGCGCGGAAAGCAACCCCGGCCCAGCAGCAGCACCATCGCGCCTCGCCGCCAGGCCTGATCGGCGCCGCTACCGCCTGGCACGGCAACAGGGAGGAAGCCACGCGCCCGCAGCAATGGGGCCAGCTGCTCCGGCGCAGGGGTGGCACCGATCGGGCAGAGCACCAGCGTGTCGCGCTCTGGGGCCAGCCCCTGAAGGGCAGAAAGGAGCCGCTCGAAATTGCGGAGCGCTTCCGGTAGACGGCTGCCGCAGAGCAGCACCAGCCGCCGGCTCGAGGCCAGGGCCGCCGGCAGGGCCGCAGGCTCCAGCCCATCCATCATCGGATTGCCGGGAGCCAGGGCCGGCACCCCGTGGCGGCGCAGCCCCCGGGCGGTGAGGCCATCACGGACCGCCACCAGCCGGCAACGCCGCGAGCCCATCAGTGCCCATTCCCAGGGATCCCATTCGCTGCCTTTGCAGCGGTGATAGCCATCGGCCAGGCCGTTGTGGCCTGGGCCGCTGCGCCAGGTGTAATCGCTCTTGGGCGTGCCGATGAAGGCGAACGGCGCCCCGCTGCTCCAGGCCAATGCGAGCGGCAGCAGGTCTCCCACGGCGAGCAGGGGCTGGTGGGTGCGGCCCCAGCGACGCACCGTGCGCAGATGGCTCCAGCTCAGCTGGGGCAGGCCGGCGGCAAGGTCCTGAACCAGCCCGCTGAAGCTCTGGTTGCTGAAGCCGCCGCTGGGCAGCCGTTGGCGGGGGCCGATGCGCTGCAGGGCGCCGGCGGCTTCGGCCGCTGCAAAGCACTGCCCTTCCCCCACCAGGGGCAGCACACGCACCTCAAGGGCTCTGTGCCGCTGTTGCAGGGCCTCGATCACCTTGAGCGCGATGAGATCTTCCCCATGCCCGTTGCTCAGGACCAGCAGACGGGAGGGCATGCCGTGGCTGATACGATCCGGTTCAGGGAGTTTGCTCCCCCGTGCGGCGGCATGGCCAAGTGGTAAGGCAGAGGATTGCAAATCCTTTACCCCCAGTTCGAATCTGGGTGCCGCCTCTTCATTCCATGAACCCCTGCAGCCCCTCGCACCGCCGGTTGCTGGTCGAGGGGCCCGGAGATTGCGGGGTGCAGGCCCGCCGGTCATTCCTTCAGAAGCTGGCCTGAGCCTGCCAGCGTTCTCCGCTGAAGGATGTTCCTTCGCAGCTCAGCTGCAGCTGTTCCACTTTGCATTGGCCCCGCACGGGCCAGGCCTTCGGCAAGCTGGTCGCCAGGCCACGGCCATCGAAGCTGCTTTCGCTGATGCTGGCGATCTCCGTTTCGATTGGCCCCTGCAGGCGGCAACGGCCTTGGCGGCATTGCAGCGGCTGGCTGCCTGGCGTCAGCATCCCCACAAATGTGAGCTGATGGCTCACTGCGGCTGTTTCCGGCAGGAAGAACCGGATGCTGAGCGACCCACGGGCGTGTTGCTCCAGCTGGATTGAGGTGCAGGACATCGCCGGCGACTCCGCCAGGTTGGCGCGGCAACTGCTGGGAGATTGGCGCAGCCGGCCGAAATCATCGCCAGGGTCGGCAGCTCGGGCGTCCGGGGCGAAGCCCCCAGACGGCAGGGGGGTGGTGACCACCGCCAGGGCGAGGGGGGTGACCCATCGGCGCGCAGCGTTCAAAAGGGTTCGCACAGCGGGGGGCAGGGATGAAGCCCATTGTCTGCGCTGATCTGGGGGAGCGGCCGCGGCCGACCGGCCGGCACCGCGATCAGTAGCCCGAATCGGCCACGCAGGCCCCCTGGCAGGCGATTCCGTTGCTGGCGGTGCGCCCGCAGTGCTGGCACAGCACCGCTTCGGCAGAGGTGAGATCAGCCACCGCCACGGGTGGATCGGAGCTGGGCTCGGGCAACCGGCCGCCTGGCTGCATGACGGAGAACAGGAAGGAAGCACGATCATGGCTACCAGGCCGTGGAGAACGTGGAGCCATGCAGGAGCGGAGTTCACCCCTGGAGCCTGCTGCGTTGGTGGTGGCAGTTCCGGCCATCGGGGTGGGCACCTGGGCCTGGGGCAACCAGTTTCTTTGGGGCTATCAGCCCGAGCGGCACGACGCTGAACTGAAGGTCACGTTCCAGCGGGCGGTGGCGCGGGGCTTCCGGTTTTTCGACACCGCCGATTCTTATGGAACCGGCCGGTTCAGCGGCCGCAGCGAAACCCTGATCGGCCGCTTTGCTGCGGCCCTGCCGCCGGGCGAGCGGGAGGCGTTGTGCGTGGCCACCAAGCTGGCCCCCTTCCCCTGGCGGCTGGGCCGCGGCGGCTTCGGGCGCGCCTTTGATGCGTCGTTCCAGCGCCTGCAGGGCAAGCTCGACCGGGTCCAGCTGCACTGGAGCACCGCCCGCTACGCGCCTTGGCAGGAAGGCCCCCTGCTCGACGGACTGGCGGATCTGGTGCTGGCCGGCGCTGCCACCAGCCTGGGGGTGTCGAACATGGGCCCGCAGCGGCTGCGCCGCGTGCACGGGCAGCTGGCAGAGCGGGGTGTGCGGTTGGCGAGCCTGCAGGTGCAGATCTCGCTTCTGGCCCCCGAAGCGCTGGCGCCAGGGGGTGTGGCCCACTGTTGCCGGGAGCTTGGCGTCGAACTGATCGCCTACAGCCCCCTTGCCCTTGGGCTGCTCAGCGATCGCCATCAGGCGGGCGAGAGCTGGCCAGCGGGGCCGAGGGGCGTGCTGTACCGCCGCTTGTGGCCGCGGATCACCCCATTGCTGGAGGCGATGCGGGCGATTGGCCACGTGCATCGTGCAACGGTGGCGGAAGTGGCGCTGAACTGGTGCCGCGCCCACGGCGCGATGCCAATTCCCGGGCTGCGCACGCCGGCACAGGTGGATGGCGCGGCCGCGGCGTTGGCCTGGCAGCTCACCGCTGCCGAGCGCCGCGAGCTTGATGCGCTGGCACTGGCGTTGCCGGTGCGCATGCCTGCCAATCCCTTTCAGAGCGCCTGAATGTCAGAGCACCAGAGCGTCAGCCAACTGAACGGTGGGCACCCGCAGAGTCAGGCGCCCCGTGTGGCTATGCCGGCGAGGGATCCGGTGTGAGCACCACCGGCATGGCGGCAGGCCGGGTGACGCGCACCAGCACCGGCGCGCAGCGCTCGGTTGATTCTTCATCTTCGGTGGCGGCGTCCTCCTCGGCCACAGCGGTGCCGTCATCGCTGCCGCAGGCGGCCATCGCCTCCTGCAGCAGGGAATCGAAGGTGGCACCCGGCAGCCGGTGGCGGGCCATCTCCAGGAAGGTGCGTGCCAACGATTCGCCCACAGCGGCGCGCAGGGCGGGGTTGTTGCGGCGCTGTTCCAGCTCTTCGGTGAGGGCCTGGATGAAGCGTTCGGTCACGTCCCGCTTCGTGCCGGCCCGGATCACGGTTTCCTGCTCCAGCGGGCTGAGCGAAGCCTGCAGTTCCAGTTCCTTCAGTCGGTTGTTGAGGCTCTCGAGGATGTCGCGGGCTTCTTTGAGGACGTGCCCCAGCTGGCCATCAGAGAGGCGCGGCAGATCTGCCACATACACCTTGCCGTAGTCCCGCAGGGTGAGAAAGGTGGGACGGATCGGGGGGCGGGAGAAGCTCTCGCCGTGACGGCGAGGTGGAACGGGAACGGGGGCCAGAGGGGGAGCGGAGCTGCGGCGACGGGTGATGCGACCGGGGTTGGGAATCATGGGCAAGGGGAGTTATCGACGAAGACGTGGCTCCAGCGGGCTCCAGTAGGCCTTCGGAGTATGGGAAGCGAATCGTGTCACCTGCTCGACGACCGATCGCGGGTTAGCCAGGTCCAATTTGTCACTTCCAGCAGGCGGTGTCAGTACGGCAACCCCCCAACCGGGCAGCTGCCAGCTGGCCCGTCTGCCACCACTCCCAGCGGCCAGGCGGGTTGGCCGATCGAAGCGCAGACCGCCAGAGCGCCATCCAGCGCCGCCGGCGGCACCACCAGCACGAATCCCACCCCCAGATTGAAGGTGTTCCAGAGGTCTTCTTCGGGAATGCTGCCCTGCTCCTGCAGCCAGCGGAACAGCTCCGGCCGCTCCCAGCTGGCGGGATCGATCACCGCATGCAGGTGTGCCGGCAGGGCGCGCGGCAGGTTCTCCGGCAGTCCGCCACCGGTGATATGGGCCATCGCCTTCAGCGGCACCCCGGCGCCCAGCAGGGCCTTCACCGCGGCGGGATACAAGTGGGTGGGCGTCAGCAGGGCCGCGATCACTGGAGCGCCGCTGCCGGGCAGCTGCGTTTCGCCGCTTGCCCCTGCCGCTTCCAGCACCCGTCGCACCAGGCTGAAGCCGTTGCTGTGAACGCCGCTGCTGGCCAGGGCGATGAGGCGGTCACCGGCGCTGACCTGTCGTCCGTCGATGAGGGCATCCTCCTCCACCACAGCCACGCAGAACCCCGCCAGGTCGTAGCGACCGCTGGGATAAAAGCCGGGCATTTCGGCGGTTTCCCCGCCCAGCAGGGCGCAGCCGCTCTGGCGGCAGCCGTCGGCGATGCCTTCCACCACGGCGGCCATGGCCTCAGGGCTCAGCTTGCCGGTGGCGATGTAATCGAGAAAGAACAGGGGCTCAGCGCCGCTGGTGATCACGTCGTTCACGCACATGGCCACCAGATCGATGCCCACGTCGTGGTGGCGGCCATGGGCCTGCGCCAGTTCCAGTTTGGTGCCCACGCCATCGGTGCCAGAGACGAGCAACGGCTTCTTCAGCCCGGCCGGCAGCCGGCACAGCCCGCCAAAGCCGCCGAGATTCCCCACCACCTCAGGGCGGCGGGTCGATTCCACGCTGTTGCGGATGCGTTCAACAAAGGCGCGACCGGCAGCCACATCCACACCTGCACTGCGGTAGTCCATGGCTTTGGTCCTTCAAGACGGGCGATCACTTCCCCCGATCCTCCGATGCAGCGGGGCAAACACGCTGAACGCCGTGCCGCTCACGGCCTGCGGGCGCCATTTTTGGTGGACGCTCGGCTGATTGGCACAAGAAACCATCAGTGGCGCTGATCGGGATCATCGGGTTCGCTGATCATTGCCTGGGTTGGTGTGGTCAGGAAGTGCAGACAGTGACAGGGATGTCGGCTTTGATGATTCTTCCTGATCATTTTCTTCGGCGTATTCCTGGTCGAACTGCACTGAAAAGACAGTCTAACTTTGCCGGGCCGTTACTTCTGCCCAGGAATTCCTCTCGTCTGCTCGAATCTCCAGGACGTTTCCTGGCTGCTGAGAGCCAAATAAATCACCCAATTCTCATTGGCGATTTCTTTCACCCAGAGGCGTTCCGAGCGTTATGCAAGCTTCTTTCTCCCTCGGCGCTATCGCCTTTCTGCTCTCCGGCAGCAGCCTCGCCATTCCGGCTCTGGCTGATTCAACCCTTGCCAACAAGACTCCCCTCCTGGCTTCGGCGCAAGTGATCCAGCCCACTGTCGAGCTGGAAGCCAGCACCGATGTGGCCATCCGGGAAGTGCAGAGCGAAGTCGCTCCCGAACCCGTAGTGCGCCCGGTTGTTCCCGCCCCTGTCGCCCCAGCTCCCCGCGCCCCGCGCGTCGTCAACGTGAGCAGCGGCAAGGCCAGCTGGTACGGCCCCGGCTTTTTCGGCAACCGCACCGCCAACGGCGAGGTGTTCCGGCCCGGCACGATGACCGCCGCCCACCGCACCCTCCCCTTCGGCACCAAAGTGCGGGTCACCAACCTCTCCAACGGCCGCACGGCCGTGGTGCGCATCAATGACCGCGGCCCCTTCATCGGCAACCGTGTCATCGACCTCGCCCATGGAGCGGCCCAGCACCTGGGTCTTGTGGCCAGCGGTCTTGCCCCTGTCCGCCTGGAAGTTCTGCGGTAGAGCTCCGTCTGCGGTAGCTCTTCCTCCTCAACCCCCTTCCGAAGGGTCCCCAGGTCCCATCCGAGAATCTCTCGGTTGGGGCCTTTCGCTTGTGGAGCCGGTGCGCCTGCTGAGAACACGTCGGGAGCTGCAGCGTTGGTGCGGCGGCTCCCCCACCCGGGACATGCCCCTGCATTTCGTGCCCACCATGGGGGCGCTCCATCCCGGCCATCTCAGCTTGATTGAGCGGGCTGGCCGGCCGGTGGTGGCGCCGGATGGCAGCCGGCGGAGACCACGCGTGCTGGTGAGCCTGTTCGTCAACCCGCTCCAGTTCGGCCCAGGGGAGGACTTCCAGTCGTACCCCCGCACGCTCGATGCCGATCGCGCCTTGGCGGAGGCCGCCGGAGCCGCGGCCTTGTTCGTGCCCACGGCCGCAGAGCTCTTTCCTGCCGGTGACGCGGGCCTCACCCGCGTATGCCCGCCGCCGTCGTTGCTGGGCGGCCTCTGCGCCCGGCATCGTCCGGGCCATTTCGAAGGGGTGGCCACGGTGGTGTGCCGCCTGCTGGGCCTGATCCGCCCGGAGCAGCTCTGGCTCGGCGAAAAGGACTGGCAACAGCTGGTGGTGCTGCGCCGGGTGGTGGCTGATCTCGCGCTGCCGCTGCAGATCCGCGGCTGCCCCACCTGGCGCGAAGCCGATGGTGTGGCCGGCAGCTCCCGCAACCGTTATCTGTCCCCTTCCCAACGCCTGCAGGCTGCGGGCCTGCCACGGGCGCTTGAGGTCGGCCGGGCCTTGGTGGCCGCAGGGGAACGCAGCGCCGCTGTGGTGCAGCAGGCGGTGTGCCAAGGTCTCGAGGCCGCCGCCCTTGCGGTGGAGTACGCCGAGCTGGTGGTCCCCCAGACCCTGGCGCCGGTGACGCAGCTGCACGGAATGGCTTTGCTGGCCGTGGCCGTCCGTTGCGGGCCCAGCCGCCTGATCGATCACACCGTGCTGATGACCCGACCCCCGATCGTCGCCATCGATGGCCCCGCCGGTGCCGGCAAGAGCACGGTGACCCGTGCCTTCGCCTGGCGGCTGGGGCTGATCTATCTCGACACTGGCGCCATGTACCGGGCCGTCACCTGGTGGGTGCAGCGCCAGGGGGCCGATCCGGCCGATCCGGCGGCTGTGGCCCCCCTGCTCGAGGCCCTGGAGCTTCGCCTCGACAACGGCCCCGGTGGCGAACCGTCCGTCACGATCAACGGCACCGATGTCACCACCGCGATTCGTAGCCCGGACGTGACCGCCCAGGTGTCCGTGGTGGCGGCCCATGCCTGCGTGCGTGAGGCGCTCACCCGCCAGCAGCAGGGCATGGGGGAGCGCGGCGGCCTGGTGGCTGAAGGCCGCGACATCGGCACAGCCGTGTTCCCGGACGCCGAGCTGAAGGTGTTTCTCACGGCCACCGTGGCGGAGCGGGCGCGCCGCCGGGCGCTCGATCTGGCCGAGCGGGGCTTCGCTGTGCCGGCAGGCGCCGAGCTGGAGGCCCAGATCACCGAACGTGACCGGCTCGATTCCACCCGCGCCGTGGCGCCCCTGCTGCAGGCCGAGGATGCGGTGGAGGTGATCACCGACGGCATGGCGATCGAAGCGGTGATTGATCGTCTGACGGAATTGTTTCGCGAGCGGGTGCCGGAGGAGGCCTGGCCGGATCCGGCCTAGGCCGCGCCACCGCCGTTCTCTGATCCACCGGCAGGGCCGCGGCCATCAGCAGTTTCCGCTTCGCCGGCTGTGGCTTCCAGCTGCGCCAGCAGTCCGGCGCAGGCGTCATCGAGAAGGTCGAGCACCTGCTCGAACCCCTGGCTGCCGCCGTAATAGGGATCGGGCACGTGGCTGGCGCCGTGGCGGCGGCAGTAGCTGGTGAGTGGGGTCACCGTGGCCCTGTTGCCGCTGCCGGCCAGGGCCCGCACGGCGGCCAGGTTGTCCTCATCCATTGTGAGGATGTGGTCGAACCGGTCCAGGTCTTCCCGTTCGAGCTGGCGGGCACGGCTGGTCAGCAGGATGCCCCGCCGTTCAGCAGCGGCGCGCATGCGCGCATCGGCGGGATGGCCCACATGCCAACCACCCGTGCCGGCGGAATCCACCTCGAAAGCGTGCGCGAGCCCGGCCTGCTGCAGCTGACTCAGGAACACCCCTTCCGCCGCCGGGGAGCGGCAGATATTGCCGAGGCAGACAAACAGGACACGGGTGGGAGCCATCGCCATCAGCCAGAGAGATTGTCGAGCGCCAGCCTGGCGCGCAGACGCACCACCAAGGTGTCTTCCGAAGCCGGCGCGGCCAGGCCTTCCAGCTGCGCCAGCCCCCGGGCGCGCTGTTCAGCCGGAAGAGTGTGCGGCAGCAACTGCTCCAGACCCACCACCACGGCGTAGCGCACCACCCATTCCGGATCGGCGGCACCAGCCAGCAGCCCAGCGAGAGAGCGCTGCCAGATGGCGGCGCGCTGCTCCTGCGGCAGACCCTCCAGGCGCAGCTGACCGAGCCCGCGGGCCGCTGCGCGCCGCACGCTCGGCCCGATGTCTTCGGCGAGGGCCTCCAGCAGCACCTCCAGGCCGCGGGGATCGCCGATGCCGGAGAGGGCGCGTACGGCCCAGGCCCTGGCGCCGTAGTTGTAGCCGTCGATGTTGGTCAGCAGGGGCTCCACGGCAGCGGTGCCGAGGGCAACCAATCCCTCCACCGCCGCCACCGCTGCCCCGGGATTGTTGAACCCCAGCACCTCCACCAGGTGGCCAGCGGCCTCCGGATGGCACGCCGCTGCCAGGGCGCGGGTGGCCTGCAGCAGCCCGACGGGGCTGTCGGCCTGCTGCAGGTTGCGAATCAGAGCGCTCGGATCAGCAGATGGCATGGTCAGAGCAGGTCGTCCATCACCGCCAGCACAGCGGTGGTGGCGGGATCAGGGTGGGGGGAATCGGCGGCACGTGCAGCGCCATCAACGGCGCCTGGAACGCTGGGCGGCTCCAGCTGTTCCGCCAGGCCGCGCAAGGCGATCAGCTTGAGGCTGTTCTCGGCCAGGGTGCGGCGGATCGGCTCCAGCGCGGGCCGCCAGCCGGAAGCGCCAAGATCCATCAACGCCGCGCGACGCACCTGCAATTGCGGGTGCTCAAGCAGTTGCACCAGTTGCTCGCCCCAGCGGGGATCGCTGGTCAATTGGAGCAGGGCCCTGCAAGCGGCACTTCGGATCAAGGGGCGCTCATGGCCAATGAAGGGCCTGATCACCGCCACCACGTCCGGATGGGCTTGGCCGATCTCCCCGAGGGCTTCCAGGAAGGCCTCACAGGGTTCAATCAGGCGGCTGCTGTCAGTTCTGACGGCTCCAGCACCAGCGAGCCCGCTGGCCAATCTCCTGCAGAGAGGTGCAATGGCTGAGGCGGCGCCAAGGTCCCCAAGGGCTCGGGCCGCGGCTTCGCGCAGGCCGTCGTCATCGTCTTCGAGGGACTCAAGCAAGGCCGGGACTGCCTCGGCCTGGCCCAGTTTGCCGAGGGCGCGGGCCGCATTGCGGGCTACGGCGTTGTGCTCCACTCCTGCTGCCTCTCGACGGGGCAGTCGCTGGCCCAAGGCGCGACAGAGTAAGGGAAGGGTATCAGGGTGCCGGCTGCGCATCTTGCCGAGCCACCAGGCGGCGTAATACTGCAGTGACTGGTCGTCCGTTTGCCGCAGGCGGTCGAGAGCCTCCTCCTCAGTGATCGGTGCGCCACCCGGAACGGGACTGCTGGATGGATCTCCGGCGACGACCATGGCCGCTGTTCTCGGGGTGGTGTAGATGCTGCCATCGAAAGCTCCCCGAGGCGACCAGACAGCAGGAAGGGAGTACAAAACAGCAGCCCACGGAACCTGTTGACGCCGATTCGCCATGCACGCTGAATAAAATGAAGGACCTGTTTGCCCTCGCTTGATGGCGGCTTCTGGGAAGAGACGGCGCGACGGATCAGCCGCGAAGGCAGCTGTTTCGACACCGATTGAATGCGGGTGCAAATCGAAATCGATGCCGATCGCTACCGGCAGACCAACATGGTGCGAATCGGCACGTCATCCGAGCTGGTGGCGAATTGACACGGCCATCAGCGACCAGATGATCGTGTTCTGAGGCAGCCGCACTCTGTGGGGGGGGGGGATTAGCACCAATCATAACGAGTTC
>ERZ888423.225-NODE-225-length-61358-cov-10.285745_pt1 | contig 61358 bp, 52 predicted proteins | sample MGYA00520523_ERZ888423 | MGnify/ENA primary metagenome ERZ888423 (study PRJEB32303, sample SAMEA104408611) | aquatic metagenome | biome: Brackish water; feature: Pelagic; material: water | place: Baltic Sea | collected 2014-06-08T10:24:00 | depth 30,27 m ... | reverse complement strand
GGACAAGAGTATCCCTTGGTGAAGATGGAAGTATCCTCATACTCCCACCCATTCTACACTGGCAAGCAGAAATTGCTGGACACAGCAGGACGTGTGGACAAGTTCCGCAACCGTTACGCAAAGTTCACCAAGTAATTGAATTAACTTCGGGTCATGGACTTGGTTTTCCACGACGGACCCGAACACGCTACGCTTAAGCCGCTCACATGGACACGTCCAGTGGCGGATCTGCGCATCGGTATATTAACTATTGCTGAAAAGTGGTCCCGTCATTTGGCGGCGACCACTTTTTCTTTTTCTAGCCCAGATTATTTGCAAAAAAAATTCCCGCAGCAAGCTGGGGACTTGCATGTGCGTGGGGGCGTATTGCCCAACCCATCGCTTGTAGAAGCAGTTCGTGCATTGCAGCCAGGCCAGCGTCTGATGGCCAATGACCAATGGCTGGCACATCGCAATGGTGAAGAATTAGTGGCTTTTCATGACGATGTTCATCTCCTCCAATATCCAGAGCAAATTTTTGCGTGGAATGGGGTGGAGCTAGAGGCGGATTATATCTTACTTACCTCGGGCAGAACCTCTGCACCCCTTTCCTCAACCAATACGCTCATAGGTGACCGAATTTTCCTTGAGCCTGGCGCCAAGGTGGAAGCCGCTATTCTCAATACCACAACAGGACCCATCTATATCGCGGCACATGCGGAGATTATGGAAGGATCTATCGTGCGTGGCGGTCTTGCACTGGGGGAGTACAGCCAGTTAAAGTTAGGGACCAAGATTTATGGCCCTACCACGGTGGGCCCACATTCTAAGGTGGGAGGGGAAGTCAACAATTCGGTGATTTGGGGCTACAGCAACAAAGGGCATGATGGCTTTTTGGGTCATGCCGTATTGGGCCAATGGTGCAATCTAGGCGCGGACACGAACAACTCCAACTTGAAGAACAACTATGACGAAGTAAAGCGCTGGTCCTATGGGTCTAGGCGCTTTGAGCGCACCGGGATGCAGTTCTGTGGCTTGATCATGGGGGACCATAGCAAATGTGCCATCAATACGATGTTTAATACAGGTACGGTGGTCGGCGTTCATTGTAACATCTATGGTGCTGGATTTCCACGAAACTTTGTGGCAGATTTCACCTGGGGCGGTCCTCAGGGAACCATGGAGTACGCCCTTGCTAAGGCATTGTCCACAGCTTCACGTGTCATGGAGCGAAGGGGCATTGCATTAGATGCCATAGAATCGGACATCTTGTCAGCCATTTTTGTCCAAACGGCAGAATTCCGGGGTGGCACGGCTCTTGCCCGATAGAGCCACCATGGAAAGGTCAGCATTTTCTTTATTGTCCGAGGATACGGACTTCATTCCCCTTATTACCAACGAGGAAGACAATAGCCTCCCCGATAGCGATTTGCTAGAGGATATTGCCTTGTTGCCTTTGCGCAACACGGTCCAATTCCCCGGGGTAGTATCTCCGATTACGGCGGGGCGCGACAAGAGCATCAAATTGGTGCAGGATGCCCAAAAAGGCAAGAAGCTCTTTGGGGTGGTGGCTCAAAAGAACCCGGATACTGAAACGCCCGAAGGAGAAGACTTGTATACCGTGGGCACCTTGGTGCAAATGGTAAAGTCCTTTCGTATGCCGGACGGAAACATTACCGCCATCCTCCAGGGAAAGCGTCGTTTTCGTATTCTTTCCATTACAGAAACAGAGCCCTACCTCAAGGCCAAAGTGGAATATCTTGCAGAACCTCCCAAGCCGGAAGACACGGAATTTGAGGCCCTCATTCAGAACATCCGCGAAATGGCCTTGGAGATCATCCAAGATTCGCCTAATATCCCAACGGAGGCGCAGATTGCTGTCAAGAATATTGAGTCTGACACATTCTTGATCCACTTCATTGCGAGCAATATGAGCTTGGACGTGGAGAAGAAACAGGCCATCCTAGTAGAAGACGACCTTAAGAAACGCACCAACAGTGTACTCAAACATTTGAGTTATGAAAAACACTTGTTGGAGGTGAAGAATGATATTGCCAATCGTGTACGTGGGGAATTTGATCAGCAGCAAAGGGAATATTTCCTTCAGCAGCAGATGAAGACCATTCAGGAAGAATTGGGTGGGGTGAGCAACGAAGTAGAACTGGAGGGCATGCGCGAGCGAGCGGCCCAAAAAGAATGGCCGGAAGAAGCGAGCAAACAATTCGCCAAGGAGATTCAACGCTTACAGCGTATGAACCCCCAAGTGCCCGATTATGGCATTCAACGGACGTATTTGGAGCTGATGCTGGACCTCCCTTGGGACAAGGTTTCAAAGGACCCTATTAAACTAGGCAAGGCCCGTAAGGTCTTAGACCGCGACCACTTTGGGTTAGAGAAAGTGAAAGAACGCCTTTTAGAGCACTTGGCGGTGCTTCAACTCAAAGGAGACATGAAGAGCCCTATTCTATGTCTCTATGGCCCTCCCGGAGTCGGTAAGACCTCACTGGGCAAGTCCGTAGCAGAAGCCCTTGGGCGCGAATATGTGCGCATGTCCTTGGGCGGGTTGCGAGATGAATCTGAAATCAGAGGCCACCGAAAAACGTATATCGGCGCTATGCCGGGCCGGATCCTACAATTGCTGAAAAAGGCGGGGACATCCAATCCAGTCCTGGTCTTAGATGAGATTGATAAGTTGGGATTAGGCATGCAAGGAGACCCCTCTAGTGCGTTATTGGAAGTATTGGATCCGGAGCAGAACCATACCTTTTATGACAATTTCTTGGAAATGGGCTATGACCTTTCCAAAGTGTTGTTCATCGCCACCGCAAATAATATCGGAGCGGTCCAACCTGCTTTGCGCGATCGAATGGAGCTCATCGAAGTCAATGGTTATACCCTTGAAGAGAAAGAGCAAATCGCCAAGAAGTATCTGTTGCCAAAGCAGTTGACCGAGCATGGTTTAACGAAAACGGCTCTAACGCTCAGCAAGCCCCAATTGACCTTTTTGATTGACCGTTATACCCGCGAATCGGGTGTGCGAAATCTAGACCGGACCTTGGCTAAAGTGGCGCGTAAAATGGCACTGGCAAAAGCGGAAGGCCAAGAACTGGGGGATACATTGAGTGAAGCGCAATTGGCCACCTGGTTGGGTACGCCGAGATTTGAACGGGACCGCTACCAAGGCAATGAAGTGGCCGGTGTTGTGACCGGGCTGGCATGGACCCCGGTCGGAGGGGATATCCTCTTTATTGAAACGAATATTGCTCCAGGCACAGGCAAACTCTCCATCACAGGGAATCTGGGGGATGTAATGAAAGAATCGGCCACCATCGCCATGGCCTACCTGAAGGCTAATGCGCTGTCCTATGGCCTCACACCAGAATTATTCACCAAATGGGATGTGCATATTCACGTACCCGAAGGGGCTATCCCAAAGGATGGGCCCTCAGCTGGAATTGCTCTATTAACGGCACTAACTTCTTTGTTTACGCAGCAAAAGGTGAAAAAAGGCTTGGCCCTGAGTGGTGAGATCACCCTCCGTGGCAAGGTCTTACCTGTAGGGGGGATCCGGGAGAAAATTCTGGCAGCGAAACGTTCAGGTATCAAACACATTCTCCTTTGCCAAGACAACGAAAAGGACATTCTCGAGATTCCTTCTCGCTATCTCACAGGCTTGACGATTGCATACGTGACCGAAATGGCGGATGTCATTGCACAAGCCGTAACAACCCAATCGGTCAAGGATGCAAAGGATTTGCGGACTTCGCCCTAATTTGTTGGGGTGATTCAGCGCTTTCTCCTTCTTTCCACCCTTTTTCTGTGCAGTCAACTTTCTGCGCAGTGGACGTCATTTTCCACGTTATCCGGTGGCGGATCTGCTCGATTATTGGGCTTGGGCTGGGACGCCTATGGGCATCCAGGTGATGTGGGATTTGCGGCCTTTAATCCTGCGTCCTTGATGGATGTGCACAAAGGGCAAGTATCCTTGTCAACCCAAGCCGCGCTTGGCGGACTGCGGACCGGGAGTCTTTCGTACGGATTGCCACTACCCAAGACAAATCCGAGCAAGGGTTCTTCTTCCATAGTGCAGTGGGATGCCCAACGAGGGTTGCATGGTTGGTCAAAACCCGCGTGGAATGTCGCCATTGGGGCAGATTACCTGCACAGTGGGCTGCTGGAAGAACGCGATCCAGCGGGGAACCTAGTAGGGACGTTTACGGCACAAGAAATCACCCCGCGCATTGCGGCCTCCGCCCATTGGCGTACGCTCACGTTTGGATTGGGTAGCAAGCTGGCTATGATGACCTATGGGCCATACACAGCACAAGCGATCGCCTTGGATGCGGGCTGGATTTGGTCGTTGGATTCTGGTCGAACACGGATAGGGCTGGTGGTCAAAAATGCTGGATTTAACATAGAGTACTTTGCAGGCCAACGTGAATCGCTGCCCTTGGATGTTCAGGTCACGCTTTCGCAAAAGTTAAAATATGCTCCTTTCCGTTGGAACGTTAGCTACACGCATTTGGAACGATGGGATCTACGCTATTCGGATCCGCAATTGGTCACCAAAGACCCGCTCAGCGGAGAGATAACCGTGGCACAAATTTCGGCCCTAAACAACGCACTTCGCCATATTCACCCTAGCGTGGAAGCGCAGCTCGGAGGGCGAATATTTGTTCAAGTTGGGTATAATATTCGGCGTCAAGTAGAAATGAAACTTCCCACCCGGAGGAGCAATGCGGGGCTGAGTTATGGACTAAGTTTACAGACCCGAAAAATGTCCTACCAATTTGGCTCTGCCGTGTATCATGTGGCGGGCCGATTGAATCAATTTACCGTCGTTCGACGATTTTAACCCAGTTCCATGATCATTGCCATTGACGGATTCTCTTCCACAGGTAAAAGCACCGTTGCAAAACGCCTAGCAGCTGCGTTGAACTTTATCTATGTGGACACAGGGGCCATGTACAGAATGGTTGCTTTGGTCGCCATAAGGCAAGGGTGGGTTCAAGATGGGTATTTGGATGAGGCTGCCTTGGTCCATCATTTGCCCAAGATTGCGTTGGATTTTCAGCGGGGTGCCCAAGGAGAAAATATGGCCATGCTTAATGGGGAAGAGGTAGAAGCCGCTATTCGCACCATGGAAGTGAACCGAATTGTATCACGGGTTTCTTCGATTCCTGCTCTACGTCGTCAACTCGTGGCACAGCAACAACGCATGGGTCGTGGTCATAGCTTAGTGATGGACGGCCGCGATATTGGTACCGTTGTTTTTCCGGATGCGGAGCTTAAAATCTTTATGACCGCTGATGCGGACATCCGTGCCGGAAGACGATTATCCGAACTCCGGGCAAAAGGCGATGCAAGCGTGTCGTTAGAAGAGGTGCGCAGCAATCTCTTGCAGCGCGATGCTGCAGACCAGGCACGGTTGGATTCTCCGCTGCTAAAAGCAGATGATGCGCGGGTGTTAGACAATTCCCATCGGTCGGCCGATGAGGTCTTTCAGGTAGCCCTAGATTGGGCACACGAAAAGCAAAAAGCTTAAGTACGCAATGGCAGCCGTGCAATCACAGTTTCGCCGCCTTTGGGCTTATCACCAATCTGGACAAAGACCTCAGCGTCTAAAGGCAAATAGATGTCCATGCGAGAGCCAAAACGAATAAATCCAAATTCCTCACCCGCTTTATATTCTTGTCCAGGTTTGCAGTAAAGGGCAATGCGCCTTGCGACGGCGCCGGCAATTTGGCGGAATAAAACAGGTCCGGTGGCAGGATGCTCTACCACGACCGTTGTACGCTCATTGAGGGTAGAACTTTTGGGGTGCCAAGCCACTAAGTATTTCCCGGGATGGTATTTGGCATAGGTCACTTTGCCTTCCACGGGGACGCGGTTGACGTGGACATTTAAGGGCGACATAAAGATGGAAATCATCTTGCGCTTGTCATGAAAACACTCTGTTTCTTCGATTTCTTCAATCAACACAACTTTGCCATCCGCCGGCGCAATAACATCTCCCAGATTTGCCACGGTGCTACGGGGCGGGTTGCGGAAAAACTGCAGGACTAAAACATACAGGACCAAGGCGATGACCAAATAGGCCTGGGTCAGGAGTTCAATCCCTACCCATTGATCTAGTGCGATGTAGGGAAGACATAAAATGAGCAGAGCCATGAAAAGGGTAGAATAACCTTCGCGGTGTATCATGCGATAAGGATAAGGGATTGCAAAAAGGACAAAATAATAATGGAAAGCAAGTAGCTGTCAAACCGATCCAAAAATCCCCCATGTCCTGGAAGGAAAACCCCTGAATCTTTGACCTCCGCCATGCGCTTGAAACTAGAACCCACCAAGTCTCCAATGGGTGCGCTAAAAGCAATCATTAACGGCAATGCCCAGGCATACCGCGGCCAGGTGGCGGGATCGGAAAAACTAGATATGGGTCCATCCATTTGGACGAGATATGCTGTGCCTAAAATCAAGGTAAAGAGCCCCCCGACAATGGCACCTTCCCATGTTTTCTTAGGGCTCAGGGTGGGGGCCAAGGGTGTCCGGCCCAACAAGTTTCCACCTACATAGGCCATGGAGTCGCTGACCCAGATCAAAAGAAAAGCGGAGAACAAAATGAAGCCTGCTGTGTCTGTCCAAGTGGTGATGATATGGTACGTTGACCAGCCAGCTAGAGACGCATAGAGAATACCCATTCCGCGCTGCGCAGGAGTTAATCGTTCCATCAGAAGGAATTCATAAGCGACACCCAAGAGGGGCAGCCCAAGCAGGAAGGGGGACCATGGTTCTGCGTTGCAAATCCAAAAAATCGCCAGGGCATAGAGGGCACCCCAAAGGCTGCGTTGCATCATATGGCGTCGGGGAATAGAACGTCTTCTAGCAAGAAGAAGTAGACTTGACGTCCTTTGTTAGGGTCCACTTTTGCTTGCATCACACTTTCATCCATTTTCCCTTTGAGGGTGATGATGGCCCGTGGGCGCTGCTCGCGGTGCGACTTGTTTATAGCGGCCATACCATCCGATAAGCTATTGACGACTTGCGAGACGCGGGCGAATACAAGGTGAATGTCAGGAAGCTGGGCAAATTTGAGGCCTTGCGTTTGCAGGTCTGAAATCATGATTCCCCCAGTTTGCGCAATCGCGGCATGGCAAGTAGAAGCCATAGCGTCCGCTTCCAATGGGTTGTCCTTGACGACTTTTAGGCCTGCTTGTAAAAACCATGGATGAAGATGTGGTTCAGGAACAAAAAATTGACGTTGTCCACTCTCCGAAGCAGCACCTCGAAGATTTTCAACAATTTCTTCTGGGCTACCGCAGTACACAAAAAGTCCACCTCCATCCGTGAATTTTTTTACAAAGAGCAAATCCACTGGATCATTCGGCTGGGCAAGATATTTTCCCGTCGAATTTTGGCCCTCAGAAACGGCATGTTCTGGGGCGCCACTGAGGATGGAGAAAAATTTTCCGATGAGACCAGCCATACTGCTTTAATTCACGCGAAAATTAGTGAATCTTATGCGTTTCCTTGCGGGTCATTTTCAGCTTCTTCCGAAGCGGTTTCCTGCACGCTGACATCTGCACCTGTTTCAACGGGTATTCCCGCCTCTAGGGGCTGGTTTTGTAAAAGCGCAGCCTGAACTTTCTCTTCTGAGGTCAGCCAAGGACGTTTGCCAAAAATGTTCTCTAAATTCTCTTTGAAGATGACCTCATGTTTGAGCAATTCTTCTGCCAAGGCAGTCAGTTTGTCCAAGTTGTCACGAAGGAGCTGCTTGGCGCGTTCGTATTGGCCTTCAATCAGTGCAGAAATTTCTTCGTCAATGACCTGGGCTGTTTTCTCACTATATGGCTTGTCAAATTGATATTCATTTTGACCACTTGAATCATAGTACGTGATGTTGCCAAGCCGGGCATTCAACCCATAAATGGTCACCATGGCGCGGGCTTGTTTGGTGACTTTTTCTAAATCACTCAAGGCCCCGGTGGTGATTTTGTTGAAAATCACTTCTTCGGCGGCGCGTCCACCCATTGTAGCGCACATCTCATCGAGCATTTGCTCCACTGAGTTTAGTTGACGCTCTTCGGGTAAATACCAAGCGGCACCCAGGCTACGTCCCCGCGGAACAATCGTCACCTTCACCAAGGGGGAAGCATGCTCTAGCAACCAACTAACGGTTGCGTGTCCCGCCTCGTGGTAAGCAATCACTTTCTTTTCCTCCGGGGTAATAATTTTATTCTTTTTCTCTAAGCCGCCTACAATACGGTCTACGGCATCCAAGAAATCTTGTTTTTCAACACAACTTTTGTCTTTGCGCGCTGCGACCAAAGCGGCTTCATTGCACACATTGGCAATATCAGCGCCTGAGAAGCCTGGCGTTTGACGAGCCAAAAATTCAATGTCCACATTGCCGCCAAGTTTGAGAGGCTTTAAATGAACTTCAAAGATTTCTTTGCGCTCGTTGAATTCTGGTAAGTCAACATAAATCACACGGTCAAAACGACCTGCGCGTATGAGGGCACGGTCCAAAATATCTGCGCGGTTGGTGGCGCCCATAACAATGACATGTTCATCGGTGCCAAAACCGTCCATTTCGGTGAGCAATTGATTGAGCGTATTTTCACGCTCATCGTTGCCGCCACTAAGGGCATTTTTCCCACGGGCACGCCCAATGGCATCAATCTCATCAATGAAAATGATGGCAGGAGATTTTTCTTTGGCTTGCTTAAATAAGTCGCGCACACGACTTGCTCCTACGCCCACAAACATCTCCACAAAATCGGAGCCGCTTAAGGAGAAGAAAGGCACTTTGGCCTCCCCTGCAACGGCTTTGGCAAGCAAGGTCTTTCCTGTCCCGGGAGGGCCGCTAAGCAATACACCTTTGGGTATCTTGCCCCCAAGATTGGTGTATTTTTTAGGGTTTTTCAAAAAGTCGACGACTTCAAGCACCTCGTCTTTTGCGCCTTCCATGCCGGCCACATTTTTGAAGGTAGTCCGCACTTCAGAATCTGCATCAAAAACTTGGGCGCGTGATTTGCCAATGTTAAAAATTTGACCACCTGGGCCGCCCGCTCCTCCACCGCCCATTCGGCGCATCATGAAGAACCAGAAAAGGGCAATTAAGCCAATAGGAAGAACCCAAGAGAGGACTTCCGTCCAATAGTTCGGCTCATCCTTGTATTCTACATTGATCGGTCCATTTACCTGAAGCCAGTCCTCATGTTGACCATAAAAGCGTTCTAAATTTTGGTCAAAAATATCGGCGGGCATTTCAAAGTGGAAGTGCGGGCCAGGATTGGGCGTTTGGTTGAAACCAGCGGTGGCCATGTCTTTGTAGGCCGCCAATGTGGCCAGGCTGTCAGGGTGGATGTAGGTGTAAACGTCTTTTTTGTTGACCACCACAATCTTTTCTATATGGCCTGCAGTTAGCTTATCACCCAGGTCATTAAAGTTTGATTCCTGGGTTGTAGCGCCATAATTGGAAGAAAACAATTGTAGGGCTAATAGGCCAGCAAAAACCGCTAAATAAATCCAGCTGGGATTGAAAGTGGGCTTTTGGCCTTTCTTGGTGGGCGTTTTATCAGACATCTCTTAAGGGATTCAGCTTGGAATAACGGTGGTATGTGCATCACTCCACAGGCTTTCAAGATCATAGAAAGTGCGTGCTTCGGATTGGAAAATATGCACAACTACATTCACATAGTCCATTAATATCCATTCAGATTCTTGCGTGCCTTCAATGTGCCAAGGGCGCTCGCTACATTGGTCACGTAATCGCTTTTCCACAGATCCCGATAAGGCTGATACTTGGGTAGACGATTGGGCCTCTGTGACGACAAAATAGTCACAAACGGCGTTTTCTAGATGGCGTAGATCTAAGACAACCGTATTTTCACCTTTGACATCAGAAATGCCTTCTAAGGTTTCTAAAAGGATAGGAGGGAAAGTATTTTTCATTCAGAGTAAGTTGCCCGCAAAGCGATTTAATTGCCGTTCTTACTGAACAACAAAGATGCCATCTCAGTTCTCGGCGATATTTGCAAATGCCAATTCATCGGGGAAGTGGCCATAAAAGCCCACAAATGTACATCAAGAAGCTACATTTCAGCCAGATAGGATCAACACATCAATATGCCATTCAAGGTATGACGGAGTGGGATAAAAAGGCATGGACTGCCATTTCGGCAGATAGTCAGTCCGACGGACGCGGGCAGGGACTGCACACTTGGTCCGATTTGCCGGGACATGCAGCTTTATTTAGCCTCGTGAGTCCAGTGGTCGCGTGGACTTCCTTGGAAGTAATGCTTAGGCATAAAGCGGTTGCCTGCGCTGTCCTCGCCGTCACGCAAGCCACTACCCACGCGCGTATCCTATTGAAATGGCCGAATGATCTTTATCAAGGTCAGTACAAATTGGGTGGAATTTTGACAGAAGCTCAATGGTCAGGGGCATTTTGCCATCGCCTAGTATGCAGCGTGGGGGTAAATGTTTCTAATGGCCCTACCGAAACCGCTTATCTCGGTAAAAATCTATCCGCGTCCAAGGTTCGCGCCGCTTGTATAGACGCCATTGTAGGAGCTGTAGAAGGAGATCTTGCTGCCATCCCAAGTGAATTTGACCGAAATCTACTACATCAAGGGACATCTCTTTGGCGAAGGCCTGATCAACAGGATGCTGAGATGGCAGAATGCCTAGGCGTAGATGCCCACGGTCAAATTGGGCTGAAATGGGCTTTGACGGATAGCAGCCAGTGGTACCCCCATGGTGCGGTAAAGTGGGAAGGGTAAGGCTTAGCTGACGGTAGTCCCCCAGGACCTAGGATCTTGACGCCAAGTGGCCAGTGTCGCGGCCTCTGTTTCGGACAAAGTGTTTCGACTCTCTGCTACAGCGAGCAAGTGTGTATAGTCACTTAGCGTAAAGAGCTTACAGTCTTTCTCCAAGAAGGCGTCTTGGGCATGCTGGAACCCGTATGTGAAGATGGCCCCCATGCCAAGCACCGTAGCGCCAGCGTCACGTAGAGCATCGACTGCTTGTAGTGAACTCATGCCCGTTGAGACGAGATCTTCAATTACGACCACGCGTACGCCCTTTTCCATGTGTCCCTCAATGAGGTTTTGACGCCCATGGCCTTTTGCAGCGGAACGCACATACATCATGGGAAGATTCATTTCTTGCGCCACAAGCGCGGCCAAAGCAATGGCACCTGTTGCGACACCCGCAATCATGTCAACAGATGGATACGCATTTTGGATGGCCTCTACCATACGCTCACGCAAGTAGGTTCGGACCATGGGATGCGAAAGCGTCACCCTGTTGTCGCAGTAAATAGGCGATTTTATGCCAGAAGCCCATGTGAAGGGGTTGTCGGGGCGAAGTTCAATCGCTTTAATTTGCAAAAGCAATTCAGCTAGCCGCTTAGCAGTTTCAGAATCCATTACCATGACGCAAAAGTACGACGCCATAGCCATGACCGCCGCAGGAGGTTGGGTAGAAAATGAAAATCGGGAGGTGCTCTGGATCTACCGTCTGGACCACTGGGACTTACCTAAAGGAAAGTTGGAAACCGGCGAGAACATTGAAGATTGCGCCCTTCGTGAAGTAGAGGAGGAATGCGGGTTATCTGGCCTAATCCTTGGCGAGAAGCTGACTAAAACAGTCCATAAATACCATCAAAACGGGGTGCTTTTTGAAAAGACGACCCACTGGTTTCGCATGAGGGTGAAAGGTGTTCCGGCACTGACGCCACAGACCGAAGAGGGAATTGAATGGGTACGGTGGGTGTCCGAAGCAGCATGGAAATCAGCTTTGCCCAGCAGTTATGACACCATTCAGGAAGTCGCCACGGCTGCAATGCAAGGCAAGGGAGTCTAGACCCGAACTGCGTCTGGGACAAATCGAGTGTAGTCCCCGTTGTTTTTGATCACATCCCGAACGATGCTCGATGAAATGAAGGCCCATCGTGCACTGGTCAATAGAAAGACGGTTTCAAGGGCAGGGGCCATCTCCCGATTGGCTTGGGCAATGGCTTTTTCAAATTCAAAATCTGCAGGATTGCGAAGGCCTCTCAATAAAAAATTGGCTCCTTGCGAAGCTGCAAAGTCAACCGTTAGGCCTTGATAAGAAATGACCTTCACGGAAGGATTCTGCGCAAACGTGCTGCGAAGCCATGCTAGACGTTGTTCTAAGGGAAACAAATAGTGCTTTTCCGCATTTTCTCCGACAGCAAGAATGATTTCATCAAAAAGCGGAATGGCACGCTCAACAATGTTGACGTGCCCCAGGGTAATGGGATCAAAAGATCCCGGGAAAAGCGCGATTCTTGGCATCTTTTAAAGCTTGATGGGCTAGCAAGGTAGTAAATTCTGTGAGCGAGGTCCCGCGCGCAGCCAGTTGTTTGGGCAAGATGCTCTCTTGGCTCATGCCTGGGACAGTATTGATTTCAATCAAGACGGGAGGACCTTTTTTAGGCAGAATAAAGTCGGCACGACAAAAGCCCGTAAGTCCTAGTCCTTCATAGATGCGTCGTGTATAGTCTTCGATCTGAAGAGCCGCCCCCGCGGGGATACGCGCCGGGGTAATTTCTTCTGCTAAACCCTCGTATTTGGCAGAGTAGTCAAAGAATTCCCTTTTGGGCACAATCTCCGTGATGCCAAGGCAATGCACTTCATCCTCCCAGCGAGCCACCCCACAGCCGACTTCGGTGCCTGAAACCCCTTGCTCAATGACAATGGCATGGTCTTCTTTTGCCGCTTCCTTCAGCGCATCGGCCAATTGGTGTGCTTCCGTGATCCTGGTGACGCCATAGCTGGAGCCACTTCTGCAGGGTTTGACAAACAAAGGAAACTGCAAGCCCTTAAGGTCAAGGGAAGAGGGGTCTACGCCATCATGGGTCCAAATAGCAGGTGCCACAGGAACGCCAAGGCGCTGGACTACGCCATTGGTCCATGCCTTGTGGAAGGTTAAAGCAGAGGAAGCTGGCGGACAGGAGGTATACGGAATACCCAAGGCTTCCCATGTAATCGCAAGGGTTCCATCTTCTCCGGGATGGCCGTGGATGAGGTTAAAAATGAGTTCAAGCGGCTTTACAGCGCCTTCGTGTAGAATGGCCATGCGTGCGGGATCAAAGCCAATTGATGTACCCTGGGCATTGGTTGCGGACCATCCTGTTTTGCTTTGCACCACGCTGTAGGCTTCAAAAAGGACGGCGTCTAAAGCTTTAAAAACAGCTTGACCGCTCTTCAGTGATATTCCATGTTCGCTAGAATAACCGCCCATTATTACCCCTACACGTATTGCCATAGGATAAAGATAGCGGGTGGCTGAATGGAGTTGGCTATTTTTGTAGCCGATGAAGCTGATTTTATTTCTTAAGAGTAAGACCTTTTGGTTGAATGCGGCATTTGCTCTGGCCTTTTTCTTGCTGTTGGGTTTCAGTGCAAACTGGATTCTCAAAGGCATCACGAAACATACACAAGTCATGGTGGTGCCTGATTTGACGAATATGCGCTTTGAAGAAGTGAAAGCGGCGCTTGCGCCGTTGACCTTTGAAGCCGAAATATTAGACTCGAGTCTTTACGTTTCACGCGCTGAGCCAGGAGCTGTATTGGATCAGTATCCCTTACCCGGCGCAACAGCCAAAACAGGCCGTGTGATACAGTTGACCCTTAATCGCCATCGACCCGGGAAAGTAGCGCTTCCCTTATTGGTGGAGCGTACCCTTCAACGTGCTGAATTAGATTTAACCTCCCGTGGCTTGCGTGTTGGCCGCATCACCTATGTGCCAGATTTGGCAGAAGGTTTGGTGTTGCAAGTGAGCGCTGGCGGGGTGGTGCTGGCCCAAGGTAGCCAGATTCGGAAGGGAACTGCGGTAGACCTCGTTGTAGGGAAGCGCTCAGGTCCTCTGACCCATGCTGTGCCAGATCTTTTGGGCATGCGCTTAGGGGAGGCAAAAGCCATTTTAAGACTAAGTGGCTTACGGATGGAATTTGTAGAGGGTGACAGCACGGCATTAGACCAAGGGGTCACGATGCAGATGCCGCAATTTTCACATGGCAACTATGTAACGCATAAAGACGGGATTGTGCGCGTTTGGTTTGGAGAATCTAGCCTTCTTATGTCGAATGACGAAATTGAATAACATGTGCCCATTGCGTATGGCTCTTATGGCCCTTCTTGGCCTTACAGGAATGGTCCTTCAAGGTCAGCCGTTGGAGGCTTTGAACATGGCGCGCATGGGCGTGCTCCAAACGGCCACAAAATCAAATAAAACGATCGATACCTTGGTGCCTCCTTTTGTCGATGGCTTTGCGCACCGATTGCACCCAGCGTGGCAATCATCGGGGGTAATCACGGCGAGTCATTGGTCTAAGGATCCACTTTCACTTGGTGTGGCCGTATTGGATGGGATAGCTGGCGATGGGCAAGCCTATGATCCAGGTATGTTGACCAATGATTCTTTAACAGATGCATTAGTGTCTCCCTTTTTCAATTTAAATGGGCAGATTAACGGGGTTTTGAGTTTTTACCTCCAGGAAGGGGGCTGGGGCGACCCAACCGAAATGGCTGATTCCCTCATTGTTCACTTTTGGAACCCCTTAGATTCAGTTTGGGAGCATGTTTGGGGTCAACCAGGGGGCGCTTCCAATGACACGTGGAAGGCTATTTCTATCGCCATGCCGGGCCACTTGAATGGGCAAAATGGCGTGCGGTTTAGGATTGCACGTTATGGCTCTCCAGGGGGTGCCTTTGATCATTTTTTATTGGATTACCTAGAGTTTGGTATGGCGCGCACATTGGCGGATACCGCCCTCTTTGACCCCGCATGGTCCCGCGCACCGTCAAGCTTGCTTCAAGGGTATGCTGAATTGCCTTGGTGGCATTACAGCGCTTTCTTACTAGAACGTGATAGTTTGTCCACCGCCTATCGAAGGAATGGACCCGTCCCCGTGGGTGGGTGGCAGTTGAACCTTGGGAAGTACCAATGGACGGATGGCCAAGGCAGTGTTGTAGCCAGTCGAAGCAATGTACCCGTTGTAACAACGTTGAACCACAATGTAAGTACGCCATATCCCTTTTCCTTGACCAAGCCGGGGGTTTTGATGCAGGGGCCGATGGACTACCATTTTACCGGTTGGTTTGATGGGGAAAATGTGGGCGAATTGGCCAATGATACCTTTTACGTGGACCAAACGTTTGACCATCGCTATGGATGGGATGATGGCAGTGCGGAACGCACGTATGGCGTAAGTCAAGGCAACCTACCTAGGTTGGCGCAAAAGTTCCAATTCTTACAAGCGGACACCCTCACTGGGGTGGATTTGTCCTTTGTTCCTGCCGGATTTGATTGGACAGGAATGACCTTCCAATTGGGAATCTGGTATGTCGATACGGCCGGCCTTCCGGGAAACTTATTGTACTTGACGGATTCCGCTTATATCCCGGCACTTCCCTACGCCAAAGAACCTTTTCGCCATTATGTGTTGGACACTGCTGGCGTGTTCGTTCCCAAAGAAGTATTTGTAGGGTTGATCCAAACGACCGGCCCGGCGCTTACGCTAGGGCTTGATACACAAACAGAAGGCGAGAAGGCCTATGGAGACTACGCGGGTTGGTTTCCTTCATTGTTGCCTGGAACACTCATGATGCGACCTTTTTTCCGCGGCATCCCAAAGGACTTATCTGCGGCGGCTGAGCCTATAAAGGTATTTCATGCGTGGCCCAACCCCGCTGGAGATATTGTTCAAGGATATGGTCCATCGGGAAGGGTTACCATTTATTCCAGTGTCGGCCAAAAAAAGGCCACCTTTGCCGCCCCCGAAGGCACTTGGTCTTTAGACCTCTCAACATGGCCTGCGGGTCTTTATATCGTGCAGCACGACACAGGCACACGGTTCACTTTCATGAAACAACCCTAATGCGCGGAGATATAGCAGAAGCCTGGGAAGGCGATGAGGAAGAGCTCTATGAACATTTTCGTTTTTTGGCGGAACCTGGACAGCAATTGTTACGGGTAGATAAGTTTCTTTTCAATTTTATGACGCACACCTCGCGTAATCGTATCCAAAAGGCGGCTGACGCAGGGGCCATTAGGGTGAATGCCCAACCGGTAAAATGCAATTATCGGGTGAAGCCTGGTGATGTGATCACCTTGGTTTTGGCGCAGCCTCCAAAGCAGATTGAACTTTTTGCGCAAGACCTCAACCTAAATGTTGTTCACCACGACAGTGATGTGGTGATCGTAAACAAGCCTGCAGGCATGGTGGTCCACCCGAGCTATGGGCATCATTCAGATACGCTCATCAATGGGCTTCTCCATCTCTTTGAAAACCTCCCTGACGGGGACAAAAGCGAGCGCCCGGGCTTAGTGCACAGAATTGATAAGGACACGTCTGGCTTGCTCGTTATCGCACGAAACGAATATGCCATGGCTTTCCTTGCCAAGCAATTTGCCGACCATAGTACCGAGCGCGAATACTATGCGGTAGCACTTGGCAATATGGAAGAGGAGGAAGGCACGATTACAGGCCATATCGGCCGCAGCCTAAAAGACCGAAAGGTGATGACTGTTTTTGAAGATGGGAAGTTCGGAAAGCATGCAGTCACGCATTTTAAAGTGTTGGAACGTTATGGTTTTGCCACGCTCGTGGCCTGCCGCTTAGAGACGGGAAGAACGCACCAGATACGAGCCCATTTTAAACACATTGGCCATCCCTTATTTGGAGATGCGACCTATGGTGGCACTGAAATGCCCGTGAAACATGGCTGGCCTAAGTTCAAGGAGTTTATGCAGAACAACTTGCAGATTTGCGCAAGACAGGCTTTGCATGCGCGAATGCTTGGGTTTGAACATCCTACCAAAAAAGGAGAGCGGCTCCGTTTTGAAGCCGCCCTGCCCGAGGATATGGAAGCGCTTCTGGAGCGTTTTCGCAATTATGTCGCAGTCCACCTTGCCTAAGGGTGAGCCACGTCTAAAAATTTAGTCGTTATAGAGCGCTTCATACGCATCTTGGTACATGGCTAGGATGGGTTTTCTGCGCAATTTCATCGTAGGAGTCAAATGACCGGCAGGGATCGTCCAAGCATCTTCAGTGATCACGATCTTCTTCACCGCTTCCCATTTGCCGAATCGTGCATATTTGCCATCGACCTCTTTTTGGATTCTTGCGATGATTCGAGTATCCTGGACCATTTCTTCCGGGGTAGTCCAGGCAATGTCTTTGCGCGCACACCAGCTCTTTAGGAATTCAAACTGTGGCTGTATGATCAAGACGGGGAACTTGCGGTTTTCACCGGCTACCATGCATTGCTCAATAAAGGCACTCTCTTTGTACACGTTTTCCATGTTTTGAGGGGCTATGTATTTACCCCCTGCCGTTTTGAAAATTTCTTTCTTTCGGTCTGTGATGCGGAGGTATCCACCGGGGAGAATTTCTCCAATGTCGCCTGTGCGGAACCAGCCATCTTCCGTCATGACTTCGGCCGTGAGGTCAGGACGGCCATAATAGCCCATCATGATGTTCGGGCCCTTAGCTAGGATTTCGCCATCGCTGTCTAGTTTGAGTTCAACCCCTTCAATGGGGGTGCCCACCGTTCCCAATTTGTGGCCACGGCCTGTAGGTAAATTCACGGTCAAGACGGGGGATGTCTCCGTCAAGCCATAGCCTTCTTGGATGTTTACACCAGCACCCGCAAAGATGCGTGCAAGACGTGGGTTAAGCGCTGCCGCGCCCGATGCAATGGCTTGTGTTTTTCCTCCTAAGGCCTCTTGCCATTTCGAGAAAATAAGCTTCCGCGCCAGCTTCAGCTGCAGATAATACAGGGGTGACTTACCACTGTGCTCATACTTTTCGGCCAGCCCAACGGCCCAGAAAAAGAGACCTTTCTTCACACCGGTCAACGCTTTGCCTTTGTCCATGATACGGTCAAAGACCTTCTCCAAAAGGCGCGGTACAGCGGTAAATACTTCTGGATGAATTTCGCGTAAATTATCTCCGATTGTTTCCATGCTTTCAGCATAGTAAGTACCGACGCCTGTGGTCATGTAGATATAGACGAGAACGCGCTCATAGCTATGGCATAAGGGTAAAAAGCTTAGAGACTTTGCGCCAGGGCCAACGGGTAGGCGCTCAGCGGAGGCTACGGCGTTACTGGAGACATTGTGGTGGCTAAGCATGACGCCTTTGGGCGTTCCCGTAGTCCCTGAGGTGTAAATCAAGGTGGCCAAATCTTCGGGCTTCACCGCGGCCATGCGCTTGGTCAATTCCTCTCTATTCCCTTCATCCGCTTTATCAAAGACTTCATCCCAATGAGCGCAACCATCGACCGGCACGAAGGAATAAATTTCTTGAAGGCTTGGGACCTCAGATTGAATGGCCTTGACCTTTTGAAAGAGATCAGCGTCACTCAAGAAACAATACTTGACTTCAGCGTCATTAAAAATAAACTTGTAGTCCTCGCTTGAAATGGTCGGATAGACGGGAACATCAATACCCCCCGCAGAGAGGATGCCTTGGTCACATATATTCCATTCTGTGCGGTTATTGGTGGAAATAATGGCGATTTTATCGCCTGGCTTTATGCCCATCGCGATGAGACCTAGCGCTAGTTTTTCCGCTTTGGCGACATAATCACCCGTGGAAAGAGATTCCCATTTTCCGCCGATTTTGGTATTTAGCGCATCGGGTCGGGGATGCTGTTCAAGGGCATAATAAGCAAAGTCAAAGAGTCTAGTTGGTTTCATTTTTCGTCGTTATCTGTTTGAGGATGAGTACACACAAGTACCATGAACCCAGGTTTGTAGGACCTTCAATTCTGGAATCTTGTTTTCATCACAGGTTAAGAGGTCTTCCGTAAAGATGGTAAAATTTGCCCAAAAATCTGACTTAACCTCGCCTAATTCTTCTTCTTGGAATGCGGCATACGCTGCATCCATCGACATGCCTTTCAATGCTTGACTTCGTGTGATGGCGTCTTGCATTTGAAAGCCCGCGGCGGGATGGCCATCTAATGCTTTTCGTGCAGAAGCGGCATAGAGGGTATAAAGAGGGTTCACCTCTTCTACGGGAAAGTCAGTTCCAAGAGGGAGGATGCCATTTGCGGCCTTCCGCAAGGCGGCATAGGCATAGGCTTCTGGCATACGTTCTTCCCCCAGCCGATCATCGGCCCAATCCATGTCAGAGGTCGCATGAGTGGGCTGTACAGAGGGCAGAATCATGGCGTTTCCGCCAAAGCGACGCTGATCTGCTAAACTGACAATTTGTGCATGCTCAATCCTCCATCTGCTGCTTTCGGGTGCATGTGCGGTGTAGATGTCTAACATCAAGTGGTTTGCAGAGTCGCCAATTGCATGGGTGTTCATTTGCCATCCATTCTTGGCTAGTCGGGCTGCAGCCTCTTCCATATAGGCATAGCTTCGAATCTGTAATCCGTAATGATGGTGCCGGTCCTGGTAGGGACTCCGAAGTAAGGCCCCTCGGCTCCCTAACGCGCCATCGGAATAAAACTTGAAGCTTTGGACGGTGAGTAAATCCGTTTTTAGCGGCCCCCGCGCCAACCATTCATCTAATGCTTCTGGGCTTTCAGAGACCATGACATTCAAAGGAATCGTGATGGTGCCCCGTGATTGTAGTTGTTCAATGAGCTGAATGTCTTCGGTAGGCAAGCCAGCGTCATGAACGCCGGTAAGCCCAAGAGAATAGCACCATGCTTGTGCATCCGTCAATGCTTTGATTTTTTCCTCTTTGCTGGGTTGTGCGACTTGGAGCAGCCCTTCCGCATTATCAAGCAAGACGCCACTAGGCAGACCTTCTTGGTTGCGCAGAATTTCTCCCCCTTCTGGTTGGCCTTCATATTGATAAAGTCCTGAAAGCTCCAGGGCTACATGATTTGCCACGACGGCATGGCCATCAATACGACTCAGGACAATGGGCTTGTCCGTTAGTCCCTGTAGCGCTTCGTTGGTGGGGTATTCCGCTCCGGGCCAATCGTTTTGGTCCCAGCCGCGACCTCTTATCACGGCTTGTTCTGGATGCTCTTGGATAAAAAGGGCAACGCGTGCAACACATTCTTCCCAATTCTTCGCCTCCCATAGATTGACGGCGTTCATACCCAAACCTTGTCCTAAGAAATGCGCATGAGCATCAATGAAGCCAGGGTAGACGTAGGCGCCCTGTAGGTCTATCGTGTCCATGGCTGAGCAGATGGTGCTTTCTCCCTTGCCCTGGTCAATACGCAAGACTTTTCCATCGCGAATGGCGATATTCCCCTGCACATAGAACAAACTATCTCCTTCAAATTGGGCAATGTTGGCATTGATCAAGCTGACGTCCGCTAAAAAAGCGGGCCCACAACCCACGATACTCACAATGGATAGTGCAAAAAAGGCGTACAAATATGCTTTCATACCCGAAAGGTAGGTAGGGCTGGCCGTACCTTTGGCGCAAATATTTTTACATGGACTCTGCTGCTCCCACCACTGTTCTCACTGCAAAAGAATTAGGGCTTCTTCCTGAAGAATTTGACAAGATTTGCGCGGTATTAGGCCGTACACCGAATTTTACGGAATTGTCTGTGTACTCGGTCATGTGGTCAGAACACTGCTCGTATAAAAACTCCATTACCTGGCTAAAAACCTTGCCAAAAGAAGGTCCACATATGTTGGCAAAGGCAGGAGAGGAAAATGCAGGCCTTGTTGATATTGGCGAAGGCTTAGCCTGCGCCTTTAAAATTGAATCGCACAACCACCCTTCGGCCGTTGAACCTTATCAAGGTGCCGCAACAGGGGTAGGCGGTATTAACCGTGACATCTTCACCATGGGTGCTCGCCCTATTGCCCAACTCAATAGTTTGCGTTTTGGCGATCCTACGTCTGATCGCACCAAATGGCTCGTCAAAGGAGTCGTTAGGGGAATTGGCAATTATGGCAATTCTTTTGGCATCCCTACCGTGGGAGGAGAGGTATATTTTGACAAATGTTACGAGCAAAACCCTTTGGTCAATGCCTTTTCTGCGGGCATCGTTGAGGTGGGGGGGCAAATTTCTGCCAAAGCCCAAGGCGTGGGCAATGCCGTGTACATTGTGGGATCATCCACAGGCCGAGATGGCATTCATGGTGCAGCCTTTGCCTCAAAAGATTTGAGCGAAGACAGCGCCAATGACATCCCTTCAGTACAAGTTGGAGACCCGTTCCAAGAAAAATTATTGCTTGAAGCTACCATGGAACTGGCCAAGATTGGGGCAGTGCAGGGTATGCAAGACATGGGTGCGGCAGGGATCACCTGCTCTACCAGTGAAATGTCTGCCGGCGGCGGTGTGGGAATGGACATTGATCTCGACAAAGTCCCGACACGTCAAGAAGGTATGGAACCATGGGAAATTCTCCTGTCTGAATCTCAAGAGCGAATGCTCGTCGTTGTTGCGCAAGGCCGCGAAAAAGAAGTGGAGGCCATCTTTGACAAATGGGACATCCATTGCGAGCCCATTGGGGTTGTGACAGAAGGACCGTATGTGCGCTATTTCTGGAAGGGCGAAAAACTAGCCGAAATTCCAGCAGAATCTTTGGTCTTGGGTGGTGGCGCTCCAGTGTACCAGCGTGAAACACGCGAACCTGCCTACTACAAGGCCTACCAAGCCTTTGACATGGATGAAGTGATTTGCCCGGAAGACTTGTTGTCTGTGGCACATGCCTTGGTCAAGTTGCCCAATATCGCCTCCAAGCGCTGGGTATATGAACAGTATGATTCCATGGTCGGAACAAAAAACCGGTCAACCAATGAGGCGAGTGATGCCGCGGTCGTCAATATCAAAGGCTCTAAGCGTGCTATTGCCATGACAGTCGATTGCAATAGCCGTTATGTCCATGCTGACCCAGAAGTCGGTACGATGATTGCCGTGGCAGAAAATGCCCGCAACATTGTGTGCTCGGGCGGAATCCCAAGTGCCATCACCAATTGCCTAAACTTTGGCAATCCCTACAATCCTGAAGTGTATTGGCAGTTTGTGGGCGCCATTAAAGGCATGAGCGCAGCATGTGAAAAATTTGCCACCCCAGTGACGGGCGGAAATGTCAGTTTTTACAACCAGACCCAAATGGGTGACCGCATTGAGCCGATCTTTCCTACCCCTACGATTGCCATGATTGGTTTGGTCGAGGATACGAAGCTTGTGACGACGATACCATTTAAAGCCAAAGGTGATCTGATTTACATGTTGGGTATGTCTCGTGACGACATCTCCTCGAGTCAATACTTGGTACACTGCCATGGTGTTGAGGCGTCTCCTGCACCGTTCTTCAGTCTGGAGGAGGAATTTACGACCCTAGAACAACTCAAGGTGCTGATCCGGAAAGGGGTAGTCGCTTCTGCACATGATGTCTCAGAAGGCGGCTTATTTATCGCCTTGTTGGAATCAGCCATGCAAGCTAATATGGGCTTTGATATCACCTCCGATGTGGAAATTCGCCCTGATGCATTCTTATTTGGGGAGAGCCAAAGTCGAATTGTGGTCAGCGTTAACCCAGACAACGATGAGGCCTTTATTGATCACATGATGCTCAACGATATCGAGTTTGCTCTTTTGGGGCATGTGACCAAAGGGTCTATCCGAATCGATGACCAAGATTGGGGAAAGGTATCCGATTTTGAAAAAGGCTATCTGAATTCTTTGGCTGAAATACTAGAAGGCTAAATACCAAAAGAACGGAACAAAAAAAGGCGGCCCATCGGGCCGCCTTTTTCTTTGTTAGTAGGGCGTATCAGTCGCGCAGTTTTGCTTGGCAACCATTTTCTGCTGCTGACTGTAATTTGGACATGGCCGCATCTACATAGTCATCTTGCAATGTTTTCTTAGGGTCCAAGAAAGTAAAACGCATACCATAGGACAAATGTCCTTCGGGTAGGTTCTTGCCTTGGTAAACATCAAACAATTCCATCTTGACCAGCGCGCGCTCTTTTACTTGCGCAAGGCAGGTATGCAATTCGGCATAAGGCAATTCGGCATTCACCACAAAGGCCATGTCACGCGTGACTTTGGGAAATTTGCTGGGTTCTGTGTAGGCAATTTTGACCTTGGCTGCCGCTTTGATAAAACGGTCCCAATCTAGGCGTGCGGCAAGAACGCCTTGCTTTAGATCGGCTTGCTTCAAAGCCCAGTCATCCACCCAACCCAATGTGGCAATAGGTTGACCATTCAGTTTATACAGCACACCACCGGCAAACTCACCTGGTTCGTGGGGACAGGGTTGCTCTTCTGTAGAAAGCCCAAAACGCTGAAAAAGACCATTTAGGAGTCCTTTCAGAGCAAAGAAATTCACCTTTGCGTCGCCGGTCATCCAATGGGCGCCTGGATATGCCCCGGCAAGCCAGATGCCCAGGGCATTGCGCTCTTCGAGACCTTTGTCGCCCTGATGGTAGGTGCGGCCAAATTCAAAAAGCGCCACATCTGAATTTTGTCGCTTTGTATTATAGCTCACGGCATCTAGGCCGCCCAACATGAGGCTTGGGCGCATTACGCCCAAGTCCTGGCTGAGAGGATTCAATACACGGACAACCGCCTCTGCCGCAATGCTCGGATGCGATAGATAGGCTTGTGCGCGTGTTAAGGAGTTGTTCATGATTTCAAACAATCCTTGCGCTACTAGGTAATCGGCGGCTTTGCGTCGAAGTAGCTCTGGGCTGATTCTGCTTTCATGGGACACATGCGCGCGCATGGCAGGGGGAAACGAAATGGCGTTAAAGCCATAAATACGTAGGAGCTCTTCTGCAATATCTGCTTCGCGGGTGACATCCCATCGGTAAGCAGGCACAGAAAGGGTCCAAGCCGCACCCTCTTCATCCGTGACCTCAATGTCAAGGGAAGCTAGGATACTCCGCATGCGTTCGGCGGGAATAGCTTCTCCAATGAGGGCGTTGATGCGCTCCGTATTGACTTTGACCGTACGGTTGTCAAAAGGCGCAGTAGGATCTTTAAAGCCGTCATAACCAGAGACACGGGCATCAGGAAAAATGCTTTGAAGGAGGGCCCAGGCTAGCTCGAGCGCTTCAGTACCCAGGCTTGGGTCCACGCCTCGCTCATATCGGAAAGAGGCATCCGTGTTGAGGCCATGGCGTTTGGCAGTTTTTCGAATCACGACGGGATCAAACCATGCCGATTCCAATACAATGGACGTTGTTTTTTCTTGGACGCCAGAATGTAATCCACCAAAGACCCCAGCAAGGGCCATAGGTTTGTCTGCGCTGGCAATCACGAGATCTTCATGGTGCAAGGTGCGTTCTACACCGTCAAGGGTGGTAAAGCGTTCGCCTGCATGTGCATGACGGACATGAATTTTATGGCCGTCTATGGCCTGCGCATCAAAGGCATGAAGGGGATGCCCAATACTGTGCAAAACGTAATTGGTCACGTCGACCAGGGCGTTGATCGGCTTGGCGCCAATGGTTTTGAGGCGGCGTTGCAACCATTCAGGGGATGGAATGGTAGAGACACCGTCTACTTTGAGGGCAAAATACCTTGGGCAGGCTTTTTTGTCCGCAATGTCTAGCTGCACACCCGAGGGGACCACAGGCCATTCGCTGAGCATGGGCGGGCTCCAAACAACCGCTTCATCATGGCGCAAGAGGGCAGCGCGAAGATCACGGGCAACCCCCATGTGACTCATGGCGTCCATACGGTTGGGCGTGAGGCCAATTTCCATGGCGGTATCACTTTCTAGGCATAAGAAAGTACTGAGGGGCTGCCCAATTTGGGCTGATGCATCCAGGACCATAATGCCGTCATGGCCGGTGCCTAAGCCAAGTTCATCTTCAGCGCAAATCATGCCTTCCGAGACCTTTCCGCGGATTTTTCCTTTCTTAATGGTCAAACCTTCTTCTGATCCTGCGGGATAGAGGGTGCAACCCACAGTGGCAACAGGAACCAATTGGCCCACAGCAACATTCGGCGCGCCACAGACAATCTCTAAGGGTTGCCCTTGGCCAATGTCAACCGTGGTGCATTTGAGTCGATCTGCATCAGGGTGTTTTTCTGTCGTGAGAACTTTGCCTACGACTACGCCTCGAAGACCCCCTGGGATGGCATCTACCGCGTGTACTTTTTCTACCTCTAAGCCTGTAGCGGTGAGGAGTTCAGCCATGCGTTCCGCTGGAATATCTGCGGGTAAATAATCGTGGAGCCAGTCCTTAGAAATCTGCATAAGGGCAAAAATACGCCGTAGTGGGCAGGTAACCTATGGACTTTCTGCCGCAGGAGTGAATTTGGTTATACGATGCCAAAGATGAACCAAGCATAGAGGAAAAAGCGGACAAATCGGGCCGTAGAAACCCATAGAAACCAGGAGAATCGAAAGTTCACTACGCCCGCTACGGTGCATACTGGGGGAAAAGGGAGGGGCGTCAAAGCGGCCAAAAAGATGAGAAGACCCCCAAAGCGTTTGATTTGTAGGAAGTGACGCGCAAAGCGAATGTCTACCATGGATTTTATTTTGGGCAATCGATGTAGGCGCTGCCCTATCAGGTAACTCATGATGCCCCCGCCGTAGGAGACCACTGACAATAAGGCGAGCATGGCCCACGGATGGGTGAAGGTGCCCGCCCAAAGGATGAAAAAATCGGGAGGAAGGATGCCCGTGACAATCTCAGATAGACCCAGAATAATGACGACCAAACTCCAATGGAATTGCCCAGTTACCCATTCGGCTAAAGCTTCAAGGTCGACGACATAGGTATTCAATAACCACACAAGGAGTCCAAAAGCCAAGAGGCCGAGACCTAATTTGCGAAAACCCTCTACAAGGAATTTGTACCCACCCGATATGCGGTAGAAGCGATGGGTCAGATGCACTGAACGCAAAAAAGGACGGATTTTGGGTGGGCGAATTTTCATCATAGGAGGTTAGGCATAAAGTGTGCCATTAAGCGATGTGGCCCCACGCCATTCTATGCCGGGCATACTCGGTAAATCGAATCCTAAGTCCGGCATGTTCAGGTGCAATGAGTTGTGGGTCTTTCTGGACAATTCCCTGGGCAGCTTTTCGCGCCCATTCAATGAGCGATTGGTCTTGTGCCAGATTGGCTACTTTATAGTCAAGTAAACCACTTTGACGGGTCCCCATGATGTCACCAGGCCCTCGAAGCTGAAGGTCAACATCGGCTACCTCAAAACCATCCTGGGTGCGCACCATGGTTTCAATGCGTACCTGGCCGTCATCACTTAGTTTGTCCCCTGTCATCAGAATACAAAAGGACTGGTCAGCGCCTCTCCCTACTCTGCCGCGCAATTGATGCAATTGGCTTAAGCCAAAGCGTTCTGCATTTTCAATCACCATGACGGAGGCGTTGGGAACATTGACCCCTACCTCAATGACCGTGGTGGCCACCATGAGTTGGGTTTCTCCCCGGACGAAGCGCCCCATTTCATAGGTCTTGTCCTCGGACTTCATCCGGCCGTGGACAATGCTGATTTCATAGGATGGACGTGGAAAATCGCGGCAGATACTTTCGTAGCCATCCATGAGGTCCTTAAAGTCTAAGGTTTTACTCTCTTCAATAAGAGGATAGACGATGTAGACCTGACGTCCTTTGGCGATTTCTTCTTTAAGGAATCCCCACACCTTTAAGCGGTTGTGGTCTGTGCGGTGCACGGTTTGAATGGGCTTACGCCCAGGAGGCAATTCATCAATCACACTGAGGTCAAGGTCGCCATAGAGGCTCATGGCCAAAGTGCGCGGGATAGGCGTGGCGGTCATGACCAATATATGGGGAGCAATCAGGTTTTTGGCGCGCAGCTTTGCCCGCTGTGCAACGCCAAATCGGTGTTGCTCATCGACGATGGCCATGCCTAATTGTTGGAAGATCACTGGGTCCTCAAGTAGGGCATGCGTTCCCACGAGGATATGCAGGCTACCCTCCGACAGGTCCGCTATTAAGGGTTTGCGTGCAGCTGCTTTTACGGAACCTGTGAGCAAACCTAGGCGAATGCCTAAGGCCTCACACCAAGGGGAAAGACTGGTATAATGCTGCTGAGCAAGGATTTCGGTCGGGGCCATTAAACATCCCTGGTATCCATTGTCTAAGGCGATCAAAAGGGCCATAAAAGCGACCATGGTCTTTCCAGATCCTACATCCCCCTGAACCAAGCGGTTCATATGCAGTCCGCTGGCGGTGTCTTTTCGTATCTCTTTGAGCACTCTTTTCTGCGCCCCCGTTAAGGCAAAGGGTAAATGTTCATGGAAAAAGGTATTGAACTTCTCGCCCACATTGGGGAAGACTAGCCCTCCATGTTGCGTAAGAGAAGCTTTGCGTTTGAAGGCAAAAACCAACTGATCCAAAAAGACTTCCTCAAACGCAAGTCTTTGGCGGGCTGCAGCTAGGGTCGTAGCCCCTTTGGGGAAGTGCATTTCTATCATCGCATCTCCTCTGCTGGGCCATTGGCCTTGCTTTACGATCAAGGGGGGTAACCAATCGGGTTCTGTGAATTCGAGCAAAAGGCCTTGGATGAGTTTGGCCAAACCGCGCGCATGCAGCCCCATGCTAGTCAGCTTTTCTGTGGTAGAGTAGACGGGGTACAAGCCATTCATCGGGCTCTGGCGGAAAGAAGAATCTAGTTCAAGTTCTGGATGCGCCATGCTTTTGCGGCCTTGAAAATCGGTTATGCGTCCAAAGGCGACATACAATTGCCCTGCCTGCAAGCTCTTCTGCACCCATCGCACCCCTTTAAACCAGACCAGTTCAATGTTGGCTGCATCCCCTAATAGTTGCGCTGTAAGGCGTTGCTTTGGGCCTTTTCCTTGCATCACGATTTGACTCAAAGTGCCCCGAATTTGAATTTCTGCAGGCCCTGGAACCGTGGTTTCAGGGCTAAAAACGATACTTCGGTCGATATATCGAAAGGGAAAATGCTGAAGGAGATCCCCGTAGGTTCGAATCCCTAATTCCGAGGCTAAGGCCTGCGCACGCTGAGGACCCACCCCTTTGAGGTAGGTAATTGAGGTGTCTTGCGTCCACGTGGCCATGCCCAAATTTAGGGTTAACTTCAAACCCTGCATGGAACATTCTCGCACCACGCCCTCAGAAGCAGGCCTCCTCTTGGGAGATTCCGCGTTGCTGGCCCTGTCCTTCTTAGGATGGGCGGCCTATTTATTTGGGGATTTACGGCAGGAAAACCCATTGTATTTTGATCAATACGTTAGCCTCTTTACCCTGGTCATGGTGCTTTGGTTGGCGCTTTCATTGGGGATGGGAACCCACCGTCTACCTGCGGGTATAGAAATCCGTACGGTGTTGTCTCGCTTCTATCGCCTCGTACTGTTGCACGCGGCATTGTTAGCCATCTGGACGGTTTCACTGAAGACCTCCACCTTTTATTCAAGGGCTTTTTTGGGCCTCTTTATTGGGACCTACGCATTGCTGGGCACCTTCTTTCGCATGGCTTGGGTGTATTTGCTACGCCGCCGATACCGATCAGGTAGAGGATTGCGCCGAATTGCGACCGTGGGAAATACAGGCCCATGGGACCGCGTGCACGCCACGTTAGCCCGGCATCCCGAGTACGGGTATGCTTTGGCGGGCCATGTGGAGGATATTGCGGACTTAGCCTTGACGGATATTGAGGAAGTATGGGCTTCGCCAGATGTCGCGGTAGAATCCTTGCACTGGGCAGAAAAGTATGGTTTGCGCTTGCGCCTTGTGCCTGATTTGGGTGTTTTAGGGGCACAGCGGACGCGTATACTCCCCCTAGGCGACTTGCCCATTGTAGAATTGCGTCCAGAACCCCTGAGTCAAGGGCTCCATGCATGGGTAAAACGTGCCATGGATATAGGGGGTGCGTTGGTAGGCATCCTGCTTATTTTAAGCTGGTTAACCCCGTTATTATCGCTTTTCTTGCTGCCGCGTGGGGGCGTATTCTACCGTCAGGGGCGCTACGGATGGGGAGGAAGACCTTTTCAGATTTGGAAATTCCGCACCATGCACGCACACGCTGAAGGGGACCGACAAGCAGTGGCCCATGACGCGCGGATCACCCCCTTGGGCCAATGGCTGCGATGGACGCATGTAGATGAATTGCCTCAACTTTGGAACGTACTCCGCGGGGACATGAGCCTGGTGGGACCGCGTCCACATATGACATCTGACCATGAAGCCTATAGCAAGGCCATACGCGCCTATGGGATTCGGCATTGGGTAAAGCCCGGCATGACGGGGCTAGCACAAGCACGCGGTTTGGTCGGTGAAAAAGACGAAAGGTTGATGCAAGAGCGCATTCAGGCAGACCTCTATTATGTCGAAAACTGGTCCTTTTTATTTGACCTTAAAATCATGGCATCCACGCTGCTTGGGTTGAAGCGATGGGTCTAGGAATCCTTAGTAAATCCCTCATTTAAGCGCATTTTCCCCGCAAGTTCTGCGTAGGAAAGTGTCACATCATTCCAGTTGTAGTTTGCCGAAGCTGTACGATGGTCAGGCAATGACGCAACTTTTTGGTAATGACGAAGAAGTTCCTGCGAAGAACCAAAGTAAGCCGCTTCTAGACCTAAGACTGCCCGATTAAAGGGGTTGTCATGCGCTGCGATGCGACAGCCGGCGGCCATAGCTTGTAATAATCCCGGATTGGTTCCCCCAGCTGAATGCCCATGCACATAAAGTTGACACCCTTGCCGTAATGCTTGGGTATAGGTGGGGTCAAAATGGGCGTTCAGCCGAATAAAATTTGGATGATGGCCGTAGTGTGCTAAAAGGTCGTTTGCATGGGGATTATTCCAATCCCCAACAACCGCGACAGTGCCCACATCTAGGAGTCCTTGCAGTGCCATCGCAACATTGTTTTCGGGTACGAGTCGGCACAGGATTAAGGTGTAGGCCCCTTGCAACAAGCCAAGGGGAGCTAGAATAGCGTGAAGGGCTTCTGCGCCTAAGGGCGTTACAGGATCTACGCCATACGCGATTTCGACGATGGGTTGAGGATAACAGCGCAAGTAGTCACTTATGCCCGGATTGTCGGAAATCAAATAGTGGGCGCTCTCCGCAGCCCATTTTTCTGCGCGTCGGAGATAGGATCGAACAGCAGGGGAATATTTTCCGCGCATCCATTCCAGTCCATCCATATGAACGGCCAACGGACTTGGTCCACGCCAAAAGGCCCAACGCAGCCAGGGGCCACTACTCGTCGTCCCTAAGGCAATATGGGCATCAGGTGTAAAGCGCTTTAGAGACCTTAAGCTGATCCAGTCATAGACAAATTGACCGGCAGAACCCATCCATGTTTCTGGATCCCAGTGCTTGGCACGATGAATCCCAGGGTAATGGTAATGGGGCTCAGGGTGTGCAGACGAGGTGCTAATCCACACACGATGGCCACGATCGGCTAGCCCTCGGCCGACATGGTCTACCATTTCTTCGTAACCGCCGTAGCGGTTAGGCATGCCCCGCGAACCGGTAAAAGCGATAAAATGTGAAGGTATTTGATAGGCCAATTCAAGGCGTTCTGCTGCTTTTGACCAAGACATATCGTCACTGGGCATAGCTTCTTTGGGGATTTGATGGGCGCCCCACACGGCGTCTGCTATCGCTCCGGCATTGGGTGCGGACAAGTGTACCCAAGGCGCCAATTGGGCGGCTGATTCTGCCGCTGATGACAGCACTACTTGGCAGCCGGAGCGCAGTCCTTCAAGGGCTGTGAGGCCATAGGTTTCAAATAATGAAGGGATGAGGACCCCGCGCGCTTTGGCTAAAAGGTGGGGCACATGGTCGGGCGGCACCGCTGGTTCCCATGAAACGTTGACGCCTAATGTATTTGCACGGGCTATCGCGGTTTTCAATTTTCGGACATACCGCGGATGGTTGGGTGCTGGATCGCCAATGATCGTGAGGGGTTCGTTCATCCCACGGCCTTTGAGCTTGATCCAAGCCTCTACCGCGGCCACTTGATTTTTGAGGCCTTCAACGCGCCCAAGGACCACCCATCCTTCGCGTTTGTTCGCGGCAGGAACCGCCCAAATATGCTCGGCGCCGGGAGGAACCACTTGGACACTTTGGCCCAGTCCTGTGTGCGTTTTAATTCGATGGGCTTCTGCTTCAGAAGTACAAAACAAGTAGTCTGCAGCCCATGCAAATTGCTGAAAGGGGGAGGGTAACCATAGCAATGCAAGGGCGGGCCATCGGTCCCCACTCAACAGTGCACGGCCAAGCAGTTTGGTAAATTCAATCCAGCGGTACGGAAGGTGGCGCAAAAGCCCCAAACGCTTGCGGTCATAGGCACGATAGTCCACCCAAATGGTCGAAATGGCCCATTTTAGTTTGGGATACTGTTTTCGCGCCTGATAGCAGGGATATTGGTCTGCGATTCGCCCTATATTGAAAGAATGAAGCACATCCCACGACGTGTTTTTTAAGGCGGCGCGCAAAGCTTTGGTTTCGAGCACTAGTTGGACGTCATGTCCCTTTGCGCGCAGGGCTTCCATCGTTTCGAGCACATGGACACGGTCGCCCCCAGGTTGAAGGTGAAGTGTTCGGCGTGTAAAAAAGAGGACCTTCACGCCTTAAAAGTACTGCGTGACTGCCGTACCTTCGGGGAGCAATCATATAAAATTACCACACATGGCTATTCCTAAGTTCTTGGTAGGGGACAACACAGATCAACCAGAAAATGTCTACATCATTCACACAGAATTTCCCCGTTTTGTGATCGACCTTGACACGGACGAAGTGGAGTGGTTGGATGATATTGATGGCGAAGATGAAACCGAATTGACCGACGAAATGTCCAAGTTGCTCGATGAAGCGAACACTTTCTACATGCGAGAGGTGGAGCGCTACGAGGCGCTGGAAGAGTAATGCGGCTAGATTTTCAGTGGAGGGAAAATCTTCCCTTGGCGCTACCGGTCATCATTGGCCAGATAGGGCACATTGCCGCAAGTGTAGCAGATTCTATGATGGTGGGTGCATTGGGCACTATTCCGCTGGCTGCGGTCTCATTGGCTAGTTCCATTGCGTCCGTTCCGTTGGTATTTGGCATAGGGATGGCCTATGGCTTGACCCCCTTGGTCGCCCATGCGACGGGACAAAAACGTCCAAATAAGGCAGTTCGCCTCTTAAAGAATGCCACATTGGTCAACGCTCTTACCTCTTTGGTGTTGATTTTATTTGCCTGGGCCTTATTTACAGGCGTTCAGTTTACAGGGCAAGATCCCGCAGTGGTCGATGCATCGCGCACCTACTTGTGGATTGTCATGCTCTCCTACATTCCATTTATGCTGTATATGTCCGCAAAGCAGTATTTGGAGGGGTTGGGGGATACCAAAACCCCCATGCGTATTTCATTGTATGGAAATTTGGGCAATATTGTGCTGAATGCCTTCCTCATCTATGGTTGGTTCTTTTTCCCCGCATGGGGGATGGTAGGCGCAGGGGTCGCCACCCTACTAGCACGCTGTTATATGATGGTCAGCTCCTGGTGGTTTGTCTTGCGCCGAGGCAAAGCAGATCCAGGGGATTGGTTGGCCGCGAAAATTTCTGCTGCGCCGCTACGTTCTCTGCTTAAAATCGGAATCCCATCTGGGTTTCAGTACATTTTTGAAGTCAGCGCTTTTGCCGCCTCCGCATGGATTATAGGCACGATGGGCGCTAAGGCTTTAGCCGCGCACCAGGTGGCGATCAGTTTGGCATCCATTTCGTACATGGCAGCAACGGGCATGGGTGCGGCGGCAACTATTCGCATTGGGCAGGCGCTAGGCCAAAAAAATGTTCGAGGTGCACAGTTAGCCGCTAGCAGTTTGTTTGCCCTGACCGTCGTGTTTATGCTTCTGACCGGTTTAACCTTCTTTAGTTTACGCGAAATCTTGCCCTTTGCCTATACCGATGATGTGGAAGTGGTTTCGGCTGCCGCCGCATTGCTTATTGTGGCAACGGTATTCCAAGTGTCTGACGGCATGCAAGCAACGGCTTTGGGCGCTTTACGCGGCCTGCAAGATGTCCGCATGCCCACGGCAATCTCCTTTGTGGCCTATTACGTTGTCGCCTTGCCTTTAGAATGGTATTGGGGACGGGTTCTGGGTTGGGGTGCGGTGGGTGTCTGGTCCGCATTAGCCGTCGGCTTAACTGTCAGCGCGTTGTGGCTCACCTTTCGGTTTTATCGATTGATGTATCGCCGCCAAGGAAAAACGGCCTGGGGAAAGCCTTTGACTACTTAAGCAAAGGCCTTTGCGTCGTTTGCGCTGATAGGATTGCCTCCCAAAATATGGAGTCGCTCTACCACATTGCGCAGTTGGCGAATATTGCCCGTCCAATCCATGCTTTGTAAATGCGCAATAGCATCAGGGTGGAATGAATTCGGCCCTTTATCGGCAAGTTGACCCATGAAATGCTCGATTAATGCAGGAATATCCTCTGTGCGGGCATTCAAGGAGGGGACGTCAATCACGATGACGCTGAGTCGGTGATAAAGGTCTTCTCTAAACCGTCCTGCCTCAATTTCTTCTTTGAGGTTTTTGTTAGTTGCCGCCAGTACGCGCACATTGACCGAGATGGATTTGCTAGCCCCGACAGGCGTGATTTGGCTTTCCTGTAAGGCTCGTAAAACCTTGGCTTGGGCCGAAAGGCTCATGTCCCCAATTTCATCTAGGAACAAGGTCCCCCCATCAGCTAATTCAAATTGCCCCTTGCGGTCTTTGATGGCTGAAGTAAAAGATCCTTTGATATGGCCAAAAAGCTCCGATTCGATCAATTCAGACGGAATGGCAGCACAGTTGACTTCAATAAAGGCTTGTTTTGAGCGGGCACTTAATTGATGAATTTGATTGGCGACAATTTCCTTGCCCGACCCATTGGGTCCCATAATCAAGACACGCGCATCGGTGGGGGCTACTTTACGGATCACTCCGCGCACTACTTCAAGTACTGAGGATGCGCCGATCATAGCAAAGCGCTTGTCCACCTTCTTTCGAAGGCGGCTATTTTCTTGCAGCAGTTTCTTGCGATCAAGCGCTTGTCGGATGGTGGTGACCAATCGATTGAGGTCGGGTGGCTTGGCAATGTAGTCATAGGCCCCTTTTCGGATACATTGCACCGCTGTATCCAGGTCCCCATGCCCCGAGATCATGACAAAAGGGGTGTCAGCATAGTGTTGCATCGCATGGTCAAGTACCTCAAGCCCATCTTTGTGTGGCATTTTGATGTCACATAAAACAAGGTCATACGTGGCGTTGCCTAACGCTTCAATGGCCATCGCGCCATCTTCCGCTTCATCTACGACATGGGCCGCATTCTCATTGAGTAGAATGTTGCGCAACACATTGCGAATAGCTTTTTCGTCTTCTACAACCAGGATGCGCGCCATGGACATTGGGGTTCTTGCAAGCTGCTCCAGACTCCCTCTTTGAGGGCGAATCCACTAAGCAACATGGATTTACATGTGAGGTGTTCAAATAAGAGTTGGATTTGCAGTGCGCTGATATGCAAAGTGTCCGCGCGCATTTCCAGCATACCAGGCATCAAAAGCCGTTCCATTCTGTTCGATATGACTAAGCTTTCCAAAACATCGGGTAATCCTTTTAGCGCAAAGGTGGCAGAGGATGTCCCAATGGGTAATTCGGGACGACCTTCTCTGCAGGCCGCAACGTTGAACAAGGTGTCAAAACTTCCAGATGACCCAATGAGCGTTTGGCAAGGCAAGGAGTCAAGGGCCTCCCAAAGTTGGGCCAACATGTCATCCATGTGGTCCCAAATGCGCCGGTGGTCCTCTTCGGTCATCGGATCTTGGGGGGAAAACCGCTCCATCAGTCGGGTCACCCCAAGGGGGTAGGATGCCGAAAAATGCACTGTATCCTCTTCTAAGAGTACAAATTCCGTACTGCCACCGCCAATATCCATGATGAGTCTAGACTCCTTGCATGTGGGCCATGCCTGCGCTACGCCGCCGGCTATGAACGCCGCTTCTTGGTCCCCATCAATGATGTTGACGGGGATACCCGTTTCTTTTTCAATGCGGTCAGCTACCTGTTGGCCGTTGGATGTGCTCCGCATCGCGGAAGTGGCAAATGCGTAGCCGCGGGTCGCACCAGCTTCTTGCGCGGCAGCTTTGTGTTGGTGCATGGCGGCGATGGCACGTTCTTCTGCGTCAGGGGTAATGAGGTCATCGCGCAATCCGCCTGCGCCTAATTTGACCGGGATTTTTTCACTTCGAATGAGTTGTCCTGAAGCATCTCGGACCAGGAGGTTAAACGTATTCGTCCCTAGGTCAAAAATAGCTAGACGTTCGCTGTGTTCCGAATCCATACGTCCATTTGAGGGAAGGCAATCGTGATGCCTTGTTCCCGGAAGGCGGCATCAATGGCAAAGCGGAGCTCTGATTTGGTAAATTCGATTCGGAACAGATTGCTGCTGTGAAAATTTGCACGGAAAAGCAACGAGCTGTCGCCAAAGTCTCGGAATTGCACACTTGGCTCAGGATCCTTGTCTACCTCTACGATATTGGCCATGCAGTCTAAAAGGATGCGTTCGACCAGGCGGGTGTCTGAGCCGTAGGCAACCCCAACTTCTACATGGAATCGGGTAGCGGCATGTTGGTGGCTCCAATTGATCACCCCTTGGTTGGTGAGTTGGCTATTGGGTAATATCACCGCGATGTCATCACGGGTGATAATCTTGGTCGTTCTTAGGCCTACTTCGCGCACCTTACCGACCAGGTCATTGATTTCAATAATGTCTCCTGCTGTCACGCTGCGTTCCGTCAAAAGGATGATGCCAGAAATAAAGTCTTTGAAGGTGTCTTGCAATCCCAATCCTAAGCCTACAAAGAGGGCAGTAGAGTAGGCAAGGATGACCGTGACCTCAACGCCTGAAAAATCTAAGGTGAAGAGGATCGTGATGATCCAAATCACATAATTAATGAGTTGACGAAGCGCGTAGGCGGTCCCTCGATCAAAACGACGTCGTTTGACTGCGCGACGGAATGCCTGTTGAATCAAAAAAGTACTCACCCGCGCCAGGGTCAAAATGAAAAGGACTTGGAGTAGGTTAAAAACGGTGATGCTGATATCTCCGTATTGTACCAAAATGATGTCAAGGAGTTCTTGGGTGCGCATAGCCTAAAGTTAGGGTTTCATCCGGATCCATTTCCATAGCTGACTATAGGTCACCTTCTTTCCGTAAGACAGAATGCCAATGCGGTAAATTCTGCCTGCTAACCAGGTGGTAAACAGGAAGCCTGCGATAAGTAAGGTCAGACTCAACGCAAGTTCGGCCCACGGAACGCCAAAGGGCAGACGCATCATCATGGCAATGGGAGAAGAGAATGGAATAATGGAGAGCCAGTAGGCGAGGGGTCCATTTGGGTCCTCGACAATTTGCGTCGCGACAACAAAGGTGATCACCAACGGCATGGTCAAGGGGAGCATAAATTGTTGGGTGTCGGTTTCAGAATCTACCGCGGCGCCAACAGCGGCAAAGAGCGCACCATACAGGAGGTAGCCACCGAGAAAATAGAACAGAAAAGCACTCAGCAGCAAGGGTACATTGAGCGCAGAAAGGGTGCCGCTAATCTCGGAAGGCAATCCGCCCGTGGCTGCTGGATTGGTGGCGAGTTCCGCTGCATCCGGGCTAAGTAAACCACTGGCGGCAATCCCGACGACAATCAAGGCCGTCAAAACGACCCAAACTAAAAATTGTAGCAATCCCACAGAGGCAATCCCTAGGATTTTGCCCAGCATTAATTGGGTGGGCTTTACGGAAGAAACAATGACCTCGACAATGCGACTTGTTTTTTCTTCAATCACCCCGCGCATGATTTGCGTGGCATATAAAAATGTGAAGATGTAGACAAAGAAACCTGCACCAAAGCCAATCGCCATTTTGAGGCCCAGGGCACTTTCTTCGGTTCCATTTTCGGTAAAATCCAACGTTTTTATCGCTACCTGTGTCTGGGCCTGTGCAACCAAGGCGGGATCTACACCCCGAAGCTTAAGCTTTTCTTCTGTCGCCATCGCTTCAAGGGTTGACTCAATGCTGCGGATAGCATCCATGGAGACATCGTTTTTGGAGTAAAGACGAACGTTTCGCAGAATAAAATCAGGGTCGCCATTTTGCGAAGCGGGTAGGTAAAGTAGGCCGTCAAATGGCTCTTTGCTGTGTAACGCTTCAATCGCTTGTTCTTCTGAAAATTCTTCAGGATTCAAATAGTCTAAAAGCGTGTTGCCAATATGATCGGTCCCGACCAATAGAAAGGAATGGTCGACGACCAGGAGGCGCTGTTCGGGCTCTTCTGACATACTAGAGAGCAGTGGGGGGACAATCACCAGGGCGCCAAAAAAGAGTGGCCCCAAGACGGTCATCAGCAAAAATGTTTTTTTCCGCACACGGGAGAGGAATTCGCGCTGGGCTACAAGAAGGAATGGGCTCATGCTTGGACAGTTTGAATGAAAATATCGTTCATGCTCGGAAGGACTTCTTCAAAGGAAATGGGGTCACATTGTGGCGCAAGTTGTGCCATGAGCGCGCCGGACAGTGGGGCCGAGGCTTTGAAGGTCACGGCATGATGCCCCGTTTTAGCATCCGCTATTTTTGGGCTGGCGGTAACTCCTTCTGGTATAGAAAAGGTTTCGGGTCCCTCCCCGCGATACACCAGACGATACGTATTGGAACGATGGGACTCGCGTATGTCTTGTATTTTGCCATCCAGCACCTTTTCCCCTCGATTGAGCAATGCAATGTGCGTGCAGAGCTCTTCGACGCTTTCCATGCGATGGGTGGAGAGCAAAATAGTGGCCCCCTCGGAATGCAGGCGGAGCATCTCATCGCGGATCAACGTGGCATTCACGGGGTCAAAACCACTAAAGGGTTCATCAAAAATGAGCACTTTGGGCTCATGTATAACGGTCGTGATAAATTGAATTTTTTGCGCTTGTCCTTTGGAAAGTTCTTCCACCTTTTTATCCCACCAGGATTGAAGATCCCAGCGAATAAACCAAGCCTTGAGCTTTTCCTTGGCTTCTGCTGCTGGCATGCCTTTCAGCTGAGCGAGGTAGAGGGCTTGCTCGCCCACTTTCATCTTTTTATATAAGCCACGCTCTTCGGGTAAATACCCAATCTTGCGCGCATGTGCCGGGGTCATTTCTTCGCCTGAAAAGTAGAGATGGCCTTGGTCAGGTTCAATGATTTGATTGACCATGCGTAAAAAAGTCGTTTTTCCAGCCCCATTGGGGCCCAGTAAACCATATATAGCCCCTTCGGGAATGGCTAAGTCTAAACCCTTGAGAGCGGTGAAATTTTGGTAGCCTTTTTTCAGCCCCTGGGCCTCAAGTACATTTGACATAACGGTTGCTTTTTTGCCGCGGTGCCGGAGCACGTTGGATTTGCTTTTAGGCTAATTCTTCAGCAGAGGATAGTTGTGATAAAAGTACAAAAGCCGCATCGACCGTTGGGACGGATTCCATGACTAAGCTGATGCGCGGGCCGTTTTGTTTCATCCGATAGCGTTGCGGTTGGCTTTGAAGCTTGTCTAAAAAGCGCATGAGTACTTCCTGCGGGGGCGCCTCGTGTGCTTCCTCAGGAAAGTAGGCTAAAAGTTTCCCGCCCTTTAGGACCACTTTGTCAAAACCCAAAGATTGCCCCAGCCAGCGCAATCGTAACGAAGTCATCAGCTGGACTGCTTGAACAGGCAAGGGGCCGAAGCGATCTTCTAAGCCTGCAGAATATGCTTCAAGCTGGCTTTCGTCGGTGAGGCCATTTAGCTCTCGGTAAATGCGCAATCGTTCCTCCACAAAGTTTATATAGTGGTCGGGAAGTAAGAGTTCTAGATCGGTGTCCAATTGGCATTCGCGCTCCGTGGGATCCCATCCGCCGCGGCTATCCGCATAGAGGTCTTTGAACTCTTTTTTCTTCAATTCGGCCACCGCCTCTGAGAGTAATTTTTGGTAGGTATCAAAGCCCAAGTCATTGATAAAACCGGACTGCTCAGCCCCTAATAAGTCACCAGCGCCACGGATCTCAAGGTCGCGCAGGGCGATTTTGAAACCACTACCCAGATCGGAGAACTGCTCTAAGGCCTGCAGGCGTTTGCGCGATTCTTCCGGAAGGCCAGCCAAGGGGGGCGCAATGAGGTAGCAAAAGGCTTTGCGGTTGGACCGTCCAACCCGCCCCCGCATTTGGTGCAAATCACTCAAGCCAAACATATGCGCTTGGTGGATGATCATGGTATTGGCGTTTGGGACATCCAGTCCGCTTTCTACGATGGTGGTGCTGACCAAGATGTCAAATTCATTTGCCATAAAGGCCAATAAAATCCTTTCTAATTCAGACCCATTCATCTGTCCATGGCCTATGGCAATGCGCGCATCGGGCAATAGGCGCTGAATCATTCCGGCGATCTCTTGAATATTTTCGACCCGGTTATGGATGAAAAAGGCTTGTCCGCCGCGACTCAATTCATACTGCAAGGAATCGCGCACGCTCTCTTCATGGAATCCCATGATATGGGTTTCGATGGGTTGTCGATTAGGCGGAGGCGTCGTCATCACGCTGAGATCTCGCGCAGCCATGAGCGAAAATTGCAGGGTTCGCGGGATGGGCGTCGCGGTCAATGTCAAGGTATCGACATTCACCTTTAAGGTCTTGAGTTTCTCCTTGACATTGACTCCAAACTTCTGCTCTTCATCAATGATCAAAAGACCTAAATCTTTGAATTGTAAGGATTTGCTCACTAGTTTGTGGGTGCCAATCAAGATGTCAATGGCTCCAGAAGCTAGGTCCTCCGTGATGGATTTCAAGTCTTTGGCGCTTCGAGAACGGTTGACATATTCTACCCGGGCAGGGAATCCTTCAAGGCGCTTGCGAAAGGTCTGGTAATGTTGAAAAGCAAGAATGGTCGTCGGAACCAATAACGCCACTTGCTTGCTGTCTGCCACGGCTTTAAAGGCCGCACGAACCGCTAGTTCGGTTTTACCAAAACCTACATCTCCGCAAATCAGGCGGTCCATAGCAATGGGACTTTCCATGTCCGCCTTGATATCCGCCGTGGCTTTCTCTTGGTCCGGCGTATCCTCATATTGGAAGGAGGCTTCTAGCTCATGCTGGAGATAGGTATCGGGAGAAAAACCGAAACCTTTTGCTTCCTTGCGTTTGGCGTAGAGTTGAATCAAGTCATACGCCAGTTGCTTTACCCTGGTTTTGGTTTTCTTTTTCAAGGTTTGCCATGCGGGCGAACCTAATTTATTCAGCACCGGGGTAGCTCCTTCTTTGCTGTTGAATTTGGCAATTTTATGCAGGCTATGGATGCTGACATAGAGAATGTCCGAATCCTTGTACACCAACTTAATGGCTTCTTGCATCTTCCCTTGCACATCTATTTTTTGCAGGCCTCCAAACTTTCCAATCCCATGGTCGATATGGGTGACATAATCGCCTACTTGCAAAGAATTGAGTTCCTTCAGGGTAATGGCTTGTGCTTTATCTAGCCCATCGCGCAATCTGAAGCGCTGGTAGCGCTCAAAGATTTCATGGTCAGTGAAAACGACCCGCTGTGCTGCTGGGTCTTCCCAACCTTTGTGCAAAGCTTTTTCAAGCCAGTGGATCAGAATGGGGCTCTCCATTTGTAGATCTTGGAGAATGCTCGCAAGGCGCTTTTGCTGTTGCGGCAAGCTGCACATGATCCAAATTTCTCGCTGTGCTTTTTGATGTGCGGTTAAGTGCTCCAGCAGCAGCCTAAAATTCTTCCCAAAGGTTGGCTGCGGAAGGGACTGCCATGGAGCGCCGCCATCTTGTGATTGCTCGCTTAAATAGCGTCTGTGTTGTAATAAATGGTCCACATGGCTGCCGCTCGAATACAAGGCATGGGGCTCCATGGGCTTGACTCCGCCTTCGAAAGCAATATAGGCGGTTTCTGCCTGGGCATAGCCCTCATCAAGTTTTTCGTAGAGGAATCGTGGGTTTTCAATCCAAAGCAGGACATCCTCGCCGAGGTATTCTATGAGCGATTCACGTACTTCTTTCCGAACCTTATCTTCCACATTCGGAACCAAGGTCATTCGGTCCACACTCCCTTCACTGAGTTGGCTATCTACATCAAATGGCCGAATATCTTCTATGTCATTGCCAAAAAATTCCACCCGATGCGGGTGGCTATGGGCAAAGGAAAAGACATCGACAATGCCCCCTCTTACAGCAAATTGGCCAGGTTTTTCAACAAAATCCACCCGTTCAAAACGCATATCAAACAGGCTTTCATTGAAAAATTCTAAATCCAGTTTGTCTCCGCGCGATACGGTTAAGGTCTTGGACCCAAAGGACTTTCGGGTGACCACTTTTTCCGCTAGGGCCTCGGGATAGGTGACAATAACACAGGGGGATTGACTGCGTTGTGCCCGCTCTAATGCTTCTGCACGCAAACCAATGTTGGCATTGTCTACTTGATCACGGTCGGCATAGGGTTTACGGTAAGAATCGGGAAAGAAAAGGGCGTGTCCTGGACCTAAGAGTTTTTCTACATCATTTAAAAAATAGGCCGCTTCTTCCTTGTCTGATCGAACAACCAGGAGGGTCTTCTTTAATGTCTGCAGCGTGAGCGCAGCGGTGACGGAAGATAATGAGCCCCGCACACCAGAAAGCCCCACCGGTTGTCCCGGGGGGGTGCGTTGCCATGCGTCAAGCAGGGCATGGAGTCGCGCGTCAGCGCGGTAAGCATCTAGCAGTGCATTCATGCATCGGCCTCCGACCGCAGGAAGGATTCGGCCTCAAGGACCATCGCGGTGGAGCCGACAAAGTACGGGACGCGCTGATGAAGTTCCGTAGGTTTTATATCTAGAATTCGGTTAAATCCATCTGTTGCACTTCCGCCAGCTTGTTCTGCAATGAAAGCCAGAGGGTTACACTCGTATAGGAGGCGCAATTTCCCATGGGGGCTTAGCGTTCCAGTGGGGTAGATATAAATACCTCCTTTGATCATATTTCGGTGGAAATCGCTGACCAAAGAGCCAATATATCGGCTGGTATAGGGACGGCCTGATGCAGGATCCAACTCTTGACAAAATTTTAGGTATCGCTTTACCCCTGCAGGGAAGTGCACATAGTTTCCTTCGTTGATTGAATAAATCTGACCGCGTTCAGGAAAGCGCATGGTAGGGTGTGATAGGCAAAAGGTGCCAATACTGGGGTCAAGCGTAAAGCCGTTAACACCATGGCCTGTGGTAAATACCAGCATGGTACTAGAGCCATAAATAACATAGCCTGCGGCGACTTGGGCATTTCCAGGCTGTAAAAAATCTTCTAAAGTAACCGGGCCTCCTACAGGGCTTACCCGTCGATAAATGCTAAAGATGGTCCCGATTGATACATTGACGTCCACATTGCTCGATCCATCCAGTGGATCGATTAACACGACATATTTGCTCTCGTTATGGATGTCATCATCAAAAACGATGTAGTCCTCAAGCTCCTCTGAAGCGACTCCACAAACCTCTCCCATTGATCGAAGGGTGCGCAAAAAAGTATCATTGGCGAAGACATCCAGCTTCATTTGGTTTTCGCCCTGGACGTTTTCAGACCCGGCGAGTCCCAGAATATCAGCCAATCCGGCTTTGTTGATTTCACGATTGACTACTTTGGCCGCTAAGCGAATAGAGGAGAGGAGTTGCGAGAGTTCCCCGGTGGCGTAGGGAAACTTTTCTTGGTTTTCGACCAAGAACTCGCCCAAAGTGGTGGGTCGATGTGGACTCATAAGACAGTTTTCAAGGGTTGCTCCAAAGATAGGAGAAGGTGCTACTTTTGACATCGTGAAGGTGCAAATCAAAGATGTTTCGGTCCGTTGGGCAGAAGAAAAGGATCTACCGGCCGTTTTGGCGATGGTACAAGAGCTGGCTGTTTTTGAAGGCGAGCCCCTGGCAGTCAGCCTAAGCCTAGCGCAAATGACCCATGATTTTGGTGCAGGGCATTTTGTGTGTATGCTCGCGGAGCATCCAGAAGAAGGCCCGCTGGGCATGGCATTTTGCCACACGCGGTATTCGACATGGAAAGGGCTTACCGCCCATTTAGAAGATCTGATAGTCAAAGAAATCTACCGCGGACAAGGCCTAGGTCGACTCCTTCTGGAGGCTTCGGTACAGTGGGCGCAGTCCATTCATGCCCAACGCTTGCATTGGGAGGTTTTGGACTGGAATCAGCCAGCAATTGATTTTTATGAAGGGGTTGGGGCCTTGATTCAGCGTGATTGGTATCCATGTCGCTTAGAATCTAAAGATTTAGCGCAATTCACTTTTCGTTATCCCCCTTTTATATCGGCTACAGAATGAAGGCGTGGTCCGTATATAAGTTTGGCGGCGCTTCGGTCAAGGACGCAGAAGCACTGCAAAATGCAGTCAAATTGGTCCGTGATTGGAGTAAGTCTCCTCTGGTGATGGTGGTTTCTGCCATGGGTAAAACGACCAACGCGTTGGAGAACTACCTCCAGTATTGCACGTTTAATCAAAAGGCAGAGGCTGCGTCGGAATTAGATCGCATCAAGAATTTTCATGAAGAGATCGCCAAAGCCATTGGGGTTTGGCAACCTGCTTTAGTGAATGCGTTAGACCAGGCATGGAAAGCGGTTGAAGGGGTAGACCCAAACCAATCTTATGGTATTCGTTACGATGCTACCATCTCGGTGGGAGAAATAGTGTCCTCCCTCATCCTGCAAGCCGCCTTGCAAAAAGGCGGAATCGAAGCCGGCTGGTTAGATGCCCGGAAGCTGGTAAAGACGAATGCGGACCATCGTCGTGCTGTAGTGGACTGGGAGGCAACGGAAGCAGCCATACAACAGGCCTTGTCTGCCCCTACCGGGATATATGTGACCCAGGGCTTTATTGCCTCTGGTCCAGAGGGTCAGGTTACGACCCTAGGAAGAGAAGGATCCGATTATACGGCGGCCATTTTTGCCTATGCGTTATCTGCTGTTGAACTGACGATTTGGAAGGATGTGCAAGGCGTCCTCAGCGGTGATCCCAAAGTTTTTGACCAAGTAGAGCTTCTTCGTGAGATTCCCTACACCGAAGCGATAGAATTGGCTTTTTATGGGGCTTCGGTTATCCATCCAAAAACAATACAACCGCTTCAAGGCCGTGGAATTGTGCTGCATGTGCGCTCCTTTCTCCACCCAGCGCTTCCTGCTACCCGGATTTCTGGGGTAGAAAAACTGGAGCCTGAAGTACCCTGTTGGATTGTAAAGCAAAATCAAGCTGTTTTTACGGTCGGAACCCATGATTTAAGTTTTTTATCCGAGGGCCATTTGGCGGAGGTGTACAAGGTCTTTTCGGATGCAGGTCTATTGGTCAACTTGGCACAGCATGCCGCTGTGTCTTCACGCTTTTGTGTGACGGCTGACCGTGTGGCGCTGCCAAAAGCGCAAGCGGAACTCTCTGCGCAATACCGTGTGAGCGTCGAAGAAGGATTGAGTCTTTATACTGTCCGACGCCCTCATGAAGCCACACGCACATGGTTGGCTGCCCGCGGGGATCTCCGTTTTGAGCAGCGAAGCGGCAGTTTGGAGCAAGTGGTGCTCAAGGAAAAACAAACCTAGAACCCCACGAAACTTCATTCTTCGAATGGAGGGTAAACTACCTTGTTAGGGCACTTTCAGATTCCTGTGAATCCTCAGGGAGGGAAGCGCATAGCTTTGCTCACCAAGTATAGAAGGAGTAAATCAATCCGAGGCGTATGCCCGTGATGCGATCCCAGGTTTGGTCATCTCCTGTATGCCATCCCTCCAGTCTGTCTCCGGGAACAAAAGTGTTGTAGTATTCAATCGTACTGGAAAGGTGCTCGCTGTGACGTGTTTTGAACCCAAGTCCTCCGCCTAGTGTGGCGCTGAGGTTCGTTCCTGCGTCAAACGTAATATGGGTGGGATATGCAATGTCTTCCATGTAGGATGACTGGCTGAAGGCGCCACCCACGGTGCCAAACAAATAAGGCGTCATGGCATTGCGCTTCCAGTACTTTCCATAGGGGAGCAAGTGATAGGTGATACGTGCTGCAGAGGTAGCATAGGTCGTATGTAATTCTACGCCTGTGTAGATTCCTTTGTGGTGGGCATTGTCTGCAAATAGGGCCCCGAAATCCATTTCTGCGCCAAAACCCCAGCGCGATCCCGTATAAAAACTAAACTCGACCCCACCAGAAGGACGCGCTTCTTGCAACATGGCGTTGATATCCCCAGTAGCAAAATCCCCAATGTGATTGGAACTTCCCAGATGGACATTTAAGTTCAATGACTGCAATGAACGCTGTCCCAACGCTGGGAAGGTGAGGGCCACAAGAAGGGCAGGTAAGAGGATTCTCATAGTGCTAAAATATCTCGCTTTAATTGGGAAAAAAAGAAACGGGGCACAAATAAATGTGCCCCGTTTCTTTTTTCTTCTAAGAGAAGGACTTAATTCTGCGCTAAACTGTTTGCTTGTGCCCAGGCCACATCGTGCATGCGGGTTGTTTTAACTAAGGCTCCTTCTTCGTCATATACGCGAATCAATGCCAGTTCACCATTTAAGCGATACATGACACGGCCCATGTATTTCCCGTTAAACATTGTGCCTTGAACGGATACAATGGTTGCGTCGTCAATATTTTGATTCATTAAAAAAGCGCCTTCCAACGTGCCTTCGGGAGTCACGTGAAAATAATTACCGCACGGCTGCGTAACCTTGATGAGGTTGGCATCTACCTGCTGGTAGATAGGCGTAGGTCCTTGTTCGGGGCGCAATTCTTGGGCGTTCATCGAAGTGAAGAGCCCGGTACTTAGAAGCGCCACGAGGAAAAAATTACTTTTCATGGCGTCCGTCTTAAGGGTTTGTTAAACCAAAGTTAACAAATAATTTACATTAGACAACCTTATGTAAAATTTTTCTTAACAAAACTTCACCCATTTTAGGGAAAGATTGAGTACTCCAACCGGCGATATGCGGGGTTATCAGCACGTTGGGGTCATGCAGAAAGGCCTCAAACCAGCTTGGTTTTTCCTGTAGACCTTCCAGGGAGGCCTTTTCGATGTCGAGAACATCTAATGCAGCTCCGCGGATTTCGCCTTTTTGTATCGAATTCCAAATAGCTTCGGACCGGACTACGTTGCCTCTACTGGTATTCAAAAGAATGGGCTTGCGCCGGCAAGCAGCCAGGAAGGCAGCGTTGACCATTCCATCCGTTTCAGAGGTAAGCGGCACGTGTAGGCTGATGACATCACTTTCTTTTAAAAGGGTGTCGAGCGAAACCTCTGAAACCCCTTGGGGGGCATAGTGAGTTTTGTAGGCATCATAGGTGATCACCCGAACATGAAATCCCTGTAGCCGCTGGGCAAAGGCACTCCCCATGTTGCCAAATCCTATGATGCCAATGGTGGATCCCTCTAGTTCCCAACCCATATTGGATGCACGATTCCAAGCGCCTTGACGAACTTCCGCATTGGCCCAATGAATACGATGGGCGAGGGACAATAACATGCCGAGGCAATGTTCGCCAACTGCACTTCGGTTGCCTTCAGGGGCACTGTAGACCATGATACCGGATCGAACGGTGGCTTGAGTGTCAATGTTTTCCACCCCTGATCCAAGGCGACCGATCCACTTGAGATTGGGTGCTTGTAAAAGCAACTCGGCCGTCAGGGTGATTCGACTGCGTAGCAGAATCCCTTCCACTTGCGCCAAATGCGGCAGAAGATTGTCTTGAGGCGTTGTGTATTGACGGTTAAGTGTATACCCTGCTGCTTCAAGGCCTAATTCTAAACCTTCATCCGTTGAATCCAGTGCAAGGACCTGTTTCACAGCAAGGCGTTGGCAATGGCAAAATAGATACTCAAACCAAGGACATCATTGGTCGTGGTAATAAAAGGCCCTGTTGCCAAGGCAGGATCTACCCCATAATGATGAAGTACCCAGGGGATGGCTGTCCCAAATAAGCTGGCAAAAATGATCACGGCGAGCAAGGAACCCCCGACCGTAGTGGCAAACAAAAGACCATGCCCCATACCCCAGCTGTACAATAGAATAACCGAGGCGCATATCAATCCATTAAATAGACCTACACCTAATTCGCGGCTCAGTCGGGTCCAAAGTTTCTTCTGTAAGGTTGAACTGGCAATAGCCTGCACGACAATAGCCGAAGATTGAACCCCTACATTGCCCCCCATCGCGGCAATAAGCGGCATGAAAAAAGCAATTTCGGGTGTATCAAAGAGGGTCTTACCATTGCCCGCTATGACGGAAGAGGTGAGGACACCGCCTAATAGGCCGACGAGCAACCAAGGAAGACGTGCCCGGGTGGTTTCAAAAAGCCCATCGTCATTGCTTACTTCGTCTGAAAGACCTGACATTAACTGGTAGTTGCTATCTGCTTCTTCCTGAATGACATCTACAACATCATCCAAGGTAATTCTGCCCAATAACCGCCCTAAATCATCCACGACAGGAATGACAAAGAGGTCATATTTTTTCATGATGCGGGCAACTTCTTGGTCCTCTGTTGTCGAGGTGACCGCACGCACTTGGCGTTCAAACACTTCTGAAATATGGGTGCGCGTGCTTGTGGTCAGCAACTTTTTCAAAGAAAGCGAACCGAGCAACATATCGTTATCGTCGATAACATAAACAGCATGTACGACCTCTACCTCTTCGGCCTGGCGTCGCATTTCGCGCACACAACGCAAAACGGTCCAGTTTTCATTGACCTTGACCAATTCAGTGGCCATCAAGGAACCCGCTGTTCCTTCCGCGTGGGTCAACAAATCCGCCAAGTCTTTGGCCAATTCAAGGTTCTCGAGGTTGGATAAGACTTCGCGTTTTTTCTCCTCAGGAAGCTCAGAAATCAAATCCGCTGCATCGTCTGTATCCATGTTGTCCACGACGACTTGTGCAATCTGTTTGCCCGTGTAATTCTCTAGGATTTCACCGCGTAGGTCCTCATCAAAATAGACAATGATGTCTGAAAACCGCTCTGGCCGAAGGGACTGCATCAGGGCAAGAACCTCATGGCTGTCCAACTGCTGGGCGATTTCCGCAACGTCGGCAGGGTGTAAATCAAGTAAAAGGCTCTCTACCCCGGGAAAATGCTTATCCTCCAGGTGTTGGCTCAGTGCCTTGATGTACTCCGGTGTGATTTGGAACGCCATGGGTTAAGCTATTTGCCAGGGCAATGAATTCTGCAACAGAAAGTTGTTCAGCACGTTGCTGTGCTACAGCCTCCAAAAGTCCTGTATCGGCAAAATTAAGTGTTTTCAATGCGTTCCGGAGTGTTTTTCTCCGTTGGTTAAAGGCCGTTTTAACGACTAGGGCTAAATGTTTGGGATTCACCTCAGGCATTTGGGCTTTTCTGACGCATCGAATGATCCCACTTTTTACCTTGGGCGGCGGATCAAACGCTTCGGGTTCGAGCGTGAATAAGTAGTCTACATCATAGTACGCTTGGGTCAATACGGATGTAATGCCATACACTTTGCTTCCAGGACCCGCTGCAATGCGCTGTGCTACCTCTTTTTGAAACATACCGACCATCTCTGGGATTTGAAGGCGACGGTCAATCATCCAAAATACAATCTGTGTCGAGATGTTATAGGGATAGTTGCCGACCAAGGCAAAAGGGACTGAATCTAATGGGCTTGGAATAGACCATTTTAAAAGATCCGCATGGTAGAGTCGCCCACTCATTTCAGGGAACTTGCTTTGCAATACAGGAATGCTTTCGCGGTCAAGTTCAATGGCGTGAAGGGTAGTACGTAATGGGTGTAAGAATTGTGTCAGCACACCGGTGCCCGGTCCAACTTCTAGGATATGTTCGTATCCCGAAAGGCGCAATGCCGCTGCCATTTTTTGCGCGGCCGTTAAGTCACGTAAAAAATGCTGCCCGAGGGATTTTTTTGCACGAATTTCAGCCATGAAGTCCGGCGCGTTGAAGGAGGGCATCGGGCTTTGGGGCGCGGCCACGAAAGGTGGTAAACAATTCCATCGGGTCAATGCTTCCGCCTGACTGAAGCAGTTTCATGAAATCTTGCGCAACCTGCGCTTCATGCTCAGCTTCCTCTTGGAATCGTGCGAAAGCATCTGCATCGAGTACTTCGGCCCATTTATAGGAATAATAGCCGGCGGAATAGCCGCCAGCAAAAATGTGCGAAAATGCAGGAGATATCCAGCTTTGCTCCACGGTAGGCCAAACCTCCACCCGGGCCAATGCCTCTTTTTCAAGTGCCGCAGCATCTTGAACCTCTGTGCTCCGATGGTGCCATGCTAAATCTAAAAGACCAAGGCCCAATTGACGAACGGTCGCCAAACCTTCAAGAAAGGTCTGACTTTGCTGAAGGCGTTCAACCATGGCCGTGGGCATGGCTTCCCCTGTTTTGAAATGTTTGGCCCATTGGGCTAATTCCTTGGGTTGGAAACACCAGTTTTCCATAAACTGAGAGGGCAACTCAACAAAATCCCAACGCACACTCGTTCCTGTCAAGCTACTGAACTGGCCAACGCCTAGCATGCCATGAAGCGCATGGCCAAACTCGTGAAATAGCGTCAAGACTTCATTAAAGGTGAGCAGCGCCGGTTGTTCCTTGAATGGGGGGCTAAAATTGCCCACCATCGAAATGATCGGGTAGACCCGGCCATGGTTGTCTCTATGTGCTTGTCGGTAACTTGTCATCCATGCGCCATTGCGCTTTCCCTTTCGAGGGTACCAGTCTGCATGAAGGTGTGCCACCCATTCCCCTTGGGCATTGCGCACATCAAAGACACGCGCATCTGCATGGTAGGTGGGGGACCGGGAAGGCTGAAAAGTTAGGCCGTAAAGTCGATTTGCTACGGCGAAGGCCCAGTCTTGTACGCGTCCTAAGGGGAAGTAGGGCTTGGTGATTTCATCGTCAATATCCAGCACTGACAGCTTGTATTTTTCGGACACAAAGGCAATGTCCCAGCGCTGTAGGTCACCTATATCTAGATGTTCAGCTGCAAAATCTTTGAGCGCTTTCACGTCTCTTTGTGCCGCAGGCAATGCTTTTTGTACAAGATCTTCCAAAAACGCATGCACCGTTTTCGGTGAACCTGCCATGCGCTCCTCGAGGACGAATTCGGCATGCGTCGTATAGCCTAATAGCTTTGCGCGCTCCATGCGCAAACGTGCAATTTCAATAGTAAGCAGTCGGGTGTCATGGGCATCGCCGCGGGCACCCCGTTGGGCATAGGCCCGCCATAGTTTTTCACGACTAGGACGGTGTGTGGAATAGGTCATAAAGCCTAGATAGGACGGCGCATCCAAGGTGATGATCCAACCTTCTGTTCCCTTTTCACTTGCTGCAAGCGCGGCTTGTTGCAGAATACTTTGTGGTAATCCCGCCACGGTTGAAGGATCTATAAGGTGCATGGACCAAGTTTCTGTATCTGCCAAGATCTTCTCACTGAACTCTAGGCCTGCTTGCCCCATGCGCTCGTCAAGTTGGCGGAGCACACCTTGTTGTTCAGGCGCTAATAGCGCGCCATTACGGGTATACGCTTTATACGTTTTTGTTAACAACATAGAGGCTTCTGCGTCCAGGGTAGGCGAGGCATCATGGACGGCCTTGACTCTTTCAAAAAGGACCGGGTTTAGTAAAATATCATTACTCAAGGCAGCCAACTTTGGGGAGAAGTATTGGGCTATTGCTTGAATGTTCGCGTCAGTGCAAGCTGAATTATAATTGAAGAGTCGCTCCGTTAAAGGATCTAGAGGAGCCGTCAATGTTTCAATGGCCACTACCGTATTTTCAAAAGTGGGCACATCTGTGGATGCCTCAAGAACCTTTAAACGCTTTTGTGTTTCGGCAAGGGCTTGATCCAGCGCCCCCTGCCATTCTTCTTTGGTTGGATGTGGAAAATCCATTCCGTTTACGTAGCTATCCATATAGTGAAATCCTTTATTGAGCGCACCTTCTTGGGTTTCGGTTGCGCGCGCTAGAATGCCTTGAGCATCTTCATTGACTATCGCAGGGAAAATATCGGATAAAAATTGTTGTCCAAATCCTTCGGTGGCATCCCCTGGTACGGCACCAGGTAAGTTGTCTACTGCCAAAACGCCAAGGCTTCCGTTTTGGCCGAAGGGAACCTCCTGTCCCGTAAGTGGATCCCATGCGTAATAAGGGTTGGCCATGTTACTCGGACGAATGGTGGAAGGGATAGGACCCGCAATATCACAACTGATATCGCCGATAAACTGGAGTGAAAAGGAGGCGTCTTGCGCTTGTTCTTGCGTAAAAAAATGCGGGCCGCCTTCCGCCCAAAAATGACAAGGAATGTAGATGTCTGCTACCTGGGCATAGGGTAAAAAGGCAGAGGAAAAGCGTTCTGGGTGCGTGTAGAATTCACTCTTGTTAAAGGGTTTTCCGTCTTTGTGTTGTACATAATCGATAGCCGTCAGGACCGTAAAAATGGGTGCTGAAGGCATTGTGCCAACGATAAAATCTTGCGGGCTTACCTGGGTGCAACCACCTGCTAGGAGCATCTCCGTCGCACCTTGCGCCACACGACCTGTCCCGGTAAGGACGATGCGCCAACCGTCTTTGGTATGTTGGTTCAAGGCCGTTTTTAACTGGTCAACCCACGCCAAGTCAGCTGCCGGGGGCAAAGGTGCAAGCCCTTTCATTTGAAGAAAGCCCCTCAGGGTTTCATAGGCGCCCACCAAGCCTGCATAATGGCCGAAGCCGATGAGTCGCTTCCCGTCGCGCTTGAGTAATTCCCAATCAATTAAACGCACCTTTTTTTGAATACAGGCTTTGAGCAGCGCTCGATTATAGGGTTGCTCCTTGTAGGTGTGTGAGAAAAAAAAGTGGGTAGCCCCTGGTACCAAATCCTTGATAGGCACCTCTTTCACGCCTAGTAAGACATCGCATTCTGACATGCGTGTGGTGATGTGACAGCCCGCTTCTGCATACGCTTGGTCCGGAAAACAACGGACCGCACTGGGTTCTGCAAAAATGGAATGTTCAGGAAATTGTGCAAGAAATTGTGCGCATTGTTGTGGCGTCAGCACAGCACGCCGATCTGGGGGTGTTTTTCCTTCTCGGATGAGACCTACAATCATAGAACAAAGGTAGGGCTAAGGGTAGGGGATTAGTTCTTCCACAAGGTTCTTTGGAAGCTCGCATTTCCATAAAAAGGTATGCCTTGTATGTCCGTAAAACCAGCAAAACCGCCTAAAAAACCCAATGTGTCACATGGTGCATCCAAGACATACGTAGGAAAGTCTCCCCCGCAATTTCCAGGGTCAAACGTGTAAACGGGTTTGCCTTGAAATTGGTATTCATCTATACGGGCCCCTTGTGCGCAACACCAGGCCTGAAATCCAGGTATTTTTTGCTGGAGGCACGGAGGCGCTTCTTTGAGTCCATTTTGACAAGAACTAAAAAACATGAGACTGAAAAACGGTAGAAGGCAAGCGCGCATAAAGGGGTTATTGTGTGAAGAGATACAGACGTTTGACGCTCATAAAGCGCTGGGTATAATAGGATTGATTTTGCCAGGGTTCAATGAGGACGCCACTGTGGGTGGCGCTGTGTAGCATGAGGATATACCCATTATCGAATCCGACGCAAAGACCGACGTGTCCCACCTCGCGGGCATTCCTTCCTGAAAACAATATAAAATCCCCTACCTGCACACTGTCCAGGTGAACGGACTTCCCTATTGATGGATACCCTTTACTACTTGCAGGAAGGGTCGCCCCTTGCTGCGCAAAAACCCACTGCAATAGGCCGGAGCAATCAAAACCGCCTGGCTTTTTACCTGCACTTTGGTACGACTGTCCTAACAGGGGTTCATACGCCGCGATGACCTCAGGCCAAGACAAGCTGTCTCCTGTGATTTTGTCCCCGTTCTGACGAAAATCAGCTTGCCCTCGTGCCGGAACGGCAAAAGTGATACAGGTTACTGCTACGAGTAGGCGGATGTACGATCTTTGTGTCATGGAACATAGCGAATTTATCATTTCTGGCATGACTTGTGGCGGTTGCGTTGCCCGCGTTAAAAAAGCGCTAGAATCGCTGCCCGGAGTCCAAGACACACACGTGCAATTAGAAGCCCCTCAGCTTTCGCTCGAGATGGATCCATCACTTTCATTTGGAACGATCCAAAAAGTGGTGATGGAGGCGGGTCATTACACGGTCTCAGAAATAGCCCCGTCAAATGAAGAACCGCCTGCCGCGGTAAAGGATTTTATCGATCAGCGTGGATTCTTTGCTACCTATAAACCGTTATGGCTCATTGTTGGATTGCTGATGTTGGTCACGGCTTCTCTCGAGATAGAAAATGGCGATGTCATGCGTTGGATGCGCCATTTTATGGCAGGTTTCTTCCTGGTATTTAGCTTTTTCAAGCTGCTCAATGTGCAAGGGTTTGCCGCATCTTACCGTATGTATGATTGGATTGCAGGTGTTTGGCCAGGTTGGGGATATGTATATCCTTTTGTGGAATTAGCCCTGGGAATGGCCTATTTGTTAAACATTGCCCCCGTCTTTACCCATTCTGTGACGCTTGTTCTCATGATCTTGGGAGCCGGTTCGGTGATCCAAAGCAATCTTAGTAAGAAGAAAATTCAATGTGCCTGTTTGGGTGATGTATTTGATCTTCCTATGAGTTTTGTCACCATTGTAGAAGACGTTCTGATGGCCCTGATGGCAGCGGTCATGCTTTATTGGGCCTAAAAACGTGCGCAATATTAAACCAAATGGAACTATTCTTGTTCCGAGGATAGTATGATCCCCAACGCACCAAATGCCCTGCCTGCACTTACCTCGGATAGATTTTTGGCACTACAGTCTGCATTGCCAGGGGCCAAAGGTTGGATTCGGGTCAATGGACAGTCCATACTGCATGCAGACCTTGCCCTTCAGCGTCCTACGGGGCGATACGTAAGCCGCTTGCTATTGCCTGTGGTTAACTTTCTGTTATCCGGCGTGGCCATCCGTACCCTGGGACATAACGCCTTGCCAGGGTTGTTTTTCCCGACGCTCCATCCAAAGAAAGGCTTGAAACAAATTCCTATTTGGCCAAAAGGGTACAAACTCGTGGTGGCCAATGTGCTGGGCAATACCGACATTCATGAGGCTATTGTGGTTCCTGCGGAACCCTTCATGGTATTGTCTATTCGCCCAGAATGGGCCACTTTTGATGATTATTTGGCCGCTATGCCCACCAAATACCGGACTCGCGCTAAACGTGCCATTTCATTAGCAGAAGGCTGTGAACAGGTTGATTTAAGCCAAGAAGAGCCAGAAACTTGGGTGCCCTGGGCATCGGGGCTTCTTAAGCAAACCTTGCGCAAAAAGACGGTGACCTTGCCGGCGTCCCTCGAGGTCCTCTTGACCACGTACAAAGAACAGCTGGGTGACGCATTCCGAATTTATGGCTACCGCAACGAGGGGCAATGGGTAGGATTTATTACAGCCATTGTAGATCATGAGGCCGTGCACGCCATGCATATGGGATTTGAGCCTATTTATGCGCAGCAAGCGCAATTCTATCAGCGTTCCATGATGGATCTTGTAGCCCTTGCTATAGAAGAAAAGCGTGCCTGTTTAAACATGGGCCGCACGGCCACAGAAATAAAAAGCACCATGGGGGCGGTTCCGGTAGAAAACAGTTTTGTCTTCTTCACTCCTCGGCCATTGGTCAAATGGATGATGCAGGTCTATGCCCAGCGATTTCATCATTTGCCATCCTATACCCTGCGGAGCCCGTTTAAACAACTTTCCTAGGCGCCTTTTACTTGCCTTATCTTAGAACCTTGCAATCTTACGTATGAAAAAAGTACTGCTTTTAGGTTCGGGTGAATTGGGTAGGGAAGTCGTGATATCCCTTAAAAGACTGGGCGCCTATGTGGTGGCTTGTGACAATTATGAAGGTGCTCCTGCTATGCAAGTGGCAGATGATTTTGAAGTGTTCAATATGCTGGACGGCACGGCACTCGATGCCGCTGTGGTCAAGCACCGTCCTGATATCCTGGTGCCCGAAGTGGAAAGTATTCGTACAGACCGTTTCTATGATTACGAAGCCGAGGGTTTTCATGTGGTCCCCTCTGCTAAGGCGGCTAATTTTACCATGAACCGAAAGTTGATCCGGGACCTTGCCGCAAAAGAATTGGGCTTGCGAACAGCCCCCTATCAGTATGCCTCCACCCTAGAATCATTTTACGCTGCGGTGGAACAAGTGGGCATGCCCTGTGTGGTCAAACCCCTGATGTCAAGTTCTGGAAAGGGCCAATCAGTGGTCAAAACCGAAGCGGATATTTCCAAAGCCTGGCAGTATGCCATGGAAGGGAGCCGTGGAGATTTAATGGAGGTGATCGTGGAAGGATTTATCCAATTCCACACGGAAATCACCTTGTTGACTGTCACCCAAGCGCATGGACCTACGTTGTTCTGCGCTCCGATCGGCCACCGTCAGGAACGTGGCGATTATCAAGAAAGTTGGCAACCCTGTGCCATTTCTATCCGCGATCTGCAAGAAGCACAGGCCATGTCAGACAAGGTAACAGCAGCCTTGGGGGGCGCGGGGATATGGGGCATAGAGTTTTTTCTAACTTCGGAAGGGGTTGTCTTCTCGGAGCTTTCTCCACGTCCGCATGATACGGGGATGGTTACCCTGGCGGGAACGCAAAATCTCAATGAATTTGAATTACATGCCCGGGCATTGCTCGGATTGCCCATTCCAGAAATCCAATTGTTCCGTGCGGGTGTTTCGGCGGTGATTCTTGCCGAAGATGCCGGGAATGCCCCCCCTCGTTTTGAAGGCCTTTCGGAAGCCTTGCAATTGGAAAATGCCGACGTCAAGATTTTTGGCAAACCCAATACACGTCCTTATCGCCGTATGGCGGTGGCACTTACCCATGGACCTTTACTTGGGGATATGGCCCAACTACGTCAGCATGCAAAGCGGATCGCGGACCAAGTGGTGGTGCATAGTCAGCATTCATGAAGGGGGTCCCTATTCATATTGGTTTCTTCGTCTTCCTCGCGGTCCATCCGGCTGCCCGCGCGCAGGAGCTGCCAATGGATACACAAGTCGTTCGGCTAGAAACGGCCTTGGTCTTTGAAAAGGCGAGCAATGTGGGATGGGAGGTGATGCAAAAAGTGATCAATACGGTCAAGGATCAGCGCCAAAAAACGGCAAATCTGCAATGCAGCACCTATGCCAAAAGCAGTTACACCCAAGGCGGTAGAAGTCATTTGTTCGAATTTTTAAGTGTTTCGCGGCGGGAGCGCCCTACGCAGTACAATGAATGGGTCGTGGCAGCTGACCAGCACCTGAGCGAAGGAGAGGGCAATTTTGGAAATAGCATGGAAATGCGCGCCAGCTTTTCAGGTCGGTCTCAATTTATGGGGGAGCAAAGGCCCCCTGAAATGGGAAGACATTTCTATGAAGGATATCAGGATGGGGATGTGGATCTTTTTTCTGCGACGATCAACATGCCTAAAATTTTTTCTCTGCCTTTGCCGAGTCCTTTGGCATCGGATGCGGGGGTACATTTTCGCTACAAATTGGTAGATATTCTCAGAACGGAACCCACCGGAGAAAAGATCTATGTGGTCCAGTTTGATGCCCTAAGTGTCCCAGGATATATGGGGACTGTCTGGGTCAGAGAGGGGGATTGGTTTGTCAATAAAAGCGCAATGGTATTGACCGGTGGCGCCTTGACCGCCTTTCAAAGCATGACCATGGTTCAGCGTCACGTCTTGGATGAAGGTTCGGGCGCCAATGTGGTGGTTGATCGTGATTTTCAATGGAAGGATGGGACAGATACAGGGAGGGTGACAGTACGACACAGCCATCATGTATTCAATGATTTAAGCCAAACAACCACCATGCGGTTAGCTGTGCGTGCCTATGCACCAGATGCCTTTACGCAAAGCGCGCATCAGTGGGAACGACTTCGCCCCATTCCATTGGCGTTAGCAGAGCAGACCCATGTTCATTATCAAGACAGCTTGGCTTTGTATTACGACAGTGATGCCTACGTGGACAGTGTGGACCGCGAATACAATACCCTCAAATGGCATAAACCCCTCCTTACGGGCATGGGCTACCGGTCTAGGAAGCGGGGCATTTCGGTGTATGTAGATCCCATCATTGCCCAATTTCGTCCTTTTGGCATAGGGGGATACCGGCATAACATAGGGGGCAGCATCACGCGCACTTTTGACAACGACCAGAGACTCACGTTGGATGGCTATGCCAATTATGGTTTTGCCAATCGAGATCTCAAAGGAGAGATATCTATTCATTATCGCTACAATCCAAGGCGTTTTGGAGACATGGAATGGGCCTATGGCGATGACTACATGATGGTCAATACCTATGAGTCTATTTTGGGCACCTTTGCGCGCGGCAATTATGCGCGTCGAAAGTATTTTACGGCTGCGCAGCGCATGGAGTGGTTCAATGGCGTCTATGTTCGGACCAGCTTGGATTTTTCGGAACGTTCCTCTATCGCAGGATTGGTGATGGACAATTGGTCGGATGGGCTATTTGGAACCCTCAATCCACCGCAGGATTTTCCAACCTATACGGTGGCTATTTTTGGGGTGCAGCTATTGATTCGTCCCTATCAGCGGTACATCTTTAAAGGGAACCGAAAGTTTGTTTTAGGGAGTCCCTACCCGGACATTGAACTCGAATATCGATGGGGAATTCCCAAGCTCTTCGGTTCTGATGTCAAGTATCATCTCCTGCGTATCGAAGCGCGAGATTTTGTACGTTGGCCGCGTTTGGGCTATTCTGAATGGAGCGCAGGTGCGGGAAGCTTCTTTGGGTCAAATTTGGACAGTATTCGCTTTATTGAACACAAATATTTCCGTGGATCAGATAAAAACCTCTTCTCTATGCCCAATGCCACCTTTCAGGCCTTGGATTCTACCTACCACACCGCGCGGCCCTACCTGGAGTTTTATGGCGTTCACCATTTTGAAGGGGCTATTCTCAACCGCATACCGTGGGTCCGACGATTAAAATTTCAGGCGGCAGTAGGAGCCAGTGGCGTCTTGATACCCTCCATCTCTTTGCAGCATGTCGAGACCTTTGTGGGCCTTGAGCATACGTTTCGACTCAATAAACAGTTGTTTAAGTACGGATTTTACCGCGTCTTCCGTCCAGGCGATGTGGTCTCTTCTGGCTACCGGTTTAAGCTCGGCATCAATACCTACGATTCCTACCGAGGTAGGTGGCTTTATTGAGGAAAAAGCACATGGAGAACCCCTGTAGGCAATGTACATTTGACCCTCAAAAGTATTCTATACTCGATTTTACGACAACATCATGAAAAAGACCCTTTATACCCTCCTCTTCATTGCCGCGGGCATGCAGCTTTCGGCACAAACCCTTTTTACCGTGGGGGAGAAGCCCATCTCTGTGCAGGAATTCCTTTATGTCTATGGTAAGAACAAGGATATTGGAAATCAGATTGATCCCAAAACACCGGAGGAATACTTGGGGCTCTATATGGCGTTCAAGCAAAAGGTAGCGGAAGCAGAAGCCCTCGGGCGTGACACCTTGCCTGCCTTTCTTACCGAGTACAATACCTACTACCGTCAATTGCTTAAGCCCTATTTAACGGACAAAATGGTGGATGAAGGCATTGTGAAAGAAGCCTATGCCCGAATGGGGACAGATATACGCGCCGCCCACATCATGCTTGACTTGCCAGAGAATGCGCTACCAGAAGATACGGCCAAGGTGTTTAAGCAGATCATGGCGATTCGTGACCGTCTCCATCGTGGTGAGTCGTTCGAAACTATTGCCCGTCAGCAATCTTCGGACAACTATAGTGCGGTCAATGGGGGGGACCTGGGCTATTTCAATGTCTTCAACATGGTTTATCCATTTGAAAGTGCCTGTTACAAAGCCGAAATGGGGCAACTGGTAGGCCCGGTTCGCACGCAGTATGGGTATCACCTGATCAAGGTGTTAGACAAGCGCCCAGCCCGCTACCGAATGACGGCCGCACATATTCTCATCTTGGATACAGAAGAACGTCCCAATCTAGATGCAGCAAAGAAAATTCAAGATCTCTATCAGAGTTTGGTGGATGGAGAAGACTTTAATACGCTCGTGCGCAAGCATTCTGAGGATCAGAGTTCTTTGTCTCGTGGGGGTCAACTGCCGGCATTTGGCCTGAATCAGATGTTGCCCGAGTTTGAAGACGCGGCTTTTGCCTTAGGCGCAGATGGCGATTTGTCTGCGCCGTTCCAAACCAAACTTGGGTGGCACATCGTCCAACGTGTTTCGTTTGAAGCATTGCCCGCTTTTGAACGCATGCAGGGCGAATTAACAGGAAAGATTCGTCGTGATGAGCGCTCGAATGCCTCTAAGCAAGCATTCCTTGCGCGCCTTCAAGGAGACTACCAAGTACAGACAGATCAAGCAGCCTTGAATCAAGTACTCAAAGCACTTGAAAAAGGAAAGTCTACAGATAAAATGACCAAACCTGTTGTGACTTTTGAAAGCAAACGCGCGGGCGCAGGGATGATCACGCAGCAAGAATTTGCGGCACGTGCGGTGGATGCAGAAACGCGTCGACGAGAATCCTTGAATGAGCGCGCGGAAAACATAAAGAAGGTGTCACCGGCTCAGGCTTATGCGGTCTTGCAGCCCATGATGGAGGCGGCACTTATGGCTGAAGCCGAATTTCGTTTGCCTACCGAGAATGCATCTTTCCGTTTTCTTGCCCAAGAGTATCGGGAAGGGATTTTGGTATTTGACTTGACCCGCGAGCGTGTGTGGGATGCCGCGTCACAGGACAGCGCCCAACTAGCCAATTATTTTGTTGCTTTTCAGGATCAATATCAATGGAACGAGCGCTTTACCGGAAGTGTGTTTACGACCAGCAATGAAAAGGTTGCTAAAAAGGCCTCGGATCAATTGCGTCGCGGTGTCCCCGCAGAGAAAGTATTGCGTGTATTCAATAGCAAGGATCCCTTGGCCATGGCCGCCCAAGACTACAACCATTTAGAAGCAGGTGCTGTGAACTTAAATGCAAAGCAATCGCTGTTTGTGACCTCTGGACAATCCCATGAAAAGGTCATAGGCCCCGTTGCCTATGAAGGGGGGTTTGCCGTTGTGTATGTTTCTGAAGCGCAGGCAGCGGGACCAAAAACTTTACAAGAATGCCGTGGCCAGGTGATCACGGATTTACAAAAGGCGTTGGAGGATCAGTGGTTGGACTATTTGGGTCACACCTATCCGGCGGACGTAGATCATTCCGTTTGGATGAACATTCAAAAAGAATTGTAAGATGAAAATGGTTAGTACAGAGACCATTCCGGGTCATGAAATCATCTCGACCCTCGGAGTGGTGCGCGGAAGCACAGTCCGAGCACGGAATATTGGCCGAGATATTTTTGCCGGCCTGAAGAACATTATTGGCGGTGAGATTGAAGAGTATACACGCCTTGCTGCCGATTCACGCGAGGAAGCGTTGGAGCGCATGGCGCAAGATGCCGAGCGACTTGGGGCGGATGCCGTCGTGGGTGTGCGTTTTACCACCGCCATGATCATGCAAGGGGCGAGTGAAATGCTGGCCTACGGTACGGCTGTTAAGCTAAAATGAGGGATTTAGGTTGTGCGTTTGTTTCGGGCATCTTGACTTTAGATGCCGCATTTTTTTTATTCTGTTTGATCGCATGGATTGTCCTGATCGTGCGTCGGGTGCGCAAACGCAAGAGGGAGACATTTGAGAAGCGCGAGAACTAGTCTTTTTGGTTGGCGCTTCGAAAGCGCTGGACATCCTCGCCCCGATACCGTTGATGCTTTGTACGTCGACCCGTCACCCTTTTTCGCCACATTTTAAACGAGGACGGCTTCATTTCTCTGCGCATGATTTCTCGCACTTCATTCTCCCTGATTCCAAACTGGTAGGTAATGGCTTCGAAGGGCGTACGGTCTTCCCACGCCATTTGAATGATGCGGTCAATTTCCTTGGTAGAAAAGCGGGGCGTGTCGGGCATGGGTTTTGGCTAAAGAAGCAAAACAAAAACGAGGTATTTTAGTTCAACTGCAAGGACTTGTTCTCCTCCATTAGCCTGTTGTTAGGTATGCCTAATTTGGCATAGCGTTTGCAAACCCGCTGCGTATGGAACACATTCAATCTGCCCATGTGGAATCGCGCCAACCGAGCCCAGCGGGCCATGGCGAGCCTCCAAGTACAAGATGCCCAATTTTTCTTAGGCTCCCACAGAGAGGGATGGGCTAAGGCTACTGCCTGGGCTCGCATGGAGGGAATCAAGTACCTAGATCGCTTCGCAATCCCGTATTTCATGGCTTCGAAGGCTAAAGTAAGCTTTGCCTCCAGGCCATAAAAAACCCGGTACATCCGTACCGGGTTCTTGATCACTAAGTGGAGCTGGTGGGAATCGAACCCACGTCCAGACAAGGAAACGACAAGCTTTCT
>ERZ888423.224-NODE-224-length-61405-cov-10.779136_pt1 | contig 61405 bp, 50 predicted proteins | sample MGYA00520523_ERZ888423 | MGnify/ENA primary metagenome ERZ888423 (study PRJEB32303, sample SAMEA104408611) | aquatic metagenome | biome: Brackish water; feature: Pelagic; material: water | place: Baltic Sea | collected 2014-06-08T10:24:00 | depth 30,27 m ... | reverse complement strand
CAACCATAATGGAAACGCGGTTGCAGTATTCGGCTTCATCCATATAGTGGGTCGTAACAAATACGGTCATGCCACCGGCGGCTGTCTCGTAGATCATTTCCCAAAAGCGCCTTCGCGTGGCAGGGTCTACACCTCCGGTGGGTTCGTCCAGAAATACAATTTTGGGCTCATGAATAATCGCCAGGGAAAATGCCAGCTTTTGTTTCCAGCCCAGTGGCAGTGCCCGCACCAGCGTTTTACTTTCACCCGAGAGCTCCAGCCGTTCCAGCATAGAACTGCTTTTTTCTCTTATGGCACTTAGTGAAAGGCCGTAGATGCCGGCGTAGAAACGAATGTTTTCCATGACAGTCAGGTCTTCATATAAAGAGAACCGCTGGCTCATGTACCCAATATTGCGTTTGATTTTTTCCGACTCGGTGACAAGGTCAAAACCTGCTACTGTGGCGCTGCCTGCACTGGGTGATAAAATGCCGATAAGCATTTTCATGGCAGTTGTCTTGCCTGCACCATTGGCACCCAGGAATCCGAATATCTCTCCTTTGCCTACTTCAAAACTGATGGCATCCACCGCGGTGAAATCACCAAAGGTGCGGGTTAGATTATGAGCAGTAATTACTTTTTCCATCGTTATAAATAAGCCATGAAGCAGTCTTCAATGCCGGGTTGTATGGGTTCAACCGTTGTGTCGGTGCGCCCGTTCTTTTCTAAATATGCGGTTACAGATGCAGCAGAATAGCTGTTGTCCTTCAGCGACAAATGCAGCTTATCGCCAAATGCAAAACAGTTCGCAGTGCCTTCGAAGTGGCGCAGCAGCTGTAAGGTGTCGTACAGATGATCTCCGCCAATCGCCAATAGTTGCAGGGCATAGCTATCGATGATACCCTGTGGCGTGTCGGTCTGCAATATCTTACCGGTTTGCATCAGTGCGATGCGGTCGCATAAAACCGCTTCATCCATATAGGGGGTAGAAACCACAATGGTCATTCCTGATGTTTTCAGTCGACCGAGCATTTCCCAGAATTCTTTGCGTGAAACCGGATCGACACCGGTGGTGGGTTCATCCAGCAACAGTACATCCGGCCGGTGTATTAAGGCACAACACAATGCCAGCTTTTGCTTCATGCCTCCGGAAAGCTTTCCTGCCTTACGGTCTTTGAAAGGCTCGAGCTGCACATATATATCTTTTATTAAGTCGTAATTTTCTTCGAGGGAAGTCAGGAATAAAGTCGCAAAGAACTGAATGTTCTCTTCCACTGTAAGATCCTGGTAGAGGGAGAATTTTCCGGGCATGTAACCGATAACTTTTCTGATTTTTTTGTAATCGCGAACTACATCCATTCCCCGTAAGGTCGCCGTGCCCTCATCTGCCAGCAGCAAGGTGGCGATAATTCTGAACAGGGTTGTTTTGCCGGCACCATCCGGACCAATAATGCCAAACAGTTCGCCGCTTTCAACGAGTAGGTCAACATGGTCGAGCGCTACAACGCTGTGCTTTCCCGGAAAGGTTTTAACGATTTGTTGGATGCTGATTGCGCTCATTGCCACTTCACTTCTCCGTACATGCCAATTTTCAGTTTTCCATCGTTGGGTACAAGCACCTTGATGGCATACACCAGATGCGCTCTTTCATCCTTCGTCTGAATGGTCTTGGGGGTAAATTCCGCTTCGTCGGCAATCCACGAAATGGTGCCCTGGTGTTCGTTGTAGGTGCCATCGCCTGCATCGGTCCAAACCTTCACCTCCTGACCGAGTGCAATCTGCGGAAGCTGATCGCCGGAGATATAGGCGCGCAGTGTCAACATCCTTAAATCTGCAATTTTATACAGCGGTTTACCCATCATAGCCATTTCCCCTTCAGTGGCATAGGTGCTAAGCACCGTTCCTTCTATCGGATTCAGCACATTGCATTTATTCAACAGGTCGTTCACCTGATCAATCTGTATGCTCAGGGGAGCTACTTCTGCATGCAGGCTGCCGGAGGTCTTCTCGAGCGTAGAGCGCTGCGCTGCCAGTTGCTTTTCCAGTACATTGATCTGGGCATTGGCATCATCCAGCTGTTGCTGGGTGGCAGCTCCTCCGTTGACCAGGTTGGTGAGCCGCTCTCTTTCGTAACGGGCGCTCTTCAGTTGTTCCTGTATGGCTGCCAGTTGGGTAGACTGATCCGGCTGTCGACTCAGAATAGCAGCTATCTGCGCCTGCAGCTGCAATCGCTTTAAAACCAGCTGGGCAGAATCGATAGTGCCCACTATGGCATTGGTTGGAAGTTGTGCACCTTCCTGCACTGCAAATGTCATCAGCTTACCCGATTGTTCTGCGGCAACGATAATTTCTGTTGCTTCAAAGCTACCGGTTGCATCAAAATCGGGACCGGGCTTTCCGCAGGATACTGCTAGTAATACAACAATAAATACTATATATTTCATATTATTTTGTTTTTCCGATGGTAGAGAGGTAATCTAATTGGGCGAGCATCAGTTGTATAGTATGCAACTCGCGTGTAAGCTTTGCCTGCAATGCTGCATTGGAGTCTCTGGTGTAGTCTGCAGCGGTTCCCGTGCCGTTCTCCAGCGTCAGTGCTGAGGTAGTGAGAATCTGGTTGCGCAGATCGATAATGGCAGCATCTTGTGCAATAGCAGCTTCCAGCTGACGAATTTCACTCAACTGTCGCGAGGCCTGACTCCTGGTAGACAACAGGAAGTTTTCCTGCTGCTGTCGCAGTTGTTTCTGCTGTATTTGATAGACGGCTGCTTCATGGGTTTTGCCTCCGCCCGACCAAAGCACATAACTCAGGCGAATACCACCGATATAGAATGCTTCAAAATCGTTGAGCAGCAAGTTGAGTCCCGGCCTGCCATAGCCGCCCTGGCCGAACAGGCTGATGGTGGGAAGATTCAGGGAAGAGGCAAATTCCCGCTGTGCTTCAGTCAACGCCAGCTGCCTTTCGAAAAGCGCAGTTTCCGGTCGCAGGTTATCGGTCGAGGCGGGTAGTTCCACCTCAGGTATGAGGAGTTGCACCGTTGTAGTGAGCGGCTTCCCTGTCAATACGGCAAGTGCATCTATGGCGCCTTGCTCAGCATAGCGCGCATCCTGCAGCATTTGCTCTACCTTAAGCATTTCCGCTTCCAGCTGGTGCAGGGCATTTTGGGTGGCAGCGCCGTTTTGGAAGGCAGTCTCCAGTTGTTGTTTCCTGGCTTCCAGATCTTTGAGTGATGACAGTATAAGCAGCTGGTTGTTGCGGGCCAGTAATACAGCGCAGTACAACTGGTCTATCTGTCTGTACATGCTGTAAAATGACACGTCGGTTTGAGCTGCCTGTAAGCCCGATTGAAGTTGCTGGAGGGTCTTTTGTTGCCGCATGGCTCCACCGTCGTAAAGCAGCTGTTGAATATCCAGGGTAGCACGATATTGGTCTTTGTCCAGCGCCGGGATATTGAAGAGTGGAGATTCAATGGGCAAACCCACCACATCACTCTGATAGGTGGCTTGTGCATTCAGGCTCAGCTTTGGCTGCCAGGAAGCATTGACTTTATCAATAGCTTCTTCTGTCGCAGCGGTGATCCATTCCTTCTGACCCTGCAGGTTAAAGGTCGCTTCCGACCACCTGTAGCAGCTCTTCAAATCAATGTATGTACCATCCTGGGCTTGCACAGGGCTGCAATAAACTATTGTGAGGAGCATGCATGTAATGAGAATACGCATAGTCGTTATTTTTCTAAGGAAGCAATGAGCAATTCGCTGACCACTTCCTTTCGTGCCAGCATTACTTTTTTAAACTCTGTTTCACTGATGCCCATCACCTTATTCAACATAGGTTTTGCGATGAAAGGAAAGATACAGGTTGCCATCAGCGACATGATGAACTGTCGCGGGTCCACGGGGCGAATATTACCTGCAGCTATTTCCGCTTTCATCTGTTGCACAAAAACCTTGAAAAAGGAGTGTACCTCCACATGTTGTAGCATCTCATCGAGGTTGTCGGGGTTGCGGGCAATTTCATTTAGAATAAAGAGCGGCAGCTCAGGACGTTCCAGGAGGGTATCGATTTCACTGTACACCAAACTGCGGATTTTATCCCTGATAGGCAGATCAGTACTTAGTATTTCCAGAAAATTAGCATAGAATGATTTCAGGTTTTCCTGGAATATCACATCAAACATCTTCCCCTTACTTCTGAAGTAATAGTGCAGTAGGGCCCTGTTGATGCCTGCTTCCTGCGCTATGTCATCCATTCTGGCAGCGGCAAATCCTTTTTTAGTGAACACGGAGCGGGCCGCCGATAAAATCAGCTGTTCGGTGTTCTGGTCTTTGACCTCAGTTATTTTTTTACTCATAGGTTTAACAATATTGTTAAACAATACTGCAAATATAAATGAACAATTTCGGTGATTCCAAATTTTATTGGGGTATACCTGTAATTTAGCTCTATGCAATCGACATTGTCCAACAAGGAGGTAGGTAATATCATGAAGTCGCTGGCTGCACTCATGGAACTTCACGAAGAGAATCCGTTTAAGATAAAATCGTATGCCAATGCTGCTTTTCAGTTGAGCAGAATTCCGGATGTGGTGATGGAAATGGATCGCACTACCATGGAACAAACGAAAGGAATAGGGAAGTCTGTGGCAGCGAAACTGGTGGAGTTACGGGAAACGGGAGATATTGAAGCGCTGAGAAAACTGCTGGATATGACCCCGGCAGGCATCATAGACATGCTGCAGATAAAGGGCCTGGGCGCCAAGAAAGTACGGGTTATCTGGAAGGAGCTGGGAGTGGAAGACGTTGGAGAACTGTTGTACGCCTGTTATGAAAATCGCCTCGCCAAGTTGAAGGGTTTCGGTGAAAAAACCCAGGAAAGCGTTATCCAGTCTATTGAGTACTACCAGGCCAATCTAGGCAAATTTCACTTTGCGACGGCTTTGCAACAGGCGGCATTGATGGAAGCTGACTGGAAGCAAAGCACTGCCTGGAGCAGAACGGGTGCCCTCCGTAGAGAAGCCATTGTTATTGAACAATTGGAATGGCTGACTACGGCCGGACTGGAGGAATTACCGGTACCCGGAGGCTGGCAGCAGAGTGAAAATGGTTGGGTGGCAGTATCCCCGGGTGGTATTCCCATGGTGTTGCATGTTGCTGAGGCAGCTCAATGGGCCACGACCTTGTTGGTTACCACAGGGAATGAAGCCCATGTTGATTTTGTTTTATCTAAGGTGGAGGACCCCCAACAGCCTTTTGAGGATGAAGCAGCCATCTACAAAGCAGCGGGCCTGACCTTTGTGCCTGCATTTCTGCGGGAAGACCTGGCGGAATGGGAATACAATGATCAGGCATCTGCCGATGCCATCATCAGCATGGAGGATATTCAGGGGGTAGTACATAACCACAGTACCTGGAGCGATGGCCGCAATACCATCAGGGAAATGGCAGAAGCCTGCATGGCCAGGGGATATACCTATCTGGTGATGAGCGATCATTCCAAAACTGCTGTGTATGCCGGTGGACTGGATATCCAGCAGGTGCGTTTGCAGCAAGAGGAGATAGATCGACTCAATGAGGAACTGGCACCTTTTAAAATATTTAAGAGCATAGAAAGCGATATCCTCAATGATGGATCGCTGGACTATCCGGATGAGGTGCTTGCGTCCTTCGATCTGGTGATTGCATCTGTGCATTCCAACCTTCGGATGGATGCAGCAAAAGCGAATGAGCGACTCTTGCGTGCCATTGAAAACCCGTATACCAGCATACTGGGGCATATGACCGGCAGGTTGTTGTTGTCAAGACCTGGCTATCCTGTCGATCATCAATTGATCATTGATGCCTGCGCCGCCAACAGGGTGGCCATAGAGGTCAATGCCAATCCTTACCGACTGGACATGGATTATCACTGGATTCCATATGCACAGGAAAAAGGTATATGGATTCCTGTCAATCCGGATGCACATAGTACAGCCGGCATAGACGATATCTACTTTGGGGTGACTGCCGCACGCAAAGGTGGATTGCGCAGGCGCCATGTTTTAAATGCTTTACCACTTTCCGAATTTGAAAAGTGGTTGAAAGACCGGAAAGCAGCAAAAGGTATTGCCTAACTTTGTATCTCTATGCGCCATTATTTGTCTCTCATAAAATTTTCGCATACGGTATTTGCCCTTCCATTTGCCATGATAGGATTTTTCCTGGGCCTGGAACATGCCGGCGGACAATTCAGCTGGCAGCAATTCCTGTTGATTCTGGCTTGTATGGTATTCGCACGCAGCGCAGCTATGGCATTTAACCGCTACATCGACAGTGATATCGATGCATTGAATGAACGCACCAATAAGCGGGAAATTCCTGCCGGAGTCATCAGCAAATCCAGGGCGCTTCTTTTTGTGATAGGCAATAGCCTGGCGTTCATCGTTGCAGCAGGATTACTGAACACACTCTGTTTGTGGTTGTCCCCGGTGGCTTTGCTCGTAATCCTGGGCTACTCATTGACCAAGCGCTTTACCTGGTTATGCCATTTTGTGCTGGGGCTGGGTTTATCGCTGGCGCCCGTAGGCGCTTATCTGGCAGTAACTGCTTCGTTTAACTGGCTGCCCGTGATGCTGGGGATAGCCGTACTCACGTGGGTGAGTGGTTTCGATATCATTTATGCCTTGCAGGATGAAGATTTTGACCGGGAACAACAGTTGTATTCCATCCCTTCAGCCATCGGTCGAAGGAATGCTATTGGGGTATCCATCGCCATTCATGTAATTACAGCTGCCATGATTATATGGGTGGGTACAAGTGGTCTGTGGGGGAACTGGTATTGGATAGGTGCTGGCTTTTTTACTGCCATGCTATTTTATCAGCATTGGCTGGTGCGCCCGAACGACCTCAGCAAGGTCAACATGGCATTTTTTACCACCAATGGTGTGGCCAGCATAATATTTGGAATTTTTGTAATATTTGACATCTTACTATAGGTGGGCAGGTTGATGGCAATTGATGTGGGGAAAAAGCGCAATGGCATTGCTGTTACCGACCCGCTGCGTATTGTTGCCAAAGGCATTGTTACCCTGCCGCCGGAAGAGGTTATTCCTTTCCTGCAGACCTATTTTACAAAGGAAGAGGTGGATAAGGTATTGATTGGCTATCCTTTGAATAATGAGGGGCAGCCAACAGATGCAACAGCACATGTAACCCATTTTATTGCCCGCTTCAAAAAAGTGTTCCCCGACAAGGAACTAGAGTTGGTAGATGAATTGTTCAGTAGTAAGCGTGCAGCACAGGCTTTGGTGCAAAGTGGCATTAAGAAAAAGGATCGGCAGAGAAAGGACCTTTTGGACCAGATGAGTGCGGCCCTATTTTTACAGGATTATTTACAAAATTTGTAACATGATATTACCTATTGTAGCATATGGGAATGCGGTATTAAAACAGAAGGCAGCAGTTGTAGACCCGGATATGGAAGGGTTGGACGAGCTCCTTCACAATATGTGGGAAACCATGTACAATGGCCGTGGAGTGGGATTGGCGGCACCCCAAATAGGCAAAAGCCTTCGGATATTTATGGTAGATACCGAGCAACTGGTAAAAGAGAATGAAGAGGCGGAAGAAGGCGATGAACTGTACCGGATAAAAACAGGAATTAAACAGGTTTTTATTAATCCTGAAGTGATAAGTGAATCAGGCAACCCGTGGGTGTATGAAGAGGGATGCCTGAGTATTCCGGATATCCGTGTTAAGATTAGCCGGAATGAAGAGATTCGCATCAAGTACCAGAACGAGCGTTTTGAATCTTTCGAGGCTACTTTCGATGGCATGAATGCACGCGTAATCCAACATGAATACGATCACCTGGAAGGCATTTTGCTAACTGACCGGATGAGCCCTTTAAAAAAGAGCCTCCTGAAAGGCAAGCTCGACAGCATTAGCAAGGGCAGGATAGATGTGAACTACAGAATGCGCTTCGTGCAGTAGTGGATTAATGGTCGGATTTGAAATCACCATTTTTCCATGCCTCGATAAATGATTTCCAGGCAAAAACATCAAAAATTCTCAGCGGCGGATTTTGTCCGGCATAGTACAGTTCCTTTGCAATCTGCTTAGTATAGTAATCCTGATTAGCATCGGCATCATAACCATAAAACTCTCCCAGCTCCTTCATCTTCTCCCTTTCGAGGTTTCTGTTGGCAATGGCATATTCATCATCAGGAATGTCGGCGTACAGAAATGCTTCCCTGAAATCTTCCTTGCTGGGCCAGGGGAATATAACTGTTTCTGCAAGATAGAAGGTGTCGCTTGTCATGAGCTGCACCATAGAATACCGCGATCCCGAAAGCGAATCGGGGATTACCGTCTGAGTAGTGCTGTATCCCACGGATGAAAAGTAAATGGTATCGCCCATGTGCGCCACTAGAGAGAAAAAGCCTTTCCTGTCGGTGAAGGTGCCTGCACCACTGTTGGAGCTGTAGATATTGACCAGTGGAATGCCTATGAGGCTGTCGCTGGTAAGCACCAGTCCGGAAAACTGTATCAGGCTGCTTTGTTGTGCGAAGCTCTGGAAGCTGCCCCAACATAATAGCCACACAAGACCGATGAACCGGATGCTTTTCATTGGTTTAAAAATAGACAGAAAATCGCATCAGATGCTAAAGAAGGGAAGTAGGGGAAAGGATAGTACGCGCTAACTAATAAAAGAACCTTTGTGACAGGCTCAATAAGGGATGGGGTGTTGCTGCGGATTGGCAGATATTCCGAAGCCGGAGCTCATTAAACGCTCGGGTTGGAAATCCAGGGCAACATGCTGAACCGTGGCGGGAGCAGCTATTGCTGTCGCAGATGGACTGTAGTCGGAAACAGATATCAGATATGCATCCTTAGCCATAATGCGTATGGAAACATGCGCAGCCAGTATTCCAATAAGTACGAAAGTGGTGGTGGCTTTTTTCAGTTGCATATCTCTTTGTTTAATCTTTAATAAAAGTACTGCCACCTTCAACCGATGACAAGTACAAAAAAAGATGTGTATCGGAGGTCAGATTGGTGACATAAACCTTGATTGTGGCCCATTTTAGCTGTTTTATAGCCTGAGATATGTTTTTTTCATGACAAATTTCTGCGCTTATCGGTTCAGCCGTTGAAGTATTGCATAAAAAAAGCCTGCAACATCATGTTGCAGGCTTGTAAAGTTTGTGTAGGATATTTTATTGAACTTTCAACTTCTTGACTATTCTTTCTTCCCCGGAAGTGACACTGATGAAGTAGACACCCGGTTCCAGATCCTGCAGTTCTATACGAATCAGGCTGTTGTTCATTTCGGCCTGATAGATTACCTGACCTACAAGGTTCAACACTTGTAAGGTACCTGCAATTCTGGTTTCAAATTCTACAATTACATGGTCATATGCGGGGTTGGGATATAAGCTATAAGTAGGAACAACAGCTGTTCTGCTGGTATTGACGTATCCATTGGCGTTTTCACCATCGGATTGTTGTACTGCGCCGCCGTTGCTGTTGTCTGCACCAAACGCAACTCCTGCATTGGAATTATTGGGGTTGAACTGATTGATTTCCGGCTTGAATCCACCCAGATTTTCAATTTCAGGGTTAATGGTGGCTCCGGACAGTGTCGAATGAGCACCATTGTTTTGCCCCAAAACTATAGAGCCTGTTAAAACGAAAGCTATGAGTAGATTTTTTTTCATGTCTCAGTTTTCAAGTTAAAATAGGTTTGATACCTCTAAGATATTAGCAAATTTTACCTAATCATGATACAAAAAAATGCACTTATCGGTTCGCAAAACGAGGCTATTTTCTTGGTTGATTGAATTAAATACCTGATAATCAGTATTATAGCAAATAATTTACTTTTATTTTTTTTACGTTTATCGGAAAAATAACCGAAAATGGCCCTGTTTTACATGGTAATCCTGCTTAATTTAGGCCCTACTTCATGTACCAGAACAAAGCCATTCAGATTTTAAAAACCTTTTCGGCGCAGGAAATGAGGCAAATGGCCGATTTTGTCGCCTCTCCTTTTTTTAACAAGAATGAGACGGTGACATTGCTTTTCGGCATCTTAATGGAATGTCATCCGGACTTTACAGCACCCATCATAGAACGGGAGCGACTTTTTACTGCAGTACTGGGAGATATACCCTACGACGAGCAGAAGCTTCGGTATCTGTTGACTGATCTCACAAAATTGATAGAGGAGTTCATTTGCTATAAAGCGGTAGATGAAGAGGTGTTGTTCAAGTACCATTTGCTGTTGTACAGCTATCGGCAACGCGGCCTGGATAAGCCCTTTATCAACACCATGAAGCAAGCGGAGAAATTACTGGAGTCCTGGCCCCGTCGCGATGTGTCGCATGCTTTTTACCAGTACCTTATTGAAGAGGACAAATACAGATTTACCTCTGTTCAAAAGGAGCACCTGCTGGAATCGAATCTCCAGAGTGTGGTAGATAATCTGGATAAATATTTTATCCTCAACAAAATGCGCTACAGCGCTGAAATTATCAATAACAGGAATGTTGTTGCCATCAACTACCGCTTGTTCCTGTATGAGGAGATCATGAATCACCTGCGGCATAACCCGCTCGATCATGTCCCCGCAGCTAAAATTTACTACAATATTATTCTCACCCTCACCGAGCCGGAAAACAAACAACATTACGATACATTGCTCGAATTGCTCAAGGAGCACAAGGACCTGTTTTCTCAGGATGAGCTCTTTGACATGTACGTTTATGCTAAAAACTTCAGTATCCGTAAAATCAATAACGGTCATACTGAATTCATGAAGGAGCTCTTTAATCTGTATAAGGTTATCCTCGGCAATCGCATCATTTTCAGGGAGAACTACCTTTCACAATGGGACTATAAAAACATCATTTATCTGGGCCTGCGACTGGAGGAGTATGAGTGGGTAAAAGGGTTTATCCACGACTATAATGAAAGCCTGGATCCCCGGTACAGAAAGAACGCCTATACCTATAATATGGCCTATTACCATTTCTTTAAGGGTGAATATGATGAAACACTCACCATGCTGCGTTCCGTTGAGTTTACAGATGTCTATTACCACCTTGATTCCAAGTCGCTGCTGCTCAAGACCTATTACGAATTGGAAGCCACAGAGGCTTTCTTTTCACTGGTAGAAGCCTTCAAGGTCTATATAAAGAGGAATAAACAGATTCCGGCACACCAGAAATCCAATTATAATAACCTCATTAAATACGTTACCAAACTGTATAAATGGAAGCTTAATCCCCGCAAGAACCTTGATGAGCTGGCTGCGGAAATGGAGCGCACCAAACCCATTGCAGACATCATATGGTTGCGGAAGAAGCTCGAGGAGGTGCGTCAGATCGATGCAAAAATTACCGGTACATGGCGGAAGTGAACCTTCTGATAAATTGTTCGATTTGTGTGAACAGAAAGGCCACCATAAAGTGTTCACATAGTACCTTTGCAAGGCCCTGAAAAATTAAAAAGTTACAGCATGTCAATTACTGATCGCTTCATTCATCGCCATATAGGCCCATCGGCAGAAGATGCTGCCCATATGTTAAAGGTTATCGGAGAGTCTTCACTCGACAACCTGATTGACCAGACTATTCCTGCCAACATCAGACTGCAGCGACCGCTGGAACTGGATGTGCCGCTTAGTGAATACGATTACCTCTCCATGTTGAGAGAGAAAGCTGCCAAGAATAAGTTGTTCAAAAGCTACATTGGTCTGGGTTATTACAATACCATCACCCCTTCTGTTATCAGAAGAAACATTCTGGAAAATCCGGGTTGGTATACACAGTACACTCCCTATCAGGCAGAAATCGCCCAGGGACGGCTGGAAGCATTACTGAACTTCCAGACCATGGTGTCCGATTTTACAGGCCTTGAAATTGCCAATGCTTCTTTATTGGATGAAGGCACTGCTGCTGCCGAAGCCATGCTGATGTTCTTCCACCATAAGAACAAGAAAGAAATTGTTTCCAATAAGTTTTTTGTTTCCTCCGATTGCTTCCCGCAAACTATTGCAGTGCTGCGCACCAAAGCAGAACCTGTTGGTATTGAGCTGGTAGTGGATGATCATACTACCTGGCAACCGGATGCGGGTTATTTTGGAGCGTTATTGCAGTATCCTGCAGCTTCCGGTGCCGTAAATGACTACAAACAGCTGATTGACACTTGCCATGAGCAGGAGGTTTGGGTAACACTGGCAGCAGATATCATGGCTTTGGCATTACTGGCATCTCCCGGAAGTCTGGGAGCCGATTGCGCCGTAGGTAACACACAGCGTTTTGGTGTGCCTATGGGTTATGGCGGACCTCATGCTGCCTACTTTGCTACAAAAGATGAATTCAAAAGGGTCATTCCGGGACGTATCATTGGCGTATCGCTGGACAGGCGCGGCAATAATGCTATGCGCATGGCGCTGCAGACACGCGAGCAGCACATCAGAAGGGAAAAAGCAACTTCCAACATCTGTACCGCCCAGGCATTACTGGCTATCATGGCCGGGATGTATGCTACTTATCACGGTCCGAAGGGAATCAGGGCCATCGCTAACCACATTCATAGAAGCACTGTGCGTCTGGCAGGTGCGCTAACTGAAATAGGTTATACTATTATCAACAACAGCTACTTCGATACCTTAACGATTGAAGTGGGCGCTGATAGTCCTGCTATTGAAAAAGCGGCACTGGCTGCCGGTATCAATCTGGGATATGAGGCAGACGGAAAAGTGCGCATTGCACTCGATGAAACCGTGAATGATAAAGATCTGCTCGATATTATAGATGTGTTCAATGGTGTGAAAGGAACGCATGTGGTGCTTGATGCAGAGCACGATGGCGGGATACCTTCCGGATTGGAAAGAACTACCGATTACCTGACGCATCCTGTTTTCAATCGCTTCAGAAGTGAAACGGAAATGATGCGTTACATCAAGCGGCTGGAAAACAAAGACCTCTCGCTCACAGGTAGCATGATTGCACTGGGTTCCTGCACCATGAAGCTCAATGCAGCCACGGAACTATTGCCGATCACCTGGCCGGAGTTTTCTGCTATGCATCCCTTTGTTCCTGTCAATCAGGCGCAGGGTTATGCCGAGATATTGAGCGAATTAGAAAAAGATTTATGTGAAATAACCCGTTTCTCAGCATGCTCGCTGCAACCTAATTCAGGGGCACAAGGCGAATATGCCGGACTTATGGTGATTCGCGCTTATCACATCGATAGGGGAGATCACCACAGAGTGAAAGTTCTTATTCCTGCCTCAGCACATGGTACGAATCCTGCGAGCGGTGTTATGGCGGGCATGGAGGTGGTGGTTGTCAAGAGTGACGACAAGGGCTATGTCGATATGGATGACTTGCGCATGAAAGCGGAAGAACATAAGGATACCCTGGCGGGACTCATGGTTACCTATCCTTCCACACATGGAGTGTTTGAAGAAACCATTACGGAAATTTGTGATATAGTACATCAGAATGGCGGATTGGTATATATGGACGGTGCAAATATGAATGCTCAGGTGGGACTGACCTCACCGGCGCATATCGGTGCCGATGTCTGTCACCTGAACCTGCATAAAACATTTGCTATTCCTCACGGCGGCGGCGGCCCTGGCATGGGACCTATCTGCGTCAACGACAAATTGGCTCCCTACCTCCCCGGACATCCCCTGGTAAAGACCGGAGGAGAGAAAGCTATTCATCCAGTAAACGCAGCTCCCTATGGCAGTGCTTCTATTCTGTTAATCTCCTATGCCTATATTAAAATGCTGGGCAGTGAGGGTTGCACAGAATCTACAAGAGCGGCAATACTCAATGCCAATTACCTCAAGTCCCGCCTGGAAGAAGCTTACGATGTGCTTTATCTCGGCAAGTCGGGAAGAGTAGCGCATGAGTTTATTGTAGACTTCAGGAAATGGAAAAATACCATTGGTCTGGAAGTGGAAGATGTTGCTAAGCGATTGATGGACTACGGTTTTCATGCTCCCACCGTGTCCTTCCCTGTAGCAGGAACCATGATGATTGAGCCGACTGAAAGTGAAGGGCTGGAAGAGCTAGATCGTTTCTGTGAAGCGATGCTGACCATCAGGGAAGAAATTAGAGAGCTTGAAATGGGTATGGCTGATGCAGAAGACAACGTACTCAAGAATGCTCCGCATACGCTGCTGGACATTATTGATGAACCCTGGTCACATTCGTACTCCAGAGAAAAGGCAGTTTATCCGGCCGCTTATATCTTCGGAAGAAAATTCTGGCCTTCGGTAAACAGGATCAATAACACACATGGAGACAGGAATCTCATCTGTGTCTGTCCGCCCATGGAGTCTTATATGGAAAACTAATTTTCAACCGCCTTCGGGCGGTTTTTTTTTGGGATGCATCTATTTCTGCAAAGGGTAACTTTTGTTATGTATACAGCGCTTTTAGCTGTTTACTTTTGTGGCGTAAATTAAAAAAAATGAATCCCGATATCCATTACGTTTCCCCTGAGCAGGCACTGAGTAGCATTCAATCCAATCAAAAAGTTTTTCTGCACGGAAGTGCGCAAACACCTGTCGGCATAATGCCTTATCTGGCTAAGAGAAAGGATGAACTGGAACATGTGGAGCTTTATTTTATTAGCCTCTATGGAGATATTATCCTGGATCGGCCTGAATACGATGACGCTTTCGATCTACATGCCATGTTTGTTTCCGGTAGTGTCCGCCAGGCAGTTGCAGAAGGAAGAGCAGATTATATTCCGGTTTTTTTGAGCGAAATTCCATTGCTTTTTCAACGCGATATTATTCCGCTGGATGTGGCAATTGTACAGGTATCTCCTCCCGATAAGCATGGCTATTGTTCCTTAGGTGTTTCGGTTGATATAGCCCGGACTGCTGTGAACAAGGCTAAACATGTTATTGCGGTGGTCAATCCGAATGTACCCCGGACACATGGAGACAGTCTGATCCACAGTACGCGCTTTGACAGCATGGTATGGATAGATGAGCCTCTGCCGGAGGTGAGCTTCAGCGAAAAAGTGGGACCGGAAGAATTGGCCATCGGACAGCATATTGCCAATCTGATTGATGATGGCAGCACCCTTCAGATGGGTATTGGCGCTATTCCCGACGCCGTGTTGCGCTTCCTCACCAATCACAAGAACCTTGGTGCGCACACGGAAATGTTCAGTGACGGTCTGATTCCACTTTTCGAAAGCGATGTGATCAACAACCGTTTTAAAGTCATTGAACCCAACAGAACAGTAACCGGTTTTGCCGTAGGCTCCAAGAAGCTATACGATTATGTGGATGATAATCCGGCCTTTGCTTTTCTGGATATAGACTTTGTCAATAATCCGGCGGTCATTAGCAGGAACCCAAAAGTGGTTGCCATCAATTCCTGTATCGAAGTAGACCTCACCGGTCAGGTGGTCAGTGACTCTATCGGAACACGTCAATACAGTGGGGTAGGTGGACAGATGGATTTTATCAGAGGGGCTGCAATTTGTCCGGATGGTAAACCCATTATTGCACTGTCCTCGCGCACCAAGAAAGGGCTAAGCAGGATTGTTGCTGCGCTCAAACCCGGTGCAGGTGTCGTAACCACACGGGCCCACGTACACTATGTGGTGACAGAATACGGAGTTGCATATCTTTTCGGTAAGAATCTGCGCGACCGCGCCAAAGCGCTCATAGCTATCGCCCACCCCGACGACAGGGAAATGTTGCATCAGGCTTGTTTCGAAAGATTTAAAATTTTCGCCTGATAGCCTTTCAGGATGGTCAGGGCTGAGCCCTTATGATTGTTTCGATACGATCGAATGCGTCCTGACCTTTCACCACGTATTCAAGAGCACCCTTCACAATGGTTTGAACGGCTTTGCCGTATTGCTCCTGTGAGGAAAGCATGATAACAGTGATGTGTTTGTCGATCTTTTTTATTTCCTGTAAGATCTCCATACCATTCGCGGCATCCGGTTCAATGGTATTGAGATAATAGTCCAGAATGATAACATCAGGATGCTGGTCTAAGGCCTTCAAACACTCTTCGCCAGTGGGATAAAGTTGTACTGTATAATTCGGATTCGATGACAGGCGATCGAATAACATGCCGGATAGCATTTCATCATCGTCAACAATAAATATTAGCTTTTCTTTCATGTTGGTTAGATTATTGTAGGTTTTCTTTTTGAATGACAAGTTCATTAAGTGCCAGCTCACAGGTATGGATATATGCAGCCACCAGCTGCTGCAGTGTTGCATCGGGTGTGTTGTTTCTCAATGCACGCTCAATGTTTTCAGCCATTTCCAGGGTATTGTCCATGCCCATTAATTTCAGATGACCTTTCATGGAATGAACGGTAAGTCCAAGTTTTTCTAAGTTGTTTTCCTGCTGCGCTGTCTTCAAGTGGTTGATATTGTTGACCGTCGCTTTTTCGAACAAACCTGCGTATTTCTTCACTCTTTCCATATCCCCTTCGCAGAATTGGATAAGGAAGTCCATGCTGAAATCTGTTGTATGCTCTGCGGTATCGGTTGCCTCCTGCATTGCTTCAACGGGCTTGTCATCGCCGGTGTACTGATAAAACCGCGACAGTGTTTTCAGCAACTTTTCCAGTTCGAAAGGCTTGGGGATTACAGCATTCATTCCGGCATCAATACATTGGCGGATATCAGATTGCAGAACGCTGGCTGTCAATGCCAGAATAGGAATATCACACTTTGGAGCTGGAAAGGTCGTTCGGATTTTTCTGCAAGCTTCCATACCATCCATTTCAGGCATCTGATTGTCCATCAGAATCATATTGTAATCGTTCTTTGAAAGGAAATCAAGTACTTCCAATCCTGTTTCAGCCATATCAATATGAATGCCCTCAACTGCTCCTTCGAGCGTGTCCTGAATAACAATCTGATTGAACATATTGTCTTCGGCAATCAACACACGCAATCCTTTTAATGCCGAAAAGTCAAGCACCTTTTCTTTAACAACAGATTCCATTTCAGCAGCTGTTGGAATGGTATAGGGAATAGTAAATGAAAAGGCTGAACCTTCTCCGTCCTTGCTGGTCACCTGCATGCTTCCACCTTGCAGCTCTACCAGTGTTTTTGATATGGAAAGACCAAGACCTGTGCCGCCATATTTCCGAGAAGTGCTGGCATCCACTTGTTGAAAGGCATTGAATAGCAACTCTACCTTATCGGCCGGAATACCTATTCCCGTGTCTTTGACGGTAAAACGCAGGGTGTTGCTGGCCTGGTCTTCATTGGTAACAATGATATCTACACGTCCTTTGTCAGTGAATTTTATGGCATTGCCACATAAGTTTATAAGTATTTGTATCAACCTCGAGGGGTCTCCCTTTAAAGCACCGGGTACGCCGTCTTCTATTTTATAATTGAAGTGAAGTCCTTTTTCCTCTGCTTTGAAACGAAGCGTATCATATACCTGCTCAAGTTGTGCTTCGAGTTGAAAAGGAATGGTTTCCAATTCCATTTTACCTGCCTCCAGCTTACTTAAGTCGAGAATGTCGTTGATGATGACCAGCAGGTTTTCGGAGGAGCGCTGTATGGCTTTAAGGTATTTTTCCTGCTTTGCATTAAGGGGGGTGTCGAGGGTAAGATTGGTCATTCCCAGAACGGTATTCATGGGCGTTCTGATTTCATGGCTCATATTCGCCAGGAACTGATCCTTAAACTGCTGTGTGATGCGCAGTTCATCCAGTGTTTGATTTAATTCCCGCGTTCTTTCCTCCACCTGTTGTTGCAACAAGGCCTCTCTGCTATGCGCCTCTTTCATGGCGGCATCGTTCGAATGGCGCAACCTGTTCATGGTAATGGAGAAGATATTGAAAGCAATTTGCGGATACTTATGGGCAATATCGAAAAACTGCTCGGGAAGAAATTCTACGGTAGAAATAGTGGTGCGAGCTGTGGTAGTAGCCGTTGCGGTGCTGCTGGCCAGAAAACTCTCACCCATAATGGCAAGCGGACCAAGCTCAGCTAATAGTACATCCTCCGAATAAATTCCTACGGTTCCTGAACGGATGATGAACAATGCTTTGGGTATTTCATCTTTTTGTATCAGCGTGGTACCGGCAGGGTAGGTAGCGGTTACTGCATAGCTTAAAATCTCATCTATTACAGCGCGGTCCATTTCCAGAAATAGCTGGCATTGATACAGTGTGTTATCAGAGCTGGTCATGGTTGTTTCGTGCCTATTGAATAGGTATGGATAAAAATAACAACTTAAGGTCTTAATCACCTTGTTTTTAGACAGAAAAGGAGGAATACTTATGGAGATTGAGCCAATATGCTGTAACACATAGGGATTTTAGCTTTCAGATGCTGTATCCTGAATTTACCACTTTCGAATTCTATGGTGTTGGCAAAGCAATTATGAGGACTGTAATCGTATTCTTTCAAAGACCTTAGGAAGAGTCCTGCCGCGGTCAACGCTTCCACCACATCACCTATGCCGTGATTCCAGCTATAGGAAGTGCCCGTGGTAAGTTTAGCATCAGCCGCATAGGTCTGCTCTGTTTGCTCAATAATGGGTTCCTGGCTGCTGTAGTCGTAAATCAATTCCCGGAACTGATCATCGAACATCCATACAACCGGATGGAATTCAGCAAGCACCAACCGGCCACCGGGTTTTAAAAAGCGGGCAACAGTTTGAGCCCACCGTGTTAAGTCTGGTAACCATCCCAATACACCAAAGGTGGTGTACACCATATCGAATTTTTCATCCAGTTGCTGGTGCAGGGAATACACATCCGATTCAATAAAACGGACATGGGTTCCTGCCATATCATTTAATTTTTTCGCCAGTTCAATGGCCGTAGTAGAGAAGTCGACACCGGTAACTATCGCACCTCTCTTTTCGAGAGAAATGCTGTCTTGGCCAAAGTGACACTGCAGATGTAAAATCTGCTTATCGGTTACATCGCCAATAAGTTCTTTCTCCAGCGCCTTCAGGGAATCCGTATTTCGGAGAAAGCCCTCTACATCGTAAAAGGAGGAATTAAAATGTACCGGTGCTCTGTTATTCCACAACTCCCGGTTTTTTATAAGGTAGTCGCTCATATTAAAATATAACAGGTAACAACCATTTGCACAGTATTACTATGACCAATACAGAAAGCAAATTCAGGTAGATTCCAGTTTTTACCATTTGATTCACCTTGACATGTCCACTGGCAAAAACAATGGCATTGGGCGGTGTAGCCATGGGCAGCATAAAGGCACAGCTGGAAGCAATAGTGACTGGGATTAATAATTCGATGAGCGGAATTTGAAATCCCCCTGCAATACCTGCTACCACCGGAATAAATATGGTCACCAGCGCTACATTGCTCATGAGTTCTGTCATGAATAACATGACAAAAACCAATATCAATAATAGGAATATTTCGGTAAGTCCGGAATAGGATGATATGGCCGACCCGATGGCATCGATGATACCCGATTCCGACATGCTGTCTGCGAGTGCCAGACCTCCCCCGAAAAGTATTAAAATGCCCCAGGGCAATTTTTTGGTATCCTCCCAGTCCAGAATAAAACTCCCTTTCTTCCAGTTCAAAGGCAGGGTAAATAGGAGTACTCCTGCGAGCATGCTGATACCTGTATCTGAAAGTGGAATCATGGGCAGCCATATATTCAGCTGGGTGCGGAAAATCCAAAGCAACATGGCCAGCATAAATATAGCCAGCACCTGTTTTTCCTCCCTGTTGAGTACCCCCAGTCTGGACAGCTCTTTTTCTATCACCGTTTTTCCCGAGGCGCGGCCCTGTAAGCGATTGGGGTATAGCCATTTTACCAATACCACATATAGAATGGCCAGCATTACGATGGAGAAAGGCAGGCCAATGGTCATCCACTGTAAAAAGGAAATCTCTATATCATAGGTGGCCTCCAGAAATCCAATCAGCACCATGTTGGGCGGTGTTCCGATAATCGTGGCAACACCTCCAATATTGGCTGCGTAGGCAATACCCAGCATAATGCTTAAGGCAAAGTTCTTATCGTTCGAGGTGAACCCGTCTTCATCGTGTTGCAACATTTCTACAACGGATAAGGCAATGGGTAGCATAACAAGCGTAGTGGCGGTATTGCTGATCCACATGCTCAGGAGGGCGGTGGCAATCATGAATCCCAACACCACCATATCCGGACTGGTGCCGGTCAATTGAATAACCTTTAGCGCAATTCTGCGGTGGAGCTGCACCTTTTCCATCGCTAGGGCAATAATGAAGCCCCCGAAGAACAGAAAAATGATGGGATTGCCATACGCCGCTGATACCGATTTCATATCTGCTACCCCCAACAATGGGAAAAAGGCCAGTGGCAACAGGGCGGTGACAGAAATAGATACTGCCTCGGTAATCCACCAGACAACCATCCATATCGCGACAGCCAATACCTTATCGGCATCGGGTGACAGCATACCGCCAGGCAGCAAAAGTGCTGCTGCACAAAGCAGTGGGCCTGCTAATAACCCTATCTTTTTGATATTACTGCCGGCCATTTGCCAACAAGTTTACTATTTATTTGCGACTGGTGAAATGGAAACGCGAGTGGAATAGGAGCATGCCGGAAGCGTTCTATCCGGTCGATGTCCATTTATACTGCCTAAATTCTTTAAGTTTGCTGAAAATATTATACCATGAACAAGGGTCCTGTTTCTCAATTTATCATGCATCATTACCGTCATTTTAACGCTGCTGCGCTGGTAGACGCAGCCAAGGGATATGAAGCCCATCTGGATGCCGGGGGTAAGATGATGGTTACACTGGCAGGTGCCATGAGTACAGGAGAACTCGGCGTGTCGCTGGCAGAAATGATACGTCAGGGCAAAGTGGATATCATATCCTGCACAGGTGCGAATCTCGAAGAAGATATCATGAACCTCGTGGCTCATAATCATTACGTGCGGTTGCCCAACTACCGCGACTTAACGCCTAAGGAGGAGCGCGATTTGCTGGATAAAGGTTTGAACCGCGTTACAGATACTTGTATTCCTGAAGAAGAGGCGTTCCGAAAGATTCAGCAACACATTGAAAAAATATGGAAGGATGCAGAGGCCGCTGGGGAAAGATATTTTCCGCATGAATATATGTATAAACTGCTTTTAAGCGGTGTGATGGAAGCTGATTATGAAATAGACCCGAAAGACTCCTGGATGATGGCAGCGGCAGAGAGGAATCTGCCAATTGTAGTACCGGGTTGGGAGGATAGTACCATGGGAAATATTTTCGCCAGTTACTGTATCAAGCAAGAACTGAATGCTTCCACCATGAAGAGTGGAATTGAGTACATGGTCTGGCTTTCTGAATGGTACCGTAATAACTCAGGAGGGAAGGGCGTTGGCTTCTTTCAGATTGGTGGTGGTATTGCCGGTGATTTTCCCATATGCGTAGTGCCTATGATGTACCAGGATCTGGAATGGGAGGATGTGCCTTTCTGGGGTTACTTCTGTCAGATCAGTGACAGTACTACCTCTTACGGCTCCTATTCAGGTGCTGTGCCTAATGAAAAAATCACCTGGGGAAAGCTCGATATTGATACCCCTAAGTATATAATTGAAAGCGACGCTACTATTGTAGCGCCGCTCATATTTGCTTATCTGCTGGGTTGGTAAATGGCTTTATTCTGCAGGTAAAGGATCACCCAGGCGATAACTGAAACCGACACCAAATATTTCCTTGAATTGGGTCTTGGGACCTTCTCCAATTATGATATTGTCTTCGTCATAGGTAGGAATGGCAATGTCGTGGTCATAAATGACTTCCAGGTAAAGGCTGATCGTAATGAATTTGGTGGCCTTAACGGATAAAGTATTTACAAAGTTGACATCTATATTTCCCCGGTTTTCTCTTACCGGATCCGTGAAATTATTGAACAAGGTTAGCCTTCCGGAATTGCTGATATTTTCCGTGATATTCGTGTTGAGTAACGCCACCATGGAGGCTCCGAATTCTGCGCGTACCTGTTCTCCCGGCGTGATGATATTGCCCAATGCATCTACCACTGCTGCTGTATTTCCATAGGTTCCCGCATTGGCAATGCTGTCATCTAATACAAAAGTGAATTTGCTGGTAGCTGGAGAAAGGAACAGACTGAATTCTTTATTGGGCTTCCAGTCCATACCGAGTGCGGCAGTAAGGTAGCCGGGTGCCATCAATTTGGAAATGGGAATTTGATCGCTGGTGAAATAGTCATAGCCATCTGTAAACTGGGTTAGAAAGTTGAGCATCGCTGAATAGTAGAAATCTCCGAAGGCATACTGTCCGTACTTGGAATTCAGTTCCAGTCGGTCGTCATTTTTTCTGATATCCTGATTGTCATTCGCAGTAATAATACCATAGTTGGCAATCAGATAATTATCCCAGGATGCATGTTCTTTTTTATAATTGGCAAAGAAGCCGGTAAGTAGCTGGGCTGAGAAAGCATTTTCACCACCGGCTGCCCAGTTGGTCAATCCAATCTGATTAAAGTTGAGAGAAGCTGCTCCGCCCTTGGTCCAGGTAGTATCTGTTTGTGCCTTTCCACCGAAGACAGTCAGACATAACAATAGCAGTACAAAAACATTTTTCATTGTTTGATTTTAAATGTGAATAAGATCTACGTGTGGTAAGGGGGAAAATAAACAGGCCTGCATCCTTGCAGGCCTGTAAGCACATTTTTATTGCTTGCTCAGCAAATCTCTGATTTCTGTCAGCAGGGTCTCTTCCTTAGTGGGTGCAGGAGGGGCTGCGGGAGCAGCTTCTTCCTTTTTCTTGAGACTGTTGATGCCTTTAACCAGCATGAACATTACAAATGCAATAATGGTAAGCTCAATGACCACGGAAATAAAAGCTCCGTAAGTAACCGCTACTTCCGCTGCAGTTTCAGCACCTTCGGCATTCATTTCTGCAGCTTTTAACACGAATTTCCACTCAGAAACATCCTTACCGGCAATCAGACCTACAAATGGCATTACGATTCCGTTGATAAAGGTGGATGTTACTTTGGCAAATGCTGCACCCATAACAAAACCTACTGCAATATCAATGAGATTGCCTTTTACAGCAAACTCTTTAAATTCTTTCATCATTCCCACGATTCTTGGATTTTAGGTTTACAAATATTAAGAATTGAAGACAAAAATAGTGCAAAAATTTAATTACCCGGATAAGCAGCGTTTATCGACTGACAAGTGCTCCGACATTGCGCACCATTTCAATATGTTCAATGCCATCCAAATCGTAAACCATTCCTGTTTGTTCAAATCCTAATTGCTGATAGAAATCCTTGAGGTAGAACTGAGCTTCAATGCGAACAGGCACACTGCCGTAGCGTTCTTCAATAAGCTTAAACGACTTTTCCATAAGCAACTTACCGAGACCGCTTCTGCGCACTTCCTGATGCGTAGCTACCCGTCCGATTGAAACTTCTTCAAAGATGGTTCCGGGCTGCAATACACGGCAATAGGCCAATACACGGCCATCATTGCTTACGCCAAATATGTGATCCGCGAACTGGTCCTTGCCATCTGCATCGAGATAGACACAGTTCTGCTCCAGGATAAACACCTCCTGCCGAAGTTTGTAAATAGCCTGGAGCTCAAAAACATTGAGCTGGTGAAAGCTTCTGGATTTCCAAAGTAATTGTACCATACGGATAATAATTCCAAGTTATACAACGGAAATTCATCGCGGAAGTTTTGTGGATAATTGTTGGAGATGTGTGAATAATTTTACCCTTTCATAATATTCTTCTCGTCGTTAAAGAACCGTACACTGACCATCAGGGCTACAACCGCATACGCGATCAGGCTGATATAGGTGAGGGCCAGCGGACCGGGTTGTATGGTTCCTGCAATGATTTCCTTGGCTCCCAGCGATACATTCAGGATGGGGACCAGTGCCGTGGTCATATTCAGTTCCACGCCGGGCAGCATACCGAAAATGGCAGGAAAAATACAGACTATCATCAGCGGGGTAATCATACTTTGGGCTTCCTTAAATGATCGGGCGTAGATAGAAATCATCAGGGTAATGGCGGCAAAGAATGCATTTAGCGGCAGCAGGATACCCAGCAGACTCAATACACTTAGCGGTTCGAGCAATCCGTTGAGCATTTCCATCATTCCACTCATGTCGCCTTCACCATTGCTGATTATTCTACTGGCTATCAGGATACCGATAATGGCAGCCATTGCTGAAATAAATCCGCTCAGGGCCACTGCCAGAAATTTGCCTAAGTAGATATCCATCCGGGTGGCAGGCGCTACCAGCAAAGTTTCGAGGGTCCCGCGTTCCTTTTCACCGGCCGCCAGGTCCATGGCCGGATACATACATCCAATCAGACAGAAAATGATAAAGAAGTAGGGGATAATGCCTCCGATGACACTGCCAAACTGTTCCCTTTGACTGGCAAGGTTGATGGCTTCGGCGTCAGCAGGTTGCAATATTCTCGGACTCACCGAAAGTTCACTCAGCTTTAAGCCTGTCAGGTGCTCCTGATAAGAGGAGCTCAAAGTATTGATCTGATTGGTCTTGAATTCGTTATTGGTGGAAGTAAAGTAATAGCGGTAGCCGGTCGCTTGTAAACTATCTAAAGCTTGCGTATAACCTTCTGGAAAATAAAAAACCACATCCAGACTGTCGCCCTGTATCAGTTGACGTATGGCTGCTGTATCTGTCGACACCAGCGTTTGCTGTATGCCCGGTATACCGTCTATGAAAACGGAAAAACCTTCCTGTTCGCCGGTATCGGCAAGTCCTACGCGTAAGCCTTCTTTATCCGCTTTCTCCTCCTGACCTTGTACAAAGGATGATATACCTGCAAATAGGACAGGATAAATCAGCAGCGGTATAACCAGCATCACCGTCAATGTGCGGCGATCACGTAATATCTCCTTCAGTTCTTTCCTGAAAATTGTCAGTGTATGGCGCATGTTTATACGTTTATAGTGTCGTGAGCAGCGGCAATTCTGATGAACTCATCCTCCAGCGTTGCTTCCTGCATGCCAGATTTAAATTGCTCGAATGTATTGTTATATATCATTTTTCCCTTATGTATGATCGCGAGATCATCACTCAGCATGTTTACTTCACTCATGATATGCGTGGAGAAGATTACAGTTTTTCCCTGCAACTTGCTGTTCCGGATTAAATCGATGATGCTCTTGGCGGCAATGACATCCAGGCCGGATGTAGGTTCATCAAAAACCACCACCTCCGGATCGTGAATAACAGTGCGGGCAATGGAAACTTTTTGCTTCATCCCGGTGGAGAAGCGACCTATTCTTCTGTTTGCAAACTCATGTATGCCTAAAAGTGTGAAGAGTTCATCTTTCCGCTTCGCCAGTTCTCTGGCATCCATGCTGTTCAGTTTACCAAAGTAATCTATCAGTTCATTCGGCGTCAGTCTGTCGTATAAGCCTGTGCCGCCCGTGAGGAAACCCAGTCGCCGGCGAACCTCTGCACCACTGCTTACCGTGTTGTAACCGCTCACCAGTATTTCGCCGGATGAAGGTTTTAAAATGGTGGCAATCATCCGCAGCGTAGTTGTTTTTCCCGCTCCGTTGGGTCCCAGCAGGGTGAATATCCTTCCCGGCTGGCAATGAAAACTGATATCATCTACCGCATGCACAGTTTTCCCCTGAAAATCAGCACCCATTTCCTTTTGTTGCTTGCGCGAAAGGGTGAAGGTCTTTGATACATTACTTACTCTAATCATTGATATAGGTTTGAATGACTGGTTGAACGGTATAGCCGCTCGCTTTGAGCAATTCCAAAACACCCGACTCTCCGGGTAAATGTCCGGCACCTACAGCAAAGAAGTAAGTGCCTTTCTGCATGATGGCTTCCATGCGCGGAATCCACCTTTTATTTCTGTCAGAGATGAACAATGGCTCATATACCATGATTTCCGGTGAACTGTCGAGGAGGTCCTTGTAAAGGCCATCTAAATCCGACTCCCGGTAATGGTACACAATGCTGTCGAAGAGCCCCTCATTGACATCCGGGTTTTCTATAAAATCAAGTACCCAGTCAATTTGCTCCTCATAGGGAATCTGATCAAAAATCGCCATTTGTTCCGCTACGGTTTCAATGCCTTCAATAGTTTTTGAATTATTGTAGCACCAACTCATTAGTTCCATTTCATACGAAACAAGATCTTCTCCCGCTGTATTGGCAGTAAATGCCTGTTGTAAAGCAAAAGGTTTCAATATCTCAAATTCCCGGATATTGACGTTCAGTGAATCCTCTAAATAATTTTTAATTATCGTATATTCTTCTTCTGTCATGTAATCCAGCAAGGTTGTTCCGGGTGGCAACGTGAGCAATTGGGCCAACTCGCTTAGCGCCTCCAGATTGTCCAGGTCTACTTCCATATAAACAGCCTCGCTTTCAGCCATCAGTTGCAGTACTTCCTGACTCAGACGGTAATCAGCGCGCTTGAGCATATGTACCGTTCCGAAAATATAAGAGGGTTGTTCCAGGCCTTTGCCTTCTATTTTCCATAGCAAACTGCTAGTTGTCGGCTGACTGAATGCGGGTATGGATAGTCCTGTAGTGAGCAACAGGGTAGCCAAGTATTTCCAGTAGGATGCGGTCATTTTAGTGTCATTAGGGGTCTTGCAAATCTAATAATATCAAAAGAAGTTGATTTGTTAATTAGTTTTAAATGTTGATTTCATCCAGATATTATCCAATCTTATGCGCCAGGTATTAATCGTTTGCCTATTCTGTTTGTGTATTGTGCCATCTTTTCAGTGCTCCAGATGGATGCCATCTGAGCAATCCGGCCCAACAACCTACCCCAATGATCAGTTCTTCTTTACCCGAATGTATCCCGATACGGTATTCCCGCTGCAGGCATATACAAGCGCTCTAGAACAGGCTGCAATTGAAAATGCAACCAGGATATCAGGCACCCGGAGTGATGGTGAAGACTGGCAGTTGGAAGGTCCTTTCAATATCAGTGGCAGAATCAACACTATCGCTATACATCCTGAAAATCATGATATCATTCTCATCGGTCTGGCAAGCGGAGGTATTTTTAAAACCATCAACGGAGGCCTCGACTGGTATCCTGTATTTGATGATTTTTCCTATATAGCCATTGCACATATTGTTTTTGATGTCAGTGATCCTGACGTCCTTTACGCAGGCACAGGAGATCCCAATATCTCCGGTTTCCCTTTTATTGGTGATGGTTTGTATAAAAGTGTGGATGGCGGTGAAACCTGGACTTACACCGGATTGGAAGAAGTGGGTATCATCTCCAGGTTGATAGTCCATCCGGCTGCCACAGATATTGTTTATGCAGGTGCCATGGGCCTTCCCTTTGAGCGCAATGAGCACCGCGGGCTGTACAAATCTACGGATGCAGGAAGCACCTGGCAGCAGGTATTGTTCATTGATGATGATGCCGGTGTGATTGACATTGAAGCAGACCCCGGAAATCCGGACGTGGTGTATGCTGCTGTCTGGAATCGCATTCGCAACAACCATGAATCAGTAGTCAGTGGACTGGATGCCGGTATCTGGAAGACAACAGATGGTGGTGCCACATGGACGGAGCTCAGCCTGGGCTTGCCGGGTGGCGCTCAATCACGTATCAGCATAGAAATGCATCCCGATAATCCCGAAGTGTTGTACGCCAGCTATGTTGGCACTTCCCTTTCGTTCAATGGTTTATTTAAAACCGAAAATGGGGGAGCTAGCTGGAGCAGTCTGGATATTGGTCCGGTAGATGGCGTTATGAGTGGCTTCGGATGGTATTTCGATGGTCTGCAACTCAATCCCTATAACCCCAGCCAGTTGTTTGTGCAGGGAGTGGACCTGGTGCGCACAGAAAACGATGGAGACGATTGGGACGAAGCCGATGATTTTACCGTGCATGCTGATAAACATGCGATGGCTTTTTTAGATGCCGATTCCTACTTACTGGCCACCGATGGCGGCTTATACAAAACGAATAATGATGCAGTTTCCTGGGTAGATGCAGAAGATATTCAGAGCAGTCAGTTTTACCATGTCGATTTGAACCCACACGAACCCGGAGTATACTGGGGTGGTATGCAGGACAATGGAACAGCTAAGGGAAATGCTGCCTCAGCCGATAGCTGGGAGAAAATTTACGGTGCAGACGGCTTCCATTCTGAATTTCGTTCCGATGATGACAATATATTTTATGTAGAATACCAGAACGGTGGAATCATCGGCTACGATGGATTCGACTTTTTTAATGCTACGACTGGTATTGTTGCCAGCGACAGAAGAAACTGGAACGCACCTTATATGATCAGCCGCTTCGATGATGACGTACTGTATACAGGCACTTACCGCATGTATAAAAGCACCGCAGGTGTATATCCGAACTTCAGTCCCATCAGCTCCGACCTTACCGATGGTATCATTTTTGGCTCGGGCTTTCATACTTTAACTACCATCAATGAAGACTTTTTTGACTCCGATATTCTTTATGCGGGCACCACGGATGCCAACGTATGGCGCACGTTGAACGGAGGGGCATCCTGGGATAATATTACCATGGGTTTGCCCGAACACTATGTAACCGACTTGATCACATCGCCTTCTACCCCTAATCGGATTTTTGTTACCCATTCCGGATACAAGGAAAATGAATTCATTCCCCACATCCATAGGTCAGATGATAATGGGACTACATGGAATGATATTTCAGGCGACCTGCCCAATCTAGCCATCAACGCAATGGTCGTCCATCCACATAACGATGATTACATCTTTGTAGCTACAGACGGTGGTGTTTATTTTACCGAAAATGGTGGCGGAAGCTGGGAACGCATGGGTTACAGCATGCCTATTCTGGCAGTCTATGATATTGAATTTGATTTGGCTACTAATCGCATCGTGGCGGGTACTTACGCCCGCGGCATCTGGAGTATTGCAATGGCCGGCTGGCTGCCGCCTGTAGTGGATGTTATGGCTGAAACAAATGTATGTGCAGGGGATACCATCGTGGTAACTGCTTCGGGCGCCGAGACATACAGCTGGCTATTTGATGGCGTCACTGTTCCATGTTCCGGCGATTGTGCTGAGGTCAGTTTTAGTCCTTCGGGTTCAGGAACGTTGGAGGTGACCGGGCTGGATGCATTTGGTTTAACCTCTACAGAGACGATATCCATAACGGTACATCCTGTTCCGGAATGGGGCACAGAATCCATTCTTCCAGGTGATTGCGAAGTAGGTGTTTATTGTTGTTTTGTTGTGCAGGAGCCCGAACCCGGCGTAACCTATTTATGGTATACCTGGGGTGGGTCCGATGAATTTCTGGGAGAAGGTGATTCATTGTGTATTTATGAATACGGACTCCCATTCTATGTGCAGGCTGTTACTGCTGAAGGATGCGCTTCTTCTATCAACTTCAATGAAAATGGCTATCCGAGTAACATAGTAGATGGGCAAGAACTTTGGAATGTCTATCCCAATCCGGCTGCTGACTACCTTACGGTAGAAACACTTGCAGCAGGTGAAAGCATTTTCCTGGAGCTTTATAATGTTTCGGGAAGGCGTGTTGCTGAATGGCAGGTATCCGGAACTATGCAGCTGGATATTCGTGCCTTAGCCTCAGGAACCTATTTTCTGCGCGAGAAGGGGGTTGACGGCGTGCTTACAGTTGTCAAGGAATAGGGCAATGCCAAAACAGGAAAAGCTATCTTTGCAAACATGAGTCATTTGATAGCTCCTTCCATCCTTTCCTGCGATTTCGCGCATGTAGGCAGGGACGTGGAAATGATTAATACCTCCGGTGCCGACTGGCTGCACGTGGATGTTATGGACGGTGTTTTCGTACCCAATATGAGTTTTGGCTTACCGGTGGTGGAAGCGATGAAAAGACATAGTACGCTGCCACTGGACGTGCACCTCATGGTCGACCGGCCGGAAAGGTATTTAAAGCACTTCCGGGAAGCCGGAGCAGATACCATTACCATACATCCGGAGGCCTGCGTGCACCTGCATGCTGCCATTCAGGAAATACATAAGCTGGGTGCCAAGGCCGGGGCAGCTATCAATCCTTCTACGCCGGTTGGTGCTTTGGAAGAAGTTATAGTAGACCTCGATGTAGTATGCCTCATGTCCGTAAACCCCGGATGGGGCGGTCAACAGTTTATACAGGCATCGCTGGCAAAAATTGCAAAACTGCGACAGTTGATTACTGCTACCGGAAGCAAAGCCTTAATTGAGGTTGATGGTGGCATAAAGCTCGACAATGCACAGACTGTATTGGATGCCGGTGCTGATGTGCTGGTATCGGGAAGCGGTGTCTTTGCTCAACCTGATGTGGCGGCTGCAATCCGCACCTTGAAAAATCTCAGGAGCTATACTGCAGCGTAACTATAAGCCGTTATTAAAAAGCATGTCCCTGAAGCGCATCTTCCTTCCTTTTCTCTTGTTGCTATGCTATGCAGCCGGTGCCCAAAACACTGCGACTGTTTATGGTACTGTGCGCGATGAATACGGAGAGTTGGTGTCCAATGTGAATATCGTTTATTTCAACAATCAGGCGATAGGTACATCCAGCAATGAGAAAGGTTATTACCTGCTCGAAATTCCGGGGGGAGATACGGCGGTGCTCGTTTTTAGCTATGCCGGTAAAACATCTTTTAAGAAACTGTATCCCGAGGCGGGCAAGACTTACAAGATGAATGTGGAGTTGCTACTGGAGTATGAACTCACGGAGTTTGTTATTACCGATTCCAGAAGGAATGAATTCATCATGACTATTCCGATTGAACAAATCGAATACATACCCGACCCTTCGGGCGACCCCATTATCGCCATCCTCAAGAAATACGTAACCTCGAATAACGAACTCAGCGCGCAGTACTCAGTACGTGGGGGTAATTTCGATGAAAACCTGGTATACGTCAATGACTTCGAAATATACAGGCCCTTGCTGGTCCGATCTGGTCAACAGGAGGGCTTGCCTTTTCCCAACTACGACCTGGTCAGCAACATCAGTTTTTCTGCAGGCGGCTTCGAAGCCCGCTTTGGCGATAAGCTTTCCAGTGTGCTCGATATCCAGTACAAAAAGCCGACATCTTTTGAAGCAGGAGCAACAGCTTCCTTTCTGGGGGGCTCTTTCCATGTGAACAATGGCTCGGATACCGGCATGTACTATTTGCTTGGGGCACGCTACAAAACCAACCAGTATCTGCTTAACTCACTCAACACGCAAGGAGAGTACCAACCTGTATTTTACGATGTACAGGGACTGATTGGTTTCCATCTCAACAAAAAAAGCGATCTGGAAATCCTGGGTAACTTCTCTTCCAGCTCTTATACCTTTTTTCCGCAATCGCGGGTTACATCAACCGGCGTGGTCAACAATGTGCTGCGCCTGGAAGTGTTTTTCGACGGACAGGAAGTGAACCGCTTCATGACAGGGTTCGGCGGCATTTCCTATCAATACCGACCGAGCAACAGCACAGGACTTAAATTGCTCGCATCTGCCTATCGCTCCCTGGAGGATGAAACATTCGATGTGATTGGCGATTACTGGCTGGGAGTGGTGGAAAGCAATCAGGGGGAAGAAGATTTTAATGAAATCAAGTACGCACTCGGGGTAGGTACTTTTCAGAATTTTGCCCGGAACTATCTGGATGTTACCGTTCTCAACCTGGGCCATGAAGGGTACGCCGAACGTGGTGCGCATTATCTCCGTTGGGGAGCGCGCGCGCAATTTGAAAGTATACAGGATGACTTGAAAGAGTGGGAGATGGTAGATTCTGCCGGCTATTCCATTCCCTACACCGGTGAGGAAGTAACCATTTCAGAAGTGTTCAGGTCGGAGGTATTGCTGGAATCTTTTCGATACAACGCCTACCTGCAGGATACATGGACACCTTACCGCAACGATGTATTTTTTATCACTTATGGTATTCGTTCCAGTTACTGGACCGTCAACAATGAAGTGACCTTGACACCCCGCATGCAAATGGCCTGGAAACCAGAGTGGTACAGGGAAGACTCCAGCAGGGTGGACATTGTATGGAAAGCTGCGCTGGGCTTGTATAACCAGCCGCCTTTCTACAGGGAATTGAGAGATTATTCAGGGTTTGTCAATCCTGCGGTACGTTCACAGAAATCGGTACATGCGCTCCTCGCTGCAGATTACAACTTCAAAGCCTGGAACAGGGATTTTAAATTTGTAACAGAATTATTCTATAAATATCTATACGATATTGTTCCTTACGACATCGAGAATGTGCGGGTGCGTTACTACGGTGATAACCTGGCAAAGGGTTATGCAGCAGGGATTGATATGCGGCTGCATGGCGAAATCGTAGAGGATGCCGACTCCTGGGTTTCACTCAGCATTCTCCAGACGAGAGAAAATGTAGAAGGCGATTCAACCTTTAACAGTGAAGGCGTGCTCATAGAGCGGGGTAATATTCCCCGACCAACCGATCAGCTGGTCAATTTCGGCATGTTTTTTCAAGACTATTTTCCAGGTAACAAGAACCTGAAAGTTCATCTCAACTTTCTTTTCGGCAGCGGACTTCCTTTCGGCCCTCCGCAGAACCAGTATTACCGCAATAGTTTCCGCATACCTCCTTACCGACGGGTGGACATTGGTTTCTCTGCTCTACTCCTGGATAAGAACAGGCAAAAAGGAGATAAAATGTGGTCCAATATTGAATCTCTCTGGGCAGGTATAGAAGTATTTAACCTGCTGGGGGTTCAGAACACCATATCTTACCTTTGGGTAAAAGATATCAATAATACTCAGTATGCCTTTCCCAATTACCTCACCGACAGGCGTATCAATCTTAGATTAATAATGAAAATATAAAATATGAAAATGAGAACATTTACCATTGCACTATTCGCAATGATTGTATGGACAGGTTGTGCAGGCGATGGCGATGGAAAGATCATGGGCAAGCGCAAGGCCGATCAGAAATACGGTATGGAATCCGGAATCATCACCTACGAAGCAGCCTTACCCCAGAACATGGGCTCCAACAAGCGCGTATTGTATTTTGATGACTACGGTAAAATGGAGAAAGTAGTTACTACTACCAGTATCAGCGCCATGGGGCAAAGCATGGAAACAGTTAATCATTCCCTTATCAAGGACGGCTATGTATATGCCTGGAGCGATGATGCGGTCAATGGCTCAAAGTACAAAGTGAATGAGCGTTTTGATCCTTCCATGGCCAACTATTCCCAGCTTAGTGATGAAATGAAAGCCAAGTACAATCTGGCGGAGGAAGCCGATGAATCCTTCATGGATAAGAACTGCAAAGTATATACCATGGACTTTCAGGGTGTGAGTGGAAAGGTTTGGGTGTGGGAAAACCTACCCCTCAAGATCCAGGCATCTGCCATGGGAATGATCATGACAGAGAAAGTTGTCAATATGCAGGAAGATGTGGCTATACCTTCCGGAACATTTGATTTGCCTGCACTGGAATGGCAGGAAATAGCTATTGAAGAATCTGACACATCCAACTAATTCCCTATTCCTTTACAAAAGGAGCAGGAGAACTGCCTGGTATTTGCAGGATATACATGCCGGGGGAAAGTACTTCCACCGGTACCTGATACCTTGTCGTTGCGGGATTGAAGACCATCCACTCCAGGTAAACTTCTCTACCCTGTAAATCAAGAATACGCACCGGTAAGTTGATTGCACCAGGGATAGTAACCTCCATGTTAAGCGTGGTTGCTGCCGGATTGGGATAAAGCAACATGGCAATCGATTCCAGGTCAGGTGATAACCCAACAGGAGTGGTGGTATCTTCCGGACAGGAGGTGAAAACATATATGGCCTCAGAAGTATCGCTGCAACCAAAAGTATTGGAAATTTCCAGGGCAAAGTAACCGGTGTCCAGCGTAACCAGACCTATGGTCGTTGCGCCGGTTATAGGAATATCATTTTGCAGCCACTGGTAAGAATATCCAATGCCGGTTACAGAAGTATTCAAGAGTACGCTTCCGGTGAGGCATATATCGGTATCTCCATTGGCCATGATACTTGCAACAGGTGTTTCATTGATAACAGCTACCGTAATGGAGTTGCTGAAACAGCTATCACTAATGGTGATGCGTACGGAATAATTTCCTGTCTCTGTTACAATGAGCTCCGCGCCCACCGCACCCACGAGGGTATCCCCGTTATAAAACCACTGATAAGACCAGTCTTCATCCAGTGTTGTTGATAGTGTTACAGATTCACTGGCACATAGGTTGGCAGGACCTGAAAAAGAAATAATCGCATCATCGGTTTCATAAGTAACCGTTCTTGGGGCAGAGAAGTTAACACAGTTTTCCGACCGCGTGGCCAGGACAGAATAATCGCCACTGATGGTAGCGAGATAAGAACTTCCCGAGGCATCCGGAATAGGTTCTCCGTTAAAGTACCACGCATAGGTGAAGCCTGCCTCAGGGGTAAAATGCAACAACACTTCGCCCGAATCGCAAAGGGAAGGACTGAGTAATGGGAAGATGGAGGGGGCTATCACTTCATCTGTTCTGAATGCAGCAATAGTGCTGGTGTCAAATCCGCAAAGTGATTTGGCTACAATAAAATAAGTGCTATCCAAACCTGCCGGTACGGGCGCTAAAACAAGTGAATTGGAATAGTTGCTGAAAACCGATCCGCCATCAGGGAAATGCCACTCGTATACCTGAGCTGCCGGTTCTGTTATTGCAGTCAGAGATACAGTATCTTCAAAGCATGTTAATACATCGGATAAAGGGGATGTAAATGCAGGCGCACAGGGGGTAGGGAAGCTTCCAAGACGCATGAACCAGATGTCGTTGTTCAAGGTGAAACCATGATGTAACAGCACCTGATTGTCGGTCGAACGCGTTTGACCAATGGCGATATAGTTGGTGTCACCCAGTGCAACGATACCGGAACAGAACTCCATGCCGGTCCCTCCGAAATTGTTCTCCCACTGCAAGGTAAGGCTGGTGTCAGTCTGGAAAATCCAGATATCAGAAACGCCTACTGCGCCGAAATGCGCACTTACGTCTATATCATTGGACTCGCTGGAACCTGTAATGATCAGCCGGGTGCTGTCTTCCAGACGAATAGACCCCGGAACCTCATCATCGGTACCGCCAAAATGGTGTCCCGTAATAAAATTCCCATCCGAATGCATAAAGAAAACCCATATATCTCTTGTGGTGCTGCCTCCATAATGGCCACTAAGGTCGCCATCGAGAGAACGGGATTCCGCAACAACAGCTATCAATGTATCGTTGATTGCCACAAGGTCTTCCCCCTCATCGCCACTGCTGCCCCCTGCGCAATACTGCCAGTTGATATTCCCGTCAATGTCTAGATTCAGCACCCATACATCTTCTGTTAATCCGGTGGCGTCGTGATTGCCACTGACATCAAAATCGTTGGAAAAAGTATATCCGGTAATAATGTATTGTTCATTGGTATATATAATGGATCTTCCTACATCGTCGCCACTGCCGCCGAAATGCTTGGACCACACCACCGCACCACCGCCACCAATGCGCATAACCCAGACGTCCTGTCCTCCATAATTGCCGTCCAGATCAATATCTGTAGAAGTGGTAGAGCCGACAACCATGTACCCTCCGGAAGGGATGGCTACTATGTCATTGATAATGTCAGAACCGCTACCACCTAAATTACTTTGCCATACCGCCGCACCGTCGGTGTTCAACTGGACCAGCCAGCCATCGTTATCTCCGTAATTGGCTAGTACATCACCGTCACTGCTTTTACTGAAACCACAGAGCAGGTAACCATCCGCTGTGGCGAGCATACTGGTGGCGGCATCATCAAGACTGCCACCCAGCGTAGTGCGCCAGAGAATATTACCAAGACTGTCAGTGGAAAATGTCAGCAGGTCAAACAATCCGTTGTTGACAGCCAGGTCAATGTCTGAAGAGCGGGAGTACCCCGACACAACATATTGGTTGTCGCTGATTTGTAGGATCTCAGTAGCAATGTCGTTGGAAGTACCACCAATCACCTTTTGATAGGTAAGCTCTGGCTGGCTCAAGGCAGTCAGGGACACTATCAGCAGGATGAAGGCAGATATGTACTTGATCATTTGCATAGCAACCTTGTAAAGTTACCAATCGAATTAGGCTAAATCCAATAATTGGCGGGCATTTTCCAAAGCGGCCTGGCCGGTTGCTCCTCCACTGAGCATTTTCGCTATTTCTTCCACCCGGTTGCCTTCGTTCAACAACCTGATTTGTGTAATGGTCTTATCTTCTTCCGAGTACTTATGTACCAGCAGATGATGTTTTCCCTTACTGGCAATTTGGGGAAGATGGGTGATAGCAATTACCTGATGCTGTTCCGCAAGTTGTAACATGATGTCTCCCACACTATCGGCTACTTTACCGGAAACCCCTGTATCTATTTCGTCGAACAGGAGGGTAGGAAGCGAAGCAGATCGGGCTAGTAGCGATTTGATACAAAGCATGAGTCTCGACAATTCACCGCCGGAAGCTACTTTGCTGATATCGCGTGCAGGCATTCCTTTATTCGCCGTAAAATTGAACTGAATCTGGTCCATGCCGGATGCCGCCGGTGTTGTAGTCATGGCCAGGGCGATTTCCAGCTTGGCATCTTTCATGCCCACCTGCCCCAGCAAGGCATGCACTTTTTGAAGTAGTTCCTTTATGACACCCGCCCTGCGCTCGTGCAATTCCTTTCCAATGGAAATCAGCAGATTGAACAGGGTAGCATTACGCTCTTTCAAATGCTGCAGTTGTTCCTCGCCGGCATCTATTTTTAGCAGGCGATCAGCAATTTCATCCCTGTAGCTGATAAGTGATGCCTGATCCTGGCAGTTATGCTTGCGCATCAGCCGGTAAAGTCCGGACAAGCGCTCCTGCACCCATTCCAGTCTTTCAGGATCTAAATGCAGGGTCGATTGTTTGCGGGAAAACTCACCTGCGATATCGTCCAGTTCTATAATGCAGGCATCCAATCGCTTGCTCCATTCTTCTGCATCCGGCAGGTAAGGGGCAATGGTCGAAAGATGCCCCGACATCCGTCGCAGCATATCGTAAGCATTCGTTTCGCCTTCCTGCAGCAGTTCCATTGCATTTTGCAAGTGCGACTTTATCTCCCCTGAATGGGTAAGCTGCTTTTCCTCGTTTTCCAAAGCCGCTGCATCCATGCCATCAATATCTGCAGACTCCAGCTCGTCTAACTGAAAGCGCAGATAATCCTGTTCGGCTTGCGCGCGCCGAATTTTTTCTTCCAGTTCTTCCAGCTCTCGTTTCCCATCAAAATAGCGATGGTACGCCTGCCGGTAATCGCTGAGCAAGGCATTGTTTTGAGCTATGGTGTCCAGTACCAGTAATTGAAAACCGGATTGTGCAAGGTCGAGCGTTTCATGCTGAGAGTGAATCTGGATTAAGCGACCGGCAAGGTTGTCCAGCACCTGCAATGTGCAGGGGGTGTCGTTGATGAATGCCCTGCTTTTCCCGGATGGAATTATTTCGCGGCGGATAATGGTTTCGTGTGCGTAGTCCATATCCAGTTCGCGGAACAATGCTTCCAGCTGATAATGACTAATATCGAAATAGGCTTCAACAATACATTTCTTTTGTGCATCTCTCAGAGCTGCAACATCTGCCCGTTTGCCTAAAACAAGTCCGAGTGCACCGAGCAAGATAGATTTTCCGGCACCGGTTTCACCGGTTATTACGGTTAAGCCATCGGAAAAATCTATACTGGCCGATTCAATAATCGCATAGTTACTGATTTCTAATCGCTTCAGCATGATATCAGTTTGGCGTAAAAATACAAGAAAGAAGGAGGACTTACTTGCCGCTGAGAAGCGCCTGGTATTTTTCGGTATTCAGGGGATCCAGCCGAAGCAAATAGCCTACTGCTTTAGTTCTTTCTGCAGGCAATGCTTTGGAGTAAATGCCGGCAATCTCATCACTTTTGGCTGCAAAAAATAACTGGACGACCATGCTGTTGGGTTGGGCGCGATTGAGGTTATCCAGTGCCTGCAACGCTTTCGTTACTTCACCGACAGGTTTGGGTTGGTCTTCCGACATTTTATCCAGTGCCAGTCGGTGGTATTTGTAGGCTACATCGCGTATAGCTGCATACCTGGGGTCGGTCAGGTTATTGATTAGCCAGTAGCGATTGCGGTTTCCTTCGAAAGATTTCCATCCGCGTTCCTCCCGGTTGCTCGCCTGGCTGACAATCGTATATGCTTTCTGGTAATAGGTTTCTCCACCCTTGGGGCTGAAAGTATCGTAATCCATGCCAATAATGATATAGGCGTAATAGGCGAGCATGGAAGTGAGGTTGGAGATAAAAGCAGCTTCGTTGAACTCCAGTGGTTGGTATTCAACGTACTGGAATTCCCAGTCTTTGTCGACCGTATTCAGCAGGGTGGTATTATAGTCAGTTCCGTAGACAGGCCTTCTGGAGACAATGCTCACCTGAGCTCTGAACTTATCGCTGGAAAGTTCTTCTACTATGGTAATGATGAATTCACATTCAATGCGCTCCTCCGGTTGAAAGGAATCAGGTGTCCATTTGCGTGTATTCATGAATTCCGTAATGGCTGTTTCCAGTGTACGGAATACTTTGGGGTCGGTAGTCTTTAATTGTTGTGTATTGATACTGACACCGCAACTTAGCTCCTGCGCCATCAGACCGGTTGAGATGAACAGCAAACAACAAAATACTAATAACCTATGCATGCGCAATTTGAATGATGTGTTGAACGATATCATCAGCTACCGCCGACTTATTCTTTAACTCAAATTTAGTGAACTTATTACTCCTGTCAAGAATGCTGATCTTATTCGTATCATGGGCGAATCCGGCACCTTCATCCTGCAGACTGTTGAGTACGATGAAATCAAGTGCCTTCTGTTGCAATTTCCTCCTTGCGTTCTGCTCTTCATCATTGCTTTCCAGCGCAAAGCCGCCGATGATTTGTCCGGGTCGTCTGTTACTGCTCAACCGTGCAAGGATATCGGGATTGCGCACGAGTGCAATAGTAAGTCCTTCTTCCGGATCAGAAGACTTCTTGATCTTTTTAGTTGCGGTATGAGCGGGCGTGAAATCGGCCACCGCAGCAGCCGCAACGATGATATCGGCATCAGGTGCATAGGAGAGTGCTGCCTGCAACATTTCCTTTGCCGTAGTTACAGCGTGCAGTTGAAAAAGATGTTCGTTCAGTTCAATTGTTACCGGCCCATGAACGACTGTGACATCGGCTCCACGGTTAAAAAAAGAAGTCGCGAGGGCAAAGCCCATTTTGCCGGTAGAGTGATTGCCTATAAACCTTACCGGGTCAATAGGTTCATGTGTAGGTCCTGCTGTAATCAACACCTTCTTTCCAAAAAGGGGTTGGTGCTGCCTTCCCAGTCGTTCGCACACCGCCTCCAGAATGTCTTCGGGCTCGCTCATGCGTCCTTCACCGGAGAGTCCGCTTGCGAGGAAGCCTGTCGCGGGACCGATTATTGCTGTTTTTCTGGAATGCAATATTTCCAGATTGGCTTTGGTGGCGGGGTGTTTCCACATGTCCAGATCCATGGCCGGAGCCACAGCCACCGGGCATCTGGCAGATAGATAAACGGCGAGTAATAAGTTTTCGGCACTGCCCTGTACCATTTTGGCCATGGTATTGGCAGTAAGCGGAGCGATGAGAAAAAGGTCGGGCCAGGTGCCCAGTGCTACATGGTTGGCCCAGGCACCGGAGGCCTTGTCGAAGTAATCTATGTGTACGGGTTTTCTCGAAAGGGTGGAAAGTGTAACAGGTCCGATGAAAGCGGTAGCCTCAGGAGTCATAACGACCTGTACCTCAGCACCTTCCTGCACAAGCATCCTCACCAGATAGGCACACTTGTACGCAGCAATACCGCCTGTTATTCCCAGCAGAATACGTCTACCTGCCAGTCGGGACATGATTATTCTTCGTCTTTCTCGCGGAAGTAAATCTTGCCATTCTTGAACTCATCCATAGCAAGCAGCGTAGCTTTGGGAAGGCGCTCATAATAACGGGAGATTTCTATCTGCTCGCGGTTTTCGAACACTTCTTCCAGGTTGTCCTGGCTACTGGCAAATTCATCCAGCTTCGAATGCAGCTCCTGACGGATTTGTGCACCAATCTGGTTGCTTCTCCGGGAAATGATGTACAACGATTTGTACAGATTGCCGGATTGTTCTTCAATCGTTTTCAGGTGCTGAACTTCTGTTGAAGGATGCACATTTTGGTTGTACTTCTTTGGACTACTCATCGCAATTGTAATTTTCTTTTTCTTTTAATGCTTTTTCTTTGAGGTCTTTGGCCCTGTCACGAAGTGCTTCTGCTATGGGAAGCAAATCGCTCTTGGGGTATTGCTCTCCAAATTGAGAGCAGCTTTTAATGCTCAGGTCATACCTTTCTGCCTTCTTGCAAGGTACGCTTTGTCCGGCATAATTAAAGTAGGAACGAACCACCAGCAGATAAATATCTTCAGCCCGGCTGGTTTCCGGAAATTGCTGCAGCAGATTTTCGAAGGTCACGGCCGCTGCCTGGTAGTTTTCGGTATTGTAATACAACATGGCACTGTTGTATTCCTTTTCTTCCAGCTTTTTCCGCATTTCATCCATCAATTCGTTGGCCTCTGCCACGCGCTCACTCTTCTTGTAGGTATCTACGAAGTACTGAAACTCGTTGATGGCATTAATGGTCTGCGATTGTTCCAGGTCTATTCGGGGCGATGCCTTATACAGGCTGTAGGCGTTCTGAAAAAGGGCTTCTTCTGCCCGGTAGGAGCGGGGGAAAGACTTGAAAAAATTCTTGAAGAGGGCAGAAGCAATGAGAAACTGGCTCTGTCCGTAGTAACAATAAGCTATGTAATACCTGATTTCTTCTTCTTCCGAAGTTCCCATGCGCACTGTTAATAACTGATCAAGCAGCGGCAGCGCCCGTGCATAATCGCCTTCATTGTAGTATGCTTTAGCCCGCTCTGATTTTAAATCAAAATCGTCGCTTTTCAGGAGTTTCTCATAATCAGAGCATCCTGAAAGGGTTATAACAGACAATAAGAGAAGTAGGGAGCTTATTTTCATACCGATAAAACAGCCTGCAAAGGTACTAAACTATTGATAAACGAAGGAGTTCCCGGAACTGTTGTATGTAAATATGAAAATTTCTTGAAGAATGCAATTGACCGTATCTTTGCATCACTCAAAAAACATACAAGTGAACCTATGGATATTTTTGAAAAACTAAGAAATGATAAAGGACCGTTGGGTAAATGGTCAGATGTTGGCCACGGATATATGATGTTCCCCAAGCTGGAAGGGGAGATTGGCCCCAGAATGAACTTCAGGGGCAAGGAGCGCATCGTATGGAGCCTGAATAACTATTTAGGGCTGGCCAATCATCCCGAAGTAAGAAAAGCTGATGAAGAGGCTTCGCGCGTGTACGGTCTGGCTTCTCCGATGGGTTCCAGAATGATGAGCGGTAATACCGACTTCCATGAGCAACTGGAAGCAGAACTGAGCGCCTTTGTTAAGAAAGAAGATACCTTCCTGTTAAATTACGGGTACCAGGGTATCATGAGCGCCATCGACTGTATTTGCGGTCGGCATGATGTAATTGTCTACGATGCTGAAAGTCATGCCTGTATTATCGACGGGGTGCGCCTGCATCAGGGCAAGCGTTTTGTATTTCGCCATAACGATATGGAGAACTTTGAAACGCAGTTGAAACGCGCAGTTGAACTCATTGAAGGTACGCCCGGAGGTATATTGGTCATTACCGAAGGAGTATTCGGTATGGGTGGCGATCAGGGTAAACTGAAGGAAATCATAGACCTGAAGAAAAAGTATGCCTTCCGTTTGCTGGTAGATGATGCACATGGATTCGGAACCATGGGACCTACCGGTGCCGGTACCGATGAGCACCAGGGTTGTCAGGAGGGTGTAGATCTGTATTTTTCTACTTTCGCCAAATCCATGGCCAGTATTGGTGCATTCATTTCAGGAGAAAAAGAAGTTATCCAGTATATCCGATACAACTCCCGCTCTCAGATATTTGCAAAATCACTTCCCATGCCAATCGTAATGGGAAATCTCAAACGACTCCAGTTGCTGCGCAACAATGCAGATCTGAGAGAGAAACTGTGGAAGAATGTTAATCAGATACAGGCAGGATTCCGGGAACGTGGCTTCAACATTGGTGAGACCAACAGTCCGGTAACACCGGTATTTTTGAAAGTAGGTATACCTGAAACCATCAACCTAGTAGTAGACCTTCGTGAAAACCATGGAATTTTCTGCTCTGCTGTTACCTATCCGGTGATACCTAAAGGGCTGCTTATGTTGCGGATTATCCCGACAGCTGCGCACTCAGAAGAGGATATTGTTAAGACGCTGGATGCTTTCAGTGCCATTAGAGAAAAAATAGAATCTGGAGAATACTTAAAGGAAATGACAGTTAATGTGTAACTTCGTCCTTATAAAGTCTTTTCAATTTATTTCGTGACCTAAAAACCAATTCTTATGGAAGAAAAATTCGCACAAATCAGAGCTATTCTGGCACTAGCAGAAGACGACATGACTAAGTTCCTCGAAAAAGGAAACAAAACGGCAGGTACTAGACTGCGCAAAAACCTTCAGCAAGTGCGGGAGCTTTCGCAGGATATCCGCAAGGAAGTGCTCGAGAAAAGAAAATAATACGCTATTTAATTTTTTCTATTTCTTCGTCAATACGAAGTTTGAGCGTATTGCTGATTTCCGCTAAGGGCAACCGCACATGATTATTCATGATACCTTTTCGTTGTAATACATACTTTACACCAGCGGGATTACCTTCTGCAAAAATCAAATCCACTATCGATAACAAGCGGTAGTGGATTTTTTTTGCCTTCTCTATTTGACCATCCATGGCCAGTGCTACCATGCTGCTGAATTGCTCGGGGAAGGCATTGGCGATGACGCTGATGACACCTTGTGCCCCTATGGAAATCAGGGGTAACGTGATGGCATCATCACCGGAAAGGGTCAGGAAAGTAGCAGGAGTTTTCTGCACGATTTGCATAATCTGAGCAAAGCTTCCGGAAGCTTCCTTGATGGCTACTATATGATTGCTGTCTTTCTGTAATCTCAGGGTGGTGGAACTCTCCATATTACTGGCGGTTCTGCCGGGGACATTGTACAAAATAACGGGAACCGGGGATATCTGATCAATGGCCATGTAATGCTGGTAGATACCCTCCTGTGTAGGTTTATTGTAATAGGGAGAAGCAGAAAGAATAGCATCTACGCCAGAGAAATCAAAGCGTTGGATAGAGGCCAGCAGCGCAGCCGTGTTGTTGCCACCAAAGCCTGTTACTATGCCTAATTTGCCTGCATTCATTTTAATGGTAAAACGCATCACGTCAAAGCGCTCTTGTTCTGACATGGTCGCTGATTCACCGGTAGTACCCATGGTTACCAGGTACTGCACACCGCCTTCCGTAACGTATTGTATCAGCTTTTCCAGTGCGGCATAATCTACACTTCCATCTAATTTAAAAGGGGTTACCAGGGCAACACCCGTACCTTTGAGTTTATGGATTTGCGCTTCGTTATACTGATGCATGTGCCGGTTGATTAAAGGTTCCTAAAAATTGCTCCATCTGTTGAAGAAATCCCTCTACTCCGATAGAACCGGAGAGAAGACAGTCGTAGTATTTTTTTATTGATGCGTTATAAGGTGCTATCCGGAGTATGGATGGTGTCAGTGCTGCCAAGTAATGCAGCGGTCTCACGCCCGGGTTGGCGACATTTACCAGAATATCCGGATGTTTGAGGGTGGCTGCTTTTAACACGGTCGCAGCAGGTATGCCCTTCCAGTCGGTTAACTTATTGTTGAACCAGAAAATGCCATCGTCTTCAAAAGGAGGTAGCTTTTTAGTAAAGCCAATTACATGTACTTTTTTCCCATTCGATTGGTACTGCCACAAGTGATTCAGGAGCAGTCGCAGCTTTTCAGGAGAGCTTCCATCTACCAGAAATACTATGGAACGAATAGCATCCCATGGCAACATTTTACGTTGCTCATCTATTGTATCATTGATTCGGGCGATATATTTATCAGCCGCGCGAGATGATAACAGTGAGGGAACCAACTTCATTTGTTATGCTTCAACTTCCGAGAAAACACCCATGGCGGAAAATTTTCTTATCCGCTCATCAATGCGTTTGTCGGGTTCTATGACCACCAGTTCATCATAAGCTTTCAGTATTTCCTCCTTGATAATCTGAGCCATCTCTTCAGGATGTGCATGTGCACCACCTAAAGGCTCCTTAATAATGCCATCTATCAAATGGTTGCGCAGGTTGTCTTCAGAAGTAAGCTTCAAAGCTTCTGCTGCCTGTTCCTTAAAATCCCACGAACGCCAAAGTATGGAGGAGCATGACTCCGGAGATATTACCGAATACCATGTATTATCCAACATCAGCACACGGTCACCAATACCGATTCCCAATGCTCCGCCGGAGGCACCTTCACCAATGATAATACAAATAACAGGCACCTTCATGCCTACCATTTCATAAATATTGCGGGCAATAGCTTCAGCCTGTCCGCGCTCCTCTGCTTCCAGTCCGGGGAATGCACCCGGTGTGTCGATGAAGGTTACTATAGGCTTATCAAATTTCTCAGCCAGTCGCATAAGCCGCAGTGCTTTCCGGTATCCTTCGGGATTGGCCATCCCAAAATTCCTGTACTGCCGCATCTTGGTGTTCACCCCTTTCTGATGGCCTATCAGCATGAAAGTCTGACCGTCAATATCTCCAAAACCACCCACAATGGCCTTATCGTCTTTTACATTCCGGTCGCCATGCAACTCCGTGAAATGGCTGCATATATTTTCTATGTAATAAAGTGTATAGGGGCGGTCCGGATGCCGTGACAATTGTACCTTTTGCCATGGGTTGAGACTGGAGTAAATCGTTTCCTTCTGGCTCTTTATTTTTTCCAGCAGTTCCTTTTCAGGCTGGCTGATATCAATGCCTTGCTTTTCACCTACTTCCCGGAGTTTTTCCAACTCTTCGTACAGGTCGGCAATGGGTTGTTCAAAATCTAGAAATACCATAATTCAAAATTACAGAATAATGGAACATAAGTAAACATCGAATGCCCTGATGTGGCGTTTGCTCAATTTTTTGGCACAGAAATAGCATATTCTATAATAAAATGGAGGTTTTTATGAAAAATGTACTACTGGGAATTTTGATGATAGCAAGTTCATTTGCATCAGCACATGTTCCAGGCATGTCCTTCCTGGAAATCAGGTCTAAATCCGGGCCGGTATCTATCTCTATCAATCGGCAGACTCCGGGTGCTCCATCTATGTTATACAGTGTTCCGGCTTTACCTCCCGGCAATCACCTGGTAGAAGTTTACAGTGCCGCCGGATGTCACCACTTCGGTCCTCACGAGCCACAGTGCAGACAGGTATTGCTATACTCCGGCAATATTTATGTGCAGCCCGGTACGAGGGTCAGTGCAGTATATGAGCACAAACGGGGTATCAGGATAAAACAAGTGCAGACCATCGGTGCTCCGGCAGTCCAGGGTTACCCCACATGGCAACCTAATTACGGCTATGCCTACAGTCCCATGACGGTTATTTCCAGGCCGGCTTTTGAAGCCTACCTTGGCACCATAGATAATCAATGGACAGACAGCAACAGATTGCTGGTAGCAAAGCAGGGTTTACAGTACCATTTTCTGACAACTGCGATGGTTATTGAAGTCATGGAAGAATTCTGGACGGAGTCTGCCAGACTGGAGTTTGCCAAGGCTGCCTACACAAGGGTAGTTGATCCGCAATACTATTACCTTGTTAACGAGGTATTCTGGCACAGCAGCAGTGTGCAAGAACTCGACAGGTTCATAAGAGGTTTTTAAAAGTAAAGGCATGGTGTTGTCAATACACCATGCCTTTTTCTATTTTTTAAAGAAGTGTAGTGGGACAGACGTATTCAGTCAATTCCATTTTCCCCAGCGCCTTAATAGCCTTTATACCACCATCCACATTCACCAGGTTGTTGTAGCCTTGTGTTTTCATGATAGAAATGAAAGTGGTGGAACGATACCCGGATGCGCAATGCACATAGTACTTCACTTTTTTGTCCAGGTTGCCATTGTTTTCGCGGATATAATCCAGCGGCAAGTTGATAGCTCCTACCACATGTTCACTGTCATATTCGCTTTTCTTCCTTACATCCAGAATGGTAATTCCTTCGGCTTGAGCTAAATCGGCTAACGCATCGGCCTCTATGGCTTCTATGAAGTCGACAGAGAAGCCTGCATTTTTCCAGTCGTTTATATTACCGTCGAGGTAGCCAATGGTATGGTCGTATCCAACCCTGGATAATCGTTTGATGGCTTCCTTTACCCTGCCCGGTTCAGCAACCAAAAGTATTTTTTGGTGAATATCCGGTATGAGCGTACCTGCCCAGACAGCGAAGTTCCCATCCAGACTGATATTGATAGCTCCCGGAATAAATGCCTTTTCAAATTCTTTTTGATGCCGTGTCTCTACTATTAGTGCACCGGTGGCAGCCTTTACCTTATTGAATTCCTCAGGGGATAGGGGGGTATTTCCTTTGGTCATCACCTCATCAAAGCTGGTGTAGCCCTGGATGTTCATCAACACATTTTTAGGGAAGTAGCCCGGAGGTGGAGTAAGACCGTGGAGCAGTTCTTTCAGAAAGTCTGCCTCAGAAAGGGCGGTATTGAGTGCATAATTGGTGCGTTTCTGATTGCCCAGTGTATCACTGGTTTCAGCGCTCATGTTTTTGCCGCAGGCAGATCCGGCTCCATGACCAGGATAGATGATGATATCATCCGGCAAGGGCATAATCTTTTCTCTCAGGGAATGGTACAGCATACTTCCCAGTTTCTCAGGTGTCAGGTCTGCAATCACCTTTTGCGCGAGATCAGGCCTGCCTACATCACCAATGAACAGCGTATCGCCTGTAAAGAGGGCTATTTTTTCATCCTCTTCATCCGTCAACAGGTAGCAACTGCTTTCCAGTGTGTGTCCCGGCGTATGCAGCAGTTGAATGTGGACATCGCCCAGTTGAAACTTTTCACCGTCATGTGCGATGTGGGCCTTGAATCCGGTTTCCATGGATGTAGGGCCATATACTATGGTAGCCCCTGTTTGTGCAGCGAGATCCTTATGTCCTGAAACAAAATCAGCATGGAAATGGGTCTCGAAAATATATCGGATGGTAGCATTGCGTTCGCGTGCCATCTCCAGATAGGGTTCCACCTCGCGAAGCGGATCAATTACTGCCGCCTCTCCGTTGCTTTCAATAAAATAGGCTCCTTGTGCAAGGCATGCGGTGTATAGCTGTTCAACCTTCATATCTATTGTTTTTTTGCAAAAATAGCAGCACCCTCTGCCGCTTTTGGTTACTTTGGTTACAGAGGCAGACTTTGCCCAATACGCCATAAAATTAGAAGTGGCTGAAATGAGCACAGTTGAGATTCGTCACTCTTTCGGTTCATTTATATCAAATGCAACAAGTGCTGAAGGCAGCGTTTTTAATGTATGGTAATTTCAAATTGCTTACTTTGGTCATGAAACCATCCAGATATACAACTGTTATAAGCATATGCAGAAGTTCATTCCCATTTTTCCATTAGCTATGGTTGCCTTTCCGGGAGAGGTCTTGCATTTACATATATTCGAAGAGCGCTATAAGCAATTGATCAATGAATGTGTAGAGGAAGATAAGACTTTCGGTATACCGCCGGTTGCAGAAAAGCGTATGCTGGACTATGGTACCGAAATGCGGGTGCTGCGAATTGACAAACGCTATGCGACAGGTGAATTAGATATCACCGTGGAGGGTTTGCATGCTTTCAGAATGCTGGAGCGACTGGATGAGGTGCCCGATAAGCTCTATATGGGCGCTGTGGTGGATATTCTCGATAACAGGAACATACTGCACGGACCTACCCAACGGCGATTGTCAGAAGCTGTTAAGAAGCTTTTTGAATTGCTGGAAATAGAGAAGGAAATCCTACCATCAGCATCCAAATACTATTCCTTTGAACTGGGACATCTGGTAGGTCTTGAAATGTTGCAGGAATACGAATTGCTGAAGCATGAAAGTGAAGCCATCAGGCAGCGCATCCTGCTGGAACATATTCGAACCATGTTGCCATCCGTGCAGCAGATGGCAGACATTCGGGAGCGGGCCCGGTTAAATGGCCATTTCAGGATTACGTATCCTCCTGATCTGAAATAAAAAAAAGCCGTCCATACCGGACGGCTTTTTTCATATATCAAAATGGACTTACTTAGCTGCTGTCGGAGCGGGATAAACCATCCGCCTTGCGCCTGAATAAGACACTGCTTCTATGGATTCCATTTGCGGTGTCAGTCGAATGAACTTGCTACTCTGACTCAGGTAACCAGAACCTGCATACAGTTCAACCGTGCGCTTGCTACCATCTTTCATGGTGATGATAGCCCTGGCATCATTAGCCTGCATTGGAATAGTAGTTATCGGATTGATCAGCTTGAAGCTGGCCATAGGACCATCGGCATTACCGAGCAGGTAAACGGGTTGTTTTTTAGCACCTGCCAGAATAACTGCCATACCCTTGGAATCGCCGTCATTTCTGAATCCGGTGATATAACTTCTCGCAGGTTGGAAGGTACCATCGCCGTTGCCGAGCAACAGGATACCGGTACCCGCATCATGACGTGTAATCTCAATTTCAGTATTGTAGAAATTACCTTGTGTAAGGATATCTACAAATCCGTCGTTGTTGAAATCATCAGTCACCATACCGAACAATACGGAAATCTGCGCTTCATTAGGCAGGAACTTTATGGAGAATTTTCCTTTGCCTTCGTTAATGAGGACAGCCGAATTGAAGATATAAGCTGATTTATGAATGGCCTTGTCCAGGTTTTCGGCTCCGAACATTTCTGTAAGATCTGCCTTTCCGAAAGAATCCCAGTCGGGGAATTTCTCACCGATTGAAGGCATCTGCTCCAGCAGGCGCTCTCTTGTTTTAACCGGATAAAGCGCATCATGCTGATAGTAGGCCATGATGAATTCTTCTTTGCCGTTCTTATCGAAGTCAGCGAGGTAGGCTTCCAGTGGTAATGCTCTTCCATCCGATTCGGCAACGGTATTGCGGTATCTTCTGTTGGTACCAAAGTTTCCTACCACATAGTCCATGTCGCCATCGTTATCGAAGTCGGCACCGGAAATGCTCTGCCACCATCCGGTGGTATTGCCCAGGCCGGTAGCAGCACTTACATTTTCAAACTTGCCACCGTTGTTTTTAAGGAAGGTCAGTTCCATCCAGTCGCCGGTAATTATCAGGTCGAGCTGGTTGTCATTGTTGAAGTCGGTCCATAATGCAGAAGTAACCATGCCCAAATCTTTGAGGTCTGGTGCCATCTTCTGGCTGACATCGGTAAACTTGCCATTGTTGTTTTGTAATATGTAACTGCTGGTGGATGCGAGGTAACGACCGGGAACCTGTCTGCCACCTACAAATAAATCCATATCGCCGTCTTTGTCATAATCGGAAGCGGTAACCACGGATGTGCTGACGGTAATGGCCGGAAGGGCATCAGCAGCGCGGGTAAATTTACCGCTACCATCATTGATATACAGCCGATCAGCATACCTGCTGTCGTTTTCCGGATATTCATTGCCACCGGAAGCGACGTACAGATCCATATCACCATCGTTGTCGGCATCGAAGAACAGGATACCGGCATCTTCCATCTTGGCATCTTCTGCATGATCAGCCGCGAAGCTGGTAGCAGTGAAAGTACCATTGGCATTTTGCTGGTAGAGTGCTCCGGATTGTCCGATAGCTCCGCCAATAAAGAAGTCTTCCAGACCATCTCCATTCACATCGGCCACTCCGATTCCGGGTGCGAGGGAACTCATTTTATGGGGCAGGAGGTATTCGCGCAGGAAGTCATCGAAATCATTTTCCTTGTGCACAAAGTCGGTGCCCGTTTCAGCAGTGCTGGCTACGAAGAGCTTTTCACCCATTGGATGAGGATCAAATTGGATATTCTTGGAGGCAGCTGAATGGCGCAAGGCAACGACCTGATTGGCAGGTACATCCCGCATGATTTGACGTGATCCGTCCAACCACTCAATTTCCACTACATCCACTTTTTCAGCATTACCCAGACCGAAGTAGAGGTCATCCTCCATGGTAGTGATATAGCCTCTTACGTTGGCATGCTGAATGAACTGTTGTTGACCATTTACCCAGATGCGCACCTTGGTGCCCAATCCCATAGAGTTTTTGGCATAACCTTCTTCCACCTTGAAGTGAAGGAAGTTGTTGTTATCCATTTTCTGGGAGTTGTTGCGATAAATCCAGGGTGTTTCATTGACGTTGCTGGATACAATGTCGATATCGCCATCATTATCCAGGTCAGCATAACCTGCACCATAAGTAATGGAAGGGAAGTAAATACCCCATTCGTCTCTGGCGTCGGTGAATGTAAGGTCGCCGTTATTTTTGAAGATGAAGTTGGGATGGCTCAGTACGTAGTGCGGCAATTTATCGCGCACTTCATAGTAAACAGAGCTATCCTGAATCCGCACTGCTCTTCTGAGTTTGTGGTAGGTTTCTGATTCATCGACGTGGAAGTCACGAAGGAAACCGTTGGCAATGAAAAGGTCCTTATTGCCATCGTTGTCGTAGTCGGCAAAAATGGTCGACCAGCTCCAGTCGGTGGTAGCTGCACCAGCTGTGCGGCTTATCTCACCAAAAGTTCCATCTCCATTGTTCAATTGCAGAGAGTTGGAGCGGTTCTGGTAGCCGTAACCTGCATTGAGCAGGATACGCATAACTTCTACCCGGCTGGAGAGCATGAAGGTCTTGTAAGTGTAGTTGTCTTCCATGTCCATGTCGGCAACCACTACATCAAGAAAACCGTCGTTGTTGAAATCTGAAACATCCGTACCCATGGAGTTGATACTGGTCTTTTTCAGCGATGTCAGTGATTCGTCCCTGAAAGTTCCATCACCATTATTCATGTATACGAAGTCGTACATGGCATAGTCGTTAGAAACAAATACATCGAGAAATCCATCATTGTTGAGGTCACCAACAGTAGCACTCAGGCCATATCCGTGGTTATTTATACCAACTTCCAGGTGCTTTTCTTCAAATGTTCCATCACCGTTGTTGACGTAGAAATGGTCGCTGAGGTTAACACCCTTTTCAATTTTCTGGAAGTACTTGGTTTTGTTCTTGTCGATAAAGTCTACCGGGTGGGTAACCAGGTACATATCCAGGTCACCATCGTTGTCATAATCGAAGAAGTCGGCATGTGTAGAGAAAGATTGATCGGCCAGTCCGGCTTCTTTTGCTTTTTCCACAAAGGTCATATCGCCGTTATTCACCCAAAGCCGGTTGGTCCGTTTTTCAGGATCGTCCCAGCGGGAGTTACAGATATAGATATCCAGGTCACCATCACCATCGTAGTCTACCATGGTGGCACCATAAGAAAACTCCCAGTCTTCAGTGACAATGCCACTCTGCTCTGTTACATCTTCAAACTTGAGGTTGCCCTTGTTGATGTACAGCTTATTGGGAACGAGGTTACCGGTGAAAAACAAGTCCTGAAGACCATCCTGGTTCACGTCTCCGATACAAACGCCACCTCCATTATAAATGTAGGAGTAGCGCCACCAGTTCACTTCATAGTTTTCTGTAAGGTCATTGACGAAATCAATTCCGGTGGATTTACCGGTAAGGATATCGAACCGCTTACCGTTGTCGGAATCCAGGGCAACTTCTTTCGACTTATCAATAATTACAGAGCCTCGGGTATCACTATCGCCGGTGTTGAATAGTTTACAGGAGCTAAACCCTGTAACCGCCAGCAGTATGGTCAGACCGGCTAATGTTTGTTGTAACTTCATAAAATAGATTGATATATGTGAGTTTTCTTTAGGTTATTTTTTTGAAAGCAAAGGCTGATCTACAGCAATGCTGCGTTTCTCACCTTTGGTATTATAAATCTCTATAGACCGCACATCGGTATTGAACACCAGTGTTTTGCTTTCCTGCGACAGGTAGCTGGAGCCGGTGTAGAATTCTGTTTTTCTAACAGATCCATCCTTCATTGTTACCATGGCATATGCATCACCCGGTTGCAAAGCAACTGATTTCGTTTTGCCTGTAAACTTGAATGCCGCCATCTTTTCATTGCTGTTGGAGACAAGCAGAACCGGAGTCTTTTCTTTACCTACAGTGATGCGGGCCAGTCCTTTTGCATTACCTGGTGAGTAGAAGCCTGTCATGCGGGCAGGCATTTCAGTAAATGTACCATCACCGTTTCCGAGTAACACATAACCTATACTGGCATCCTGGATATTGGTTTCAATCTCCATTTCATACCAGTTACCGTGGGTGATGAGATCGAGGTAGCCATCGTTGTTGACATCCATCGTTTCCATTCCGAACACAGTAGACATTTGCAGTGCATTGTTGAGGTGATGTACCGCAAACTTGCCGTTACCCAGGTTCTCGATATAAGAAGAATGGAAGGTATGAGCGGTAAAGTGGTACTGAGAATTTTTCATGCGCTCTTTGCCGAAGAAATCCCACACTTCAGCGCGGCCATAGCTATCCCAGTTGGGGAAAGTCTCTGCCAGCACCGGCATCTGTTCTACCATTCTCTCCCTTGTTTTCACAGGGAAGAGCTTGTCTTTCTGGTAGTACCCCATGATGATGTCATGGCGACCATCTTTATCGTAATCGTCATAGAACAGTTCGATAGGCTTTTGCTTCGGCTTATAGCGACAGTTCAAACCGAAGTTACCAGCGATGTAGTCGATGTCGCCATCGTTATCAAAGTCGCCGGCAGTAAGGCTGTTCCACCATCCGGTGCTTTTTTCCAGTCCTGCAGACTCAGTGATGTTCTTGAATTTGCCGCCTTCGTTTCTAAAGAAGGTGATAGGCATCCATTCACCGGTAACCAGGATATCCATGGCATTGTCATTGTCGAAGTCTGTCCACATAACTGCAGACACCAGACCCGCATTGGTCAGTCCGGGAGCAATCTTATCGGTTACATCGGAGAATTTTCCACCGTTGTTCTGAAGAATATAGCTTCTGGCCGCTACCGGGTGATTGCCTGGAATCAGTCGACCACCAACCAGCAAGTCCATGTCGCCATCCTTGTCGTAGTCGGCTGCTGCTACTGCAGAACCGCTGGATATCATCTGAGGCAGAGCGTTTTCAGCTTTTTGCAGCGCGCTTCCGTTGTTGATATAGAGACGATCCTGGAAGTGTTTGTCGTCTTTGGGGAAGTCGCTTCCACCGCTCACAACGTACAGGTCCTGATCGCCATCGCCATCGGCATCGAAGAATATCGCACCCATGTCTTCAGATTCTATATCTGCTTCAGAAGGGCTGTACATGTTGGAGCGACTGAACTTACCATCAGCCTGTTGTACATAGAGTGCTCCTGCTGACATGCGCGCACCGCCTATAAAGAAATCATCGAGTCCGTCACCGTTCACATCACCTACGGCCATTCCGGGACCCATATTGCTCAATTCGTGAGGGATCAGGAATTCACGGTCAAAGTCGTCGAATTCGTTTTCCTTGTGCACGTAATCGATATTCATGTCCTGTGTAGCATCAACAAAGAACTGGTTGCCCACAGGAACAGCTGAAACCGGACGGCGTACAGCATCTGTGTAATTGATTTTCAGCACCTGATTCACAGCTACATCCTTCAACACATTTTCTTTGCCATCTAGCCAGCGAACTACCACCTGATCGGCTTTTTGGTTGGCACCCATTCCGAAATGGGCGATATCCTCAGAGCAGGAAAGGTAACCTTTAACAGTTTCCATCTGGATGTACTGAGTGGTGTTGCCGTTCGTAACATAAATCTTGGCACCCAGACCGCTCGGATTGGAAGGTGTTCCCTGAAGATCTATACGCAGGTAGTTATTAGTAAGAAGTTTATCTGCATTGTTGCGGATAACAAAAGCAGGATAGTTGGCATTATTACATATAAGGTCTACGTCACCATCCAGATCCAGGTCGGCATAAGCGCCACCGTAAGTCATGGAAGGGTGGTAGAGTCCCCAGTCGTCCCGCACATCGTTGAAGACCATATCACCCGTGTTGTGGAACATGGCATTCGGGAATTGCAGTACTGAGTTTTCAGGAAGCATCTTCCGCAACTCATAATAATCAGTAGAATCTGAAAGACGGTTGGCACGTGTAAGCTTGATATATACTTCCATTACGTCCATATGGCTGTCTTTCAAGAAGCCGTTGGTTACATACAGGTCTTTGTGCCCGTCGTTGTCGTAATCGGCAAACAGCGGAGACCAGCTCCAGCCGGTAGTACTTACGCCGGCGAAATTCGCCACTTCCGAAAACTTGCCCATTCCGTTGTTCAGCTGCAGGGAGTTTCTTCCGTACTGTTGCACATAGCCGGCATTGACCATGGTGCGTAGGAAGGTTTGCTTATTCGATTGCATGAAGGTTTTGGTACCGTAGTTACCTTCAATTTCCATATCCACGGTCATCATGTCCAGTAAACCATCGTTATTGATATCGGCTACTTCTGTACCCATACCATAAAAGGAGGTCTTGCTCAATAATTCACGCGATGATTCCTTGAAGGTACCATCACCCTGATTGATATAGGTATAGTCGTGCATGATGTAGTCGTTTCCAACAAATACATCCATCCAACCATCATTGTTAAGGTCACCTGTAGTAACCGACAGGCCAAATCCGTGGTTGTCGATACCTACTTCCTTGTGGCATTCCACAAACTTTCCGTTTCCTTCATTGCGGTAGAAACGGTTGGAAGTATTGGCACCCTGTTCAATTTTTTGAAAGTTTTTCTGTTTGTTTTTGTCTTTGAAGTCGGTAGGGTGGGTCACGATATAGACATCGAGGTCACCATCGTTATCCGAATCAAAAAAGTTAGCATGGGTAGAGTAGCTGTCGTCGTCGAGGCCGTATTCCTTGGCCTTATTGGTGAAGGTATTGTCGCCGTTGTTGATGTACAGCACGTTTCTCCTTAATTCCGGATCGTCGTACCGGGCACGACAGATGTAAATATCCTGCCAGCCATCTTCATTGATGTCCACCATGGCTACGCCGGTAGACCAGCCATCAACGGCATTAACACCTGCTGTTTCGGTGATGTCTTCAAACTGGAGATTTCCTTTATTGAGGAAGAGGCGATCGGGCACCACGTTTCCTGTAAAGAACAGGTCGGGGAGGCCGTCGTTGTTAATATCGCCTACGCCAACGCCACCGCCATTGTAGGAGTAGCCATACCTGTAGTAGTTCAGTTCGAAAGTTTCCTTAATTTCATTGTTGAATACCACACCTGTGGAGGCACCGGTCAGGATGTCGAACATTTTTCCGGTAGCACTGTCCAGGGGCACCACTTTGGCCTGGTCGATGTTTTCAGTGAATTTCCATTCGTTCATGGCATCCTGAAAACTCTGCTTCTTGGAGCAACCAGTGACTGCCAGCACGGCGGCGAGCATGGGGAATACGAAAATCTTCTTCATTATAAGTGTTTGAATTTTGCTGGTACAAAATTAGAGCTATACAGGCACCTGATTTGGTCACCTGTGTAAATGTTTTGTTAACACCTTAAATGTTTTGTAAAAGCCCGAAAAAAGGGAATTTTCGGTTAAATTTGCATCCTGAAAAAGCATTAAAAAAATGCTTTATTTAATAATTAATAAACCCACTCTCATGAAGTTCAAGAGTAGTCTTATCGTAATGCTTGCCTTAGCGGCCATCACGTTCAGCAGCTGTAAGGAAAAGGGCAGTTCAGATGCAGAGAATCCATTGTACAACAGTGTATCTCAGCCTTCATCCGAGCAATCAGCCGCATTCCTAATAGATTGGTGGAAACAATTGTTTTCATTTGTTGCCAGCGAGAAGTTGTCTCCGCCGGATGCATCCAGAATGTATGCCTATATGGCAACAGCTATGTACGAGGCTCAAATAGCTGGTGCACCTTATCATCAATCACTGGAAGGTCAGTTGAATGATTTAAATGACTTACCCCGCCCTAAAAGCGATGAAGTATATGACTGGACTACCGTGACTATTGAAACTGCCTATTATGTGCAGGATGAAATGCTGGGAAGGTACCTTCCTGCAGGGGTAGGCGCCATCAATAAATTGCACGAAAAGCAAATTAATGAAAGGGCTGCTACCATTCCTGAAGACGTGATTATGCGTTCGAAAGAATACGGAAGAGCATTGGCCGAGGCAGTAATCGCCTGGAGTGAAAATGATGGCTATGAAAAAACCCGCTACGAGCAGTTCAAAGCGCCGAGCAGGGAAGGTCATCCTGAGTACTGGGAGCCAACGGATTTCAACCAGACAGCACTGGAGCCATTCTGGGGAACCCACAGAACCTTTGCAGTACCTAACAACAAGCTTTGTGATATCGACATGAAGTTTCCTTACAGCGAGGACAAGGATTCAGAATTCTACAAGCAGGCGCTGGAAGTTTATACAGTAGATAAGAAATTAACAGAAGAGCAAAGGATTATTGCTCAGTACTGGGCTGATGATCCGGGAGAAACTGCTACCCCTCCGGGTCACTGGATGTATATCGCAGGTAATTTCGTGCAGGCTGAGGACTGGAAGTTGGATAATGCAGCAGAACTTTACGCTCTTGTCGCTATTTCTATGCAGGATGCCTGTATCAGCTTGTGGCATACCAAATACCGCGTAAACCTGGTGCGTCCTAAAACTTATATCAATGAACAAATGGAAGCCGGCTGGGAGCCTTACGTGGAAACACCTCCGTTCCCAGGTTATACTTCCGGACACAGTGGTTTCTCTGGTGCTGCATCAGAAGTAATGACTGCGCTGATTGGTGATAATAAACCATTTACCGATAGCTCACACGTGAAAATTGGTCTCGAACCGAGAGAGTTCTCCTCTTTCCGCGCAGCCGCAGAAGAAGCAGCCTACTCCCGCATGTATGGTGGTATTCACTATACTTGTGAAATTCAGGATGGACTGGTACAAGGACAATGTGCCGGAAACTATGTTCTGAATGATGTTGTTACCGGTCTTCGCCGCAGTGCTGCTACACAAACTGCCAAGCGCTAATTGTAAACGAAAGCATAAATAATTATATATGAAAACCACTATGAAGTTAATACTCCCGCTGCTTTTCATCGGGGCACTGGCCTCCGGTCTGAATGCTCAGGTTGTGATGAAAGACTTTGTGTCCAAGGATCACATGGGAAAGATTGAAAAATCGGTTAACAATAACGGTCAGCCGCTTTACTGGAAACTGGAATATAAGAATACCGACGGTGCCAGGATTTATTACGATTTCATCCTGTACAAAGACGCTTCCATGACCAAGGAAATGTTGCGATTCCCTTCTTTGATGAGGAATCTGGAGTGGACTTATTATCTCGATGTCAGCATGACCAAAGATGATGCTACCAAGGTATTTGCTATGATTTTCAAAAAAGACCTTAGGTGGGCGCGTGTGAAATATTCTCCGCACGAAGGTTGCTCATGGCTCGATCCAACTGAGTGGGACCGTATCAATCTGGTAGATAATTTTCAGGGATTGCTGGACAATACATTTACACAGATGGATAAAAACGTGAAGTTCGATTGCTACGTTAAGTAGTTCTGGATGCACCTCATAAGAAAAGTCCCGGCTTAGGTCGGGACTTTTTTATTTACCATCGAATATCTTTACAGCATGTCAGAAAAAATGGTAGCTACTACCTTTCAGGGATTAGAGCAGGTTCTTGCCACAGAACTGGAGCAATTAGGAGCAGGCGGGATTGAGATAAGGAAAAGGGCGGTTGCCTTCGAAGGAGACAAGGTACTCCTGTATGCCGCCAATATGCATCTTTTTACTGCGGTCAGAATATTACTGCCCGTAGCTAGTTTTCAGGCAGACAGTCCGGACGAGCTCTACGACCGGGCGCGTGATATACCCTGGGAGAACTGGCTGGAAATTCAGACTACCTTCGCCATAACCTTTGCCATACATTCCGAGTATTTTACCCATACCCAATATGCCGCATTGCGCCTAAAAGATGCCATTGTTGACCGCTTCAGGTCTAATGGCGGGGAACGCCCCAGTGTGGATACCAACAATCCTGATATACCGCTACACCTCCATATCAATCAGGATCAGGTTACTGTTTCGCTCAACAGCTCCGGTCATTCTTTACACAAAAGGGGCTACCGGCAGACAGTGCATAAGGCGCCTTTGAGTGAGGTGCTGGCAGCAGGAATGATCCGGCTTTCCGGATGGGACATGCAGGTTCCGCTGTACGACCCTATGTGCGGTTCTGCCACCTTACCTATAGAAGCTGCGCTGGCTGCTTACAGAATTGCTCCGGGACTCATCCGCAACGATTTTGCCTTTAAGCATTGGAAAGATTATGATCCCGGCATATTTAAACAATTGTTGTTGCAGGCGCAGTCAGATGTGCTGCTCGACCGGAAACTGATTATTACCGGTTCAGATATGCAGTCGCGTGTTTTGGCACAAGCTGCAGAAAATGTGAAAGCAGCCAAACTGGAGGATAGGATTTCTCTTTTCCCGAAACGCTTTGAGGACGCTGATCCTCCTAAGTTCCCCGGCATCGCCATCATCAATCCGCCTTATGGAGAACGTATGAAGAAAGATGATATGATTGCCTTTTACCGCGCCATGGGCGATAGGATGAAACAAGCCTACAAAGGATGGAAGGTATGGGTACTTACCTCTAATCTGGAAGCAGCCAAGTTCATCGGTTTGAAACCATCCCGTAAAATAGTCCTGTTTAACGGCCCGCTCGAATGTCGTTTTTTGTGTTTCGATATTTATGAAGGTTCTAAAAAGTATCAAAATGAAAATTAAAACTTTAATAATCGCACTTATCGTAGCAATTAATTTGCAGGCACAGCTGACATGGTCATCAGCTGCAGAAATGAATTTTTCCCGCAATGGACATACCATGACAGGCCTGCAGGATGGCTTTCTGGTAACAGGGGGCTATGACGGATTTGAAAACCTGAAATCTGCTGAGCTGTTTATTGCAGGAAGTACCTACGATTGGGTATTGGTGGGTGATATGGATAGTATTCGATTTGAACACAAGGCAACAAGATATGAGCATGCAGGTGCTGAGAAAGTGCTTATAAGTGGTGGCTGGAACGGTGGGAGCATCAACTATTATGGAACCCAGATTTACGATGCTACTTCCCAAAGCTTTTCCGATGGCCCTGACATGTCTGTAGGGAGGTCCGGACATACCTCAACGCAACTTAATGATGGCCGCATACTTCTTGTTGGTGGTTATAGCAGTGCAGGCGGCAATACTACCATAGTGGAAATTTTTGATCCGGCAACTGAAACTATTTCGCAAGTGGCGTCTTTGCAAACAGGTCGCAGCTATCATACCGCTACCCTCTTAAATGATGGACGCGTTCTCGTAGCTGGTGGTTTTAATCCGGATGCAGGCTTTCAAATGAATTCTTGTGAAATATATGATCCGATGCTGGATACCTGGACTACAGTAGCTTCAATGACATTTACGCGTGATTATCATGCTGCAGTTGCCTTGAGCGGCAATCGGGTCTTGGTGTCAGGGGGAAGGTTTTTTAATGGTACCGGCTTTGATGGACATACAGCTTGTGAAATGTATAACGTTTCCACAGATAGCTGGTCGGCAGCGGCTTTTTTACCTGAAGGTCAGAGCTATCATCAGATGTTCAATATTACTACAACCAGTGCAGATATTGATTGCCCGGGCTTTGATTGGGTCGTATTACCTGGAGGTACCAATGAGTCTGGGTTCGGAATAGATTTGACATTTTCCCCAACTTATTTTTATTGTGTAGAGAATGATACTTGGCATGAGCGGTCAATGGCATTAGATGGTAGATATGCTTATGCCGCCGCCAAGAGCTATTGGGAAGATAAGCTACTGGTCTCCGGTGGCTTTGATGGTTCAGCAGAATTGCTTGAAATACCCCTAGTCGATATAACCGAATCTCCTGGTTTAGTCGGCAACGTGGTCATCTTTCCCCAACCTGTGCAAGATATGCTTCAAGTAATATGGGAAGATTTCACCGCCCGGGAATGGGTAGTAATAGATCTTTCTGGCAGAAAGGTGATGCACGGAAATTTGTTAAATGGGGCACAAACGGCTATGAGCCTGAATGTTAACGCACTGCAGCCCGGTGTCTACATATTGCACATTATTGATGGTAATAATAGGTCGGCTCTTTCCAGATTCATCAAACAATAGTGGCTGGTTTTTTGTACTACCTTCATCAATTCGAATGAATTAACTATGCAGGAAACCCGAAATACCAAAGAGCGCAACCTTTATCTCATCATGATTCTTTCCTTGCTGGGTCTGAACGCATGGTTGTTTTATCAGGCGTATCAAAACAAGGAAAAGCAACTGCAGACAGAAACCACCATTTCTGAACTCGATAGCATGCGCATTGTATTGAACGAACGCTACAATAGTCTGGTAGATGAGCTGACAAGACAGAAGGGTATCAATGTCGATAAAGACATCGTGCTGGATTCCTTACTGGCGGAAATAGAAGTGAGGAAACAGGATATCGGTCGCTTGTTGAGCAACAGACAGGCATCTCAAATGGAAAGCGAGGAATTGAAGGCTTTGCTGGCCGATGCGCAACAACAACTTAAAAATCTGGAAAAGCAGCGCGATAGTTACAGGCAGCAACTTGCAGATATGAATGTGAAATATGGTGTGCTGGAGGGGGAATACACCCAGTTACAAGGTAGTTACGATGAGCAGGTTGTTTTAAATGAAGGGCTGACGGAAGAAAAGGCCAGCATCATTGATAAGGCATCCGTTATCCTGGCCAGCAATATTACCCTCACCGGCATCAAGAGTAAGAATGGAGGCAAGGAAAAGGAGAACGAAAAGGCAAAAAGAATAGACCGTATCCGCATTTGCTTCGATTTGCTGCGCAATGATTTTTCAGCCGGAACGGAACAGGAAATTTTCATTCAACTGATAGATCCCAATGGCGTAGTAGTGGCTTCCGGCGCCAGCAACGGAAAGCGAATACCCGGTTATAAAGGAACCGGAACGGCCGCCTATACTGCTGCAACCACTATTGCTTATGAGGGTGATGGCAGTGACAACAAATGCATCTACTGGGAGCAGAATTATGCATTCATGTCGGGAACTTATGTGGCCAAGATTTACCACAAAGGCGAACTGATAGGAGAGAACAGTTTTGATTTCAAATAGCGCAGAAGTGCCTTACAGGGCCGGCGTTAACCAATATGCAAAAACCCCGCATTTGCGGGGTTTTTCTTTGGAGGTCGGAAGCGGATTCGAACCGCTGTACGAGCTTTTGCAGAGCTCTGCCTAGCCACTCGGCCA